>Ga0116154_10000142_pt1 | contig 111415 bp, 73 predicted proteins | sample AD_UKC030_MetaG_FD_89898 | JGI IMG/M metagenome (GOLD analysis project Ga0116154, IMG submission 89898) | Active sludge microbial communities of municipal wastewater-treating anaerobic digesters from USA - AD_UKC030_MetaG | ecosystem: Engineered > Bioreactor > Anaerobic > Digestate | place... | reverse complement strand
CGTGTGCTCTGACTCATGGTTTTGTCCATTCTCGCCACGGTAACAGTTGCTTTTGGCACAACGTATCATTTTCCCCTCTCTCGCCCCCCCCTCCGGGTAACAATACTTTTGGCGCAATTCGCAATTTCAACTCGGTTAAAAAGAAGATTGCATTTGCCCGATCCAATCGGCATGTTGATTCCTCGGATTCCGCCCGGCGGCCTTTTAAGACCGCCAACCGCAGGTGGGACCGGAGTCGGGGCGTAGCGTAGCCTGGCTAGCGCGCTTGTTTCGGGTACAAGAGGTCGTGAGTTCAAATCTCACCGCCCCGACCATCTTAATCAAGGACTTACAGATAAGCGGTTGCATTCCAAAACAAGATACAGAAGGCAGAGGGCAGAAGTGGAATTTCAGCCTTGACCATTCCCCCTGTTAAACCAGGATCGCCGCTTTATTCCCTTGCGGCTCGACGACGCCTCCCCGAGGTTCCTTCGCAGTAGCGTATTCTGATTGGCCCTTGAGCAAGACGCCCCAAGTCCTTCCTCGCGGGGGTTGTAATCCGCAGAAAAGAAAGCCATAATCCAGCCATGTTTACGCGCATCCAAACCCGACTGTTTCGCTGTCTGAAATCGGCGGACCAGACTTTGGGCCCATTCCGTGCGCTCGTTGGCCCCAACGCAAGTGGTAAGAGCACATTTCTTGATGTCATCGGCTTTCTTGGCGATTTGGCGCGCAATCGCGGTGACGTTTTGCAGACAGTTCAGGCGCGCAGCACGACATTCGAGAAACTGGTTTGGATGGGCCAAGGCTACGCCTTTCAACTCGCAGTTGAGTCGGAGATTCCAGCGGGCGTGCATAGACTTATGGCTGAGGACAAGCAAAGATTCACTCTAATTCGCTACGAGGTCGAGGTCGGTCTGGACCCAAAAAGCAATGAAATTGGTCTGAACCACGAGACATTGTGGCTGAAAGAGCCTGATGTGGATCAGCCTGCGCAGCGTGACTTGTTCCCGGCGCCACAAGATGAAGGTCCTCAGTTATTCAGCCGTGCCCAGAGGAGTCAGAAGGCGGTCCTGACCAAGAAGCCTGGCGGCAACGACAATTACTACACAGAAGGCAAGAAGTCCTACAGGCCTTCGTTCAAGCTCGGTCGTGGAAAGTCGGCATTGGCAAATATCCCAGCCGATCAGGAGAGCTTTCCAGTCAGCATGTGGTTTCGTGACCTGCTGGAAAAGGGGGTGCAGACCTTCGTCCTCAACAGTCAGCTCATCCGTCAACCAAGCCCGCCTGGCTTGGGACGACGCTTTCAGACCGATGGCACGAATCTTCCCTGGGTCGTCTCAGAATTACGGCGCGATGAGCAGCGGTTCCGTTCTTGGATGGAGCATGTGCGCACTGCGTTGGAGGACATCAAGGATATTAACACCGTTGAACTCCCCGACAACAAACACCGCTACCTCGTTCTCGAATACATGAACGGGGCACGCGTGCCTTCTTGGTTAGCGTCAGACGGAACACTTCGGCTATTGGCTTTGACCATTCCAGCCTATCTCTCGGACTTGGAGGGGATTTTCCTCATCGAAGAGCCGGAGAACGGGATTCATCCTCGCGCTATCGAGACGGTGTTGCAGTCCCTATCCTCGATGTACCGCTGCCAAGTCCTGGTCGCCACTCACAGTCCGATTGCTTTGAATCTTCTCGAACGATCCAATATCCTCTGTTTCGCTAAGGACGCGGCGGGAGCAACGGACATCGTCTCGGGAGATCGCCATCCCGCTCTGCGGGACTGGAAGAAAGGAGAACCGGACCTGGGCATTCTATTCGCCTCAGGCATCCTCAGTTGATACAAAGCATGAAGGACCTGGTTCTCCTCGTCGCAGACAAGAATGCTCAATTCGCTTTGAGCGGTGCCCGCTTATGTTTCGTCCTTCAGAAGCCGGGATCGGTGATGGATTTCTTTTGCACGCCGGTGGCGAGTTTTGACGCGATCGGTTGGACGACGGATTCCTGGCCGATGAGCACGATCGAGAGACTTTCGAGAGGGTAATACTTTTGAATCAGCCGTTGGGCGTCGTCGAGGGTGACGGCGTCGATGCGATCGAAGCATGTGTTGTAGTATTCGGGTCCGAGGCCGTAAAACTCGAGCTCGGCCATGGCGTTTGCGAGCTGATCGTTGGTTTCCAAGGTCGGGCCAAACTGGCCTTTGATGTAGTTTTTGGAGGACTGGAGTTGTTCGGGTGTGATCCCTTTTTCGCGCAGGCGCTCGAGAACATCGAGGGTCATTTCCAGGGCTTGGCCGGAGGTTTCATTCTTGGTGAATGAGCTGATGTAGAATTCGCCGGGAACAGGATTGGCGGAGAAGCCGCTTCGGGCGCCGTAGGTCAGGCCTGACTCGATGCGTAGGGCGGAATTGATCATCGAGGTGAAGCGTCCGCCAAACAGGGTATTCACCACCTGCAAAGGAATCCAATCCGGGCTGGTGCGCTCGAGGCCGACGCTGCCGACACGAAAGAAGGTCTGGGTGGCATCAGGTTTCTCGACAATGAGCGCGCGCCGGCCGGGAGGCGATGTGGGTTTGTCGAGCGTTGGCATGCGCACCGTGTGAGAACGCCAGGGGCCCAGAGCGGAGGTCAGCTTGCGTTGGATCACGCTCGAGTCAAAATCGCCCGCCACCGCCAGGATCATCTGGTTGGGCGCGTAGGACTCCTTGTGGAACTTGACGACATCCTCTCGGGTGATTTTGGGCAACGTGGTCTCGGTTCCGCTCACGGGCCGGGCATAAGGATGGGTTCCGAACAGCAAACCCCGGAAGTAACGCGCCAGCACCTGGTTCGGGACCTCCTTGGCTTCGGCAATGCCGTCGATCTCCTGTTTGATCAGTTTCGAGAGTTCGTCCTCTGGAAAGACCGGATGCACGAGGAGATCGGCGATCAGGTCGACGGCCAGGTCGATATCCTTGCTGACACACTCGGCGGAGCCCGATGCGTAATCGGGGGCGGCGCCGGCGCCGAAGGAAGCCCCGACAAAATCCAGCGCCTCCGAGATTTGCTGGGCGGATCGCTGCTGGGTGCCCTTGCGGAGCAATTGGGCCGTGATAGAAGCCAAGCCCTCGCGACCTTCGGGATCGCAGATGCCCCCGCCGGACTTCATGATCCAGACGAAGCTCACCAAGGGGAGCTGATGCCGTTCCATCAAGAGCAGAGTCACGCCATTTTCGAGCTTGTGTGTGGTGTAGGGAGGGAGGGTGAACTTGGCCGTTTCGGAGCCGGACAACCGGACAGGATTCAGCGCGATCAAACCCGTCAGGGCCATCAGGAGAACGAAAGAAGAAAATCTCGGATTCATAAAGCGAGAAGGGCTATTGAGGGTGGGTTTCGTCTGGTTCTTTCTCGTCGTTTTCGGGAACCAGGACGGCGACGGTGCGGTTCCGCGATGAAAAATATTGTCGCGCCACCCGCCGGAGGTCGTCTTGAGTGACGCGGTGGATGAGGTCCACCTGATTGAAGAGACGGCGGTAATCGCCGAAAATCAATTCGTAATAGCCGAGAAGATTGGCCTTGTCCCGGATCGTTTTCATGGATTGATAGAAATCGCTCAGGGCAGTGTTCTTGGCCTTCTGGAGCTCGCGCTCGGTTACCAATTCCCGGCTGATCTTCTCGAGTTCTTCGTATAGGAGTTGCTCGATCTTGTCGGTATCCACCCCGCTGCGGGGTTGAATACTGAACTCGAACAGCGAGGGATCCATGTGCGGTGATTGGCCGCCTGAAACGGAATTCGCGACTTGTTCCCGGTCGACGAGCCGTTGATAGAGGCGCGAACTCTGGCCTCGAAGGAGGATGTACTCGAGGACGCTCAGGGGGACGAAATCGGGATCGCGGGCGGCGGGACCGTGGAACGCGACCTGGAGGATGGGCAGTTGGGCGAACTTCCGGACCTGGAGGCGTCGTTCTCCCATTTGGGCGGGTTCACGGGTGGTCACGGGCGGGGGCGGCGGCTGGGGAGGAATTGGTTCGAGATGCTGTCGAGCAAGCTTGAGGACCTCGGCCGTCTCGAAATGGCCCACCACGATGAGCACGCAGTTATTGGGCGCGTAGTAAGTTTTGAAGTAATGGATCAGATCTTCCCGTTTCCAGGCATCGATGTCCGATGCCCAGCCGATGACCGGCCAGCCGTAAGGGTGGGCGGTGAATGCGGCGGCCACGAGCTGCTCGTGCAGGAGGCTTTCGTTGTCGTTATCCACACTTAACCGTCGTTCATTGGCCACAACGCCGCGCTCCGATTCCACCATCTTCGGATCAAACGCCAGCGAGGCAATCCGATCTGCCTCGAGTTCAAAAATAAGAGGCATGGCGGCCGTCGGATGCCAATCCTGGTACGCCGTGATGTCTTCGCTTGTGAAGGCATTGTTGGCGCCTCCATTGTCTTCCATGACCCGATCAAACATGCCCGGACCGAACTTGCGGGCGCCATTGAACATCATGTGCTCGAAGAAATGGGACAGACCCGTCAGCCCGGGGCGCTCATTCCTGGAGCCCACGCGATAGAAGAAATGTGTCGCCACATTCGGGATCGCGTGATCTTCCAGGAGGAGCATTTTCATTCCGTTCGTGAGCGGGTAGACCTGGACGTTGAACTCGAGGGCCCCGGCGGCCCATCCGGAAGTCCCGAGTGAAAGGAGGAGAACAATCGCCGAAAGATGGGTTCTGATTTTCATTTTGAAGACGCTGGATTATCTCTGCTCATTCAGCCGTTCCGGGCGGAAACCCTAAGGCTTGGTGGGTGCCAATGCCAGCCGGAAACCGACGAAATAAATGCCGTTTGAGGGCGACATCATGAACCGATTGGCGGACCGGGCATAATCGATCTCCTGATTCCAACCGCCGCCTTTGAAGACCTTGAACTTTCCGCTGGCAGGCCCGATCGGATTCGTGACGGCCGCTGGCGAATAGGGCTCAAACCAATCGAGGCACCATTCCCAGACGTTGCCGTGCATGTCGTAAAGTCCCCAGGTATTGGGGCGTTTTAAGCCAACCGGATGGGTCATGGCATCGCTGTTCTCGGCAGTCCAGGCGAAAGGATCGGCCATGCCGGCATCGTCGCCAAAGCTGAAAAAGTTGGTGGAACCGGCCCGGCAGGCGTATTCCCATTCGGCTTCGTAGGGCAAGCGGTATTCGTAGTCCTGGGGCAGGCGCCGGGCTTCGCGCTCGCGTTGGGTAACCGCGGAGCAGTAATGGCTCGCGTCGATGAAAGAGACCTTCTCGACGGGCCTGTTGGAATCACCGGTGAAATGGCTGGGATTCCGGCCGAGGACCGCCGCGAATTCGGCTTGGGTTACTTCGAATTTGGAGATCCAGAAATCCCGTGTAACCGTGACGGGATACTTGATCCGCAGGAAGGTTCCAGCCTTGATCGCCACCATATTCGTCAACGGGATCAGGTGGGCCTGAGGTGGGGAGGCCGCAGTCTGGTTTGCGGAATCACCGGAAGTCCCGGGAGCATTTCGTCCGCAGCCAGATTGGGAAACCAGGAGCGTCAGACCGAGAAATGCTCCGGTCCATATTGAGAAAAACGGCAAATTAAAATTGCGCACTTTCATTTTTTATACTCTCCGTGAACCGTCCATTCCGGGTCCGGTATCGGGAGGGTCTGCTCCCGGCCGCCGGGCCAGCGAATCCAGAGGGCGGCTGGTCTTTCGGCCATGCCCAGGACCTGCACCGCTCCGTTCTGGGACCAGTAACCCGAGCCCGCCTGGACCGCCCGGCAGGGCCCCATCCGGCCCTCTGAATACCGGATGCGCAATTGGGCGCCGACCGCTTCCGGGTTGCCGGGAGGACCTCGCAAAACGACGCGAAGCCCTCGCTTTGCACCGCGGTTCAAGTAGAGTCTCATGGGTCCGTTGTTCTGCGCAACCGCAAGATCGATGCGGCCATCTTGATCGAGATCGGCAAGTGCCGCGCCGCGTTGCTCCCCGAGAATCTTAATCCCGGTCTCTGCCGCGCCAAAGGTTCCATCCCCGCGTCCCTTGAGCCACAGACCGCGCCCGCCGTCATCCCGAGTCGTGTCGGAACCACTGCCGAAAAAGTTCTGGCTCAGGAACAGGTCCTCGATTCCGTCGCCGTCAAAATCTCCGGCATTCACGGCAAACGCGGGACTGAGTTGCGCTTCTCTTGGCAGCGGAATGATGGCGAAATTCGAACCGCGATTCAGGAACACCGCCGATTCCAGGCATGTGACCTCGACGGTTTTGGCCGAGTCAAAATGATGGAGGAGGATGTCGCGAACGGTCGAACGGCCATAGGCTTCATGGGCTGGAATTCGTTGCGTCAGGTCAGGAAAGGCCCGGGTGAGCCAAGGGCGATTGCGTGCGGGCAGCCATTGGCCCGATCCAAGCCAGGCTTCGATGATCTCGATGTTTCCATCTTCGTTCCAGTCGCCATAAAAGAGCCGCACTGGACCCGGTTGACAGAGTTCGTAGAGACTATTGCGGCCCCAATTGCCCGCCGCAAGATCAAGGCGGCCGTCTCCATCAAAATCCCCCGCAGTCACACTGGTCCACCAGCCGCCGAACCGATCCAGTCCCAGAGGCCAAGGGGTGAACCGCCCTTGATCGTTTCGGAAGATGCGAAGAGGTCCCCATTCGATGGCTAACGCAAGATCCGGATCCCCATCCCCGTCGAGGTCGCAAAAGGTTGCGCCACTCACCAGGCCAAGGGATTCAAAGGGCGCGCTCCAGGGCGCGCTCGGCTGAAGCACCCCGTTATTGTTCAGCCAGATCTTCGATGCCACGGGCTCGGGATAACGCCCGGGGCGGAAACGCCCCCCTGCCAAGAGATCAAGGTCGCCATCTCCGTCGATGTCAGCCAACGCCAGAGGACCTGGGCTCGCCGTTCCGAACGGCAGGACGGAGGCTGTCTGTATTTGAATCGAGCCCGAGGAATTCGTCAGCTCACTAATCGCGATAGTGCTCTCCCGATCCGAGGCGTCTTCGAGGTTGGAAACTCCCGCCAAAATCCGGCGATGTCCAAGCCCATCAGACCATCCCACAACGGCGCCCATATCGGACGCGCAGGCAGATTTGGCCTTGACCATCTTGAAGCCCCGGCCCTGTTCATTGAGGCCGACCGTGAGGTTTCCTTCGCGGGCGGCGGCAATGACGAGATCTTCCCATCCATCCCCGTTGATATCGTACCAAGCCAAGCCGGGGCCGAGCCGGCTCAAGCGTCGGGGCAAGAGCGCTTGGCGAGCCCAGTCGTCAAAGGGATCCTCGACATGAACATACGGGAACCACGCGCTAATGTCTTCGAAGAAGGCCGGCTGAGGTTTCGAGGGGGGAGGGATTGCCGCGTCGGGATGGGCGCTGGATTGGATAACCTCGTAGATGCGGTTCGGTTGGACGGACAACATCGATCGGCTGCCATTGCGCCACTGGACTTCGAGGCGAAGATCTTTTGATTCGTCGGAGTTCGCGGCGAAAACACGCATGGCTTGATCGCACGAGAGATATCGGCCGCCACAAATCATCTCCTGGCTTTGCGTGACGACGCCGCCCAACAACCGAACGCGGGCGCCAATCCCCTGGGTGTTTGGAGAACTGCCCTTGAGCCGAATGCCGATCCGACCGGCGCTGGCGTTGTTCCGATAGAGACTGGCGGTATCGTTAAGGTTGTTGAGGACCACATCCAGGTCACCGTCGTTGTCGAGGTCAGCAAGGGCCATCCCGCACGACACGCCACGCTTGTTGAATCCCCAGGCAACGCTCACGGGGGCGAAGGTGCCGTCGTGCTGATTACGGAAGGCGATGTTTTCCGTGAACCAGGAGGGATGGTGCTGCCGGAAACGTTTCTGCTGTTCGAATGTCATCCGGTTTGTGCGCATCCGGTCGTGGCTGTCCTGGTCCATCACATCGAAGGTAAACCCGTTGCAGACCAGGAGGTCCTCGTAGCCATCCAAGTCGACATCGATGAACGCGGGACACCAGGACCAGTCGGTCGCGACAACGCCCGCCCTGAGGGCGGCTTCGACATAGGATCCGTCCGCATTGCCGAAGAACAGAGTGTTGCGATTGAACCGCGGCTGTTCCTCGATGCGTTCGGATCGTTGCGGATCAGGATAATCTCTCATCAATTGCATCATCCGCCGGCCGTGTTCGCGGGCGATCATGTCGAGAACGATGAAGTCGTCGACGCCATCGCGGTCGAGATCGGCGAAGTCGAGGGACATGGAGGACCGGCTGGTATGGCGGAGGGCGAACGGTTCGATCTCGCGGAAAGTCCCTTGGCCGGTGTTGATCCAGAAGCGGTCCGGCGAGGCGTTGTCGTTGCACACATAGAAATCGGGGGCTCCATCGCCGTTGACATCGCGGAACATCACGCTCAGTCCCCAATCGCGATAAGGCCCGACCGGCTTGCCCTCCGTGTTAAGGTATATTCCCGGCTCAAACTGGATCGCCGTGAAATGTCCCGAACCGTCATTACGATACAATCCATGGACCTCGGGCAGTTCGCGCACGCTGCCATCGGGCAACACCTCGAAACGATCTTTCCAGCGCGGCGCGGTGGCGGGTTCCCCGTTGATTCGGGTCATCACCCAGCGGTCGTTGCGCCGCGCCAGCGCGAAGCGGGTGGTCGGATCCGCGAGGTGCATCACGTCGATGTAGTGCGCGCAGTAGAGATCGAGATCTCCATCGCCATCGATGTCCGCAAGGGCCATCGAGGTGGCCGACGCGGTGCGGGATAACCCGGAATCATTTCGCTCGACGAACCTGCCGCCGCCGTGGTTCAGAAAGAGGCGGGTGCCGACAGCAATCCCGTTCACAAGAAGATCCAAATCCCCGTCGCCATCGACATCCGCAAAGGCCGAACCCGTGGAGAGCTGTCCCGGGCAAGCGGCGTCCCCGAGATCAACCTCGGCAAAATGCCAATTGCCGAGATTGCGGTAGAACCGGTTGGGGCCGTCGAGGTTGCAGAAGTAGAGGTCGGGACGATCATCGCCATCGACATCGCCAATGGCGACACCGGCCCCATTGTGCGCAACGGCATTCGTGAGAGCGAGGTCCCCTGTAAGTTGATTGGTGAACCATACCCCCGTGCTTCGTGGATCCATCGCGGTCAATCCGGGCTGGCCTTCGGAGGCCGGGGAGACTGGCGCGAGGCGAAAATCCTTGTGGTCGGACCAGGACAACGCTGTGGCCCCCTGAACCTGAACGCTGAGCAGAAAAATCGCCGCAGCCCGGAAGTAGCCAATCCAATATCCCCAACAATCCTGCCGTTTAGTCATTCGCACTATGGCAGACACGCGGACAGGCTAACCTTGAGCAGAAACCCAGTCAATGCGGCTTCCGATGAACCGTGACGCCTCGCCTCATCTCAAATGTATCGCTATTTGCGTGTCACTTCACTAGCCTCTGGTTGTCTATGACCCGAGATGCTTGCGTTCGTTTTGGAGTTGGGTGCGCTCTCTTGACGTTTGGCTGGCTTGTCTCGGATCCGCTTTGCGCCGCAGAGAATCCGGCCTGGCAAACGGCACGAGACTACCGGTGTGCGGCGCTGCCAATTCCCACGCAAGGCCAGCCTGGCTTCACTCCAATTCCCGGTTCCCGCACCGGAATCACCTTCACCAACTCTCTGCCGATCCGCCTCATGATGGAAAACAATAATTTCATGAACGGTTCCGGCGTGGCGGCCGGGGATTTTGACGGTGACGGCCGGTGTGATCTCTACCTTTGCGCCATCGACGGCACGAATGCCCTCTATCGAAACCTCGGCGATTGGCGTTTCGAGAGAATCCCCTCCGATGCCCAGATCGGCTGTCCGGGGCTTCACTCCACCGGGGCGCTCTGGGCTGATCTGGATGGCGACGGCGATTTGGATCTGCTCGTGGCCACGCTCGGTAATGGTGTCCACAGTTTCGTGAATCAAGGCGGCGGTCAATTCCGTGAAAACACAGCCGAAGCCGGCCTGATCTCCCAGACCGGAAGCACGAGCCTCGCCATGGCGGACGTGGACGGTGACGCGGACCTCGATCTCTATGTCGCCAATTACGGCGCCGTATCGTTGCTCCGTTCCGGAGGCAGAGCTGAGGTGAAGTTGGTCAATGGCCAGTGGGTCTTCACAGGACCCTACGCGAAGCGTCTTCGCCTCGTCGACGGCCGCGTCGAAGAAGTGGGCGAGGCCGATGTGCTCTATCTGAACGATGGACGAGGCCGTTTCCGCCCGGTGCCGTGGGGTTCCGAATTTTTTCTCGACGAGGAGGGCAAGCCGAAGCCACCTCCGCTTGATTACGGACTCACCGTTCAGATCCGAGACATCAACGGAGACCGGACCCCGGACATTTATGTGTGCAACGATTTCCAGACTGTGGATCGGATTTGGCTCAACGACGGCACCGGCCATTTCCGCGCTTTGCCCCGACTCTCGATGCGCAAGCAAAGCTTTTCCTCGATGGGAGTCGATTTCGCCGATATCGATCGCGATGGATTTCTGGACTTCTTCACCACCGAGATGATTGGCCGCGAACATTCCCGCCGCATGCGGGATATCGTCGGAATGCAGCCGCTGGCGCCTTTTCCTGGCCGGATCGACAATCGGCCGGAAGTCGCCCGGAACACGTTATTTCACAATCGGGGAGACACCACCTACAGTGAGATCGCCAACTACAGCGGAGTGGCCGCATCCGACTGGACCTGGCAACCGGTGTTCCTCGACGTGGACCTGGACGGGTACGAAGACCTCCTCGTCGTGAACGGCATGCCGTTCAATGTGCAGGATCGCGATACCCTGGACCGGATTCGCCAGCTCGGAAAACAGACTCCCGAGCAGTCTCGAACCAACCTGGCGCTTTACCCTCCCTTTCGCACCGCCAACGTCGCATATCGGAACCGCCGTGATCTCACGTTCGAAGACATGAGCCAAACCTGGGGCTTCAATTCCCCCGAGGTCTCCCAGGGAATGGCGCTGGCCGATCTTGACGGAGACGGCGATCTCGATGCGGCCATCAACTGCCTTAATGCGCCACCTCTGCTTTACCGCAACAACGGGACGGCCCCCCGAATCGCCGTCCGCCTCAAAGGCAAGAGACCAAACCGCCACGGGACCGGGGCCAGCGTCCGGGTCTTCAGCGACTCGATGCCAGCCCAGGCCCAGGAAATTCTCTGCGGTGGGCATTATCTTTCTTGCGATGATCCGATGCGGGTTTTCGCGGTCCCAAGCGAGTCCCGTTCCTTGCGGATTGAGGTGCTTTGGCGCAGTGGATTGAGGAGCCTGATCGCCAACGCCAAGCCAAACCACCTCTACGAAATCGATGAGGAAACCGCTTTCGCTCACCCGGCCTCTCCCCCCTCCGCACCTCTCTCTCAGCCTCTCTTTCGCGATGTCAGTCATTGGCTCAACCATGTGCATCACGACGAGTTCTTTGTCGACTATGCTCGTCAACCCTTGTTGATGAAACAATTCAGCCAGCTGGGACCCGGAGTCGCATGGTGGGACCTGGATGGCGACGATCGTGATGAACTGATCGTGGGCGCGGGCAAAGGCGGCATCCTGGGAGCCTTTCGTCAGACGCCTTCCGGTGCGTATGAGAAGATCTCGGCCTCCCCGGCCTGGACAACACCCGACGATCTCTGCGGCCTGGCCGGATGGACAACAGACGACGGACATCCAGCCATCCTCTTGGCCGTGGCGAACTACGAGTCTGAAGCCGCCAGTTCCAACACGCTGTTCCTCTGTGCGCTGGACGATTCCACTGGCCAACTCCAACCCCGGGCCCTCGCGGACATTGCGGCGTCGCCGGCCAGTCCCGGGCCTCTGGCTGTGGCCGACATCGAAGGGGATGGTGACCTGGACCTCTTCGTGGGAGGGCGGTTGCTCAAGGGAGCTTATCCTCAAGCGGCCAGCTCGAGCCTCTTTCGCCGAGAGCCAAACCGATGGATCCCCGATCCGGCCAGCAAGGCCCTGTTCGAAAACATCGGCCTCGTGAGCGGAGCCGTCTGGAGCGATCTCGATGCCGACGGTTTCCCCGAGCTGATCCTGGCTTGCGAATGGGGACCAGTGCGAGTCTTCCGGAATCACAAGGGTCATCTTAGCGACGCGACCGGGGAGTTGGGATTGGCTTCGTTTGCGGGTTGGTGGAACGGGGTGACGACGGGAGATTTGGATGAGGACGGACAACTCGACATCCTTGCGACCAATTGGGGGTTGAACGACGCCTATCAAGCGACCTCCGAACGCCCCCTTCGGCTATACTACGGGGACCTCCACAGCTCTGGCACGATGGACTTGATCGAGGCTTATTATCCTGCCGAGATGAGCGTCGAAGTGCCTCGGCGGGCGCTCAACGCGTTGTCTCGGGCTTTCCCCATTCTGCTGGAGTCCTTCCCGACTCACGAAGCCTTCAGCCAGGCAACAATGCAAGACCTCCTGGGCCTTCTGCCCCGCAAACCTCAAGCAGTCACCGCCGTCACTTTGGTAACCACGGTCTTCCTGAACCGGCGCACGAACTTCGTTGCAGTCCCTTTTCCCTCCGAAGCACAATTCGCCCCCGCTTTTGGGGTTAATGTGGCTGATGCCGATGGCGATGGCCACGAGGACGTCTTTTTAAGCCAGAATTTCTTTGCGGTGCGTCCCGAATGGTACCGCATGGATGCTGGCCGGGGACTCTGGCTTCGAGGCGATGGCAAGGGCAGCTTAAAATCCATCTCCGGCCAAGAATCAGGGATTCAGGTGTATGGAGAACAACGCGGCAGTGCCCTCGCCGATTTCAACCGGGACGGACGCGTCGATTTGGTCGTAACCCAGAATGGCGCCGCCACCCGACTCTTCGAAAATGTCGGCGCGCGCCCCGGCTTGCGGATCCGCCTGAAAGGTCCCCCCGGCAACCCAGCCGGCATCGGCGCCATCCTCCGGCTCCACTTCGCCCAGCGGGCCGGTCCGGCACGAGAGGTCCATGGCGGCGCAGGCTATGGGTCCCAGGACAGCCCCGTCCAAGTCCTTGGATGCCCCGAACCGCCTACCCGGATCCAAATCACCTGGCCAGGCGGCAAAGTGGTCCAGAGCGAGCTCCCCCCCTTCACCCCAGGCGCCGAAATCACTGTGGATTCGCAAGGCAAAACACGCTTTGTCGAATCCCAAATGCCCTGAGTCACGTTCGGCGTACAAGCAAAAGGGCTGAGATGACCCAGCCCCTTACCATGACTAGCAGCTAACGTATGCCGATGCTTAAGCCTTCCGCCGACTGATATAGCCTAATCCCAATATCCCAAGACCCACTAAAGCTGCTGTTGCCCCACCGTCAGGAACACGGGTGCTGGTGTGCACATATCCATCGCTCGTACTTTGTAATCCTTGACTCTGAACATGCATGCCAATCCACAGCGTTGGCTCCAAGTAAGCTTTAGGATTAAGTGTGAAATCCGTCAAAGCTGCCTCAAGGCTGGTCAAATCAGGAAATGCTCCACCAATTGCAAACTTAATCGTCGCATATTCGTAGGGACCAATCCCAAAGTTCACATTAGGATCCCGTTGGGCTGATAGCTCTTTGGTGGCTTCAAAACCGACCATATTGCCTCCAGGAAGATCGCTCGGCGTTGCCCCAGACGTGAAAGCAACCCCTGGACTACTCAGCGCAGCATCAAAAATCGCCGAGGGGAGCAGACCATCGTCCCAATACAGCTGCGTGATCTTGGATTCTACAGGCCCAGAATTGATGAACTTGAAGTAGAAGTAACTTGCGTCTGCTGTCACATCCACAGAAAATTGCCCTGAAAGATCTGTCGGATTGTTGTCCGTGATTCTGTAAAAATCCAGACTCATCGTCCCCTTTGCCACCTGGCACACCCCAAGCCCCATGCAGCACACAAAAATCAAAAACAGCTTTTTCATATTTCGTTATCGTTGAATATACGCCCCAACCTTCAAACCGCCACCGATCGTTACACGTGCCTTTTAACCTAGCAGCTCTGATGCCAGATAAGTGGTGAGCACTCGCACCTTGAACTTAATAATTCCTATGTTACTTATTTAAAGTTATTTATGAAGTACATATGTCTGCAAATATCATGATCGAATCGATTTCGCGTCGACAGACTGTAAAGTATCCCGACATCATTAAAAGCCTCTCTGCCTGCCTTAATGGGATATCTTTTGATGTAAGTTATTCATTAAAAGTATACTAAAACTCATAACCTCCCTGTGTAAGAAAATCCAACAGGCCGATATGGAACCCGGTCATCGATTCAAGTTCCTATCTATCAGTTACTTGAGTTTCGGTCCCCGTGGGTCTTTTTTGTTCCGACTTCGTTTCAGGGATTTCTGGAACAGAGACGAAAAGAAGGGCTGAGATGACTCAGCCCCTAACATGATTAGCGATTAACGCGTGCCGGTGGCTATGCCATCCTAAAATCCCAAGCCCAAGCAGGACGGCAGTCGTATCACCATCGGGAACTCTGACGGTGGTTCCATACCAGCTGATATGCGAGATCCGCCCCGGTCCATTGAGGGTCACAGCATCCTCACTGTAAAGAAATCCGACAGAATGATGGAAATCCACTCAGAGTATTGTATGCCAGAGGCTCTAGACCGATTGCCAAGAGAGATTTCCAGACTATTGCTTTACTTCAGCTGTTTGAGACGGGCTTCGGCGGTTTGGATCACCTCGGGCAGGACTTTGCGTTGTTTGAAGAGTTCGACCAGACGGCTTTGGGCCGCCCGGGCATCGGTTCTCTTTTTCACCATTTCAGCGCACTGGGTATAGAGCTCGACCGACCGGCCATATTCGATATGGCCCAGTGAATCGGCGGCGGGCTCGACATCGGTCACGATGGGTTTAAGGCATTTCTCAACGCGCTCAGGATCGGGCTGTGCCAATTTCAGTTTTTCGGTATCGATATCGAGCTGCTTGAACGGTTCCGCGTAGGGTCGGGCAAGGGCGAATTTGAGTCGGTATCGGGCGGGGTGTTTTCGATCCAGCTTATCGAGCACCCAATCGAGTTTATCGATGACATCCTTCATGCCGCGGGTCCCGTTCACATACAGGACCGATCCGACACGGGCGTTGAACAACTCGTTCACGACGGGGAAATCGTCGAAGCTTACTGGCGGACGGACGTACACCTGCATGATGGCGGCCGCGGTGCCGCCTCCTGGATTGGCAAAACTGGCCTCGATACGGTAGGCGCCGGGTTCTTTAAACGGACTGCCATAAGCGCCGACACTCATTCGGACATACCAATAAAGGGCCTCGCCGGGTTTCAGGATCTTGCCGGAGATCTGGCGTCGCGTGTGCAGAATGGGCATGAACGGCCGGCGTTCGCCTCTTGGTTGAGTGACCGCCAGCTCGACGAATCCGTCACAGGGATCGAGCGTGCTCAGCAGCATGATTTCGCTGTTGCTGATGTTCTTCAGGCGCAACTCGACAGAGATCGCCTCGCCTAATTCGAAAATGGGCTTGCGCGTCCGGACAGCCAGGTTGAGGCGCGGATCAAGGGTATTGCGGGCGACCCGGCCATGGTTTTCGAACCACGCCTCATTTCCCATCTGAATGAACCTTGCGGGCGCGTGACGCAGGAACAAATTTTCCCGATCATCGAATCGAAACTCGAAACGATCATAGAACCATTTTGCGGAATCTCCATTTCCAGGCGAGGCCATATCCGGATAGTTCATCCAGGATAAGGCTTGATCGTCGGAGACCACGGGCAGCCAGGCTGGCGCGGCCCAGGGAGCCCCCAGGGTTTTCTGGAATGAATGCGCCAGGTTAAAGGCGTGGCCGGTTTCGTGGATCAGGTCAAAAAACAGCTCGCGGCGGGCGGCCTCGGCGGCCGGCGGATTGGCTTTCGGATACGCCCCGGTGGCCAGATGAAAATGCTCGCATTGCGTGAAGATGGCGGTGCCCTGGCGGTCGACGCCGCCGGGCTCGTTGATGTCGCCGTCGAACATGACGCCGCCCAATGCCGGGTCATCGGCTTTCTCGGCCAGGAAAATCCACATTTTCCATTGGGGTTTGTTGGCAAACCGCGACCAGTTCGCCACCATCGCGTCATGCAGTTCCTTGTAGCTCCAGGTCGAGTTTCCCCCTGCCGAGCTGGTGTTAATCGTCGTCACCCGGTTCGATCGCGTGATCTTGATTCCTGATTTGGCAAACGCCTTCTCCAGGGTCAGATTCTCCTGAGCCAGGTTCGCCGGCCGGTCGGGATGGGTAAACGTGTCGTAGGGCTCCGGGACCGCTGCATGGTCTTCCTGGTCCACCTCGACCTCGATTTCGCGAAAATGGGCCGATGCCCGTTCCGCGGTGAACGGTTTGAGCTTCTTTCCTCCCGCCGTGATGAAGGTGACGTCGGCCTTGGGCGTTTCAAAGAAACTGCCCCTAAGTCGGATCAAAGCCGAAGTAACCGCCTCGCCTGAAGCCGGCCAGATCAGATTGAAATTTCGAACCTTCAAATCGCGGCCTCCGTGACTCTTGCCGGTATTCGAGGTGACCTGGCCAATAAAATGCGCGGGATTCTTAAACGCGGCCACGTGCCGTGTCTGGGAAAGGGTGCCGCTAACAACATTCAGCGGGTGAATCCCGTCGATATCGATATGCAAGGTGCATCGCAGTTTGGTCGATTCGGCCGAGTCCACCCTCCCCGGGGCGGGTTGTTCCGATGGGATGGGATCGGTGAGATTGTGAAGCGTGGGGATTTCAGCCGAACCATAGGCTCGGCCGCGCTCCGGCACGCCGCCATTGATCTGATAGCGGCCGCTGAACTGAAACTTGAAATGCTGCGGCCAATCCTCAGGATTAACGGCCGTCGAATTTGCCGTCCCAACAGAAGGAATGTCCTTTTTAGGCATAGAGAGTTCTCCCAGGGTTTGAGTGATAAATGCTGTGTTCATGCGCAGAATATCGAGTGCGATACGATACCAGTTGCCGGACAGCCGATTCGAATCCCGATCGCGTGATGCGATCGACCACTGACCGAATCCAATCGGGCTGCGCACGGCGCGCGCCAGACGGCGGACGCACATCGAAAACGGCCTCGCCAAATCCCACCCACTTGGCGCCCGACAATTCCAGCAATCTAATCCGGCGCTCCTTTCCGGACGCGCTCAAGGCATAGACCGAGGTCTTCATAAATAAAGGTTCTCTTATCGCCCATCGGAAAACAGCTCGCGCAACAGGTTCTTCTCTGATGGCAGTTCCGATGAGGTCAGCTTCAACTGGCCTGAAGCCCCTTCCAATGCCACGCGGCGGTTTTCTCCCCCCTGCAGATGGGCGGTTACAGCCCGAAGTAAAAATCCAACATCGCCTTTTGAACGCAGGGATACCAATAGATGGTCCGGTGGAGGAACGGCCATCCGGGCATTCGGGGGAATGACCGGATGCGGGCTATAAACGATGCCGGCTTCTCCCAAGTCATGAGCCAGTCGTTCCCGAAGCTCAAGGATCGAGCGATCCCCCGTCACTACCTTGATCACAACAGGCGCCATAGCCTTGTCCCCTGTGCATGCTTCTCACGCCATTCTGCCTTGAGGCAGGTGTCTTCCTATAGATACGGCTCTGAAAAGTGATTATTATCACAAAAACTCAACTTGGGGAAGAGAACTAACGCCACGTCTGAAGCGCCGGCGTGTGAGGGTGCGTGGCCTCGAGGCTGTCGGAGGCCAGGTCTCCTGACGCGACGGTGGACCTATGGCTGGCCGCCTGGAGGCGGTCGCCAGTCCCTTTCCGGGACAAAACGAGGCTCGGCTTTGATTAATTCCTCAAGGGTTTCCATCTGCCGGCCCTGGTCATCAGTCTCCTCGATCCATTGTTCAAGGACCGCTCGCAGCCGGACAAGAACCGCCTGGGTGTTGGATGGAGTGGACTGGGCCAGGTTATGAACCTCCCAGGGATCCTCCTGCAGATCGTAGAGCTCCTCTTCCGGCATCGAGGAGTGACACAGGAAGGCTTGGGCGGCAGTCAGTTTGCCCTGGCCGTTCAATTCCGGGAGCAGGTTCCAAACCGGATACTGTTTTTGTTTGTATTCGTTAAAGGCCAGGAACGGGACATGGGGCGTATAGTTGCGGATATAACGGTAGCGATCGTCTCGCACGGTGCGAATGCGCATCACGGTCATGTCACAGCGATCGCGGTGGCCGAAAACGTATGGCCGCTCCGGTTCGCAACGGTCTCCCAGAAAAATCCTTCCCTGCATCTTCGGAGGTTTGGACGCGCCCGCGAGGGCCAGCATGGTTGGGGCCAGATCGATGGCATGAAGCAGACGATTGTCCGTCGAGCCCGGCGTGAATCGAGGGGGCAAAGGAATGTTTTTCGGCCAGCGGATAATGCACGGCACATGCAATCCCTCTTCGTAACAAAACTGTTTGCCGCGGACGTGGGACTGACCGTTGTCGCCAAAAAAGACAACCACGGTATTGTCAGCGAGGCCTTCTTGTTCCAGGGCGGCCAGAACCAGGCCGATTTTGCGGTCGAGTTCGCTGATGGCATCGAGGTACCTGGCCCAGTCTTCGCGGGTGACAGGGTGATCGGGGTAGTAAGGGGGAATGTCGACTTTGGAAGGATTGGCCTTTTTGGGCGCGACATAGGTCCGGTGGGTTTCGCTGAAGTTGAGTTGCGCATAGAACGGTTGGCGGGCCCGTAAATCGTTCCACCGATCCGAATCGAAGGCTTTGCCCTCATAGAGGAAATTCCAGTCGGTCTTGCCCGTGCCTTTGAATCCGCAAGAAGCCGGCAGTTCCCTCAGGTTTGCGGCAAAATAGCCGGCCTGGCGCATCCAATCGCTGATGACCTGGACGCCCTGAGGCAACGGTTTTTTTGCGGTGGTGCGGTGGTTGTGAGCGCCAATGCTTGTGGCATACATGCCGGTGTTGAATGCGGACCGGCTGGGCGAGCAAACGTTGCCGTTGTAGAACCGGGCATAGCGGACACCTTCCGCGGCCAATCGGTCCAGGTTGGGCGTCCAGACCTCGCGTGTCCCGTAACAGCCCAGCTGCGGGCCAATGTCCTCCGCAATCAGCCAAAGGATGTTCGGTGTCACCACAGGAACGCGAGCCGATAGGCGATTCTGGGTCTCTTCGAGCAAAGCGCCAAGCGCTTTGACTCTCTCCGGATGTTCCGCCGCAATATCGCGGCGCTCTTGAGGATCCGAGGAAAGATCAAACAGCAGACCGGGGGGCGGCACTTTGATTTGGTTCCATGGCCCCAGCCCATCCTGGACTTGACCCGGCAGAATGAATTTCCAGGAGCCTTGGCGGACGGCCAGCCGGTTCGCATGTTGAATCACATGGCGGCGTCCCATGGTGGATTCGCCGAGCAACGCGGGGAGAAGATTCATGCTGTCCGGCATTGGGGCGGTGTCGGCGCCTCGGCCTGCAAGCGCGGCAAGAGTGGCGGGCAAGTCCACCTGGCTGAACAAGGCATCCGAGACACCTGGCCTCACCCTCCGTGGCCAGCGCACCAGGAATGGCACTCGGGTGCCGCCCTCGAAAAGGCTGTATTTGCCCGCACGCAAAAGACCGGCGGGTTTGTGAGTTCCGAGCTTCTCATTGGCCTCGTCTCGATAACCGTCATCGAGCACCGGTCCGTTGTCGCTCGTCAGGATGACCAGGGTGTTCTCGGTCAGTTGCCATTGATCGAGCTTTCGGAGGATCTCTCCAACACAGTAATCGAACTGGGCAATGGCATCCCCGCGGGCGCCCATCGGAGTCATACCCACGAACCGGGAATGAGGAACGCGCGGCACATGCACGTCATGGGTGTTAAAGCAAAGAAAAAAAGGCTTGTCCTTTTCGCGATCGATGAACGCAAGTGCTTGCCGAACGAAAACGTCGGCCATGTCTTCGTCTTTCCACAGGGCCGCCTTGCCCCCCCTCATGAAGCCAATACGCCCGATTCCATTAATGACCGCCTGGTTGTGCCCGTGGCTCCAGTCCAGCTTCAAGCGGTCTCGGTGAGTCACCCCATTCAGTTCCCCAGGGAAAGGTTCCCGATAACTCACCTGAATCGGATCCTCAGACACCAGGCCAACGACGCGATGGTTTTCAACATAAACGCAGGGCACTCGATCCCCGGTGGCCGCCATGATGAAGGAATAATCGTATCCAATCTCCCGGGGGCCTGGTTTGATATCGCGGTTCCAGTCGAGGACTTCCCCTGCTTTTCCCAAACCGAGATGCCATTTCCCAATCACTCCGGTTGTGTAACCTGCGCGCTTCAGCAAGGATGCCATGGTGACGCGTCCGGGCTCAATAATCAGAGCCGCATCTCCGGGCAGGACACCGGTTCCTTTTTTGCGAAAGGCATATTCCCCGGTAAGCATCGAGTAACGTGATGGAGTGCAGGTGGCGGATGAGGAATAGGCGCTTGTGAAACGCAGGCCTTCCTTTGCCAGCCGATCGGCATGAGGCGTCCTCACCGCGGTCGCGCCATAGCAACCCAGATCTCCATAACCCAGATCGTCAGCATAAAGGATGACAATATTCGGTTTCTGGGCGGTGCCGCTTGAGTCTGTCGATGAGGCCGCAACGGAATCTGAAAACACCGGCAACCGAGCGTCCAGGACAACGAGAAGAACCAGCAGGAGAAGCGATTTTTTCATAGCGGCGCTATGAATCTGCCATGAATGCGCCGTCGCTGAAAGCCTGTTGTTGACCCTTTTGGGATCGCCGTGAATCGCCTTTTACAGACGAGTCCGCAGGATAGAAGACAGCTGCATAGCCTTAAAAATGCACAAAAACCTCAAAAATGCTTTTATTTTGAGTCTTTTGTGCCTTTTGTGGCCATTCATTTGTAGTCCATCTGGCGGTCTGCAGAGTAATTCCTCACTTTCGCGGCCATGGCGCGCGCGGCCTGGCAGCGACCGCGGATGGCCTCCCACTGGGCTCCGGCGAGATCTTCTTTTTTGGCGATCCAGGTCCCTCCCACAGCAGCCACTGTCGCGACTCGAAGGTAGGATTCGAGGTTGCCTGGCTGGATCCCGCCGGTGGGCATAAAGCGAATGGCCGTGTGCTTATAGGGCGCCGAGAGCGCCTCGATCATCGGCACCCCCCCGAGGGCTTCCGCTGGAAAAAACTTGAGCATCTTGCAGCCCATGGCCAGACCGAGTTCGATCTCGGATGGCGTTGCCACTCCAGGGATGAACGGCAGGCCCAGGTCGGCCGCCTGCCTGACAATCTGAGGATTTAAACCGGGCGCCACGGCGAAGGCTGCTCCGCTGTTCCTGGCGGCCTCCAGATTGGCCGTCGTCAATACCGTCCCGGCTCCCACCAGAAGCTTTGGACGTTCCTCCGTGATTTTGCGAATGACCTCAGCGGCCGCGGCCGTTCGAAACGTGATTTCTACCACAGGCAGTCCGCCTTCGAGCAGGGCATCGGCGAGCGGAACCGCCGCCTCCACTTGCTCGATCGCGATGACTGGCACAATTCCCAGAGCCGTAATTTGATCCAACACTGTTTCCGGTTTCATAGGAAAAATTCGACGTCAAACCCCCATGCGGCCGCAGGCATTCCCGCCTGAACTCGATGGGGAGTCTTACGACGCATTAAATAGGTTGCTTGGTTTTTCCAATTCGGCAAGCAACTTCGCCTTCCTCCCTTCCCCCGGCCAAATCCAGGTCGAGGGCTTTAAGAGTCTGTATGAAGACTCCGAGGGACGCTTTTTGCGCGGAAAAACATCCCTAGAATCTTGTCAAACCCTCCATAAAACCGCATGCTCTTTGGCATTAAGGGTCTGTCCAAAAATAAATTCCGATTTTGCTGTCGGCTATTGGGCGGGCGGACAAGGCGCAAGTGACGAGCATATCCGAATGGATCTGTGAGGAGCGAGCAACGAAGCCCGCCCGCCTCGCATCTGGCCCGGCGGCGCTCCCGCCAAAACCGGAAGTTATTTTTGCACAGACCCTAAACCCGAAGCGCTAACCTCATTAACGTCTCGCATGAAGAGCATCACTCCTGTCCACGCCGCGCGGTTTTTGCTGATTAGCATGGCCGCGGCCTTCACGGCACACCCATTGGCCCAAACCGCCTCGACAAGCCCAACCCTTCCCCCGGTCAATCTCGCCGTGGTCGCCCAGCCCACCAGCTCCTATGTCTCGGGAGATACCAGCCTGGCGGCGCTGAACGACGGCTCGACTCCCCGCAGTTCCCGCGACGCGCGCCGCGGTTCCTATGGCAACTGGCCCCAACGAGGCACTCAATGGGTGCAATACGACTGGAGCCAGCCCATCAGCACCCGGCTGGTGGAGATCTACTGGTGGGATGATCGCCAGGGAGTTCGCCTGCCAAAGGCCTGCCGGCTGCTGTATTGGAACGGCAGCACCCTGACGCCGGTCGCCCATGCCTCGGGTCTCGGCGTCAACGGGGATCAATTCAATCCTACCACCTTCGACGAGGTCCGAACCACACGATTAAGGCTCGAAATCGACTCCGATGGCGCCTACTCCACCGGCCTCCTGGAATGGAGGGTTCTCGACTCGGGTCAATCGCCCGATTTCCCGCCATCGGTTGCCGCCGGTGTCGATCGAGTCGTCATGGTCGGTGGCAAGACTTATCTCAATGGAACTCTCAAGGTATTGAAGGGAGACGTCGCCTCTACAAAGATTACCTGGAGCAAGGAATCCGGGCCAGGCATCGTCCGGTTCGATAATACAGCCGAGGCGATAACAGCGGCGAAATTCTCAGCTCCCGGCGAGTATGTTCTCAAACTGACGGCTGGCGAGGAACCGTTGAGCGCCTCCGACACCCTCACGGTCCAGGCCGAGAAACCGCCCCCGTCGAAACGCCTGGATGTCGTCTACACGAAACCCTACCGGATCGACAGCCCCTTGTGGAATGCACGGGCAAAGTCCCTGATCAGCAGCTGGATTCCGCACTGCATCGACCAGATCAATCGCACCAATTTGACGCAAGGCCAGGGCGGCATCGATAATTTCATCGAAGCTGCCAAAGCCCTCCGGGGGGAATCCCACGGTCCGCATAAAGGTTACGTGTTCGCAAACGCCTGGGTCCATCAAACCGTCGAGTCGATATGCATCGCCCTCATGGTCGATCCCCGCGGCGACCCCGATATCCTCCAGGCCCAGGAAAAAATGCGAGTCACCCTCGAGGATTGGATTCCGAAAATCCTCGCCGCCCAGGAACCTGATGGTTACCTGCAGACCGCCTATACCCTGGCCGAACGCAACCAGTGGCCGGAACGCTGGTCGCCGCGCAACCGGGCCGATCACGAAGGCTACGTCGGCGGTTACTTCATCGAATCAGCCATCAACCATTACACCCTGACCCAGGGCAAAGACAAACGGCTCTATGACGCCGCCAAAAAGTTGGCCGATTGCTGGGTCGCAAACCTCGGTCCGGGCAAAAAGGAGTGGTACGATGGTCACCAGGAAATGGAACAAGCCCTGGTCCGCTTCGGCCGTTTCGTGAATGACATCGAAGGCGGCGGACGCGGCAATGCCTATGTGAAACTGGCCAAGTTCCTGCTCGATTGCCGCCGTGACGGCAGCGAATACGATCAAAGCCACCTGCCCGTCCAGCAACAATACGACGCGGTCGGGCACGCCGTCCGCGCCGTTTACAGCTACTCCGGCATGGCCGATGTCGCGGCCGAAACCGGCGACATGGACTACCAAAGCGCCGTCATGTCCCTGTGGGACAACATGGTCAATCGCAAATACTACGTCACCGGCGGCATCGGAAGCGGCGAAACCTCCGAGGGCTTCGGACCCGATTATTCCCTCCGCCATAATGCTTACTGTGAGTCCTGCTCCAGCTGCGGCCTGATTTTCTTCCAGTATAAACTCAACCTCGCCTACCACGACGCCCGATATGCGGATCTCTACGAGGAAACCCTCTATAACGCCCTCCTGGGCGCCACCGATCTCGAAGGCAAAACATTCAATTACACCAATCCGTTGGTCGATGGGCGGCGGACCCCGTGGCACGCCTGCCCGTGCTGTGTCGGCAACATCCCCCGCACCTTGCTCATGATCCCCACCTGGACCTATGTGAAAGACCGGAGCGGCATTTACGTGAACTTGTTCATCGGCGGCACGATCGAGGTCGAACAGGTGGCGGGTACCGATGTCCAAATGGTGCAAAAAACCGATTATCCTTGGAACGGCCAAGTCGCCATCACTGTTAATCCCGCTCAATCCAAACGGTTCTCCGTCCATGTCCGCGTGCCCAACCGTGAAACCAGCGACCTGTACCACTCCTCCCCGCTGCTGGAAGGTCTTCTGTCGTTCCGCCTCAATGGCGACTCCATCCCTCCGAAAATCGAGAACGGCTACGCCGTCATCACCCGTAAATGGAAACGGGGCGACCGCATTGACCTCACCCTTCCCCTGCAACCCCAAAGGATCAAATGCGACGACAAAGTCGCGGCAAACCGAGGATGGGTGGCCTTACGATACGGTCCGCTCATCTACAGTGTCGAGCGGGCGGATCAACCCGATATTACCCGCCCGCTGAGCCAGGATCCCTTGACCGTCGAATGGCGACCCGATTTCCTCCAAGGCGTCACGGTCCTCAAAGGCGCCTGGGCCGACGGCACTCCCATGCTGGCCATTCCGTATTTTGCCCGGCAGAACCGGCCCGGCGAGAGATCTCGATCTCCCAGCTCCATGGTTTGGATGAAATATTAACGACATCGAGCCGGCCTGAGGTTTGCCCCCCTACTCACACCTCAAGGCCACGGTTGGATCAACCTTCAGGGCGCGGCAAGCGGGAACGAGGCTGGCGAGCAATGCCACTATCAGTAGCGTCACCGACACCAGAGTGAAAGTCACGGGATCGATCGGACGCAGCCCAAACCAGTTGCTCCGCATCAGGACAACAGCCGCGCACGCGGGCGGCAATCCAATCGCCAGTCCCACAAGCGCAAGCTTCAAACCCTGCCACAACACCATCCAAAGAATGGCGCGACGATCCGCTCCCACCGCCACACGAATGCCGATCTCGCGTGTCCGACGTCCCACCGAGTGGGCGACCACCGCATAGAGCCCGATGGCAGCCAGCCCAAGCCCCAGAAATCCAATCACCCCAAAAAACCGCGCCATGAGTTGCCGGCCAAACAAAAAATGCGAGGCCCGCAACTGATCGTGCAAAGTCCCCAAAGCCACTGGACTCACTCGGGGATTGATCCGGCGCAACTCCTCGCGAACCGCCCCGATCATCTGGCGCGGCGGCACCGCCGTTTCCAGCATGACACACAGTCCATAAACCTGGGTTCCCTTCAGAGGCAGAAAAAAATAGGGCTTCGGGATCCCATCCAAACGGTTGTAGGGACCATCCTCGACCACACCCACGATCTGGCAGGCCTCACCCTCGGCCTCACCCAAGCGAACCGACTTGCCCAGGGGGTCTTCATCCGGCCAATACGCGGAGGCGCCCGCCTGGCTGATCAAGACGACGGAATCGTTGGATTGGACTTCGTCGGCCGCCGTGAATTCGCGGCCCCGCACCACCCGCAGGTTCATCGCGGGCAGCACGTTTCGGTCGATTGCGTTAAAGGCGACCGCTTGTCCCTTGTTTGTCCGGGTTGAATCGGTCTGGGAGATAAAGATCTTGCGGTGCCAGCTGCTATGGTATCCCAGCGGCAGCGTCGCGGCCAGGCTCGTTCGTTTGATGCTCGGAAGCGCCGCTAAACGCTCCCGCACTTCGCGCAGATAAAGGGGCGCCTGACTCTTGTCCAGTCCATACTGCGAAGGTTTCAACTCCACCACCAGCCGGTCGGGCAAACGGAAACCTTCCTGCTTGTTCACCCCCCACCAAAGCGTGCGGACAAACAAGCCAAAAATACTCAGCAGCACGAGCGAAACTGTCAGTTGCCCGACCACCAGCACATGGAGCCGGGAATACCGCCGGCCAACCCGATCCGGCCCCGAACTGGTCTTCAGCAAAGGCATTAAGTCCGGCCGTGTGGCATGCCAGGCGGGCAACAATCCGAACAACACGGTCGTGAACAGGGATAACGCAATCGAAAAGACAATCATCCGGATGTCCAGGTAGAAATCGGGAAACGGCCGCACCGGAAACGGAGGCAGCAGGGCCGGCAACGCCCGAAGGGTCCACAAAGCCAGTAAAAATCCCCCCAAACCCGCCACCCCAGCCAAGAGCAAACTTTCCGTGAGCATCTGGCGCATAAGACGAAACCGCCCGCTGCCCAACGCAAGCCGAACCGCGATCTCCTGGGTGCGAGCCTGGGCTCGGGCAATCAACAAACCGGAGACATTGGCGCACGCAATCAATAGCACCAGCCCGGGAAGCAGCATCGCCCCCAAAACCGTGAGGTAGAGAGTCCCATCCTTGGCCGGAACGACCGGCGAGAGCCGCGTATGGAGATTCCGGATCGATGCGGGGCGATACTCGGCAACGCGCTCGGCCACCGCTGCCGCCTGGGTCCGAGCCACTTCGACGGTCATTCCGGGCTTCAGCCGCGCATACAACTGGAATGTGTCGAGCGTTCTTGAAGTAAGCAGACGAGGCTGGCGAGTGTGCCACACTTCCGCGGGATACCAAATGTCCTCGGGCGCCCAGCGCCGGATACCGACAAATCCTTTGGGCGCCACACCTTGCACCGTCACTGTTTGGCCGTTCAGCGGGATGGGCTTGCCGATCAGGTCCGGATCGCCGCCAAAATCCCGCTGCCACACCGCATAACTCAGAACCACCAAAGGTTGCACCTGAAGCTCGGCACTGTCCGATTCCGAAAACAATCGTCCCGCCGCAGGCTGCAAGCCCAAAAAGGTAAAATAATTACGGCTGACCACGTTGGCATGCAGCGGTCGGGGCAGATCGAGGTAGTCCGTCACCGGGTACTCCTCGCTCATCGCTACCACGTCGGCAAACGCGGGACACAGATCGCGAAAATCAATCCGGTCCCGATAGGCAAATCGGGTCTCATGCTGATCGCTGCCAATGTGATAAATACGGTCGGGTTCCTGAACCGGCAGATCCTGAAGACCGGTCTGGTCTATGAAACTGAACGCAACTGAATTTAAGCCAATGCCAACCGCGAGAGAAAATACGGCGACCAGAGTTAATCCCGGGCTCTTGATCAATCGTCGGATGGCCAGTCGCAGGTCGGTCATACCCTTTAGTTCATGAGTAGCACACGTCATGCCATTGACCCGTGCCGATATTCGATGGCTGGTGTAATGCAATCCAATATTTCACATCCACCGTTCCTTGGGGTCTGTGCAAAAACTAATTCCGATTTTGTTCGAGGGGATTTGGCTCGCTGGATCGGGAAAAGCTCAGTCCTTCCCCCTAAACCACCCTGGGGTTGCCCCGACGAGAACCCAGCTCCAACCAGTGCCTCGCCGAGAGCACAACGAACTAAGGCGGTCCAAGGCTCGGCCTTCCTCAAGACATGACTTGTCGTGGATCTCAATTCCGGGACTGACCCATCCCATATCTGGGACGCGGTCATCCTCGAATGCGATGAGCGGCGCGTCAAAATTCACTTGACGCCACGACTATCTTCGCTGTCGCTTCTGCCTTTGCCCCATGAGCGCGGGCTAAATACGACGGCCCTGAGGTGTCGATACAATCGATGAAATGCCTGGGATTTGGCCCGTGGAATGCCACGGCTTCTGATTCGTTGCGGCTAAACGGGATTGGAGATCGTCGTGTCATGCGTACCGATAATCCCACAGCCGGACGCATGAATCGCAGCTCCTTTCCATCGATCGCTTTGTGCAAAAGCAGGAGCCCAATCCTCCTGTGGGCTGTTCTGCCCGACCGCGAAAAGGCCCGGGCGTGGCTCTCAAGGAGGCCACACGCACGTGGAACATCGTGTTTCCACTCGGGAAATGAACTCCGGCGCAAGGCTGCTCGCTAACTGAACTGTCTGAGCAGTGAATAGGGCGTCGCGTTTGCCTGCGCCAGCATAGCGGTGCCAATGTCCATGGCACTGGGATTGGGGGCCATGGGAGGGGTGTAAGTCAGGCTGCTGGTATAAGTCTGCGGACTGCCAGTGGAATTATAGGGGCTGGGCCTTCCCGGTTTTGTGACTGAAGCGGCAAGTCTGGGCAAAAGCTGTGGCGGCTTGGTCGAGAACGGGGCGGACTCGGAGCATGCGGGGGTTGGTGGCCAAACACATCTCGCGCACAAAGGTCTTCAGGAAAGGGATGGGAACCTGAGTAGCGACGGCCGGTGGAAAATCTACAGTGGCGATGGTAGGCAGGATGGCGGCGACATTACTCATGGCGACCGCTTTAGCCGCCAGGGGGAAGGATGAGCACTCGATCTGGATGTTTAGCTTGACGGAAGCCTTTTTGGCAGCCAGTGCGAGGCTGCTGCGGAAAGCACCCTCACCCTCCAAGGTGGCCAGGGGAAGACCGTCAATTAGCTTGGCCCAATCCTTGCGCCCGGCAGCAAGGTTGGATGGCACAAAAAGGGAGTAATCCATGACACCCAGCGACTGGGCTTGGAGAGGTCGGACGATGGCCTCCTTGCGCACCAGCGCGAAGTCGATAAGACCATCGGCCAGTCGCTTCACCGCCTCAGTCGTTGGAAGGTTTAGAAGTTTCAGACGGGCGTTGGGTAAGTGGTGCCGGAGTTGGTCCAGATGAGGCATGATTAGCCATTGGATGATGCTTTCACCAGCGCCGATGACAATTTCCACCGTTTGATTCCGACATTCGCTTTTGAAGTCCGAGAGGGCTGCGCAGCATTCACGAGCGAGGGTGTTCAAGCGCGCACCCGCGTCGGTGAGCACGATGCCGCGGCCCTTGCGCCGGATGAGTTCAGTGCCAAAAAATTCTTCGAGTTCCTTGATCTGCCGACTGAACAGGCTCTGACGGGCTGGATCCCCTTGGGCAGCTCGGGTGACGCCACCCGCCTGGGCAACCTTGCAGAAGCTTTGCAGGCGGTCCAAAGAGAGTCCGCCCTGCCCGAGCAAATCTGAAAACATGACTATAAAGTAATGGACATCATGATATTTGGGCTAGTAGAAAATTCTATCCTGGGCGAAATTACCCTGCGTTACATCCCCGGTTGTGGAATCGGGGATGGATGAAATTGGAAAAAAGAACGGTTATGGATCACCTGTCAGATCGCGCGCAACCTGGCGCAACAGACCCTTCGGCCTTGGCAATGGGAACCTATTCCAATCCTTGGCGACAACGCCTCGACGAAATTCAGTTCAAGCTCGCTCAGGGACGGATCAGGGGCATGGCTGAGTCCATGGGCGAGTTGCTCGATGTGCTGGCCTTCTTCTGCATCCTGCGTCTTGAGGAACTGAAAGTTGGAAAACGACAAGGCATGGTGGAATCCAATGGTGAGCAGCGAGGCATCGAGTTACCCGACTGTGCCTGCTGGGAAACCTTGGTGGCGTTGCCACCAGAACGATTAAGTGAACATATCGGGCAGCAACTGTTTCCCATTCTTCAGCAGGCCCCGGAAACCCACCCGTTGAGACAGTTGCCGCGCCTATTTCAGCCCAACCGGTTTTCTCCGGCTGTTTATGAATCCGCGATGACGATTTTGTCCTCGCTACCCTTTGCGCAGTGTGGGATGCCGCGGCGCGGCAGTAATCTGCTGGTTTGGGAAGACAAGGTGATCGAATTCTTCACAGGCTGGAAGGGGGTTGGAGAATTCGTTACCCCTGGCCGGGTGGCGGACCTCATGATCGACCTGGCGGCCCCCCAGTTGGGCGAGCGCATCTATAATCCGTGCGCGGGCTTTGGGACGCTGCTGGTGCGGGCTTTCCAGCGGACAAGCTGCCTTGGATCGCAGCCAGGCTGTCCTCTTCAAACACCCGCAATCCAAAGCAATCGACTCTTTGGGATTGAGGTGAATCATCGTCTTTGCCTGTTGGCGCTCGCACACCTCATGCTCGCAGGAATTCCTCAACCCCAACTCGAGTTGGGAGATGTTCTGCAACGCCCTCAGTCAGAAGCCAGCCTGGACAACGGTTTTGACTGTATTTTGTGCGCCACCCCGATAGGGGCTGGATTGCTGCCGGAACAGGCCGCGCGTTTCAATATTCGGACCCACTCGGTCGAAACGCTCATCCTTCAGCATATCCTGGCGCGCTTGCGCCCCGGCGGACGCGCAGTAGTGCTCATGCCCGAATCCTTTCTTTACCGTGGTGGAGCGGAAGTTGAAGTGAGGAAGCGATTGTTGTGTAAGTTCCACCTGGAGGCGGTGGTAGCCTTGCCGGAGCATAGTATCTATGGATTGGGACCACTCCGGACGTGTCTGCTGGTGGTGCATCGACGTGAGCCAGCAAAAACAGTGGCATTTATCACGTCCGAGTCCTCTCAGAAAATACTCCGGGGTTACCACGAACCTGGAGAGGCGAATAAGAATCTCGTGAGCTTGCTGGAGAATTTGCGACCGCCCGCAACGGAATCGAGTAACCTCACATTGCACGAGGAATACCCGTCTCTGCAAAACAGCATTTCTGATAAAACCGAGACGCAGTTATACGACACAATGACCGTTAAGGACATGGCAAAGGACCCGTGGACACTTACGGATGACTTTCTTTCGAATTCAGACAAAATCCAAGTGCTGCTCAGTGAGATTCAACATTTCTATCCGAAAACCGAAATTCGAACGCTGCGGGATGCGGGATGCGATGTCGGGTCGGGAATGAGGATCAAGAATTCTGATCTACTTGATGTCAAAGCGCAAATCGCTCAGGCGGGCGCCGAGGAAGTGCGATTAGTCCGCATGCGTGACCTCCCTAAACCGGGAAAAAGCGAGCGAGTGCTGAGTCATTCACCCACCATGGCTCGGTTGAAGGCGCAGGTTGCGGCTCGAGTTCCCGCGCACTGTTTCTTGCGAGAAGGCGACATTTTGGTGCCCCGAGATATTACGAAAGCGGGAATCGCAGTAGTGGGATCTGGCAATCCCAGCATGATAGCGGCTGCGTCCATCAATGTCATCCGAACACCTAACCCCAGTCTCCACACTTACCTCTTCCGGCTTCTAATGACTCAGCCATACCAACGATGGTTCTTGGCCAATTCGTTGAGGAGGTCTTTCGACAGCAAAGCCACTCGCATAGCTACCCCGACAAAAGATTTAAGGAATATGCCCGTGCCGGTGTTTTCTGAGGGCGCTGTCCCGGACGCGTTGCTGCAGCTTCGCTACTCCCAGAGCCTGGAAAGCATCGTACGCCTGCTGGAAGGAAAATCCAGGTTCTCGGCCCCAGTGCGATTCCTGTTGGAAGACGATTTGGTGCTCGATCTGACCGAACCAGTGGGACGGGAGCCCATGAACCTCTTGACGCGAGAAAAGCTGGTGAAACTGGTGCAAACCTTGGAGGCCATGAGGTCTGAAGCAACATTCGAAGCGGATGAAATCCCGCTGCTGTCCAAGTGGTTCAATGGATTTCATGGCTTTGCCTCTCGCTTACTCGATATTCTCGAGCTGCCCATGGGTTCGGAACGATTTTCCGCTTTGCAGGCCTGGAAGCTTTCGTTGGACCATGATGGAGAGGACTTTCTGAGAGCGCGTCAGGAATTCAGGCAATGGGTGCAGAAACGGTCCCGGAACGAAACTGCGAGCAAGGTGTTTGCGCGGGCGGAAGCACTGCTTGAAGCCCTTGTGCAACTCTGGCAAGCCGATAGTCAGGAACACCTGGAGAACACCCGACTCAGCGCAACGCTTTCGCCTGCGCTGGTCACAGAAGGGGTTCCCACGGAAGTATCAGTGGCGTTGACCAACGAGGGAACGTTGCCGTTGAGAAAGCTCACGCTGGAGACTCGCCCGTTCGAGTCGAGATCTCAGTGCAATCTATTGCGACCTGGATCAAAGCATGAGTGGTTCATCCATATTCTAGCACAGGAGAACGGAAGGCAAACGCTACAACTTCATTGGACAGGCCGTCAGATGGATGAATCGGAGACAAGCGGGGAAGTTGAACTCGCGATTGAAGTGGGATCAGAGCGGTCGGCAGCTGAAGTCGTCCCACTCCAGTGTAGTCCTTATGTGGTGGGCAGCCCGATTGATCCCAAGTCGAAGCTGTTTTTCGGACGTGAGGACATCATTCAGCAGATCAACCGAACACTGCGCACCGAGGGACCGTCCACAATCATCCTTCTCGAAGGGAACCGGAGGGTGGGCAAGAGTTCATTGCTCAAGCGGTTGGCGAGTGGCAATATGCCGCCGGAGTGGATACCGGTGTATGTAAGCTTTCAGGGATTCGGGGGGAAAGACGACAAGGCCGGCATGGCAACCGAGGAGATTTTTTACGGTATCGCTAAAGAACTCATCATCGCTGCGGCGAAAACAGTGGAAACCTATCGAGTACCGGATGTGGATCATCCTGTTCCGGCCCAAAAGGGGATGCTTCAGACCTCCTTTTTTATGAAGCAAGTAAGGCATTTGTTTAGGGCTGAGAATGCCTTTGAAATGTTCCGTCTAATCGTCGAATCGGTGCTGACCGCGGTTAATCCACGCCGGATCCTGCTGATGCTAGATGAATTCGACAAGATCCAAGAGGGAATTGACAATGCGATCACCAGTCCTCAGTTGCCTGAGAATCTGCGCAACGTGTTTCACAGCTATGACCGGGTGTCGGGCATCTTGACCGGGTCTCGGACCATCCGTCGACTGCGCCGGGAGTATTGGAACGTATTGTTCGGTTTGGGTATTTCCATTGCCATCAAGGGTTTGGATGAGGAATCGGCGTGTCGGCTCGTCACCGAGCCAGTGAAGGGACAACTGGTGTATACACCCACTGCAGTCGATTGCGTGGTGAAACACTGTGCTCGGCAGCCGTTTCTGATTCAGGGTTTGTGCCATAGCATTTTTGAACAGTGTGCCGTTCGGGGAGAACGGAGCGTAACCCCTGAATTGGCCGCTAAGGCGGCGGAAGGTTACGCGCAGGACAACGAGCATTTCCGATCGGTCTGGGATCAGATCGATACCTATCGGCGCCGATACTTGGTGTGCCTTGTAGATGAACTGGCAAGCCTAAATGTTCCTGTGACACTGGATTTCCTGCGGGACAGCTTGGAGCGGCGCGGCATTCTCTATCGAGCGATCTCGACGCTGACAGGAGACTTGGAGGAGCTTGTGGCATTGGAGGTCCTGGGAAGTTCTGTTGAGCAACGACAGCGGACATATCGCATTGAGATTCCAATTTTTTCGGAATGGCTGCGGCGCAATGTGGATGGTACCGCCCAGCGGCTTGAAGCGATCCACGAAATGGAGGTGAACTCATGACCGAAAATCCTTACCCACTCGGTGACCGGCGGGACGCCCGTTTGCTGGGCCGCTGCCAGGCGTTGAAACTAGTGCTTGAGCGCTTGAACAAACTACATGTGTGCGTCACCGCACCTCAGCGATTCGGCAAAACCGTGTTCTTACGAGAGGTTGCACGGGTCGCCACAGCGAATGGATTCTCGCAGGTCCTTGCATGGGATTTAAAACGCCACACCCCAGGTACGGATGAGGAGTTCTATCAATCGCTTTGCCGAGAGATGGAGCGGCAATTGCAGGTACCGGGGCAGGATTTGGCCGAGTGGTTTCGAGAGATGGGACCGAGCTTTGAGACCATCAAAGGCGTGTTTCAGGAGCTCTGCGAGGCGGGACAAAAGATTCTGGTGGTCCTCGACGCTGTTGAACACGTGCTGCAAGCCGGATTGGTGACAAAGAATGTCTGGGACAACCTGCGCGATTTGGCGGACTTGAGCGGCGTTCGCTTTCTTACCGGAAGCCGGTTCCCACTTCGCCAACTCTGCCCGTTATATTCTAAAACTTCACCGTTTGGGAACATCTTCCATCCGAAGCCGGTCCGGTTTGGGGCCTTTCAGAGTGACGACTGGCCTGGAGTGTTGCAGCCGTTTGCCGAACGACACATAACCTTGGATGCTAGTGCGCGTAAGGAACTGGTCAACTGGACGGGTGGAATCCCTGTTCTGGTGATGGCCGTCTGTGAGGGTCTATTCGAGTCTTGCCAGGATGGGCAGACGTTATCGAAGCCCGAGGTCGATCAAGCTGCCGAGGGAGTGGTGAAGGATTATCGGGAACACATAGACATTCTATGGGCCGATCTCGCGGAATCACGACTAGACTTCTGGGAGTTGGCAACCCAATCGGAGAAATCACGCTCTAGTCTAATACCGGATCGGATTGACGAATTAGTGCATCGCGGCTTGGCGGTCGAAGTCGGGGGCAACAAACTGCGGGGAAATTGCAGGATCATGGAGCGTTATGCGGCTCAACACGGGAAAGTCCTCCCGGAGGTGCAGAAACTCTTTGGTGCGATCGAAGACTACGACCGAAATATCGGCGACGTCTTCCAGCTGCGATTGAACGCGTTGCGTGGTTTCAACAACGATGCGGAGCACCATTTGAGAGAATTGCTCAAGGCGATGCCGAATTCCGAAACGGCGAAAGCGCTAATTCGGAACTTCGCCGATTCCTGTCTGGATGCACTGGTGCAGTTCGAGTTTCCGGATGAAACGATCGACCAGCAGTGGATCGGCGCGTGGAAGTCCGATGGAAAGCTAGGCAACTCGGACAATGATCGAGAGATTATATCCGGGAGAGTGCCTCAAGCACGTGGAACGCGAATGAAATTGTTGGGCTTACTGCACGATGAAAAATCGGCAGGAAAGGCAAAATCTCGTCGCTCGACCTTCCTGCTTCTCGAGGCAGTTCATAAGGCGGGCAATTTCGGCCAACATGCCAAGGAATATGGCGAACTAGTTACGCATAGTTTTATTACCGCTGTTTGCTGCGCCGCTGTAGAACTTTTCAACCATGTGAGGGAAGATACCAGGCAAGGTGAACAGTCAAAGCATTAGATGGTCATATCATCCAGCTTGCATCGTTGTTAAAATAGATCCATTCTGAAGGGTGTAAGAGCGCAGTTTGAATCCAGCGACGCGGTTAACGTTGCAGGTTTGGGACTCAAACATCCATCGGGAAGGACAAGGGAAACCAATCGATTCACAGACGATCAATAGCCCCTCTCCGCAGGTGATTCCTCCGTGCAAGCGGGCACCTCTCGAGGGACGCCATGGAAGGAGGGAATATGCCCAAGAAGAAGTCTTCAAAGAATGGATCGGCTCGCGCGGTGGCAAGCAGCGCCGATCTTCCACGCACCCAGGGTCAAGCCAAAACAATTATTTACGTGCATGGCATAGGCAACAAGCCGCCGGCGGACGTATTGAAATGCCAGTGGGACACGGCCTTGTTTGGATTTGATTTGGGTGAGCGCAGCCGGCTGGCTTACTGGGTCAACCGATTGCTTTACCCCGAGCCGCTGCCCGGCAACTGCCGCACGTCCGATGTCTCGGATCTCGGCCGGGATGAGGTTGGCGCGATGGGCGCTCAGTCGCAATCGGACGTGGCGGTTGGCGTTGAACAATTACTGCCGCCAGATGCCCATTCGACGGCCCGGGAATCGATGCGACGGTTGGCCAAAGAGATGTTGCAGCCAAGTGCGGCGGATCGACCGGGATTTCGCGCCAGCGATTATGGCCCGCGCGTGCTGCCGTTGCCCAAGAAACTTCGAGATTTCTTCACCCGCCAGATTACCAAGCGTTGGCTCAAGGATGTTTACGAATTCTTTTTCGACGAGGAACGGCGTGAAGTGATGCGCCGGAGTCTCGAGGATCGATTATTGCCGGGCGGGGGGCCATTCGTGGTGATTGGCCACAGTCAAGGCTCGATGATCGCATATGATGTGCTGAGCCGAATGAAGAAAACCGATGCCGCCATTGAACTGTTTTTGACGGTGGGATCTCCGCTGGGACTCAAGGAGGTGCAGGATCAGCTCAAGCGATTGACGGGCCAGAATGGAGGTTTGCAGGTGCCGGCGGTAGCGCGGCGGTGGGTGAATGTCGCCGATCCCCTGGATCCGGTTTGCGCCGACAAACGTCTGGCTGGGGATTACCGGCCTTCGGGTCAAGTGGCGGTGGAAGACTATTTGCGTTGGAACCTGGAAAGTCCCAAGGATCCACATTCAGGATCCGGTTACCTGGGGATCCCGGTTGTGCACGAGGTCGTGCATGGAACGGTCCAGCCGGATCTGTTCCAGCGGATTGCGCCTTTTACGATTGCGCGTGATGTTGTGCGGCTCATGGAGACCGGTCCTAGCGAGGAACGACATCCCGTTTTGATCGAGCTGCGTGAAAAACGCGCTCCCCATCAGCCGGCGATGACACTGTCGCAGGTGCGCGACGAGGTGACGGGGTGGATCCGCCAAACCATGGAGTTGCACCGGAAACGCACCGGAATGGCCTTAACCGAGGAGGAGATGGATTTGGAGGTGCTCCAGAATTTTGTCGGGGTTAACCTGACACGTTCGGAAATCGAACGGTTGTCGGAAGACTTGAGTGCCAATCTGGTTTACCGGGTCTTCCGCAATGGCCGAAAAACGGCGTTGTTGAACCAATCGGTGCACACGGTTCAAGCGCGCACCGCCCATTTGGGTTACGGCGCCTTGGGCCAGGATATCACCTGGGCCGTGTTGGACTCGGGTATTGACTGGGATCATCCGCATTTTGCAGCGGAACAAAATGTCCTCAGGGTATTCGATTGTCTCAAGACCGGCAAAGTGATTGAACGACAGCCGGGCCCGAACTCGCAGGCGGGCTTGGACCGAAATGGTCATGGGACGCATGTGGCGGGCATTATTGCCGGCAGTGATGCGAGGCTCGAGATATTCGGTGTGGCGCCCCGAACGCGGCTGATCTCGTACAAGGTGCTGGACGACGAGGGTTACGGGAATGACGCCAAGATCATTAAGGCGCTCGATCACGTGTTTGAGACCAATCTGAATGCGCCGCAGCAGGTCATTCACGGAGTGAACCTGAGTCTGGGGGGCGCGTTTGACCCGCAGGTTTTTGGTTGTGGCGATTCCCCGCTGTGCAAACAACTGAGAAAACTCTGGCGCCAAGGTGTGGTCGTGGTCATTGCGGCGGGCAATGAGGGTTACCTTGAACTGCAGCAGGGCGAGCAAACCTCGGGCATTAACATGGACCTTTCAATAGGTGACCCGGCGAATCTCGATGAAGCCATCGCGGTGGGATCCATCCACAAAACCAAGCCCCATCTGTATGGAGTTTCCTTCTTCAGTTCGCGGGGTCCCACGGCCGATGGCCGGTCCAAGCCCGACTTGGTCGCGCCCGGAGAACAAATCCTGTCCTGCCGGGCGGGCGCCCGGCCCCAGGGCAAAGACGACACCGAGGACCGGTGTTATGTGCGGATGAGCGGCACGAGCATGGCCGCGCCGCATGTTTCCGGGATTATTGCGGGTTTCCTTTCCGCGCGCCGCGAGTTCATTGGCTTCCCCGAGAAGGTCAAAACCATCCTGCTGGACAACTGCACGGACTTGCGTCGGGATCGAATGCACCAGGGCGCGGGCATGCCCAACCTGGTTCGGATGCTGCTGAACAGCTAGTGTGGTGTCTCTTAATTGGCTGGTGCGAGATAAATGCATGACATGTTAAGGCCAAGCGTTTTGACCAGGAACACGGCGCGCCGTCCGGGCAAATTCGCGATGGAACGATCAAGGCCGTCGGGTTTAAAGGGGATCTGTCCGGCATCGCAGGAGAACCGCAGCTGTTGTTCTGGGCCAGCGATGCCAAGGGGATCCCACGGGACGGCGATCGTTGCATCACCGACCGACCGGCGCTTGACTGGAGCAAATCCAACAAGCTGCTCATGCTTCAAAAATCTCTTGCCAGTGCACGGTATGACTGCATTTGAAAGTCAATTTCATCTCGTCAGCATGGAACCTGCTAAAAGGGGGTTAAGAATAAACCATGAATCGTGTTCAGCGATCCAATAGGGCGGCAAAAACCAAGAGCATTGCAGCCAGTGCAGAGATCAGCCCAAGTCGACCATCGGTTGACTCTCCAGGAGACGGACCGAACACAGGCATGATTATCTACATAGTTGATGACGAGCGTATTATAGGAGAAGTCCTCGAGATTCTCCTTCAGAGGGCAGGATTTCAGTCCAAGCTTTTCGAGAATCCGAAAATGGCACTGATGGACTTTCACGCCACCCATTCCAAGCCCGCTCTTCTGCTCACAGACTTTGACATGGATTCCATGAATGGGATGGAACTTATCGAGAACTTCAAGCGTACCCAACCAGATGTAAGAACCATCCTGCTTAGCGGCAATGGCAGGGATAACTTCACTTCCGGCTACTCGGTCAAACCCGATCGTTTTATCAGTAAGCCCTTCGAACCCAACGCGCTCATAGAGACTATCCGATCAGTCATTCAGGAGCATATCTGATTGCTGCGGCTTGGATTCTGGCTGAACGCGCAGGCATAATTCGCATTTCACCAAACGCAGCCGCCTTAATCCGGGGACATCCAATCCTGGTTTGTTTTGGGCATTTGTGATGGTAGTTGCGATAGCCCTATAGTGAGCCTACTTAGCCATAACCCATGCCACTCCAATCTTTTGAATCGTCCCTCCTCCGCTGTGGGGGTAGAGGAGGAGGAGACGCTGAGGCATAGAATTATGTCTTATAGAACGGGTGCATACACCCAATGATGTTGAGCTCAAAGGGTGCACACACCCGTGACTGTCAAACCCAGATAAGGTCGACTTTTGCGGCAGGTTTTGGGCCAGGGTGACTTGTCCGTTAGCTGGGCACCGGTCAACGGACTGAATCCTTGGTTGAGTCCTTGTCCGGGGAAACCCAGGCCAGGGCTTCGCGAAAGTTGCCCCCTGCATAAGGGTGATTGGGGGCAAGCCGTAAAGCCTGAGCGAAAAAGGGCGCCGCGAGGATTTGAAGGTCGGTGAGCATCAGGCAACGACCTGCAAGGTTGCATCCATCAGCGGTAAGGTTGTATTCCAACGAGGCGAGTGTATCGAGGCTCTTATCGCCACGGCGGAGGGCCTCGAGCAAGCGAGCTTTGGCGCTGTTGCCCGAAGGGATTGCCAAGCCTGTGGCAAACAAGATGCCTTCGGCTGCCAGCAGGCCGCCGGAAACGATCCTGTTGTAGTGCTGTTTACAGACCTGACCAGGCGTCACGGCAAAAACCTGACCGAAGCATAGACGTCCTTGGGCGGTTAGAAGTCGTCGTCGGCCGGAGCGCCCTGGCCGTTGAAAGTGCCGTTCTGATCCGAGTTGATGGGGATCCGTGAAGGTAGATTAGTTCTTTTGGCGGGCGTACTCGTTATCTTCTTTCGGAGATTTCCGGCATTTGCGGCGGAACTTGGGGACCAAGCGACAATCGCGCCTACCACAGTCTGCCCGTTGAGAGGGTGTTTTTGGCGCCAGCGTTTGATCACCTGAATACCGGATATCCGCATGCCCTCGCCAAACGATTCTACCCGGGCGCGGTAGGCGCTTTGGTTTTCGTAGGTGCTGGTGTTATCCTCGAACTCCTTGTAGGACTCGGCATTGAAAAGGTCGCGGGCGGTTGTCATAGATTCTCCCGCAAAGCTGCGCAACGCGCTTTCAGCTTGCATCTGCGCTTTTTCCTCGGCGGCCAGTTCCGCACGACTCGATTCCGAAATGGGATGAGATTGTCCAAAGGCAACCAGCACTTGCTGGCCGTTTTCATCGACTAGTTGGCGGATGCCAAATGAACAGAGTAGCGCCGGTCCGGCAGTCGGCAGTTGGTCCACGATTATTTTCCCGGGCTTCTGGGGTGGTGGCGTGCTGCCGCCGGCCAACGCGGCGCTCAATGAACGCAGCTTATCGCTGACAATTCCGACGACGGCAATTTCACCGTTCTTTCCATCCGGATACACTTCGAATGTCTGGAATGCCTGAAAACCGGTTATATAGGCCTGAGATGCTTTGCGAGTGAACTTCAGGAAATCATCAGTCATTTTGGCCTTTTCGACTTCAGCTTTCGCCTCGGGCCCGGAAGGATCGATCCCTTTTATCCGAAGGAGATCGTCGAGTTTTTTGTGCGCGAGAGAAGACAATTTTTCCAGTATGTCCGGAGCTTCTCCTTCGGCTGGAGGCGGGGCAGGCGTTTGATTCTCGCTATATGCGAAAATTGCCCGGGTTGTGATTGTTATCTGCAGGTATTCGGCCAGGCGGGCCTTGGCTTCCAGCATCGCCTTTTCGAAGGCGATCAACCGGCTTTCCATGAAACGCGGATGAGATCGTGACGCGTTGATGGCCGCCGAGCTCGCGGCAACAAAGAAATGGGTGCCGTCCGGTTTCTGATTATGGCCTGCATGCCATTGGCGGGCTTCCAGGAAGGCCTGCATTTCATCGCGGGCCGTGACCCGTTCGGAAATTGGATTGCCCACGCTGGCGACCTGGAATTCATCGGCCGGGGATTCTGTGGGGGCTCCCGGTGTTTGGCCGCTGAGATCAAATCGGGGGCTCAAAAAGGCAACAATACATAAGCAGCACGCGATCATTCGCGCGGGATTGGTAGTTTTCATAAGACGTCGGAAGCTGGGTTCATTTGAATAAGGCATCAGTGTCTGATTTAGTTTTTTCGAGTGTCGATTCAGTTTCAGTTTGTGAAGAGGACTCAAGGACGGTTGCGGGCCGACATATGGCGCCTGCGGCAATGATGCGGTTTGTGGAGATCACCCGGGCATAGGTTGTTTTCGGGAGCACCCGCGTAATTTCCAGAATCCCTGCCAGCAATTCCTCGTTTCCGATAAATTCCTTGGTGTAAGGATCGATGAGACGTTGACCAAGGTTAAACGCTTCAAGGAAATCGCCAACCTGGAGCGCGGCGCCCCCCTGGTTAAGAACGGCCTCGCCGTCCATGGTGAAAGCGACGACTTTGACCGGATATAATGTCCAGGTTACGCGTGTGGCGACTCTTTGGGCCATCCAATGCATGAGGTATGATTCTGTTGCTGAATCCGTGGCGGCGCCTGCGGCGAATGGAGGCCCCGGGGGCACCCGTAAATTGTCGCCGAGAACTGTTTGGCCTGTTGCGAGTTCTATGATTCGGTAGGAAAGCCGGATTGACAGGCTGAGGCGTTGGTATTGCCGTCCGCTGGCTCGAAACACGCCGTTCTCAGCGGTGAGGCGGAATTCCTCAAAACTCCCAACCACGATGTAATCAGCCCCCAATTCCTGTCCCAGCCGCACCCGTTCTTCGGGCCGGCTCTGGGGCTTCTTGAGGCGATCCCGTTCCATTTGAGTTTCCAGACTGAATTCCCGATCGAGAACCGAAAACCGTCTGGACTGGACCAAATGTGCGATCAGCAGAGAGCGCCATTGTCGTTCCAACGAAGTCCCCGCGACAGGATGCTCGCCGACACGGTATGGTCCTTCGCCCGTTCGGAAAGGCAACACAGCGATGCGTTTTCTGCTCGAGCCGACTCCCGCCACATAACGATTCACAACCGCTCGAACCGCAACCTCAGTCAGATCAGTCGAGATGCCGGATTGTGAGATAACCTCGTAGCGTTTAATGAAACCCTTGGCTGCAGTGCTAATTGCGGACTGATATTCATCGGTGGTGAGGGACCGAAGATCGTTCCCGGCAGCCCTAACGAATTCAAGTTGTTTCCGGAGATTGCGTGATTCGATTTCAATCCCATTGACCTGCTGAATCGCCTCCACGAGGGCGTTTTTAATGGCCGCTTCGAGGGTGTTTCCCCTTCCGGTCACCTCGACAGTTTCTTCGACAAGTCCTGCGCCTCGGACGGCCACCAGGCTGGATACCCATACGACCATCAGGAATCGGCCGAAAGAATTCATCAATCGAGTTCTTCTAATTGGATTCCACACATGTTCTGAGATTTGGAGTAAGGGCATAAACGGTGGGATGATTCCAGCAGCGGCGTCTGCCTTATTGTGGGCCTGTTAAAGCCTTGGTCACGTTGTCTGGCACCTCGATGCCGTTTTTTTTAGCCAATTTTGAATAATTGTTTAATACCTGGCCGGTGGTTTTGACCTCACCAGGAAGGATCATGGCGACATAAACCGCAGGGCCATACTTGGTGGCCGCTAACGGATTGGATTTCACCGCGTCCTGGGCTCGTTTGGCGGTTTCGACCGAGAAAGCCACCAGTCCGGCATCTATCGCAAGCCCTCCCCCAAACGGGACAAGACTCTCCTTGACTTTGGCCTTCTGTTCCTCTGAGAGCTTATCGGCCTTGGCGATCAGTTCGTCCACTTGCTTGGCGCCGCTGGAAAGCACCGTGTGAACTTGTTCACAGCCCTTTTTGTTTTCGCACGCTTCACCTGTAAGGTCCTTGGCCTCGGCGCGGAACTTGTCCGCCTCAGCTTTGGATCCGAGGGCCTCGATCGTGAGGCCCATGGCTTTCGCCAGAAGAGCGCCTGCGGCCGAGTAATCTTTCATGATTTGCGTCTGCTGCTCGGTTACTTCGTCCGATGTTGTCAAGCCCTTCAGCCTCAAAGCTCCCAGTTGGGCCTGGACAGGGGCGCCCGCCAAGGTGAGGACCAAAGCCAGTCCGGCAATGATGGAATTACAGTACTTCATTGTTCTTTGTCTCCTTTGAGTTTATGTCAAGTTAAGGTTATTGATGGGGGTCATTCATTGAATGCCTCGGGCTCGCAATTGGTCGACCAGGGCGCCAGCGGCTTTCTGCCCGGCTTCTTTAAGCGCTTGTTGTTCGGCCTCAGTCTGGCTTTTCCCCAGGGCTTGGTATTGGACGGGACCAATCGATGCGGCCTTAATCGACAGTTTTTTGCGGAGATCCCAAACCTGGCCATTGACGATGACGCCCACTGTGGTTTGCCCGGTAACAGGATCTTTGTCTTTCAACTGCATTGTCAGCGTGCCGAATGCGACGAATGGAACCTCGACTTTGCGGCAACTATCCGTCACCATTTTGCGGGTTTCTTGCGAGATATCGTCGCCCGTTCGGTAGTCCTGGATGAATCGCTTCAGGTCAAACGCCCCATTGGTGGCGCTGTAGAGTTCCGATGCTGGCACGGTATCGAATCCACCCGTCGTGAATACCGCGGACATTGCCGAATCAATGCCCTCGGATGCGGCAACATCGTAAGCCACGGTGTCCGCGGATCGGGTAATCGATGATTCGGAAATGGTGGTCACTTCGGATTTGGAAATACTGGCAACCGAGATTTCATTGGCTGAGGCCCGTTGATTTTCCTGATCGCGAGCTTCCTGAAAACTGGTCTGGCGTGTAGCCATCTTGGGTCCCTTCTCGGTGACGGCTGTTTCTCGACGGGACACAAACACAAAAGCGATCGGCTGCTTTTCCCCCGAGGCGGCCGTCGCAGCCGGTGCAGAGCCCAAATGCCGGCGGATTTCCTGCTCAATCGAACCCAAGTTGACCTGCGCTTCAATCACGATCGTATATACCCGGGATTTCTTATCGATGCTGGAAACCAGGACGTTCATTCCCACGAGGTGCGTGTCGATCGAGGACTCGAGAGCCGCTCGAATCCTGGCTAGATTTGCCTGCCGCGCTTGGTCCGAGCTGGCAACATACCTGGCCAGCACATCCATTTTTGCCTTGCGGGTGGCCGCGTCGATTTCGGCGGGAATGGCCCTGCTTTTTTTGCAGACCACTTCTCCCTTACCCTGGAGTTTTGGATTTTCCTGGGCCCTTCCCTCAGATGAAGATCCTGCTGCGATCATCGCGATGATGCACAGGTTGAACAGTCCTCGAACTAGAAATGAGTGAACAGTTTTCATTGCGGGTTAGGAGTCAATACATGCACTTTTGGAGGGCTTCCTTGACTTCACGTTGATTCTTGCCGTTTCCGAAACTAATGGCGTAATTGGCGCAGAAATCCATCAGGGAACGCTCAAAACCGAGCCAGTCATTCATACTGACCTTGGACTTGGGAACGACTCTTGTGTAGCCGTGCTTGGATTCCTCATGGAGATAGGCCTTATTCAACAACTGCTGGTAAAAGCGGATGGTGAAATAGGCGCCGTAAACCCAGGCGACCTCGGAGGCCGTTTCCTTGGCCACGGTTTTGCTGAATCCCCGGAGCGTCAGATCCAGGCTGTATGAGGGCTCTGGAATCTTGAGATTGATGATATCGGCCCTGCTTTTGAAGCGCAGTGCCATCTGCCCCATGGCGGCGTCCTGAGAGTATGGCAGCACGGCGACTCCATGATGTTTTGCAAGTTCAGCACCGAACTGCTGCGCAAGCCAGAACTTCAACTGCCGCGTGTCTCGCGAGTAGGCTTCCGGCAGAAACTTCAAGGCTTTCTCCTCCAAATCCACGTGACGGACCTGGAGGATTCCCCCCACCCTGGCTTTTGGTCGCGCTTCGCCGATCACATCCGCGAAATGATTGAGCAAACTCGGTCGTTCGTCTGTGTTATCCGTGATCAAACGAATCCGTTCCGCTACCTCGTTGATTTCAGGACGGTGATCCAGGTAATCGCTGACAGTGAGAACAAACGGAAACGCCGACACTACCGCCCGCGATTTGAAATCAATGAACAGGGCCTCGGCGCCGAGGGAAATCCGCAAAAGGAACCCATCCCCGCTATCTTCAATGGCAACGGTCTCGCTGTCCAGCACGCACGCCACAGCCAGGGTTTCTCCTTTGTCGAAATCCGATAGACCCAAGATCGTTTTAAAATGTCTGGGCGGCCGTTGCCTTAGCACGTCCGCCGCCTTCTGATTCCACTCGGGGCTTATCACTTTGCTTGAATAAGGAAAGAAAAGCGATTCCTCGGCGACCGTGCCCCGAAAGGCCAATCCCGCAAACGCGACCGGTTGCGCCGACTCAACCGATAACGCCGCCAAGAAACACAGGAGCGCTGCTGTAATGAAGGTGGACATTCTATTTCAAACCGACCCATTCCGAATTCGTTCTTAATGGCAAATTATCTTTCGGTAAGTTATGCCAATGGCTCCACTGTATCGCACCGGTTTCAACGCGGCCGAATTGCTGCGTGTCACCCATTTCCACTCTGGAGCCACGATTCACTAAACCAGTGCTAAGGAATCAGAAGAACAAAGTGACAAAAATATTCGTGCCATTATGGAATTTCAGTTTGATGTGATTTGAAGCAAAGACACCAATGAATCCGGATCGAATCTTGCCGACGGGCTGAGGGTCGAGCCGACGATTCTCATCAATCCGAACCTGCCCGAGGATCCACGTCCAAAGTCAATGGGGTCAAAGCCATATTATTTACATATAATCGATCCGTACATAGGTCGTCAGGGGTGTTATTCTCCCTGCTCCTGCCCTACCTTTCTCCGCATGTTTTCCACAAACCGAACCCTGGCCGCGTCACTATTTTGGAAGGAATGGTTTACTCGATTTCCACCAGCCGAAAGTAGCGCCCGACCTCGATGGCGTTAAAACTCTGAACGACTTCAGATGAAGCGGCCACGAAGGGATCGAGGACTTTGGACCAGGTCTTAAGGTCAAGGGAGGCCTCCAGCTGATACTTCTTAGCTGGCTTGACATGCATGGTCACCCGTACCGTTTCGACTTTAATGGTCAGCGAGGGCACCTCGGTTATCCATGTCGTGTTGAAGAGTTGCCCCTGCAATCCCCCGATAATGTCCGTGAACGTTGACCCTTTACCCTCATTGAACGGAATCCAATGACGCAGGCCTTGGGACGTCGTTAAAGGGTCTGTCGAGGACAGGGAGGCAACTTGAGCTGCGGACAATGCGATGTCCCAGATGCGGAAGTCAGCCAGTTCGCCAGAGAACCAACCGTCATCAGGAAGCGTCGTATTATCACGGAAGCCAAAGGTGATGCCGGCGATCGCGCCGCCGCTGGGCGCGGCATTGAATGAAATCTGGCCTCGCAGGCAGTTCTCCTGGGTCACCAGGATTCCATCCACATAGATGGAACCCAAAGTTCCGCGCCCCACAACGGCCACATGCTGCCATTGGCCTGCAATCAATACGCCGTTCGTCGTCCTCATGGTGTAATAGGTATTTGGCCAGGCATGCATGAAACCGATCTTGCCGCCCGGATCGAATCCAATACCCCACTCTTTCCAGAACTCAGTTTTCCCCCCGAAATGCTGGTAAATCTCGGGCCGGTTGTTTTTTATCCAAAACTCGATTGTGAAATCGGAGACTGTAGCGCCATTGAGAAACGACTGCGACATGGTGGCATAGGAGTTGATGCCATTGAACGCCACGGATCCACGTACTCTTTGAGGATCGTATTCCAGAACATAACCTCCGCGGGATTCAGCATCGGCCTTTGCCTCGACCCAGGAACTGAAAGGCCCGGGAATCAGTTGGTATTTTGTGGCCGGAGGGGTTTGTGAATACCCATGGACCGCCAGTCCGATGCCAACCATGACTAAACCCAGTGTTTTAACAGGAATTTTGTTTTTCATAATGTGTTCGAGTTCGAGCATTGCGAATCGCATCGTCACCGTTCTCCAGAGGGGTGCTAAGGACAGGGCTGGATAAAGTGACAAAAGATTTTCATGGAATCTCCTCGGCAACCCACTCGAGGTGACGAGCCTGCCTAGCTCGCTTGCGCTAGAGTTTTCCCCAATTTCTCCTGCAATGAATGCAACTGTTCCCGCAAGGCCTTGGCGGATGGGTAGCGGAGTTGAACCTCCGGCTCGCAGGCTTTCAGGATGATATTGTTGAGGTGGATCAAGTCGACGACATCAGGCCGGGCGCCGAGGGATTCCGGCAAATCAGGGAACTGAGTTGCCTTGCAGTTCGTGCACGCGACATAGAGCACCATCCCCAGGCTATAGACATCGGCGGCGGCGGTTCCCGGGCCTTCAGGCGCGAAATATCCTGCCGTGCCGATGGAGGTGACCTCGCTGGCCTCGCGGGCCATTTCCGTCACGAGGCCGATATCGGCCAATTTCGGCCGGCCATTCACAAAGATGATATTGGCCGGTTTGATGTCCCGGTGAATCAGTCCATGATCGTGGACAAAGCCGAGGGCATCGCAAAGGTCGATGCCCAACTGGACGGCCTCGCTGATCGACAGAGGTCCCTTGAGAGCCAGATCGCCTGCCAGACTGCGGGGAACGTAGTGCTGGGGGTCAATGCGCTGGCCTGTGGATTGATCATCCGCCGCCTCCATGACGCAATACATGAATCCCCCGTCGTCATTGCGTCCCACATGAAGGATGTTGACCAGTCCCGGGTGTTGTCGGGAGATCGGCATGAATCGTTGGATCCCTTGAAATTCCCGTTCGTAAGGGTGCTCGTCCGCAAAGGTCGAGCGCTGCAGGATTTTGACGGCGTGAAAGGAGCCGACCGCGTTGCGGGCCAGCCAGACCTGACCATAGGCTCCGCCGCCGATGGTTTTGATCAACTGATGATCGGGAACATGGAACGATTGTTTCCAGACCGCGGCGCCAAAGCCTTTGCCACCGGCAATGAACTCCACCTTGATATTGCCTCCGAATTGGGCGCCGTCGTGGGTTTCGGCCTGCTGGATGCGAAGACAGTCGGTGACGCTGCCGTCCGGATTGGTCACTCCGACCACCACGTTGACCTGGGACAAGTTTTGAGAACGAATGCCGGATTCCTCCACCTCACGGTAAAGGATAATCGGATCACCATCCTGACCCTCGCCCGGTTCCTGGGAGGTCTTGGGCGCCAGCCGCAGATGGACCAGATCCTGTTTTTTGAGATCGCGTTCGATATCCTTGACGCTATGTTCACCCGAGCTGCCGGGTTCACGAGAACGGAAGATTCGCAGGCCATGACGGTCCTCCAAGGTGAAACGCATCGTGTTTCCCCAGGCATCACCCAGCACGTAGACCTTATCCGAGGCCAAGGGGCCTGGGAGGGTTGCCTCGAGCGATTTGGCTTCGACGAGTTGCAGGGCGAACTTGGAGAGCATCGACATGCTGGACTGCGCGGCGCGCAAGGCGTATTCGGTGGGAAGATCCCAGGCCTTGATGAATTTGCAGTTCAGACGCTGGGTTCGAGCACGGCAGACCAGATCGTTTCCCTGGCAATAGTCCACGCGATTGGCCAAAAGAATCGCGCAGGCCACGTCAGATGGCCAGTCATCTTCCTGGCTTGTAACCGACAGATAGTGATTGAGTTGGTCATGATCATCCATCCTGCTATAGAGAACCATGGCTTCCCTCGGCCTGATTTTTGCCAGCCCGCTTTCGCCCGCGGGCGTCCGTTGAATGGTTCCCGTCACATCGTAAGCCGTCAGGTAAAGGGTGTGATCCGAACCGGGCCGGAGAATCAGCCAGAAGCTGTATCCCTCAGGAGTTGATCCCTCGAGCTTGAGATATTCCTCGAGCTTGACATGAGGAAGGAGCTCGGTCCACGGGAGGCTGAGCTTGTCTTCCAGAACTTCTGTGGCATTGCCGTCGTCGTCGCCCTCGTTTTCGTTGCGAGCTCGGGCTCGTCCCGCGAACGCCGTCTTGAACCATGACGGATCCCGGAACCACAAGATCAACACGAATCCCAGGACAAGCAGGATCCACGAAATCAGAATCCACGAGGCCACCGAAGAGATCAGAAAAAGACCAAGATAAACAGGCGTGGAAACTTCCAGGCACATCCCGTCGCGCGTTCCTTGGGAATGAAAGCGCTTTCTGTTTCTCAACAATGCAAATCTGAATGCTATCATAGATTGATTGGTCCAAGGTGCACACTATGCTGTTTCTAAGGTGATCCTGGGTCAAAGTGACAGAGAAACTACGGAACCCCCCGATGATCCTCCACAATTCGGCGCAAGTATTGGATTTCCTCCTCCACTTCAGACGAATGCTCGACGGTGATCGAGACTTCATCCCTCAGGATTTCACCCCAGCGTTGCCGGAGGCGCCTGATGATCTGTTTGACGTTGTCCTCGGATACTTGAAGCCTCTCTGCCAGTGTCCGGTAGGAAGCGGAGTCAATGGACTCGGCTTCATGCAAAGCGATCGGGAGCAAGGATAACTGAACCTCCTTGTCGCGGGACTCGAGTTCGTCGGTTAACCGTTCCCGAACTCGCCGGAAAACACGGGTCGCCCATTGGCGTTCGAACACTGCGTCGGGTGATAATCCGCCCGCTGGTTCGATCAGTGCATCACCGTCGGCATCTGTTTGATCGAGGGAGACCACTACACGCTCGTCGCGTACCTGGGCTATGCGCCGGTCCCATTCCGAATGGAGGAAATGATTGAGCGTAGTCAAAAGAAAGGATCGGAACCTGCCTCGAGACCGGTCCGCTTTCTTGAGCCGTTCGCGTCGCAACAAATGATAAAAGAAATCCTGGGTTAGATCCTTGGCTGCCTCCTGAGAATTTCCCCAACGACAAATATGATAGTAGATGGGTGTCCAATACGCTTTACACAGGTGTTCCCAGGCCTCCAACGCCTGAACGGGATTCTCGTGCTGAGTGGCGCGCCGAATATCAGTCCAAGCCGTTGTTTGAAATCCCCTGCCGGCGATGCCGGATTGTTCTTCTGACCGGTCCGTCTCAGGCATACGACCTCCGTGAGCCAATGTGCCAGGCTGCCGGATCCAAGCCAAAGCACTTGCCTGATTCAAGGGGGCTGAACAAGCCTTGTTGCGATTGCTTCACACCATCCAGTTCTCAAAAACTGGAAGAGCATTCCCAATGCCAATCTTGTTGCTGGCCAATTTATTCTGTCAGTTTGTTGGGCGTGAAATCCGCTCGTCGGCAGGTTCGCCTACTCTAAAGTGCGGACACCTTACTGCTGAACGGCCCCGGATCGTTGGGAGTCCCGGCTTTGTTGTTGACGTCCGACACTCCAGGTTTTTAGTACTTTCCGTGTATGAAACGCCATCAGCCAAGTTTCCGAATTCACCCGCCCGCGACCCACATCATACGGCTTCTGTCCGCGATGATCTGGATTGCGGCATTCGCACCGGCGCAACAAGAGTTGCCGAAAGGAGAAGCCCAGCGCCGTTCCGGCGCCGCAACGGATGGATTTATTGAAATGAAGCTTCCCCTGGGACAGATCTTCAAAACCTGGGAGACGGACTTTCATCCCAAGAAGATCTATCACGTCGCCCAAAAGGCCCCCAATGCCTCGGATGAAAATGACGGCAGCGCCAGCGCTCCGTTTAAGACGATCTCCAAGGCGGCCGCCATTTTGGTTGCCGGAGAAGCCGTCGAGGTCCACGAGGGGATCTATCGGGAATGGGTTAAACCTGAAAACGGCGGCAATTCGCCGGAGGAAATGATTTGGTATTATGCGGCGCCGGGTGAAGAGGTGGTGATCAAAGGATCCGATGAATGGCGTCCTGAATGGATGGAAACGCGTTACATCGGCAAAGACCAAAACCGGAAATGGCTCACCTATGAAGCGACCTTAAAGGGCGGCCAATTCGAGGGGGCCAATCCATTTTGTCTGCTCAATGGCCGCATCGATGCGGACTGGGGCTACAATAAGGAATTCGAGCACTGCCGCGGCATGATTTTCCTGGAGGGAGAAAAGTTAAGACAGGTTTCCAAATACGAAAACCTTGAAGAGTTGAAGCCTCAGGATGTTGGATTGTTCTGGGTGGAGGAGAATGGAATGACCATTCACCTCCGTCTGCAAAACGATAAGAATCCTAATGGTCTGACCTTTGAAATCACCACCAGGGAGCAGGTTTTTGCCCCGCGGAAGCGTTACTTGAATTACATCAAAATCAGCGGATTTAAAATGGTTCATGCGGCCAATCCCGTCCCCATTCCCTGGCCGCAACGCGGATTGATCAGTTCTTTTGGCGGGCATCACTGGATCGTCGAGGATTGTGAAATCGGTTATGCCAATACCATTGCCATGGATCTGGGCGGGGGCTGGTGGACTTACGGCAAGGGCGAGGCCCAAGGTTATCATATTGTCCGGCGCAACCATATCCATCATTTCGGAGTCTGCGGAGTCGCCGGCTGGCATAATATGAGCAACGAGCAGGTTTTGGTCGAAGACAATCTGTTTCGCGAGTGTTGCACGATGAATGTTCCCGGCCACTGTGAAAACGCCGCCATCAAAATCCACCGGACCGTTAATTCACTGATCCGCCGGAATGTGATTGTCACCACCTACTATGGTTCGTCCATCTGGCTTGACGGAGAGATCTGCAATACCCGAATCACCCAGAATGTGTGCCTCCAGAATTTTGACTGCACCTGGGGACAGATCTTCCTGGAAATCAACCAGGGCCCAAACTTGGTGGACAACAACATCATGTTCGAGACCCACCGCTACAATTGGGGTCGCGGTGTGGATAACGCGCATGGATTCCATATTCATGATGCCGAAAGGGTGGCCGTGCTCCAAAACCTGATTTTCAACGGCGAAGATCATGCCATCGACATTGCTAATGGCAGCGCGGATAGAACGGGGGGCACCGCGTGGAACCGGCATTTTCGGGTTTATGGGAATATGATCGGCGCCTACCGGGTGGCAATTCATTTCCCCAATGAAACCAGCAAATCAGATCATAATCTTTTCGGCGCTTATCGGAGTGATCTCGCGTATGGATTTGTTGGCGATGGCAAAACGAACATAAACTATGAGGACTGGAAAAAGCTCGGAAATGACACCCATAGTCAAATCGAACCCCTGATCGTTTCGATTGATTATGAGAAACTGACGATGTCCGTAAAAGCTATGTCTCTGAAAACCACACCGGTTTATGCGGGACAACCCGAACTACTTCCCGAATTCGCCAAAGCCGAGGATCTCCTCACGCATGATTTGCTCTCGAGACCACGCCCGGATGGCTTTTCGGTTGGGCCCTTAATCGACCTGCCCTTCGATGGCCGTGAGGTCTCGATTGATCCCCGACTAAAGAACGCGGGGCGTCAGCGCTAGATAAAGCACACGCTCTCTGCTTACGCGACTTTGCCATGACTCATGAGACCCAGTCGGATGGTTTGACGGGTTTGGATCCAAGCCATGCCTGACGCAAGACAAATTTGTGTTGCACCTGCGACATCAATTTGGTTGACCCGTTGCCAAAAGACATTTCCGGAAAGATCTTTCATCACTAGGCCCCAGCGCATCCTGGAGGGCATCAAGGAAAATCGGCCACTGAATCCAGACCTCGGTGCCTCGGTATTTATCAAGGTGCGGAAACACAAATACGAAAGAAGGCGGCCGGTCCGGTCAGATAAGAACGGGCGTTGAATATCATTTCAGCGCCGGTGCCGGATGATTCAAACAGAACCGTCCACTGTGGGGGCTGCGACGTCAGATTGGCGCAGGATTCGAGGGTGTATTTTCGATCACGAGACGTGGCGGGGATGCTGAATGTCGGGGGATTTCCCGCGGTGTTCAAACGCAAACGAAGCAAGGCCTGAGGATTTGTGGGATCGGTATCGGCGATGTATTCCGCCGCATCGGATTGGCCGTCTCGATCGGTGTCGATGCCCGGCGGGTTGTTGGTCAGACCGAAGCGTTTCTCCCAATAGTCCGGAATTTGGTTGTGGTTGGCATCGGTTCGGTCCACAAAGATCAGGAGCCGGCGTTTCAACTCGACATCGGCGCCGTGATTCAATGGCGGATCGGATGAATCGTCGTCGTAAACAACGCCCATCACCTGGGGGCGTGTCATGGATTGGATGATAGAGTAGCGCGCGACGCCGTTGGTGATTTGCAGCCATTCACGTTTGCCCGCGCTGGCGTATGCGGTCATGTATTCCACCGGCACATCGAATCCGATCCAGGCGCCTTCGAACTCCGCGGCCGTCCGGTTGGTGATGACCTCGACGAGTTCCTGGGCCCGGACCTCGATGGTGACCGGTTCGCCGACAAAACAGTAGTGGGTGATAATGCCATCGACATGCACGGTGTCGTTGCCCGGATTGGCTTCGGCACCCGCGCGGTATCCGGTTTCGAAGGCCATCTGGGTTCCCGCCAGGATCGGCTGGACAGTTTCTTCCATTTCCGGATACGCGAAAAAGGGTTGGAGCAGCGCGGGGAGATGACCGGTATCCGAAGTTTGCAGCCAGGTGCTGGTATCTTCAAGAGTCTGGGAAATGCGCGAAGTCACGCTCGGATCCGCAAGAAAGGCGCTCACCTCGGGGCGGTTTTGGGCCTTTTGGATCACCCCGAGCAAGTGGCCCGCCATGGCCACCGTGGTGGCGGGATACCGTGTCCCGCTCGAGATGATGGCAGACAAACCATTGGCAATTTGAGTGGCCGGATCGAGGGTGGGATTGTCGCGGAGATTCCAGAGGGCAATCGGCCAAAAACCTGAGAAGCCCGGATCTTTATATGCGGGTTGCCAGTCGCGGTCCAGCGCGACTGAAAATGGCAGATCGATCGGCAGCAAACTGAAGCTGGCGCTGACCCCGGCTCCGAACTGAAACGCCGGCACCACGGTCGTGGTGTGTGAAACTCGATAGAACGTTTGGGCTACGGTGAGCCCCAGGGAAAGCTTCGACATCGGTCCTCCCGGCGGAGAGACCGAGATGATCCCTTTGGAAAACGCAACCCCCCAGAGGCGGGTGAGGTAATCGCGGCTCAGGGTGGAAGCCGCGTTGGGGGCCCTTAAAAAACCATAGAAAAAATCAAAGCCCATGTTGACATCGACGCCCGAATAAACCGCCTGGGCCGGTTGTAAGGCGACATAAATGGCCTCTGGCGCAAAGTAGACCACCCAACCATAGGTTTCTTGAACCGGGTTGTAGGACTCGGAAAAGGTCGCGTCCCATCCCACCCAACCGACCCAGCCGTGAAACGTGCCAATCTCAGCGCTTTGGCTTCCGAGCACGGGCTTGAGCGCCACCCCCGCATGAGCCGCCGACAGTGTCCACGCCGCCAGGACTGCCTGCAGCACCAGGTTTAGACCGGGAAACCGTCTCATCGTGCCCCTCCCTTTTTGCTGCCATTCCTTTTTCTCGAAAAAGTGGGTGAGAACATTAACACGATATCGCTGGAGTGCGGGAGAATCAAGTTGGCGGCTGCTCCCTTGAACCGCAAATAAAACGATTTAACCGCGAATAGACGCCAATCAACGCCAATAATGTCAGGCCAAATACGAAGGACCTGAAGTGTTGGTAAAATCGATGGAATGTCTGAGATCCGGCGTCAACCGGCACGGCGGGATAAATCCCGCGGTCCAGCCTGTTGAGTCACTCTCGCTTCGCAACCGGGAACGATCGGCGCGCGAAATTCATTCCGCAGAGCGATTTTGCCGACAGGAAACCTCGGGTTTTATTCGTGTCCATTGGCGTTCATTCTAGGTTAGATTTTTTTTGCGGGTATCCTGCGAGCCGATTTGGGGGCCTTTGTTGGTCTTGAGTGAATCGCCTTGCCACGTTAGAAAAGAAGCATGCCTCTGCTCAAACTCGAAACCACGGTCGTCCTCTCCGACGAAAAACAAAAAGCCCTCCTGGCGTCCCTTTCCAAAGCTGTCGCCGCTGCCATCGGAAAGCCCGAACAATATGTCATGGTCACCGCAAGCCAGCCGGCCATCGTGATGTCCGGCAAGGCAGACGACGCGGCTTTTGTCGATATCCGCAGCATCGGGGGACTAACCGACAGCGTGAATCGCAAGCTGGCCCAGCAAGTCTCTACACTGCTCGCCGAGGCCGCCGGGATTTCACCGGATCGGATTTACCTCAACTTCACCGATGTGGATGCCGGCAGCTGGGGTTGGAACGGGACCACGTTCGGTTGAGCAAAGACGGGCCTGGCCGAGTGCCCGAATATGGGGCTTAACAACGGCTCCCTGATTTTCTGGCCTGACCCAGGGCATCGGCTGCAAGCATGGCATCCAGGACTTTTTCACGAGTGATCGTGCCCGCCTCGTGATGGATGGGTTGGCCGGGCTCGCAAGTCTTAGCGGCCGCGAGCATCAACTTGTCGCGACCCGCGTTGCCCAATCCGATATCCGACAGGGTGGTGGGCAGCCCGACCTCTTCACAGAAGGCGAAAACCGTCTCCAGTTCGGCGGCCGGAGCATCGGTGAGTTGAAGACCGGCAAGAACCCCGAAGGCGACTTTCTCGCCATGGTAGAAGGCGTGGGTTTCCGGCAAGGCGGTGAGCCCGTTGTGAATCGAATGGGCCGAAGCCAGACCGGCGCTTTCGAAGCCAATCCCGCTCAGCAGGATGTTGGCCTCGACAATGTGCTCGAAAGCCGGGGTGATCAAGTGCCGTTGACTGGCCACTTTGGCAGCCGGGCCGTAGGCCAGCAGGGTTTCGTAGCAGAGTTTAGCGATGTGAAGACCCACGGTAGTGCTGATCCCGCCACATTCGTTCGGCGACTGGGTGCGTTCACAGGACCGTGCCTCAAACCACGTCGACAGGGCGTCTCCCATGCCGGCAACCAGGAAACGTGCCGGCGCCATGGCCAGGATGGCCACATCCACTAGGACAACGGCCGGATTCGATGTCTGGTAGCAAACAGACTCGAAAATGCCGCCCTCCGAGTAGAGAACCGCACAACCGCTGCAAGGCGCGTCTGTCGAGGCGATGGTGGGGATAATGATGACAGGGATCCGGGCGCGATCGGCGGCGATCTTGGCCGTGTCAATCGTCTTGCCGCCCCCCATCCCGATGAGAACGTCGACCTGATTGTGCGCGATGAGGGCCGACACGCGGTCGAGTTCCTTCTGACAACATTCGCCCTGGAATACGTCGATGGGAATCGATTGCGCCTTAAGATCGATGCCGCATGAGGGAATGACTTTCTCCTTGACGGATGGCGATGCCAGAATCAATCCCTGGTTGCCCAGGGACTTGATCAAGGCGGGCAACTCGGCGATGGCGCCCGCGCCCTGGAGGTATTTGCCCGGAAATACAGCCTTCTTAAACATAAGAATCTCCTTTGGATTTTGAGATTTCAGGCCCCTGCTGGTTTGGAACATGCCTCCCGTCTTTATCAGAATCCAGATCGGCGCGCAATTCTGTCGCGCAGCATTATTGCAGCGTAGCGGACTCTCAATTCCTGGGAACCGATCCCGGGGTGTTCCGGATCCCGTCACAGGCCGGAGCTATCAAGGCGCAGGGAGTCCACCCTAAAGGATGTTCTGAATGAAGAGTGCTTTGCTCCCCCGCAGGACGCATTCCGGTTGACAACTGGCTCTCAGTTTTTATTTTGAAATCAAAAGAAATCGTCCCTTGTTAACGAACCACCCCCTTTGTGAGTATCGATCCTGGAACTCCAAATCCGCCGGTGCTGAGTCGCCGCACATTTCGGGCGCAACAGAATGCGTCGTATTTCGCAAACACCACACTAGGCAACGCGATATTACCCTTGTCCTTGGGAAGCTCGACTTCCGCGGCTCAGAATGCGGGCGGTTTTGGAGGACCGGAATTTCGGAAACCGGACAGAACTGCGGCTTTCCGCTTGCGGCTGCTGCTGGCCTTCGCGTGTCTTTGGATTGCCGATTTCACGGTGATGCCACGTCTGGCGGCAGCGACACCGTTGGCAGACGCCGATCTTCCAGCGGGCACGACCCTCGACTGGGATAGAACGCGCGTCGTCACAGTGAATCAAAAACGCGCGCGGGCTACCCTGGACGGTCTTTGGCGCTTTATCCCCGCGGCCGAAGCAAGCCTCGAGCCCCCCAAGGCGGGCTGGGCATACATCAAGGTGCCGGGCAGTTGGCAGAGTTCCCGGGGCAAGTCTGATTTAGTAAGCCGCGGCGGCCGTCCGGAATCGGATCAATATGACGGAGCACGGGTATCACGCGCCTGGTACGAGCGGCAAGTGGCGATCCCGGCGGAATGGCAAGGCCGGCAGATCAGCCTGCGCTTCGATCGCGTATGCACCGACGCGATTGTCTATGTCAACGATAAGGAGTGCGGAAAAATCGCCTGGCCATGGGGGACGGTGGACATTACCTCCGCGGTTACGCCCGGCCAAACGGCGAACGTCCGGGTGTTGGTGGCAGCGATCGCCGACGCGGAACAGGTGGGAACCTTCTGGCAGAATGCCCTGAGCAGCACCGTCACCTTCTCGTCCGCCTCCTTAAAGTCTCGGGGTCTGACCGGCAGTGTCTTCCTGGAATGCCGTTCCTCGGAGGCGCATGTGGCGGATGTTTTCGTGCGCACTTCCACCCGGCAAAAGGCCATCTCGCTGGACGTAGAGTTGAGGGGGATCAACCAGGAAGGCCCAATCCAAGTGGCGGCGGACATGCTCAACGAGAAGGGGGAGGTGGAAAAGAGTTACACGGCGAAGGCGGTGGTGGAGGCCAAGGAAACCCAGACGCTTGTTCTTTCATGGCCTTGGGCCGATCCGCGCCTCTGGGATGTCGGTCAGCCCAATCACTATACCCTTCGGCTCAAAGTAAAAGCCGAGGGCCTCGATGACGAGTATGACCAGATCTTCGGATTCCGGGAGTTTTGGATCGAAGGCCGACAATTCTATCTTAATGGCACGGTGATCCGCCTGCGTCAGCCCTGCTTTTATTATGGGCCACGCATGCAGGTGGGAGACATCTTCTCCGAGATGGGATCGGAGACCGTGGACACCCGTGGCGATGCCTCTGACTCGGAACGAAATCTCGACGATGCCGATCGCAAGGGATACCTGGTCGCCCAGTATATCCTGAATGCCAACAAGTATCTGATGAACGCCAGGGGACAGACCCGCTGGGACCAGAACCGGCAGCGCGCCCTCGACCGGGCTGCCGTGTGGATGCGCCATTACCGCAACCATCCCTCCGTGGTCATGTGGATTGCCGGCTTCAATTTCTTCAACAACGCCGTGGACGCCGATCCACGTCTGATCGGCCGCCGTGGCTGGGGACAGGCCGACGAGCGCTGGCAGCGACTTATGGTTTACGGCAGGGAGATGTTCGACGGTCTCCGGAAGCTTGACCCGACCCGAGCTTATTACAGCCACGCCGGAGCCTACACCGGAGACCTCTACACGATGAACTGTTATCTGAACCTCCTCCCGCTCCAGGAACGCGAGGACTGGCTCAGTGCCTGGGCCGAAAACGGCGAGATGCCAATTTCAATGGTCGAGTTCGGCACCCCCATGGACTGCACGTTCCGGCGCGGGCGCCATGGATTTGAGAGCAACATCACCAGCGAACCCTTGCTGACGGAATTCGCCGCCATCTATTTTGGGTCGGCGGCTTATGCGGCGGAGGAATCCAAGTACCGCGAATTCCTCCATAACCTGTTCCGCGGCGGCATGCTTTACGAAAGCTCCGAGAACCGGCTGGATGAGTACGCCAACAACCACAAAATCCAGCGCCTGTTCCGCGTCAATACGTGGCGCAGTTGGCGGACGGCGGGTCTGCCGGGCGGCCTTCGCACTTGGTCTTGGATGCAAGACGCGCTCAAGGAAGTCAACGGCTCGACGCTCGCGTGGATTGCAGGTCCCGCCGGGGCCTACAGCGCGAAGGATCATCACTTTAGCCCCGGCCAAAAGATCGGAAAGCAGATCATCCTGATCAATGATACCCGCCAGCCACAGAATTTCACGGCCACCTGGACCGCCGCGGTCGGCGGCAAACAAACAGACGAGGGGCAGCTCCATGGCAGCCTGGCGGTTTCGGAGATTCGATTCATTCCCTTCCAGGTAATCGCCCCCGCAGTAGAAGCCGGAGGCAAGTCGGACGGCCAACTGATCCTGGAAGCCAGGATCGGCGGGACGACACACCAGGATGCTTTCGCATTTCGCATATTTGGCGAAGACAAGAAGGGCGGCGGTCAGATCGCGATCGTGGATCCTGAGGGCGCGACCGGCAGGATGTTGACAAACCTGGGTTATCAGACGCAGTCCTGGAATGGAGCGGCAGTCCCGCTGGTGGTGATCGGCCGCAATGCCTTGAAGGATAACACGGCGGTGGCTGCGAAGCTCGAGCCCTATGTGCGGGCTGGTGGCCGGGCTTTGCTCTGTGCCCAGGACCCGGAATGGTTGGCCCGGGCGCTTGGCTGGCGCGTCTGCCCGAAGGTGGCCCGACGCGTCTTCCCCATCCCTTCCGCCACTCAATACTGCCCATTCTACAATCTGCACCCGGAAGACCTCCGCGACTGGACGGGCAACAGCACTCTGATTGAGGCCTACCCCGAATATGCCGGCGATTACCTCCGAGGGAACGAACGGGATCAGCCCTACGCCGGGTGGCACTGGGGCAATCGCGGCGGGGTGAGCAGCGCGGCCATCGAGAAGCCCCATCGCAGCGGCTGGCGTCCCCTGCTGGAATGCGAATTCGACTTGGCCTACACACCCCTGATGGAGTTGGACTACGGACAAGGCCGGTTGGTCGTCTGCACCCTGGATTTGGAGGATCACTCGGCCCTGGATCCCGCCGCGCGGCAAGTGGCTGGTCGTGTCCTCGATTACGCGTTTCACGCCCCGTTGTTGCCACGGATCAGCAAGGCCGTGTATCTCGGCGGTGCGTCGGGCGCAACATGGCTCGATAGAATTGGAGTGAGTTACCAGAAATCAGACACACTGGACACGGACGCCGGGCTGGTGCTCATCGGCTCCGATGCCTCGGTTGACGTCCCGGCGCTCACCGCCTACCTGGAACAAGGCGGCCAGGCGTTCTTTTTGCCGTGCGCACAAACGGACGGAGGACTCGGCACCAGTCTGAAACCGGCGCCAGCCCGTTTCGCCGGGTCGCTGTCTCCGCCCGCGTGGCCTGAAGCCCGGGGACTCAGCGCGTCCGATTTGCGCTGGCGTTCCTACCTGGACACTCCGCCTTGGATTTTGAGCGCAGGCGCGGAGATTGGGGCTGACGGTCTGATGGGCCGAAAGACCGTCGGCAAAGGTGTGGCGATCTTCTGCCAGGTGGACCCGGACTGCTTCCATGCGGACGAGAAGACCTACTTCCGCTACACGCGTTGGCGGGCCACGCGGGCCGCCGCGCAATTATTGGCCAACCTTGGAGCCACGTTCCCTGTGGATAACCGGGTCTTCCATCCGGTTGCCTTTACCGGCAAGCTTGGTGTCTCAATCGGACCGAACGGCGATCGCTCGGGTCCTCAAGCAACGCCCCCTCCAGGTCCCGAAATATTTCCAACTTCCACAGCCGCGGTTTCTTCCGATGTCGGTTATTACTCCCCGGATTACCGGACCGATTTCCCAATGGGCGATAATCCCTACCGTTACTATCGGTGGTAGAATGTCGGATCCGCGCATTAGGATGAGATCAGCCCCGGCCATTTATCAATTTCCCGGCGGGCAGGTTCAGTATTTGAATACGACCCAATGGAGGGTTCGTCATGAAAGGTATCCCTTCAGCCTGCCCAGGGTGGAGGGCTGGGGTTGCCGGGCATGAGCCATCGGGCCCTTCACGAATGCGATGCAAACCACACAAAAGCCTTGTTGAAACAAGTGGGAGTCTGTAAAGATTGGCTCAACGCCAGATCGCGTATCGAACTTAAAACGAGAATTAAAATGAATGCAATGAACCGTCGTCAATTCCTCAGCCGCACCTCCATGGGCGTGGGCACTGCCGCTATTTTCTTCCCTTACGTCGGCCAAGTTTTGGGCGCCAATGAACGCATCAACGTGGCCTGCATCGGGGTCGGTGGCAAAGGGGACAGTGACAGCAGCGACGCCGCCAAGTGTGGTGGCAACATCGTCGCGCTTTGCGACGTGGACAAAAACACCCTGGACCGGAAACTCAAGCAGTTCCCCCAGGCCAAGGGCTACCAGGATTACCGGAAGTTGCTCGATGAAATGGGCAAGGACATCGATGCCGTCACGGTGTCGACGCCGGACCATAACCATGGGATTGCCGCTATTCGGGCGATGAAGATGGGCAAGCACTGCTTCTGCCAGAAGCCGCTGACGCAGAACGTGGAAGAGGCCCGCATCATGCGGCAGTTGTCGAAGGAAAAGAAGCTGGCCACCCAGATGGGCAACCAGGGCAGCGCCGAGAACGGCCTGCGCCGCGCGGTCGAAGTTATCCATGCCGGCGTGATTGGCAAGCCGCTCGAGCTGCATGTCTGGTCCAATCGTCCGGTTTGGCCGCAAGGCTATGACCGTCCCGCCGGATCGGACCCGGTGCCCTCCACCTTGGATTGGGATCTGTGGCTCGGCCCCGCCGCCATGCGTCCCTTCAAGCAAGGCTGCTACCACACCTTCGCCTGGCGCGGTTGGTATGATTTCGGCACGGGCGCCCTCGGCGACATGGCCTGTCACACGGTTAACATGCCGTTCCGCGCTCTGAAACTGGGCTTCCCGACGCTTGTCGAGTGCGAGCTCGCCTCGCGCGTTTATCCGGAAACCTTCCCCGAGACCTCGCGCATCCGATTCGAGTTCCCTGAACGTGAAGGCCTCCCTCCGCTCAAGTTCTGGTGGTATGACGGCAACCCCAGCGGCACGCCCGTTCCTCCGGGGGCCGGCAAACGCGAAAAGATCAAACCGTTGCGCCCCGACGCCGGCATCTGTAAAGAGATCATTGCCATGGACAACATGCCGGGCAGCGGAGCCCTGATCGTCGGCGAAAAAGGCAAGATCTTCTCCCCCGATGATTACGGCGCCCAGTTTTACATGATCCTCAAAGGCGAGGAAGGCTTCATGTCCGGCGACAAGCACGAGGCATGCAAGGCCATCCCGCAATCCATTCCGCGCTCGCCCGGTCACATGCAGGAATGGTTCCGGATGATGAAGGAAGGCACTCCTTCCTACTCGAACTTCGACATCGCCGCTTATTTGACTGAGATCATCCTGCTGGGCTGCATCGCCCTGCGCGTCGGCGAAGGCTATCGCATGGAATGGGACGGCCCCAACATGAAATCCACCAACCTGCCGCAGGCGGCCCAATTCGTGAGCCGCAAGAACCGCGCCGGTTGGAACGTCTGATTCTAGATCCTTACATTTACTTCGCAATGCCCCGCCCAAAACCGGCGGGGCTTTTTTAATTTCGCGATCAATGTCTGGAGGCCTTTCAAGAGGCAGGAGCCTGGGGGGTATTCAAGTTTTGGATGCGCATGCTGCCTGATTTGGGAAGGTCAGCCTGCGCCGAGCATTTGTCGCTCAAGGAAAGGAGAATTATTATGCCGAAGAAGCCTATCAGATCCTTCGACGCAGCCTGGTAATCCGGCAGTATCGGAATACATCCCTGATTGAGATTCGGGCCTTAAGCGAAGACCGCAAGGAAGCGGCAGAAATTGCCACTACGATTGCGCGGGAATACCAAGAGCAGAGCTTGCGCCAGCTACGAATTGCGGCGATGGAAGGGATCGATACGTTGGAAAGGGAAAAGGCGGACTCGCAACTGCCCGTAACTGCCCCTGTGCTGCTTGTCGAACAGGCCGAGCCTGGTTTGCGCCCTGTGAGGCCCAATCGTCCTTTGAACATGGCCATAGGTGTTATGGGGGGATTACTGGCGAGCGGCGTTCTCACCTTGCTTTTCGCCTGCAAACGTCCGCTGGATGGCATGGCCTCGCCGGCGTGATAACCTCGGAGAGACGAGCTAGCCGGAGGGACGAGCTCCGCGAGTCCCAAGACCCGACCGGATAGACCAGCTGGCGGGAGGGACGGGCTCCGCGAGTCCAACCTCCCACCGCAAAAACCTCCATTTTCTCCCGTCCGCAAAACCGCGCTGGACGCTTTTCCAGGGACTCGTGGAACTCGTCCCTCCGAAGTAGAACTCGTCCCTCCGAAAATCCATGTGAAGTCACTCACCGGAATCGGCAATTCAGGCCGGCGTCGGGGGAAGAGCTCCTGATAGCGCTGTTCGGATTCGGAACGGATTATGGGGCGATGCGACCCGCCAATCGTTGTTTTTCGAAGGCTTGGTTGACGAGGTATCGCTTGCCGAGGGCGGTTTTCAACGGATCGATTTCGGACTGGGAATAGCCTTGATAGAGATGGCGGCGCCAGCCTTCGGCGAATTTGAACCGGCGCGATTCGCGGCCCAGCTCGAGGGCCATGTCTTCCATGGCTTTGAGGTAGGAGTTTGCGCCCTGGCTGGCCTGGAGCCAATTTTGCTGGCTGCGATGCGCTGAGAGGGCGGCGAGCTTGGTCGCGTGGACATCGGAGGTATCCACGTAAGCGCCAACCATGATCCTTCGGCGCAAGCTATCGGTGAGGCTCAGGGGCATGGCGTGGTAGAGGGTGACATCCTGATAAACGGCGGCGCGCGGCGGTTGAGTCCGGAAGTTTGGGGCGCCGAGCATGAACGCGGCACTGACCACCAGACGGCAGGTGTTCATGTGATCTTCCATGTAATCCTGGGGGGAATGCGTCAGGATGATGGACGGTTTGACTTCCCGCAAAATCGCGGCCACGCGACGCAGGATTTTGAGATCGTAGAAGATCTCGAGGTCGTTCACCAGGCTGGAGTGAAAGACAGCGCCGAGGATTTTCGCGCCCTCTTGCGATTCGCGACGCCGCATTTGGCTCAGCTGAGCGGGACCGAACTCGCGGCTTCCGCAGGATCCGTTGGCCAGCGTGAAGTAATGGATTTCGTAACCCACCTGCTTGAGTTGGAGCAAGGTGCCGGCCATGAAGAATTCAACATCATCCGGATGAGCCCCGACAGCGATGGCAATGGATTGAGACATAAACGCTTTGTATTGAGTTGACGTATCTCTTTCCGATACCGGGGAAAGAACGGTACGTCGAGCCAAAAGCGGATCCGGATGATCTGTCAGACGACCGCCGATGAATCGTTTGGAGCGAACAGATCGGCAAGCGGTTGGGACAAAATCTCATTCAAGAGGAACATTCGAGGCTGGTCACGACCGGGGCGAGTGACGTACAACACGGAGATGGACAACGCCATGCCGACAGTCGTTCTCAGGCCGGGTGAGACGGAGAGGATCATCGCCGGGCATCCGTGGATCTACGCCGCATCGATCGAGAAGGCGGCCGAGGCAATCGCCGATGGCGATGTCGTGGAGGTCTGGGATCGGCGTCATCGTTTTTGGGGGATCGGTTTTTACAACAGCCACTCGAAGATCAGGGTTCGGCTGCTGGCGCGCGATCGAGTGGCGGTGGACGGCACATTCTTCGAGAACCGGATCCGATCGGCGTTGGCGATCCGGACTCGTTATCTTCCCGGCGCCACGTCCTTTCGCGCCGTCAATGCCGAGAGCGACTTTCTGAGCGGTCTGATTGTGGACAAGTATGAGGACGTTCTCGTCATCCAGACCTCCGCGCTGGGCATGGACCGCCGCAAATCGATGATCGTATCGGTTTTGGAGAAGATCTTCAGTCCCCGGGTCATCTTGGAGCGCAACGATATGGCCTCGCGGAAGTTCGAGGGCCTGCCTGACAGCCATGAAGTCTGGCGGGGTCCGCTGGAGGGCCCGGTGCCGGTGACGATCAACGGCTTGCGTTTCGAGGTTGATTTGCGGGAAGGCCACAAAACCGGTTTCTACCTTGACCAGCAGCTCAATTACCGGCGGGTGGCGGAGTACGCGCGTGGCGCCCGGGTTTTGGATTGCTTCTGTTTTCAGGGTGGGTTTGCCCTGCACGCGGCGCGCGGCGGCGCCTTGTCCGTTCATGGCATTGACCAGAGCCCCGAGGCCGTAGCGGCTTCGACCGAAAACGCCCGACGCAACGAACTGGCTTCGGTCTGTTCCTTTGAGGCGGCCAACGTCTTCGACTGGCTCAAGGCGCACACGGCCTCCGGTCCTCGGGAAAAGGTTGTGCCTCAGTTCGACCTGATCATCCTGGATCCCCCTTCCTTCACTCGCAATCGCGCTTCCGTTCCGGATGCCTTACGCGGCTACAAGGAGATTCATTTGCGGGCGCTGAAACTCCTGCGCCCGAACGGCATTCTGGCCACGTTCTGTTGTTCCCATCATGTGGACGCCGTAACGTTCCACCAGATCATTCTCGAGGCGGCGTTCGATGCCCACAAAATCCTGCGTCGTGTCGCCACTTTCAGCCAATCCCCCGATCATCCCATTATCCCCAGCATTCCGGAGACGGAGTATTTGAAGGGCTTCGCATTTGAATTGGTGTAGCTTCGTTAGGCAAATCACTCCGTGCTTGTCGGCGTCTGATTCTTTGGACATCATGCCGGCCGTTGAAGCTCACGATGAACCGGATCTCACAACCCCCCATCCATCGAGCGATACGGCCTGACGAGACTCGGGGCTGGGCCGCGGGGGCAGCTATTGCTCTGGCTGGACTGTTGATTTTTTGTTTTGGACTGGGCCGTGTTACGCCGGTCGAGACGGTGCAGGGCCTGACCGCGCGCGAAATCCAGATCAATCTGGCCATGGCCCATGGCGGTGTGAAATGGATCAGCGCCGTTCCGCCCGTCGCGCCTTCACAGGAATTTGTCTTTCCGCCCTGGATGCCTCAGCCGCCCTCGCCGCCTTCGTCGTCGCAGCATGGCAAGGCGCTCTCGCCCGGTTTGAAGATCGATGTTCGGGCCAAAGCGGCCTGTCCGACCTGAGTGAAGTGACTTTTGGCCCCGTGGCGGCGGCCGGTTTATCTCCATGAATTCCCAGCCTTCGTGTCCGGAACGATCCTCCTCGAGTGACCTGGGACGAATGCTGAAAGGCTTTCGTCCATGGGTGCAGACAGCTTTTCTAGCGGTTTGGCTGGCGCCGGTCGGCCGATGGTTGCACGGGGTTCCGGCCTGTGTTTTCCATTGCTACGCTTGTCCCTTGTCGGCTTTCGGCTGCCCGGTGGGCTTGGCGGCCAACTACGCGGCCACCCTGCCGACCTGGAATACGGTCCCGTGGATGTTATTGGGAGTACTGGTTTTGACGGGGGGGCTGGCGGGTTCCCTGGTGTGCGGCTGGTCATGTCCTTTTGGTTTCCTCCAGGATCTTCTGGGACGGATCTCGAGGCGCAAGATTCAGCTGCCTGGATGGGTGGGGAACCTCCGTTATCTCGTGCTCATCGGGCTGGTTCTCTGGCTCCCGTGGTATTGGGGGCGGCAAGGCATTCTCTTTGACGACCAGGTGATCTCGATCTGCCGATTGTGTCCGGCGGGCGCGTTGGAGTCCGGGCTATATTACTCAGTGAAAAGCGTTTTGGCCGGGCAGGGGTGGATTATGAGCTGGTATAAACTTTTCATCCTCGGTCTCTTCCTAATTGGCGCCGTCTTTGTCCATCGTCCCTGGTGCCGGATTTTCTGTCCTTTGGGTGGATTCCTGGCCTTGTTTAATCGATTCAGCCTCTTTCATCTGCGGTTCGACAGGGACGCATGTGTGGAATGCAATCTCTGCCAGGGCCGGTGTCCGGCCGGAGTTAAGCTCGATTTGAAGGCGAACGCTTCGAATTGCATCCGATGCCTTGAGTGCGCAACCTGTGGGGCCTTGGTACCGTCTGTGGGCCGACCGGAAGCGCATCCGACGAGCGGTTCGACGGAACGCTGAGGTCTTGGGATTGCCTCAAGGCCCTTGATGGGTGGCGATGTTTTTCCGGCCTTCCTGGTAGAACAGGCGCACGGGCGCCCCGCCCATCGAGACCGCACACCAGGCCGCCTCGTCCAACTCGGATTCGGTGATGCCCATCTCGAGGGCTTTGCGGTAATGAATCGCAAAACAAGGTTCGCAGCGGCTCAATAATACCAGGCTGAACAGGATCAATTCCTTGGTTTTGGGATTGAGCGCGCCTCCCGCCTGGACGGCGCGCATCAAGGCCCCAAATCCACGGGCGGCTTCATCAGCCGTCGAGGCGGTTTCCGGCGGCTGGATCTCGGGAGAACAGCAGCATGCTGAAGCTGGGGGTGTCTGAGATGCTTCGGAATTCGGAGTGGGATTCATAGGGGGAACCTGAAGATGGATCCGTCCATCTGATTCGGCGGATCGAGTCACAAGAATCGGGGTTGAACCTTCGGCTGTAATCCGGCCAATGATGTGTCCCTGGAGCTGGCGATTGGCCAGTTCTTGAATCAGCCTCGGGGCTTTGGAGGCTGCGATGGCGATGAGTAACCCACCGGAAGTCTGGGCGTCGAAACCCAAATTGACGAGGGCTTCATCCACACCAGATTCCACCTGGAGACTGTCTCCGACATATTCCCGGTTACGCTCGACTGCGCCCGGCACGATGCCCTGGGCAAAAGCCTCGCGGCTGCCCGGCAACGCCGGCAGCGAGGAGGCCCAAATCTGGGCGGAGAGTTTTCTGCTGCGCAATTGGCGCAGGAGATGGGCCCACAAACCAAAACCGGTGATATCGGTGCATGCCGAGGCGCCCGCCGCGATCATGGCCTCGGCGGCCGGTTTATTCAGCGCGGCCATCGAAGCGGCGGCAGCGGACAGGCCTGCCCCGTGAGCACGGCCAATTTGCTGGCAAAACGTCAGCACGCCCGTGCCCAGGGCCTTCGTGAGCACCAGCAGATCTCCAATTTGCGGCCGTTCCAGCGCGGCGGCAACCGCGGCATCGATCGTGCCGGTGATGGCAAATCCAAGCTTGATCTCCTCATCCTTGATGCTGTGTCCGCCAATGAGCGAAACCGAGGCTTCCGCCAGGGTTGCCATGGCTCCCGCAAGCATCCGATACATGATTTCGCCGTCCAGCGTCTCGGAAGGAAAACAAAGAATGCTCAGGGCGGTTCGCGGAATCCCGCCCATGGCATAGATATCGGAAAGGCAATTTGCGGCGCAGATCCGGCCAAAGAGAAAAGGATCGTCCACGCAGGGCGTGAACACATCCACCGTTTGCACCAGATGCAGATGCTCCGAGATCCGGTAAATGGCGGCGTCATCCCCGGCTGCCAGCCCCGAAACGACGGCGGGGTCTGTAACCGCGGGCAAGCGCGCCAGCACGGCCTCGAGGTCGCCCGGGGCAATCTTCGAGGCGCATCCCGCGTTTCGGACATGATCGGTGAGTTTGAATTGGGATAGGTCCACGGGATCCGGGCGTTCCCCGGCGCATGGACAGATGCCCTGGCTCCGGAATATGTCGCACGGACAAGGCTGGCGCGGATTACAGATGCAATGCCCGAGCGCTTGGGAACGTTCCATGACCTGGCGGCGTTTGGCGACATCCACTTTCATGATTGAAGACTCATGAGATTCTTGAGGAGGATTCCGAGCCGAGAGCGGTCTTGGCGACGGCGCCGGGAGTCCGGACATTCCCGTTTCGAACCGTGACACGGATCCGGTCGAAGTAATCCAGCAAGGGCACCGCGAATTTCCGGCTCACTCCGAGGGCGTCCCGGAAATCCATGGTGGTAAACGAAGGAGCTTTGCGAAAGAGGCGGAGAACCGTTAACCGGGCCAAGGCAATCGTCTCCTGATGCATCAGAATTCGATCGTCCAGCTGGACCAGGATGCCCCGATCCAGCAGGAGCCGACAGGCCGCCTGCAATTGCGATGACGGGACATGCAACTCAATGGCAAGTTCCTCCAGGCTCGGAACAGCGAGGCCCGCGGCGCGCAGGCGCGTCGCAATCTGATCGCCCAAACCCGGCGCGCCTGCTTGGACTTTGGGTTTCCAGTCTTTCTTTGCCAGCAACGCCCCGTGCCGCGCCAGCACGGACTTGGCCAGCAGCTGCTCCAGGGCCAGATGGAACAGGGCGCGGTCCAGATCAGGATTGGGGAGCAGTTCCTCGGGCGGGGCTCCAAGCCGATGGGGATTGTCGTTGTGAAAGGCCTCCATTCGGACAAGCACATCGGTGACAGTCCGATCGATGACCTCCTGATGGACCCAGTTTCCCTCGGCAGTGACCCGGGCCTTATCCAGGTTCCGAAGCTGATCCAGGAATTCCTGAACCTCTTCCGGTCGCAGTCGTGTCCGCTGGCTCAGTTCTCGAGTGCCGACGGGACGCTCGGCTTGCTGAAGAACCACCTCGCACCACCGCGTCGGATGATCGATCGCATCCCGGCGTCTTCTCAAGGCGTCCAGGGTCCAGGCCCGATGCCGTCGCAACCGGACATTGCTGGCATCCAGGATACGTCCGCCCCCGATTGTGGCGAGGCTGGATTGGCTCGAGTCGGCGGCCTGAGCGCGGACGACAAAACGATCTCCGGGGACCACACCCAGAGGTTGGGGGAGACGAAACTGAACCATTTGTGACTGCCCGGGCGTCATGCGATGCCCCTCGAGCATGGCCACGCGCGCCGACACGGCGGCCGTCCCCACATGAAAATGGACTTCGGCAAAGTCCTTGAGATCCTTTCGGGCCGAGTCCAGGAGCTGAAACTCCGCCTCGAACAGCGTCACGGGGGCTACGGAACCCGGTTCGCATATAATCCGGCCGCGCCGCACCCATTCGTGGTTGACCTCAGCCAGGTTGATGGCGACGCATTCGCCCGCGCGCCCCTCCGGGGCATCCTCGCCGTAGACCTGTAATTGACGGACACGTCCCGACTGGCCGCCGGGGATCAGTTCCAGGTGATCGCCGAGCCGGACCTTTCCGTTGGAAGGAATGCCGGTGATGACTGTCCCAATGCCACGAATGGAGTGCACATCCTCGACCCAGGCCCGGAAATATCCCGTCTCCGAGCGGGGCTCGCATTGGCTGGTGAGAAGATTCAAGGCATCAAAGAAACCTTCGTAACCTTCGCCGGTCAGGTTTGAAAGGGGACAGACAGGCGCCTGTTCGAGGAACGTCCCCCGGAGCAACTTGCGGATGTCCTCCAGGACCAGATCGCGGGCCGCAGGCTCCACCAGATCGATCTTGGTCAGAGCTACCAATCCAAACCGCAGACCCATCAAAGTCAGAATATTCAAATGCTCGAGCGTTTGCGGCATAATGCCGTCGTCCGCCGCAACGACGAGAATCACCCCATCGAGGCCGTGGGCGCCGGCGACCATGTTGCGAATGAAATCCACATGACCCGGCACGTCGACGACGCCGACAATCCGTTCGTCCGCCAGCCGGCATGGAGCGAAGCCGAGGTCGATCGTCATGCCCCGTTTCTTTTCCTCGGCCAGGCTGTCGGTGTCGCAGCCGGTTAGCAACTTGACCAGGGCGGTCTTGCCATGGTCCACGTGCCCGGCGGTTCCGAGCATGATGTTCTTGCGGAAACCGGTCATGATTGGATCCGGGCCAGGGCAGTCACGATGGATGCCAGCTGTCCGTCGGTAATCGTCCGCACATCCAGGCAGAGCAGGTCCTGTTGAATTCGGCCAAATACACAGGCGGGATCGAGGCGCAACCGGCGGCTGAGCTCATCGGCTCCGAGACCGGGCAGAGCGACAGTGACCACGAAGCTATCGAGGGCCTGGGTCGGCAGAGAGCCGCTGCCGAGATAAGCCTGGCTTGCCTGAATGCCGAGACTGGCATGGGGAATCCGGCCCTGGATTGCCGACCGCAACCGATCAGCGCGTTCTTTCAGCACGTCCTTTCCCTGGGCCAGCATGCGGTAAGTGGGATGAACTTCGGCCAGGCGCTCCGGCCGGCGAAACAGGGCGAGCGTACGTTCGAGAATCATCAGGCAAGTCTTGTCCACCCGCAAGGCGCGCATGAGCGGATGTTGTCGGAGGCTGGCGATCAAATTCCGGCGTCCCACGATGATGCCGGCTTGAGAGGCGCCGATCAGTTTGTCGGCGCTGAACAAGACCACGTCTGCTCCGGCCTGCAACGATTCCTGCACGGTCGGTTCATGGGGCAATCCAAACCGGGCGAGGTCAACCAAGGCTCCCGCGCCCAGGTCATCGATGAGCCAAAGGCCTTTTTGATGCGCCAGCTCGGCCAGCTCGGCCGTTTCCACCTCGCTGGTAAAACCCGTGACGCGGTAATTGCTGGGGTGCACCTTCATTAGAGCGGCCGTATTGTCCGTGATGGCGCGTTGATAATCCCGCAGATGTGTGCGGTTGGTGGTGCCGACTTCAACAAGCTTCACCCGGCTTTGGCTCATGACATCCGGCAGCCGGAACGAACCGCCAATTTCAATCAGTTGCCCGCGGGAGACCACGACTTCGCGCTCGGCGGCCAAGGCGGCCAAAACCAACAGGGTGGCCCCCGCGTTATTGTTAACGACTGTCGCTGCCTCGGCGCCGGTCAGCTCGGCCAGCAAAGGTTCCAGGAGCTCGTCCCGTTCGGCGCGATCGCCGGTTTGCCGGTTGACGGCGAGTGTCACATACCCCGTCAGGCCGGAGAGGATGGCCTCGACGACTCCTTCTGGAAAGACGGCTCGCCCGAGGCCGGTGTGGAGGATGATCCCGGTGGCATTGATCGCCTCGCGAACCCCCGGTTCGATCGCCGCCCCCAGATACACCTCCGCCCTCGCGAGAATGCCATCCAGCAGAAGGAGATCGCCAGGAACGTTTGTCTTCGTCCCTTTTCGGAGCTGTTGACGCGCCTCGTCCACCGCCCGTCTCAGACTGGAAACGACGAGCGATCGAGGGTATTGCTCCAGCCAACGGATCGCCGGAGAGGCGTTCAGCAATTCAGTCAGGGAAGGCAATTGGCGCAATGGGTCTTGGTCCTCGGAGTTCATTTCAGAATCGTCATCGGCCGACTTTACCTTCGCGGTGCCCGGCGGAAAACAAAAAACCAGCGGTTCAAAGTTCCCGCGTGTAATCCGGATCATGTTCCGGTATGAACTTTGACATGGCGCGACATTGTCATCATTGCGGTTGGGAATGGACATTCCCGGGACAGCCGGGACGAAGTGAACAATGCCTCCAGTGCCGGAGTGATCTGCGGGTCTGCCTGAATTGCGTGAGCTACGATCCTCGAGCGGCTTATCAATGCCGGGATCGACGGGCCGAACCGGTTTCGGAAAAGGACCGGGGCACCTTTTGCGAGTACTTCGAGTTTGCCAGGCGGGCGTTTGTTGCGGGTGGCGGATCCCAGTCGCGCGAAGACGCCGCCCGTGAACAACTGCGCAAGCTCCTCGGCGACTAAGGGGTCCTGAACACAGATCCGATGGATTCGCGTGGATTGGCGTCCATTCGCGGTTAAGTCGTTTGATTTGCGGTTCAGGGGCGCAAGGAATCCACTTGTCAGCGAGGGATTCGCTCCTTAGATTTCCTGGTCGTGGCAAGCAGACCTTGGAGAGGCGTGCGGTTGTTCTTAAGGCGTGTTCTGGAGCATCTATCCAGTAATGCCAAAGCCTGGCATTTGCGCCCTGACGGACAATTAGGAACCCCTTTTTTTCCGATCCGCCTTGCTCCCGAGGTTTTTCATGGTTTGGATGCTGATGCCATGCTGGCCATGACTCATGCCATCGAGGAAATCGCCATGGAAGAAGCCGATGGGCGCCTCATGGTGAGCTTTCAGGACTTTCGGCATTTCATGGATCACCGGGAACGTTACGAGCAGCTATCGGCCACTTTGGATGAGGTGACGGTGCTTGGAGTGGGACGAAAGCCGGACGCCCTGAACCGTGTGCGTTTTCGGGGCGTCGACGGCACAGCGCTTCGGCACTACTGGATTGCGGCCTATCGGGGACGCCGCTCCCAAGTCATCCTGGCCGGACGACAGATCAACGAAACCCGGTTCATACCCAGGAAACGTTTCGTGGGATTCTATTCCTTGGCATCCTCCGCCGTGAACCGCCTTTGGTCCAACGTTGACACGGTGGCTGCCGGGCGCGCCGATGCCCTGCATGAATTTGAACGATGGCAGGAGCTCGATCTGGCGGTCCGCCGCCTGGACGCGGGTTTTCAGCGCGAGAAAACCGCATTGATCGAAGCATTGGATACTTTGCGTTACGGAGGAGACACGCGCGGGCGTCGCAGTTTTCCGGCCCAATTGGACGCTTCTCTCCAGCGCTTGCGCCGGTTGACAGACGAGATGCCTTCCTGGCTTTCTCCTCGAGCCCCTCACCATGATTGAACTCATCCAGTTTCCTTGGAGTCCCTTCTGTCTGGTTCAACGCCGAATCCTCGAATATGCGCGGGCACGCTTCAAAATCCGCAATATCCCCCTGAACGATCGGAGTCTGGTGTGGCGTTTGACCCGCGAACGGTATTATCAGGTTCCCATATTGAAACACGGACGAAACATTCTTTTTGAGACCGACGAATATTCCCAAGTTCTGGCCAAATACCTGGACGACACACTGAATCTCGGTTTGTTTCCCACCCTCCTGGAAGGCGAACAGCACATCATCTGGCGCCACATCGAAAGCGAGGTCGAGGGCTTCGCCTTTCGATTGAACGATGTCTACTACCGTGAATTTGTCCGTCGGCAGGACCAGGTCGGCTTTCTCCGGCACAAAGAACGCCGTTTCGGCCGGGGTTGCCTTGACCAATGGCGGAGACAACAAACCGAACTCATCGAGGGCCTGACGAAATGCCTTTTGCCCTTCGAGGAAATGCTGGGCCACCGTCCTTACCTGTTGGGAGAACGCCCGCGGTTTGTCGATTTCGATCTCTACGGCATGCTCGCCAATTTCCTCTATTCCGGTCATTACGAATTGCCTGCGTCGCATGCCAGGCTTCGCGAGTGGTTTCCCCGGATCTCCCGGGGCACCCTGCGTGAATTCACCCCTGAATCATGACCGCGCACCGGCTCGGATTCCGGCTGTCCGCGCGTCCTGGGATTCAACCTTGTCTTGTGTTTCGCCTGTGAAGAACTACATCCTTGATACCAACGTCATCCTGCACGATCCCAACTCGGTGATGAACTTTGCCGAGAATCATGTCCTGATTCCCATCGAAGTCATCGAGGAAATCGACCGTTTCAAGCGCGAATCCTCCGATCTCGGTCAGAATGCGCGTTCCTTTTCCCGCATGCTTGACGCCCTTCGCCGGGGGGGGCGACTGAGCGAGGGCGTGCCCCTGGCCAATGGCGGGAGACTTCGCATTCTTCTCTCGGAAAAAAACGGCAACGGATCGCTCCCGCTCGGTGTGAATACGGTGGACAGCCGGATTGTGGCCCTGACCTTGGCCGTCCAAAAAACCGCCCCCGCCGTTCCGACTATCCTCGTCACCAAAGACATCAACCTTCGAATCAAGGCCGATGCCGTGGGCCTTCAGACCGAGGATTATGAAACCGACCAGGTGTTGCTCACCGATTTGTATACCGGCATGTTCGAGATCCCAGTCTCGTCCGAGCAGCTCAACCAGTTCCGGTCCCGCGAAGAACTTCCCCTTCCTGAGGATCGTGTATTCTTCCCCAACGAATACTGCACGCTCATGGAAGACGCTCCCTCGCGCCGTTCCGCCCTGGCCAAGGTCGCGGAGGACGGGAAACGCCTGGTGGCGGTTTACGATTCCCGCGACGGCGTGTGGGGCATCAAACCGCGTAATCGGGAACAAAATTTTGCCCTCGACGCCCTTATGGATGAGCGCGTCCGTCTGGTGACGCTGATGGGAAAAGCGGGCACCGGCAAGACCCTGCTGGCCTTGGCGGCCGCGTTAAAACGCACCCTGCAGGATCGCGAATATCGGCGCGTCGTGGTCGCTCGTCCCACCATCTCCATGGGCAAGGAACTCGGATTCCTGCCTGGCACTCTCGAGGAGAAGCTCAACCCCTGGATGCAGCCGATCTATGACGCGCTCGAGTTGCTCGGCGATCTGAACATGGGCCACGAACATCGCCGAAGCGCCGAGCTCATTCGTTCGGGCAGCATCGTGGTGGAAGCCCTGAGTTACATCCGCGGACGCAGCATCGCCAACCAATTCATGGTGATCGACGAAGCCCAAAACCTGACCCCTCTCGAAGTCAAGACCATCATCACCCGGGTCGGCCACGGCTCGAAAATCGTCTTCACCGGCGATCCCTACCAGATTGACAATCCTTACGTGGATTCATCCTCCAACGGATTCAATCATATCGTCAGCAAGTTCAGATCCCAAGCCATCGCCGCCCACGTCGAACTCCAAAAAGGCGAACGCTCCAGACTCGCCGAGCTGGCTGCAAACATTCTTTAGATTCCCGCGGCGTCCGTGAGAAAAGAACAACGACGTTAGCCCAATGAGGCGGGACATCACCGGCCGGTGACCGTCACAGGCTGCCCTCTGGCATCGAGACCCGATTGGTCGCCGTCGGAGTGTTGGTATCGTGCGTGGATGCGGGAGGCATGCCCTGCGGCTGGGCTTCCGGGGACGCCGGTGAATCGCTTCCGGCGGGCGGGGATTGAGCAGGGGTAGAATCGCCCGTCGAAGACACCGGCTTGGCGGCATCAGATCCCACGAGTTCCTCGGACAACACCACGATGGCGATGCGGCGGTTTTTGGCGCGGCCTTCGGCCGTGGCATTGTCCGCAATCGGATGAAATTCGCCGTATCCAACGGCGCCCAGCCGGCGGGGATCGACTGCGGCGTGTTCGCATAAATAACGGACGGCCGCCGTCGCCCGGGCGGTCGATAGCTCCCAGTTGCTGGGATATCGGTTCATGGCGGAGGCCCGGATGGGGACATTGTCCGTATGCCCGATCACATGGATCTGGCGGTTGGGAAACTGGGCCAACACCTCGGCCACCTGGGTCAGAATCTTCATGCCCTCAGGCTTTAAAACGGCTTCACCCGAATCGAAGAGAATACGATCCAGGATGTCGACCGTCAGTTTGCCTTTCAGTTCGGAGATGGTGATATCCTTGGATTGTAGGGCCTGGCGCATTTCCTGTTCGAGGTCTTTCTGGGCTTGAGTGGCTTTTTGGGATTCCTTCTCCAACTCCTGGATCCGCGCGTCTTTTTCCTCCAAGGCGGACTGAATGGCGGTGATTTTGTTGTTGGCCTCATCGGCGGTCTGTTGGGCCTGGACCAGCTCGGTTTCCATTCGATCGATTTGCGCCGATTTCTGATGAAATGAGAAGGCTATGATCCCCCCCACTATCAACAGGGACAGCAGGCTGGCGATGATCCATGTTTGTCTGGTCATGGTTCACCATTAGCCGAATCGATGGGTTTCGGCAATGGTTCCTTGGAACGATTTCGGCTTTTGCATGTGTCCGTAATCTGGTATTCCATCGGATATGAAGAAACGGTTGGATGCGCGGGTTGGGTTTCTGGGAGCGGGCCGGATGGCGACAGCCTTGGCCCGGGGATTGGTTGCGCGGGGATTGTTGCAGCCGGAACAGATCCTGGCCAGCGATCCGATCGAGGCGGCCCGGGCGGCATTTGCGGAGACCATAGGCGCCCGGACCACCCCAGCGAACTCCGAGGTAATCGAGTTTGCGTCGGTGATCGTCTTGGCCGTTAAACCGGCGCAGGTTGCCGAGGTTCTTGGCGAGATCCATCCGCTGGTCGGCACGGATCATCTCCTGATCTCGATTGCCGCCGGGGTATCCTTGAACCGGCTGGAAAGCGCGCTGGCGCCGGGCGTCAGGGTGATTCGGGCCATGCCCAATACGCCGGCCCTGGTCGGCGCCGGCGCGCTGGCCTACGCATTGGGCCGGCATGCCACAACGGCTGACGGCGCCCTCGCGCGCGACTGCTTTTCAGCGGTGGGATTGGCCCTGGAAGTCAAGGAGTCCCATCTGGATGCGGTGACCGGCTTGAGCGGCAGCGGGCCTGCCTATGGTTATCTCATGCTGGAGGCCTTGAGCGATGGCGGGGTGGCCGCTGGTTTGCCGCGGGATGTGGCCACCCAGTTGGCGGCGCAGACCTTGATGGGCGCGGCGCGAATGGTTCTGGAGACCGGCCAGCATCCGGGCGTCTTGAAAGACATGGTCACCAGCCCTGGAGGCACCACCATCGATGGACTCCACGAACTGGAAAAGGCCGGTGTTCGGGGCGCTTTGATGAATGCCGTGCGAGTCGCCACTCAAAAATCGAAACAGTTGGGTCAATCATGAGGCGGGGCCTCGTTGAGTGCTGGCGAGCGAGCGTTAAGCTTTGAGAGGATGGTCGTTGCCCATGTCGGTTTCGATGCCCAAGGTGGTTGAGCTGCTGGCTCCGGCGGGAGATTGGGAGTGCGCCCGGGCGGCGGTCGAGAATGGGGCGGATGCCATCTATTTCGGACTGGATCGGTTCAACGCGCGGATGAGGGCGGAAAACTTCACGGTGGCCGGTCTGCCCGATCTGATGTCCTATCTTCACGGCCGTGGAGTGCGCGGCTATGTCACTTTCAATATCCTCGTGTTTGCCGACGAACTCGAGGCGGCTGAGGATTACCTTCGGGCTATCATCGAGGCAGGTGTGGATGCGGCCATTGTCCAGGATGTGGGCATCTGCCGGCTCATTCGGGGCATTTCAACAGATTTCCCAATATACGCCTCCACCCAGATGTCGGTCACCAGTGCCGCGGGCCTGGCATTTGCCGAAGAATTGGGTTGCAGCCTGGTGGCGCTCGCGAGGGAATGCTCGGTTTCCGAGATTGAGCAGATCCAGGCTGAGCGCGCCACAGCCGCCGGAACCGATCCGGAGGGGCATCCGGGATCCAAGGCCCCGTTTCCGCTGGAGGTCTTTGTCCACGGAGCGCTCTGCGTGGCGTATTCGGGCCAGTGTCTAACGAGCGAGTCGCTGGGGGGACGATCCGCCAATCGCGGAGAGTGCGCCCAGGCCTGTCGGTTGCCCTATGAATTGGTTTGCGACGGCCAGACGGTTTCCCTCGGCGATCGCAGGTATCTGCTGAGCCCCCAGGATCTTGCCGGACTATCCGTGGTTCCCGATTTGGTGCGCGCGGGGGTTACCTCGCTGAAAATTGAAGGCCGGCTCAAAAGCCCGGAATACGTGGCGAATATCACGCGCATTTATCGCCATGTTCTGGACGAATGCCTTTCCCAGCCGGAAGGAAAGATGCCGAAGGATCGGTTGCGGCGTCTGGTGGAGGACTCGCGGTATGCCATGGAAATGGCCTTTTCCCGAGGACTATACACCGGTTGGCTCCAGGGCATTGACAACCAAAAACTCGTTCACGGCCGGTTTGGTAAGAAACGAGGGGTTTATTTGGGCGAGGTGCTCCGGGTTCAAGGCGAAAGTGTTTTCATCAAGCTCGCGGCCTCGCTCAAGCCGGGGGACGGAGTGGTATTCGATGCCGGCCAACCCGATCTCCCGGAGCAGGGAGGACGCGTGTACTCGGTCAAAAACCGGGGGCCGGATAGCGTGCTGGGTTTCGGCCGGGGCGATATTCGCTTCGATCGGATCCAACCTGGCAATCGGGTTTGGAAAACCGACGATCCCGCCTTGGACCGGGACCTGCGCCGGTCGTTCACGGGCGACCGGCCTCGGTTTACGCGTCCCGTATCCGTGCAGGTCCATGGGCGGGCGGGCGAATCGTTGCGGGCCATTCTGAAGGATGAACTTGGCCACCAAGCCGAGGGGCTTTCCACCCTGCCCCTCGTCCCTGCCCGTAACCGTCCCTTGACAACGTCCCAGCTCGAGGAACAGTTCGGTCGCCTCGGAGGCAGCAGTTTCCACCTGGCAACTCTCGACAACTTCCTCGAAGGCGACGTGATCCTGCCCCTGGCTGAGCTCAACCGGTTGCGGCGAGATCTGGTGAAAAACCTGGAATTGGCGCGTCGAAATCCTAATCGCTGGCAACTCCAGGCGACCCCGCCGGACTGTAAGTCCACTGTTGAACATATGCTTTCCACGATGAGCGACTCGCCTGGCCCCGAAGGCGCAGGCAGAGCCCCGGCGGAGGAGAGCCCCGGCTCTTTCTCTGGTGCAATCCCCTCTGAACTCATTGTCCTGGTCCGCACCCTGGATCAATTGGATGCCGTGCTCGAAACCGGGATTAACACGGTCTATGCCGAGTTCGAAGATCCGCGGAAATACGGGGAAGCCGTTCGGCGAACGCGAACAACCTCGGCGGCATGGTCTTCGGGACAGGCTGTCCGGGAGACAGGGCCCTCCGTTCGACAGCTCCGTCGTTCCCTCTGGGTCGCTGCACCCCGGATCTCAAAGCCCGGCGAAAATTGGATCCTCGAACAAGTCCTGGCCAGCAACGCCGATGGATATCTTATCCGTAATTATGATCACCTCCAATTCTTCAAACACCATCGACGGATTGGAGACTACACGCTCAATATATCCAATCCACTCAGCGCCAGCTATTTTGTGAAAAAACAGGGGTTGGAACGTGTGACGGCCTCTTACGACCTGAATGGCGAGCAACTTCTGGCCTTGCTCAGACGGGCTCCTCCGTCCTGGTTCGAGGTCACCCTCCATCAGCACATGCCCCTGTTTCACATGGAGCATTGCGTTTTCTGTGCCTTCCTGTCCAAAGGCACCTATTACACCAATTGCGGACGTCCCTGCGAAAAACATAGCGTGCGACTTCGGGATCGGGTTCAGGCTGAGCATCCAATCCAGGCGGATGCCGGCTGCCGCAACACCGTGTTTAACGCGCGCGCCCAGACTGGCGCCGAACATGTTGCCAGCCTCTTATCCGCGGGATTGCGCCACTTTCGACTCGAGTTTCTTGACGAGTCACCCGATCAGGTCCGGGAAGTGATCGACCGGTACCAACAATTGTTTGTGGGGAGCCTGACCGGTGCTCAGCTCTGGAAGCGGCTGAATCTGGCCAGCCAGCTGGGAGTCACCCGTGGCACCCTCGAACAGACCCGTCAACGCTCCATCATGCCCCAGTAATCCACCCGTCCGGCATCTGGATTGTCTGTCTTAGCGATGGGCATCTGTCCTGTATTTGGACATGGAATAAATTGCCCACCGGCAAGCAATGGCGGCACATAAATCGCCTGTCCTGATCGTTCCCAGCCCATGTCCCGCCGGGACGAGAGGATGTTTTCGAGACTTGAAGCTGATCCCGAAGCAAAAGGAGACCTGATCCTGTGGTGGCATGCCGTCTGCTAATTGCGTTTTGCGATGACAGAATACCTCGATGCGTTGCTAGATGACAGGGAACCGTGTTTGGCTGTCGCCGGGAGGGCTTGCGGCGCCGGGGAGGATGAGGATCGCAGGAATCAGGGGCGGCTGGCTGTGGGCGATTCCAGTATTGCGCGAGCCGCTCGAACTGAAAACTGAAAGGCACGAATTATGTCTTCTCTTATCAAGTATTCATGGGCCCTGGTCACGCTAGTGATGGTCGGTGGCCAGGCGACTTGCGTTCATGGGGTGGTTGAAAACTGGCTCTCGCATTATCATCAGCGGAACACCGACACGTATCGGGGCGCTGTCTATCAGAACTACCGGGTTTACAGCAATTTCAGCGGGACCAGCCCCGTTTACTTTACCCGACAGATTTCGCCCAATGGATCCACTTATTATTCCTACGATCAGTTTTCCACTTATTACTGCAGCTATTCCAGCGTATGGCAGCCGGATTCACAGACTCGATATGAATCCACCCGCTCGGGTTATGACCGGGTAGTAAACCTTTCTTTAATCAATACGCATTATGTGAAGCATATTGCTGTGGGAGATATCTACGACAGCACCGGAACCCTCGTAGGTTCCAATGCCTACAATCTGACTCAATCCTGGTGGATGAGCCCGGACACATGGACCTACGCGATTGATTCCTCGCGCAACTACATTGCCACCTCCGTTCTGCTTCAACTCAACATATGGCCTTGACCCTTACCATACCGGATGAAAAGCGGCTCTTCTACACCCTGGCCGGCGCCGCCGCGGTCAGCCTCTTGCTGGGGTTACTGGTGCAGTCTCCCGGGCCGGAATCCCTGAGTCCGCCCTCGCGCAAGGAATGGCGCCCAACACCGGTCAAGTCGCCGTCGCCTCGCCAAGGCACGGCTGTCAGCCGGCCTGAATACGGGCTCGCGACTCCGGCGGTTGAGCGCGCGCCGGAGGCCTCCGCGCAGTCCGATCCAGTCAAGCTGAGGAAGCACATCGCGGCCCAACAGTTCTTGAATTCACCGGCGCGAGATACCCAGGCCTGTCGCCAGATGCTGAATCAGCTGCTCGATCATGGCTATGGAATCGAACATTTGCAGCCGGTCTATATGGCGGCCTGGGAGATTCGGAAGTGGGATCCGGCCTGCGCCGCCGTTTATGTCGGAACGCCCACCGGGCAGAAGCTGGTTTCGGCCGATGATCCCGAACACCAGGAAAGCCTGGCCGACCTCCGGGAAAAGACCAAGTATCGAATGATGGAAGAGCTTCGGCGGGGGATCCATGGAGCGGTCATCGATAATCCGGAGATGCTCAGTGAGATCCTGGATATTCGGCCCAAGGTGTTTTACGGCCAATCCTACGGCAGTCTGGCAAGTTCAGATGTCCCGCTGCTGGATGAGCAGGACGTTCTAAAATACCTCGGCACCCAACCGGTCAACGATCCGGTGGAAAGCCAGAAACGCTACGCCTACGATCCGGCAACCGTGGCCGAACTGGAACGTCAGCTGTAACAAGCCCGGCCAACAAGGCGGGATTATTGGCTGTCCGACGGTCTTTCGACGGCATCCAGGCATTCGCGAACCATCTGCAGCAACTGATCAGAACTGAAAGGTTTTTGCAGGAACCAGACGCCGCTGCCCGAGAGGGAGGGATCCGATGCGGAGTCCTGGCCGTAGCCGCTGCTGAATATGACCCTGAGTTCGGGGCGTTCCGCGCGGAGTGTTCGAGCAAGGTCAAAACCGCTCATCCCTCCGGGCAACACGAGGTCGGTCAGCAACAACTGGATCTTGTTGGAGGAGTCAGCCCAGATCCGCCGCGCTTCAGGTCCTGAGCGGGCGGTCAAAACTTGATAACCTTTCCGGCCTAGCATACACGACAGCATCTCTCGAACGCTGGCCTCGTCTTCCACCACCAGAATGGTTTCGGTCCCGCCCGGATCTCTGGAAGCGGTGAGTTTTGCCCCCGGGACTTCGACGGGAGTCTCCCGCGCCGGCAAGTAGATGCGGAAAACGGTTCCCCGGCCGGGTTGGCTGTCCACTTCGATCCAGCCCTTGTGCCTTGTGACGATGCCTTGCACGTTGGCGAGTCCGAGGCCGGTCCCTTTCCCCGGCTCTTTGGTGGTAAAAAAGGGCTCAAAAATGCGTTCCCGCGTGGTCGCATCCATGCCGCATCCGGTATCCCTGACCTCAAAGCAAACAAACCTTCCTTGCCGGTCTCCGGCATTGCCGCGGATTGTGGAACCTTCGAAGCGAGCTTCACTGGTCTTCAGGACGAGGCGTCCGCCGCTTGGCATGGCATCCCGCGCATTCACCGTCAGATTCAGCACCACCTGTTCGATCATGCCGGGGTCGGCCACAATCTGCGGAACAGCCTCGGCCAGCTGACACTCCATCTGAATGTGCTCGCCGATCAACCGTCGAAGCATCTTGACCAGATTCCTCAGGAGCTCGTTAAAATCGAGAGACTGCACCTGGGCTTTTTGGGGACGGCTGAACAACAGCAACTGCCGGGTCAATCCGCGGGCGCGTTCCGACGCTTCACGGATCTGGGCCAGGTAACCGGGATCCATCTCGGTTTCGTAAGAATTCATCTGCATCAGGTCCAGATTCCCCATAATCACCGTCAACAAGTTGTTAAAATCATGGGCGACTCCGGCCGCCAATTGGCCTATGGCCTCCATTTTCTGGGCATGACGCAGCGCTTCCTCGGCCTGTTTCCGTTGGGTAATGTCTCGGCCAACGCCCTCCAGACCGGCCAACCGCCCGTCCTGGAAGACCGGTTGCATGCTCACTTCCAGGCTGATCCGCCGATCGCCCTTGGCCAGCAGTTGCAGCTCCACCGTAGTACCGGCGGCCGACAGATTCGAGGGTGCCAGCAACGATTCAGCAGTCGGATGATGTTCCGCATTGAGCAATTGTGCCAGTTTCATGCCCAGCAGCTCCTGGCTCGAGTATCCCGTAATCCGTTCGCCCGCTGGATTCACCGACAGAAAGCAGCCCTGGGTATCCAATGTGAAAATGGCATCCCAGGCATTCTCGACCATCTGCCGATACTTGGCCTCCAGCGCGGCCTCCTTTTCCAGTTGCCTCTTGACAATCGCAGTCTGGCGAGCCACCTGTCGCTTGAGCATGATCCCCCACAACATCGATGCCAAGGCTAAGATCGCAAGCCCGATCAGAATTTGGCGAAATCGCGGCGATGTCCAAAAAGCCCACCAGGAGCCACTGAACTGAATGTCCAGCGGCGAACTCATCAGGATTTGGCACTCCAAACGGTCGCCCCCAACACCGGTCTTCACTGTGTAAATCCCCCTGACACTTACCATCGAGCCGCTGGGCGGTGTTGGAGGCGGGGAAGACAGGCGATTGGTCTCCAACCGGGCGTAATACGTCCAGGATCCGCGTTCCAACACATAGATCCAATTATTGCTGGAACGTCGAAAATCCATCAGCCGACCTTGGATTTGAATCCACATCCCTTCCTTGGCATGTTCCAACATCGGTTTCAGTTCCAGGCGCAGGGCCGGGGGCAAATCCTTGGAACCCGTTTTTCGGACTGTGGCCGCTTCCAGAAAACGGGGAGTCTCATCAGCCTTGAGAAGACCGGTCGCCTCCACCCAATCCCCCCGGCTCAAGCCCGAATTGTCGGGCACTTGAACACGGAACGGCATCCCATTGGCATCGAGGAGAAAGAGGGTCTCCCGGCCCCAGACCAGCGTAATGACGCCTTGGATCCGAATCTGAGAGGCATTGGTCGGACCGGTCTGTGCCGGGGCGGCGAGAGACTCGCGGGAGGCCTGGGCTGCGCGCTGGATAAGGCCGAAGTCACCGGGTGGTTCCTGGCTCAGCAGCCAACAGCAGGCTTGTGCCAGGACGGTCCCCCAGCCGTAAAAAATCCACCGACCTCTGGTAAGGCTGCCGCCCATTGAATAGGAGCAATGTAGAGTCAGTCAGGACGCTTATCAAGTTGTCCCCTCCCAGGCGCGGGGTATCATGGGAAGACAACACCTCTTGCCTCGCCAGGGTGAGGACCGCCAAATTATGCGGCCCCGACCTTCGGACGGGCCGCAGGCGGCAAAACCGGCTTTTCGGATTCAGCGCTTCTTCAGCCAGGCGGGAATCTGTTCCCGTTCCCAGATCTCGGATAGTTTCTGCCGGCGGTTGACCACCGCGGCGCGCCGGCCATGGACCATGATCTCGGCAGCCAGGCCGCGAGAGTTGTAATTGGAGGCCATCACGAAACCGTAGGCGCCGGCGCTGAAAATCGCCAGGGATTCCCCGGCCTTCAACCGGGGCAAGGGCCGGTCTTTGCAGAAACAATCACCGGACTCGCAGATCGGACCGACAACATCGCTGGGAACCAGAGGTCCATTGTGTTGATGCACGGGCAGGATTTCGTGAAAGGAATCGTAGAATGCCGGCCGGATCAGGTCGTTCATGGCGGCGTCGACGATGACGAATGTTTTTCTCCCGGTCTGTTTGATGTATTCGATCCGGCTGATCAGCAAACCGGCGTTGCCGGAGACAAAGCGGCCCGGCTCGATCAAGATGCGCAGATCCAGCGACCGCAGGTGGGGAAGCACCGCCGCGGCGTAGCTTTCGGGAGTCAGGATGTTGCGGGCAGCGCGGCTTGTCCACCAGGAGGCATCGCCGCTGTCCAGGGCCGGACGGTAAACGATTCCCAGACCGCCGCCCAGGCTGAAGAATTCCAGCCCAAAGCGACGCCCCAGCCGTGCGGCGAGCGGAGCGACCTTCGCAACGGCCTGCTCGAACGGCTTGACTTCCGTGAGCTGCGATCCGATGTGCATCTGGACCCCGCGAAGACGGAGGTGTTTCAGACGCGACGCCCGGACATAGACCTGCTCCACCCGCTCGAAGGCAATCCCAAACTTGTTCTCATAGGTGCCGGTCGTGATCTTGGCGTGTGTCAGGGCGTCGATATTCGGATTGACACGGACCGCAATGGGCGCCTTCTTTCGCAGACGAGCCGCGATGCGATCGATACGCTCCAGCTCCGGTTCGCTTTCGACGTTGAAGCAATAAATGTCGCGGCTTAAGGCAAAGGAAATCTCGTCCTCGCTCTTTCCCACGCCCGCAAACACACAGGTCCGCGGATCGCCTCCGGCCGCAATCACCCGCCTGAGTTCGCCCTCGCTCACGATGTCAAAGCCGCTGCCCAGATTGGCCATCGTTCGAAGCACCGCCAGATTGGAGTTGGACTTGACAGCAAAACAGATCGAGTGCGGAAGCGGATCCAGGGCGGCATCCAATCGCTTGAAGTGCTCGGTCAGTGTGGCTTGCGAATACACGTATAGAGGAGTGCCGTGTTTCCTGACCAGGGTTTCCACGGGCACTTGCTCGCAATAGAGCCTGCCACCGATATAACGAAAATCATGCATAAATTCTTATGCCCACTTCCCTCGCGCCTGCCGCGGACGCCCTTCGCTGTCTCCGCGACGCTGGCATTGTCTCTCGGCCCGGTTGTGCGCGATACACGCGCCGAAAAATTTTGCTCGAATCCACGGCACCGGGGTGGAACTCGAGGAAGTACCACCCCGGCCGCCGCCAGATCGTAGGATTATTAAACCGGCCATCGGGAACCCGGGCGGTTCCCGCGGCGGTCGTGCTTCCAGGATAACCTTACTCCTTTTCTTCTTTGGAACGAGCGTCGTCTGCCGCGTCAAAGGCGTGTTGCAGGGCCACCAGATCTTCGCCCGGCTTCAGCGCGTCCAGTATGGCTTGCTCGGCCTTGAGCTGGTCGGGCGAATAATTGGCCGCCTTGATCGACAGTCCAATCCGGCGCTCCGACTTGTCAATCTTGATCACACGCGCCGTCACTTCCTGGCCGACTTTGAGCACGTTCTTGATCTTGTCCACGTGATCTTCGCTGACCTGCGAGATGTGAACCAGGCCGTCGATGTCATGCTGCAGCCCGATAAAGGCGCCGAAACTCGCCAATTTGGTGACCTTGCCGGTGATCAAATCGCCGACCTTGTAATATTCGTCGATTTTCTCCCAAGGATCGACCGCAAGCTGTTTGATCCCCATGGCAATGCGTTGGTTCGTCTTGTCGATCTCCAGGACCACCGCTTCGACATCCTCGCCCTTCTTCAGGACCTCGGACGGGTGGTTGATCTTGCGAGTCCAGGAAATATCGGAGACGTGGATCATACCGTCCAGGCCGTCCTCGAGCTCGATGAAAGCGCCGTAGCTGGTCAGATTGCGAATCTTGCCCTTGACTTGGGTGCCAGGCGGGTATTTCTCGGCGGCCTGGTCCCATGGATTGGCTTCCAGCTGACGCAAGCTGAGCGAGATTTTCTGCTCTTCCCGGTTGATGCCCAATACCACGGCTTCGATTTCCTGATCGGGCTTGAGCACATCGGCAGGCTTGGCCACCCGCTTGACCCAGGACAACTCGGTGACATGCACCAGGCCTTCAACCCCGGGTTCCAGTTCCACAAACGCCCCATAAGGCACCAGGTTGACCACTTTGCCCTTGACCTTGGTCCCAACCGGATACTTGGTCTCGATCTGATCCCACGGATTCGCCAGCTTCTGCTTGAGCCCCAGGCTGACCCGTTCCTTTTCCCGGTTGATATCGAGCACGACAACATCGATGTCCTGTCCTACTTTGAGCAATTCGGAGGGATGCCCAATTCGGCCCCAACTCATATCGGTGATATGCAGAAGGCCGTCGATGCCGTTCAGGTCGATGAACGCGCCGAAGTCGGTGATGTTCTTGACGGTGCCCTTGCGGATATCGCCAGGCATCATCTCGGTCAGCAGCTTGGCGCGGCGTTCGTTTCGTTCCTGCTCGATCAACTCGCGTCGCGACAACACGATATTCTGACGTTCCTGGTTGATCTTCACGACCTTGAACTCATAGGAATTGCCCACGTAGTTGTTCAAGGCCTTGGGCGGAGTGATATCGATCTGTGACGCCGGCAGGAAGGCTTCCACGCCGATGTTGACCAGTAATCCACCTTTCACGACGGCTTTCACCTTGCCGACAATGGTGCCGCCTTCGTTGCAGATGGTCAAAATCTTGTCCCAGTTCTGTTTGAACTCGGCTTTCTCCTTCGACAATATGACATTACCGTCGCGATCTTCGAGTTTCTCGATGAGAACGTCGATTTGATCGCCTACTTTGACGGTCTTGATGTCTTCGAACTCATTGGCGGGGACGACGCCCTCGCTTTTATAACCGATGTCGACCAAGACTTCCTTGGATCGGACTTCGATGATAGTTCCCTTGACGATTTGGCCGGAGGCAAAGTTAAACGGACTTTGCCGCATGGCCTCTTCCATGGTTAGCATAACGGAATCAGGATCTTATAACGGGAGACTTGCCCGGCGCTGGTCGGCGCCGAAGAAGACTCCATTGCCTCTGAACCGATCGTTGCCCAGGCAACGGAGGGTTAAAGGTTATGTTGTTTGTTAACTTCTCTTTCTCAGCCTATAGCGGGCGACCGCACACGCGGAACCCAGGCGGGGGGTAAAACTACCTTCTGGAACCACGGATGCAAGGCTAAAAAGAGCATCCAACGGCCTCTCCCAGGCTTCCAGCCGTTTGACAGACCGTGTTCGGAGCCAGCTCGATCCCACTGTATTTAGCGTTTGACTGACGCTGGCGAAACCTGGCTGGACTCTCCGATAATCCGTCGGGCTCGATCGAAGGAGCCCAGATTGTGGACGTTGGTGTAACCGAGATTGCGCGCGATTTTTTCGGCGATGCCTGAACGATTGCCACTTCGACAATGCAGAAGTAGCGGCTTGCCCTTATCCGGGACAAGCTTCGGAAGCTCAGCTTCGAACCGGTCCAAAGGCAGGTTCGTAACGCCTGGAATGGAGCGTTCGCGGAATTCGGCGTCGGTCCGGACATCCAGCAGCACGGCGCCTTGCTGGATATGCGTTTTGGCTTGGTCGCTGGAAATCTGGGAGGCCGCCTTGAGGACCTGCAAGCCAATGATAATCAGCAGAACGACAATCAGCGCGTACCCCATACGAAATCGAGTTTGGGTGTGAGGATGATTTCCGGAGGGAGCGACCGGCAACGGATCATGGCCCGGACTCATCGTTGCGGTCATGGCTGGCGATAAATCACCGCTCCCGTCAAGCCAACCTTTCGGCCCCCCGACCGAAAGTCGGCATCAGCGCGACTGACCAGCCGAACGGTGTGCGGACCGTTCTTCAGGCCGTAGACATGCCACAAGGCGTTGTCATAGGTCCGGGGAACGATATAGGCATCCGCCAGGGCGATCCTCTTGCCGTCCAAATACACATCGGCGCGTCCGCCGTTCTGGTCCAGTTGCCCGATCAAAGCCACAGCCACGCCCTCAAATCGTAAGGTGGCTTCGTTGCCCGCCTTCAGGCTGATCCTGGCGTCTTTTTCGGTTTTCCACTCGCCTTGAAACTGCCAGGCCGGGTCGCTGGCGGCCAGGCGCTGAACCGGGATCCCCGGGGACCACTGCTCCAGACGCGGCGCACGAGGGCTTTGCCGCGGCACCACCACCCTGGTGTCGGTCACCTCGCCTCCGGCTTTCCGGATAACTTGAATCGCGCGGGCCTCGGTCGATCGCACGATGTCATTGAAGGAGTAATCCGTGAAATCGAATTTCTTATTCTCGAGTTTGGGAAGAGTGGACGTGAACCGATTCGGAATCCTCTCGTAACCCAGAAGGACTCCCAGGACACCGGCGGCGCTCGAGGGATTGCAGTCGGAATCCTGGCCGCAGCGCGTCGAGATTTCCATGGTCTTCTCGAAATCCCCCGCCCCGAAGAGCAGTCCAAAGGCGATATAGGCGCCATTGAGCTTGGCATCGATGTTGAACGCAGCCAGAGCGCCGTCGGGACACGGATCGTTCTTGTCCCACTTGTCCTCGATCATTTTCCAGACCCGGCGCCAGTCGCCTGGGTATTGCGCCGACCCATCCAGCAGATCCCGAATCAACAGGCCATACTCGCTTTTCGACGGAATGCACGCCAGGCCGGCTTCGACGACGCGGCGCGGATCCGACTCGAAATAGGCCGCGGCATACATGCCGCCAACAAACATCCCCCCGTACAGGCCATCGCCGTAATTCATCACTCGCCCGACCCGATCGGCATAACGGTTGGCCTCACGCGGAAGGCCCGGACACATCAGACCGATGAAATCGGCCTCGATCTGAAAATCAATGTCGTTGGCGTGAATGTTGTACTTGGGGTGGCCGGACCAGGGGGCCCGGATGCCCTGATTCAAAATGCGGCGCGCGCCGGCATTAGCGTGCCAGAGGGAATATTGCGAGTTCTTGAAGGCCTCGCCGTACTGCTCGCATGTGGCCTCCAAGCCCACGGTGTCCATCACCTTCGCAAAGGTCATTTCGACGTACAGATCGTCCTGATGCAGGGTGTTGTCGATCATGTCCGGCGTCCATGGCAGGTCCCATTCGCCAATCGCGCCGTTGGACCTGAACTCCGTCTTGGCCCCATAGGCAACGCCTATCATTTGGCCCGCCCAACCGCCCCGTATCTTGTCCAGCAGTTGGGCCCTGGACAAGACCCGGTCATGCGAGGAGGCCGCTGTGGCTTGAATGGGTGAAGTCAGGTGCGGCATGGCCGCAACCACCAGCCCGCCAATGAATCCGGCGGTCATTCCTTTGCGTCGCAATGTATTCATGGTGTTTGGTCGCTCCTTTCCATAAAGGTACCTCTGAAAAACTCAAGAGCCTTCTTGAGGGAAGTAAAAGCCAGGTCGTCAAGCGGGACTCGGCGGGGGTCCAGCCAGCAAACACTCTCGACGGCATCGAGGGCCTGCGGTTCCCCGTCGCCTGCCAGGCCGGTGTGAAAAAAGAGATCGACCACCTGGTAACAAACGCCTCGGTAAGGATACTCGTTGGGCGCCGAACAAAGAAAGACCAGTCTCCCGACCTCGATCCCGACCTCCTCGCGAACCTCCCGCCGGAGGGCGTCCTCGATACTTTCGCCGAAATCCACAAACCCCCCGGGCACAGCCAGCTTGCCCTTGGCCGGATTCTTGGCCCGCCGAATGAACAACACATCCCCGTTGGACCGCTGGATCAACGCCGCGGCCGCACTGGCCGGATTCAAATAAAACACAAAGCCACACGCCTGGCAGCGAAACGGAAGGAGGGATCCGGACGGATCATGCGCCTGACCGCATCGGGGGCAAAACCGGAACTGAAGCAAGGCATCCATGATTGGGTGGCTAACCCATGAAGGAAATGGCGGGCTCAGTCAATGACAACCTCCCGCTCTCCGCGAACCGAGTTGACCGCCAGAACCCGACGGCAGCGGCCCAGATCCTCAAGCCTGACCACTCTTTCCCGTATCTTTCCTCTTTGGAGCAGCCAGGCCCGGTAGGTGCCCGCCAGGAGTCCGCAGCGTTGAAGAGGTGTCACGAGCGCGCCCTCCAGATCGAGGACCAGGTTCGCCGCGCAGAACTCCGTCAGTTCCCCCTTCGGATTCCACAGCAGCACCTCATCATGGTTCGGACACTCCTGCGAGGCTGTTTCATAAGTCCGACGCCGGGTCGTTTTGTGATAAAGAAAGACATCCTCGATATCTACGGCTGATCGGGCCAGGCAGGCGCGCAGAGGCGCCGAAGGTTTCGAGGTGTCCAGAGGTTCCGCCTCGATCTCGATCTCTCCCCGGCAGGAATAAAGGAGCCGGACCTTATGCGGCTTCCCCGGCAGGATGCGATTCCGGGATGCCAGATCGGCCTCGATCCTGGGACGATCGAAAGAGATGCCGAAATACCGGGCGGAATCTTCCAGCCGTTTGAGGTGGAAATCCAAAAGAAAAAATCCCTCCTCCGGTGTCCAACGCATCGATTCCAACAGCCGGAACTCAGGCCGGCGATGAGTGAGTACACGAAACTTGTCCAGACACTCGCGGTATTCCTCCGAGGCCGTTGAATCCCACACAATGCCTCCTCCCACACCAAATTCCGCCCCGCGGCTTCGTCGATCGATGACTGCCGTCCGAATGGCGACATTGAATTGGGCTCTTTGACCGGGAGAGACAAATCCCAGAGCCCCCGTATACAGGCCCCGGGGGGAGTCTTCCAGTTCCGCAATGATCTGCATCGTGCGAGACTTGGGGGCCCCGGTGATGGAGGCGGCGGGAAATAGGGCCCGGAACAATTCCATCAGGGTTAATCCATCCGAGATTTCACCGGCAACCGTCGAGGTCATTTGCCAAACGGTGGGATACTGTTCGAGCGCGAACAGTTCCGAGACCTCCACCCGGCCAGGGAGGACCACCCGGCCCATGTCGTTTCGCACCATGTCGACGACCATGAGGTTTTCGGCGCGGTTCTTCTCGGATTGCCTCAGGCCCGCCTTCAGTTGTTCGTCTTCCGCGCAGGACAAGCCGCGGGGCGCTGTGCCTTTCATCGGACGACATACCAGCCGGCGGCCCGTGCGATCAAAAAAAAGCTCGGGCGAACTGCTGCAGACGAACCAGTCATCCGTCTCGATGAATCCGCCGTATCCATGGGGTTGGGCACGGATCATCTGAAGAAACTCCGGCCACGGATTCCGCCCGAACGAAGTCCGCCATCGCCACGTGAAGTTGACCTGATAGGTGTGCCCTTCCCGAATGTAATCCCGGATTCTTGACAGGCAGGATTGGTATCGCGCCGGGCTGATGGACGGTATCCAGTCGATGGTCGGCGCGACGACCGACTCCTGCAGAACAGGCAACTCAACGGCAACAGGCGTCTTGAAGAGTCCGAACCAGACCAGCGGAAACGCAGTGGGATTCCGCACGGCCAGGGAAGCATCGAACGCCGGCGCCGCCTCGTAGCTGATCCAGCCGGCGGCGTGAAGGCGTTGTTTCGAGACAGCCTCCTCCACCTCGGCAAGAACACTCGCCACCTCGGAAAGGGTTCGCGCCGCGAGCACAAGAACCGGTCCCTCAAAATACAGCCACTGCTTTCTTTGAGCATCCCGCAGGAGCACGCTGTTGGTTGCGGGCGCTGGCCCGGCCGGGAATTGGCGCCCCCCGGGGCTCGAGGCGATCATCGGGCAGGCCGATCCGGCCGAGGGATCATTCCCGGCGTTTGGTGTCAATAAGGATGGTGACAGGTCCATCATTAATCAACGAGACTTTCATATCAGCACCGAATTGGCCGGTAACGACAAATTTGCCAAAGTCCAGCGTTAACCGCGCCAGAAAAGCCTCGTATAACGGGATGGCAATGGGAGGAGGGGCCGCGCCGCTATAAGAGGGACGGTTCCCCTTCCGGGTGCTGGCGAACAGCGTAAACTGGCTCACCACCAGGATATCGCCGCCGATTTCAACCACAGACTGGTTCATCACGCCTTGGTCGTCCGGGAAAATCCGAAGGCGAACAATCTTGCCGCTGAGCCATTCGGCATCCTCGGGGCCGTCGGCGGGCTCGACACCGAGCAGAACGAGCAATCCCGGGCCGATGAGGCCGGTCGTCTGGCCGTCGACGGACACGGAGGCCTGGGCAACGCGTTGGATCACGGCGCGCATGAAACAGAGAGGGGTGCGCGGGACCTAGGGTTGCGGGGCGGCGGGACGACGATCGAGCAGCACTTTCTCCATCTCGGGATTTCGGGCGTGCCCAGCCCCGAGGGCCTTCTGGTAGTGCCAACGGGCCAGCTCCAGGTAAGGGGGATTCTGCGTGGCGTAAATCACGGCCAGGTTATGGTGGGCGTTCGCGTAGTCAGGCTGCAATTGAATGGCCCGGCGCAAGGCCGCTTCCGCCGCGTCCCTGAATCCTTTCTCACTGAGCGTGATGCCCAGGTAATTGTGCGTTTCCGCGTTGCGCGGATCCAAGCGCGCGGACTGACTTAGGGCGGTCAGCGCTTCGTCGAACTTATTCTGACGGAACCGGAGTATGCCCAGCAAAGAGAGATTATAGGCGTCGTTGGGATCGAGTTCGAGGGCTTGGGTCAGGTTGGTTTCGGCCTCGGACCATTTTCGTTGTTCGATCTGGATCGCGGCCAGGTTTCCCAGGGTGTAAGTATTCCGGGTGTTCAGGCTGAGCACCTGCCGGTATTTCTGCTCCGCCTCGTCGTAGCGTCCGGCGGCAAAGGCCTTCTGGGCTTCGGCCACCAGGGGGGCGGAACCCGAGGGCAGGTCCGGCAAGGGCTTGGGCGCCGGGCCTGTCGGGGCGACGTTGGTCGTGCCGTTGGAGGCCAGAATCATTGGCGCCCGCATCAAGGCCAGTTCCTCCGATGAATAAGGATATTTTTGCGCCTCCAGGACTGCCAGGCGCGCCTGAAGGACGGAGACTTCGTTGGACCACTGCTGCCAACGAGCGCGCTCCGGCTGGGATTTTCGGCTGGTGAGTTCCCGGTTCAGGGCATTGATTTTCCGCAGGAGACTCTCGCGTTCTTGCTCGAGCGCCCGAATTCGTTCGTTCTCCTGACGAGATTGATCGCGGGAGGAAGCGAGCGAGGTTTGCCTCGGGGACGTTGTTTCCCGAGGGGAATTCTCGAGCTCCTGCACGCGCTTTTTCAGACTGGCCAACTCGGTGGTCATGGCTTCTTTAGCCTCGTTCAAGGATCGATTGTCGGACGTCAACTCCTCGATCCGGGCCTTCTGTTCCTCCAAACGGCGGCGCTCGCGGCGGGTGAGGTCCTTATCCTGCATTTTTTTCAGATCGGCCACCTGTTGCGTGAGGGTGTGGTTTTCGGCCCGGAGCGAATCGATCTCGGTCTTTTGGCGTTCGATCTGGGACTGCAAGCGGCGGGGATTGCCGGGGGGCGCCTGATCACGGGCCTCGGCGAGTTGCTTTTGCAGCGACTGTTTATCGGTTTGCAGGCTCTGGATCTGGCGGTTCTCGGCCGTCAGCTGGTTGACCTGTTTCTTCAGCCGGGTGTTTTCAGATTGCAAAGCCTGGAACTCCTTCCGATCTCCGGCGCCGCTCGCGCGCGATTCTAAAACTTTCTTCTCCTCCGTCAGCGTGGCAACCAACTGGACTTGTTCCGTTAAACGGCGATTGGCGTCTTCCAGGGCTTGCTGTGTTTTCGCCATGACGGCGGGATCGATCAATTTGCCGATTCGCTCCTGCTCCTGCTGCAGGGTGGTCTTGAGCAGGTCGTTTTCCTTTTGGAGAGAACGCAATTGGGTTTCCGCTTTGGCCAGCTCGCGCGGATCCACCGAAGCGGGTTGGGCCGATAAAGCCTCCTTGAGACGCGCCTCCAGGAGGGTTTTTTCGGATTCCAGCCTCCGAACGGCGTCGGTCAACTGAAGCACTTGGCTGGACGCGCCTTCGGGAGCGGAAGCGTCTGGTTCCTTCCCTGGAGCGGCGGGGGTGGCCGCGGCTGCTTCCGGGCCGGCAATCGATGGGCCTTGTTTCTGGGAGGCGGGGGGAATCGGCAACTGGCCAAGCCGCTGCTTAATATAGTTCAACCGGTAATTGATGAGATTGACCTGCCAGCCGGGATTCACTTTCTGAAGCTGCCGCAAAGCCGTCTGAGCCTGCACATACCTATCATAGGCCTGCAGGTTCTGACCCGATCGCTGGAAGCTGTCCGCATCCTGGATCAAATGATAGATCCGGATGTAGGTTTCCTCCAGGGTCTCCGCCCACCCCGCGGCGCTGAGCACGAATGCCAGCGCGACTGACCATGCCCATATTCGTTTCATGGCCTGATCCTAGCCCGCTTGTTTCGCCATTTTCAACTGGTTTCGAGATCGAATTCCAGGGCTACGGCGGGGGGGCTCGGAACTGCTGGACAGAATCCAACCCCGTGGCGTCGCGGCTGGTCCGACGCTCATCCGAAGGGCCATTCTGGACTTATGACCTTCGGTAGAGCACTGTGTCTCGAATGAGCGGGACGAAATCGGGCGTATGATTTCGGTTTGCCGATCGATCTGTGGATCGGCTCAAGCGGTTGCATCGTCAGATCATGGCACGACAACAGTCAGAAAGCCTCGAGCGCATCGTGATTCACGGCGCCCGGGAACATAACTTGAAAGACATCACCCTGGCGTTTCCCCGGGATCGGCTGGTGGTGATCAGCGGAGTCAGCGGATCCGGCAAGAGCACGCTGGCCTTCGACATCCTGTTTGCCGAGGGCCAGCGGCGGTTCCTGGATTCGATGAACGCCTATGCGCGGCAGTTTGTGGACCAGATGGCGCGGCCGGACGTTGACCTGATCTCGGGATTGCCCCCGACCGTCAGCATTGAACAGCGCACGACACGGGGAGGCGGCAAGAGCACGGTCGGAACGGTGACCGAGGTTTTCCACTTTGTCCGATTGCTTTTCGCGCGGCTGGGAACGATTTACTGTCCCGCCTGTCAACTGCCGGTTGCCCGTCAGACACGCGATCAGTTGGAGCGACAACTGCGAGCAGAACAGAAAAAGCGTGGCGACCTGCTCTTGTTGGCGCCGGTGGTGCGGAATCGAAAAGGATTTCACTCCGACGTCGCAGTGTGGGCATCCCAGCGGGGCTATGCCGAGATTCGCGCCGATGGCCGAATCCACCCCACATCCGAACCATTGCGCCTGGCGCGGTTTCAGGAGCATAACGTCGAAATTGTCGTCGGCGTCCTGGAAGAGGGACGAAAGCGATCTCAAGCATCCCCTGCGCAGCCGCGCAAGCTGATTGAAGAAGCGTTGCGGCTTGGGCAAGGCACCCTTTACGCCCTGGATAACGCCAGGAAACAGACTGTGCACTCGCTGGAACAGGTCTGTCCCGACTGCGGTCAGTCTTATGAGACCCTGGATCCGAAGATGCTCAGCTTCAATTCCGCGCGGGGCTGGTGTCCTCGTTGTCGCGGATTTGGAGAACTGTTTTATTTGCCGGAAGTCGAACGAGGAGCTCGGGCCGAGGACATCGAGGAATCGTGGTTTGATTGGATGGAGGGCAAGCGCGAGCCCTGTCCGGAATGCGGCGGCAGCCGGCTGAATGCATTGGCTCGCGCGGTTCGGCTGCCTCTGGGACCGTCACCCGATCGAGACAGCGGCCCATCGGATTCTGAGATTACTTTGGAGACGGTGTCGGGCTGGTCTGTCGAGACGGCAGCAGAGTCTTTTCAGCCCCGATTTTTCACGGGGCGCGCCGGATTGATTGCTCGGGATATCATACCAGAAATTCGCGAGCGGCTGCGTTTCCTGGAGACGGTGGGTCTGGGATACCTGCAACTGGGGCGGGCGGTGACCACATTATCCGGAGGCGAATCGCAGCGGATCCGGCTGGCGGCGCAGCTGGGTTCGAACCTGAGCGGCGTTATGTACGTGTTGGACGAACCGACCATTGGCCTGCATGCGCGGGACAATGAGCAGTTGCTGGATACCTTGGAGGCCCTCAAAGCCCGGGGCAACACCCTGGTGGTGGTGGAACACGACGAAGCCACCCTGCGCCGGGCTGATTTTATTGTGGATCTCGGGCCCGGCGCAGGTCGGCAAGGCGGGCAGGTGGTCGCTTCCGGCACGTTGAGCCAACTGCTGAAGCATGCGGATTCCGTGACCGGCCAGTGCCTGCGGCGCCATCGCACCTATCCGGCGCGCGGCGAACGCCGCCCGGTTCGGATCCGGGATGCAGAGGGTCTATCGGATGGCTCGTCGATGCTGGTGCTGCGCAACGCGAATCGAAACAATCTCAAAAACTTGACCGTGAATTTTCCTCTGAACCGCCTGGTGGTGGTCACCGGAGTGAGCGGTTCTGGAAAAAGCACGCTGATCCGGGAGTGTCTGCGTCCCTGTGTCGAGGGCAGACTCGGCGGCAAGGGAGACCTTGCGCCCATGCAGTTGGAGGGCTGGGATCACCTCCGGGCGATCCATGAAGTTGACCAGTCGCCCATTGGACGGACTCCTCGCTCCATTCCAGCCACTTACGTCGGGTTTTTCGATGAAATTCGCCAGCTCTTCGCACGAGTGCCCGAATCGCGTCTGCGGGGGTATTCGCCCAGCCGCTTCTCGTTCAATAGCGCCCAGGGCCGTTGTCCGACTTGCGAGGGCGCAGGCGTAGTCAAGCTCACGATGAATTTTCTGCCGCCGGCCTTCATTCGCTGCGAAAGCTGCGGCGGATCTCGATTTACGCGTGAAACCCTCGATATCGAATATCAGGGACGCAACATTGCCCAGGTGCTCGAGATGAGCGTAGCCGACGCCGCCTTGTTCTTTGCCAACCATTCGGCGATCCGACAGCCCTTGAAGGCGCTGATCGATACCGGCTTGGATTACCTCAAACTCGGCCAGACGAGTCCCACGCTGAGTGGCGGCGAAGCCCAGCGGGTGAAACTCGTCACCCACCTCCTCTCCGGTCTCAAGATGCCGCGCACTGCCAGCCCGCGGTCTGATGCCCCACCCCCCAAAGCCCGCGGATCCCGAGCGGCCTCAGGATCACTCTTCCTCCTGGAGGAACCCACCATTGGATTGCACAGCGCCGATGTCGTCCGCCTGGTCGAAGTCCTGCAGCGCCTCGTGGACGCCGGGCACTCGGTAATTGTGATTGAACACAATCTGGAGTTGATTGCCGAGGCCGATTGGCTGATTGACCTGGGACCCGAGGCCGGGGACGATGGAGGGCGGATTGTTGCGGCTGGAACCCCCGAGGCTTTGGCTAAAAATAAAAGATCGCACACCGGCCGGTTTCTTCGTAACATCCTGTCTCCATCATGAGCCTGCCTTACGAAGAGATCGTCGAGGGTGAGACCTACCTGCGGCTCCCTCCGAGCCTGAGGCACGAGGCGATCTGCCAGCGCCTGCACGAACTCATTAGCGTGAGCCTTCAGGCCAACGCGTCCTTGCGCCTGCTCGACAGCCGTTCCATTGTCCAGCTCTCCGCCGGCACCATTGTCAGGCCTGATGTTGCCGTCGTCAGTCATCCCAGCAAGAAAATCTGGCTCGCCGTCGAAGTCATCAGTTCCGAGGATCACCACACGGACACCGTCGTGAAGAAAGGCATATACGAAGATGCCAATCTGACCCGCCTTTGGATGGTGGATCCTCGTTATGACAACGTCGAGGTTTATCACGGCAGTCCCTATGGCATGGTGTTAAGGCACATTCTGGCAGGCAGCGATCTGTTGCAGGAAGAGCAATTCCCCGGACTGCAAATCAGCATCACCCATCTGTTCCGGGCCTGAGCACGGAACGAAGCCCCCGCCCTCCTTCGGCTCCATCTCGTTGAGACAGGGTCCTTTTGGCCTGGGCCTGCGTTGGCTCGGCCGTTACAGCCCGTTGAGCCTCAAACATCGCCGGTTCCGGTCGGGGACTCGGGCTCCAATGGATCGGCGGAGACAGGGGCCTGTGGTTGGAGTTTCTTCAAGGCATCTAATGCGGCATGGATCTCGGCTTCTTTTTTGCTCTTGCCTCGACCGCGGCCCAATTCAACTCCCTGATGACGCACGGTGCTCTCGAAGACCGGATCGTGATCCGGACCTGAGGTGGATTCCAGATGGTAGCGAGGGGATTCACCCGACTTTGATTGTATAAGCTCCTGCAACTCACCCTTGGGATTGCTCAGGACAGGGACATGTTGGATCTGGCAAAGAGAATCCTCAAATAGATGAAGGATGATCGCCTTGACCGACTCATATCCGGAGTCCAAAAAAATGGCTCCGAGGAGGGCCTCAAACCCGTCGGCCAGAGCGGAAAGACGTTGGCGTCCCCCGTTCAGTTCTTCTCCGTGGCTGAGGATGAGAAAACTGCCGAGACTCAGTCGTCGGCCTTTGGCGGCCAGCGTATGGCTGTTGACCAATTGGGCGCGCGCCTTGGTCAGAACACCTTCGTTGGCGTCGGCGAAGCGCGTGTAGAGCTCGGAGGAAAAAACCAGCTGGAGCACCGCATCGCCAAGGAACTCGAGGCGTTGGTAATTGGTCTGCGCTCCCGTCTCACGTTCCATGGTGGCCGAGGGATGCGTCAGGGCTAGTTCCAGCAGGAGAGGATTGTTGAAACGATAATTGAGGAGATCCTGCAACTCCAGCCATTTGGAGGCTGGAGACTCTCCCGTTTTGGGATCGCCAGACATCACAGGTCCAGGGTCGGCTTTCGTGGCCAGCATATAGCGTCAAATCCTCATGTCCTGTTGTCGGCAGTTTCTGAGACGACAGGCTTCGGCGATTCGACAGCCGTCATTTCCTCGTGGGCCTGACCTTGAGACGGCCCTTCCGTGGAATCCTCGGCTGCATCCGGTGGATCGGAGACCGGCGATTCATCGACTCCAGGAGAGGGATTTTCCGTCGTCGAAGTCGAATCCGCCGGCGCCAAAGGTTTCGCCAAAGCCTCCGGACCATGCTCGAGGAGGGCCATGACTTGGTGTTGGACTTGTTCGAGTTGATCCAGCTGCAGGTTGGGGTCCACAATCGAAAATACATCGCCGCTGCGGACGTGCTCGTACAAAAAGACACGCTGCCCGTCTTCTTGGACCTGGGACTTGATCTTGAGCAACCGCTTGCGCTCCAACATGACAGCCAGGACATATCGGACACCGATGTGCTCCGGTTCGTTCGACTCGCACAATCGCCGGAGCATGCTCTCGACATTCTCTTTGGGCACAGGCTCGGGCGGGGGTGGGGGCGGGACGTTAAACACTCCTTGCCAGAAGGAAATGAAGCCCTTGCGATCCATGGCGCCCTGACTGTACTGGCTTGCCCAACACTGTGGGCACACATCGAGACGTTCCAGGTGATGCCGATGTTGAAAAAGCAGCGTGAAATAGGGCGCCTTGTCGGCGAAAGCCTTGGCGCAGGCCTGACACGCCTTCGACCGCGATTGTATGTTCCATTCAATCATGACTGCCGCAATACCGTGTGTTCACTCTCTTCAAAGGCATTATCACCCCTCCCCCATGAAGTGCAATGCGATAAGTGATCGATCACGGCGGGCAGTTATCGGCTGGCGTTTCAGCCATTATGGACTCCAGGATCCGAGCGCTGGTTTCGACAAATCGCGGGCAAAGGGTTTTAAACAAGCCGGTCTCTCGGGCTTTTGCCAATTGCTCCGGTTCTCGGACATCCAAGCCGAGGAGATCACGGCAACACGTGGAGCCCGCCTGAGCGGCAAATCGTTTCTCGAATTCAACCACAGCCGCGTAAGTTCTGGCCTTGGCTTGCTGGTCCTGAGGATTCGAATCACCCAATGCAAGACCCAAAACCATGATGGCCCCAGTGACGGCGCCACAAGTTTCTCCCATCCTGAGGCCGCCGCTGAAGCCGGCTGCCAGCCGACAGGCTTGATCCCCGCGCAGGCCTAGTGATTGACCGTAAGTCATTAGAATGGCCTGCGAACACGTGTATCCCCCACGAAACAACTCAACAGATTGGTCAACTCGATGCATAACGGCTTTTTCTCTGTAAGGAATAGCCCAGGCGCTGTCTCGCTCTTACTTCTCCACCTTGGCTTCGGGGGGTTCGCCGCCCGCGATTTTGTTGAGCATGACACTGCCGTTCACGGTGGAGAGTCTGATACGCGTTTTTCCATTGCCCAGGCGGGTGTGAAGCTCTTTGTTGGCATTGCCGTTTTTCTTCAGGGCAATCCCGTGGTCGTTCTTCACGCTGCCATTGACCGTGGTTGCGGAAATGTCGGCGTCGGTTAATTGGGGGACTCTTAAAACCGCACTGCCGTTGACCGTGCTCATATGGATGGATTGCACGCCCGCAAGAGAGCCGAAGGTGGCTTCGGCGCTGCCGTTGACCGTGCTGAGTTGGCATTCGGAATGCAGTCCGTCAATCTTCAATCCTCCATTCACGGTCGAGGCATCAACCGGACCACGGACGTCAGAAATCACGATGCCGCCGTTAACGGTGCTGATCTTGGCCAGGTGCGCTTGCCTGGGCACCTTGAGTTCGTAGGCCACCGAAGTGGAATTGTTCCGGGTGCCAAAGATCCAGAACGATTTGCGCTGGGGGTACTTGGTGGAAATCGAGATTTTATCGGTGCTCGCCTGGACATCGATCTTGACTTCGGGGAGATCAGCCTCGACACGGGCGCGCTTCACAGCGTCCAGCTTCACCTCGTTGCGATCCCAGCCCGTGATCACGACGGCTCCGTTGACGTTATCCAGTCTGACTTCGCCCTTTTCCGAGAAGGGATAGGTTTGGTGGAATTCCTCTTTATACTCCGCCAGGGCGAGGACTGGCATTAAGGACAGGGCCACACAAACCGCCTGAGAACTTCGTTTCAGCCACATACCGTTGAGCCGGACACCGATATTATTCATAGAATCGTTGTTTTGATGATTCATCAGGAATACCCCATAGCCATGGCCGGGGTTTCATCAAAGTGCGGGGATTCCCACGTTCCAAGGCATCCTTGACGATTGAATCCATCCTTGCGACGGTAGTTTCGCGGGTGCCCGGGCGCGGAAGCAACGTTGAGCGCCAAACTCATTGAACGTCTAGGGTTAGCTCCGGCGGTCCAATCGTTGGTCCAACGCCTGGAGCAGGAGGATTATTGCGCCTGTGAGGGGGTGGCCCCGAGCGGATTGGCGGTTCTGGTGGCCGCGTTATCCCAACGCATGCCGCGCCAGACCTGGGTGATTGTAGCCGATGGCGTCAAGTTCCAGGAACAACTCGAGCAGGATCTCACCACTTGGCTGGAACTGGCCCGGCAGGCCGTTGCCGAGGAACCGGAGGTTATGCGACAGCCCGTGCTGTATTATCCCGGTTGGGAAATCTTGCCGCATGAATCAAAGCTGCCGCATGCCGACGTGATCAGCGATCGTTTGGCCACCCTGGTTTACCTGGATCGGATGACGACGGGCGCGGCCCTGCCGCCGCCCATTGTCGTGACCGAAGGAAAAGCCCTTCTTCAGCGCACGTTTCCACCCGGTGAACTGCGTGAACGCATCCGGCATGTTCAACGCGACGATGCCCTCGATCCCCTCGATTTGATCGAATGGCTCGAGTCTCAAGGCTATGAACCGGAAGCCAAGGTCACCCAGAAAGGCGAACTGGCCTTGCGCGGAGGCATTTTGGATGTGTATCCGCTGACAACACCCTGGCCGGTGCGGCTCGAGTTTTTTGGAAGCGAGCTCGAGTCCCTCCGCTGGTTCGATCCTGTAACCCAATTGTCTCGCGATGCGATCGAGGAGGTCACCTTCTCGCCTGGCGGAGAACTGGGGCTCTTAAAGCGGCGGGTGGACAGCGCAAAATCCGGCGAATCCTTGCCGGGCTTGGGTTCACTGGTGGATCACCTGCCGCCTCGAGCCCGATTGGTTTTCTGCGAACCCGAACGGCTGGCTGAAACCGCCCGTCGGTATCTCGATCAGCAGCCTGCCGGCAATCCTTACTTCCTGACGTGGGAGGAGGTTTGCCGTGGGATCGCAGACACGGCCGTTTGCCGATTGGATGTCCGTGAGGGTTTGCCGGAACAATCCTGGCTGGCTTCGCTCGAAACCTTTCGGCCGATGGAAACGGCGAAGGCTGATCTCCCGGTGGCCGAAAGGCAACGGCGGGAATTTTTCGCGCAACTCCACCGCTGGATGCGCCAGCATTTCCTGGTGAGTATCTTCTGCAACAATGACGGCGAACGTCAGCGCTTTGAGGAGATTTGGCGTGATTACGGCTTCGATCCCCACGCCGACAGCTCCAGCGAAGAACGAGTCCATCCCGATGCCCAGGCGGCCGAACCCCCGGAATCCAGGCCGTTTCTTGCCCACGGAGCGTTATCGAGTGGTTTCATTTGCGCGGAGGCCAAGCTGGTTGTGGTGACCGATGCGGAAGTCTTTGGGCGCTATAAAGTGGCGCGCCCGCGCCGCTTGCGTTCTCCCCACGCCCAAGCCATGGGTTCAGCCTGGGAAATCAACTTCAGCGATTTGGACGAAGGCGATTACGTGGTTCACCTCCAGTACGGGATTGGCCGGTTCCTCGGATTACAGGTGCTCCCGGCCACACCCAGCCGTCGTTCTCAAAAAGTGACAGGCGAGGAATCCGCCGATACAGGCACCCAGGAATGCCTGGTCATCGAATACGCCCCGCGGGATAACGAGCAGCAACCGCCGAAGTTATATGTACCCGTAACGGAGGCGCATCTCGTCAGCAAGTACGTCGGGGCGGGCAAGGCGAGGCCTCAGCTCAACACCCTGGGAGGCACGCGCTGGATCAAGGCCAAAGCCCAGGCGGCCGAGGCGGTGCGGGACCTGGCGGGAGAATTGTTGTCCATCCAGGCGGCAAGGGCTTCTCAGGCCGGACATGCCTTCGATCCCGATACGCCGTGGCAGCGCGAGTTCGAAGGCGCGTTTCTCTACACGGAAACTCCAGACCAGCTTCGGGCCATCGCCGAAACGAAATGCGACCTGGAATCGACCCGGCCCATGGACCGCTTGATTTGCGGGGACGTCGGTTTCGGGAAAACCGAGGTTGCCCTGCGGGCGGTTTTCAAGGTCGTGATGGGCGGCAAACAGGCCGCGGTCCTGGTGCCCACCACGGTTCTGGCCCAGCAACACTATAACAACTTCCGCGAACGCGTGGCCGATTATCCCGTGCGCATTGAGTTGCTCTCCCGTTTTCGCTCCCGCCGCGATCAGGCCAGGGTGATCCGCGAGTTGGCCGCGGGTTCGGTCGATGTGGTGATCGGCACGCACCGGCTGCTCCAGCCTGACATTGTCTTCAAAGACCTCGGCCTGGTGGTGATCGACGAGGAACAGCGGTTCGGAGTGTTGCACAAGGAAAGATTCAAACGCCTGCGACGGCTGGTGGATGTGTTAACCCTGAGCGCCACTCCCATTCCGCGCACCCTTTATCTGGCCCTGACCGGGGCCCGCGACATGAGCACGCTCGAAACCCCGCCCCAGGATCGGCTCCCCGTCGAAACCCATGTTGTGCCCTACGACGAGCGTTTGATCCGCGATGCCATCCGGCGCGAGCTCAACCGTCAAGGCCAGGTCTTTTATCTCCATAACCGCGTCACCACCATCGAAACCGTGGGCCAGAGGCTGCGCGCGCTCGTTCCCGAGGCTCGCATCGCGATCGGCCACGGCCAAATGGATAGCGACGATCTGGAATCCGTTATGTCAATGTTTGTCAATGGAGATGTTGACGTCCTGCTTTCCACCACCATCATCGAGAGCGGCCTCGACATCCCGAATGCCAATACCATCCTGATCGATCGCGCCGACCGGTTCGGGTTGAGCGATCTCTATCAGCTGCGGGGACGCGTGGGACGCTACAAGCATCAGGCCTACGCCTACTTTCTGCTGCCACGTCATGCCACGCTGCTAGCCGATGCCCGCAAACGGATCAGCGCCATCAAGCAGTATTCCAGTCTCGGCAGCGGCTTCAAAATTGCCATGCGCGACTTGGAAATCCGCGGGGCCGGCAATCTGCTGGGACTCGAGCAGAGCGGCCACATCACCGCGGTCGGTTTTGATTTATATTGCCAGCTCCTAAAACAAAGCGTGGCCGCCCTCAAGGGCGAAACCGTCAAGCCGCGAATTGACGTGCAGGTGGTCTTTGATTTCCTCGATGCCGATCCTGTCCGGCCCAAAACTGATCCCGGACCTCGCAGGCCTCGGCGATCCCCGATGGATGAAGAACCCTCCGCAATCCAGGTGCCGCGCGAAGTCGTCGCCTATATTGAGTCTGACTCGATTCCCGAACCTCCCGACACCGAAATCCCTCGAACCACCGCCGCACTTCCGCTGGCTTATGTGCCCGATCCGCAACAACGGATCGATGTCTACCGCAAGCTGGCCCAAACAACAGACCTGGCTTCGCTTAACCGCCTTCGGACCGAACTCACCGATCGTTTTGGGCCCCTGCCTGAGCCCGCGGAACGGCTCCTGATGGTGACCGAACTCAAGATCCTGGCCGCGGCTCGAGGCTTCGAACGGATGGAAACCCGAGGCAATAAATTGATGCTGACCCGGTTTGGGGAATACTTCATGGTCAATGGCAAGTTTCCTCGTCTGACCAAAACCACCGCCCCGGGCCGTCTGCGCGAAATAAAAAAATTGCTGCTGGCCTTCCCCACCTGATCCCAATCGCCATGCGCAAAGAAGCGCGGAATTCAGTCCGCCCGGCCTGTTGATGCGGAATAAATTCCGTGCCCCGTTTGGCCGCAGTCCAAGATCGATCATGGAAAATTCCATTTTTTTTGATAAATCAATCCGTTCCCGGCCGTAACTATCAAAGACGGACGTGAGGAAGGACGGTTCAGTGGCCCCGGCAGGATACCGGGTCGTCCCCACGTCCGTCTCGGTGGTCGATCACATGTTCAGCCGACGCAATCCCGAACGGCCAGGTCCCGCGCGAAAGGCGCCCCGGCTGGACTCGATGAAAAGCACAATGCCAGAGGCCACACCGGCCGGCATGCCTGCACCCCAAACGTCCTGGAACGAAACTTCCCGGCTTCTTTGAAACCCGGGGAATGGACTCGGGGACTTGCCGACAAGCCTTGAACCTTGGACGAGCTCTGCGCGTCCTCAGGCTTCCACAGGCGGGCCTCGTGGAACTCGGCCCTCCGGAATCCGCGGTCGGGGGATTGCCGAGGGTTCAGCGGCCGCAGCAGTGTTTGAATTTCTTGCCACTGCCGCAGGGGCAGGCGTCGTTGCGGCCCACTTTCGGGCCGGCGCGGACGGGTTTGGCTTTGGCCACGGCTTCGGTGGCTTCGTTCACCATCTGGCTGGCTTTGGATTGCTGTTCCGGGGTGGGTTGCCCGCCATAGGCGCTGGTGGAGTGATGCACCATGTTTTGCGGCAGGTTGCGCAGGAACTGCTCGAAAGCCATCATGCTCGAGGCGCTTCGGAAGATATTATGGCAGATCTCGGTCTTGATGTTGACCATCAACTCCTCGAAGGTCTTGTAGGCCTCGGCCTTATACTCGATCAGGGGATCCCGCTGACCATAAGCCCGCAGGCCGATGGCGTTGCGCAAGCTGTCCATGTAGTAGAGATGTTCCTGCCAGAGCTTGTCGATCGCGCTCAGAATCGTGTAGCGCTCGATCGCCTTGATGGCGTTGACATCTTCAAACTTGGCTTTGAGCTCGTAAGCATCGCGCACCGCCTGGATGATCATCCGGCAAACGGCATACTGGGCCGGGCTTAAACCATCGAACAACGAACCCGGCACCGGCTTTTCCTCGGCCCCATCGGCCGTCTTGATCAGGTCTTCCTCCCGAATGCCCAAAGGAAAGTTGTAATTAATCCAGTCGAGCAACGAGCGAATTTTCCAGTCTCGGACATCATTGTCGATTGCGCTGAAAGCGGTCACCTTCGGCACAACGACTTCCTCCATGACGTCCATGAGGCGATCCCGGACGTCTTCGGCGTGGATGACCTCGTTGCGGAAGCCATAGATGACCTCGCGCTGTTTGTTCATCACGTCGTCGTATTCGAGGGTGCGTTTGCGGATCTGGAAATTGTGTTGTTCGACCCGTTTCTGGGCGGTCTGCACCGACCGATTCAGCATGCCATGGGTGAGTTCCTGTCCCTCCTCCCAGCCCATCCGTTCCATGGCTTTGGCGATGCGATCCGAACCAAACAGGCGCATCAGGTCGTCTTCCAGCGAGATGAAAAAGTGCGAGGAGCCGGGATCACCCTGGCGCGCGCAACGACCGCGCAGCTGCCGGTCAATCCGGCGGGCCTCATGCCGCTCGGTTCCCATGACGTGTAACCCGCCTACCTCGGGCACGCCCGGTCCCAGCTTGATATCCGTGCCGCGCCCGGCCATGTTGGTGGCAATGGTCACCGCTCCGCGCAGACCGGCGCGCGAGATGATTTCGGCTTCCTGCTGGTGATACTTGGCGTTGAGAACCGAGTGGATGATGCCGGCCTTCTTGAGCATGTGCGACAGCATCTCACTGGTCTCGACTGACACGGTGCCCACGAGAATCGGGCGTCCTTTCTGGTGGGTCTCGGTGATTTCCTTGAGGACGGCGTTGAACTTCTCCCGTTTGGTTTTGTAGATCGAATCGTTGCTGTCCTTGCGTTGAACCGGTTTGTTGGTGGGAATGACCATCACCCCCAGCTTGTATATGTCAAAAAACTCGGATGCCTCGGTTTCCGCGGTGCCGGTCATGCCGGCCAGTTTGCGGTAAAGGCGGAAATAATTCTGGATCGTGATGGTGGCCAGGGTTTGGGTTTCCCGCTCGATCTCGACGCCTTCCTTGGCCTCGACGGCCTGATGCAGGCCATCGCTCCAGCGGCGGCCGGTCATCAGACGGCCCGTGTGCTCGTCCACGATGATCACCTTATTATCCTGCACCACGTATTCGACGTCGCGCTGGTATAAACAGTAAGCGCGGAGCAGCTGCGAAATAACATGGATCTGCTGGGCCTTGCTTTCGTAATTGGCCTGAATCTGGCGCTTGGCCTCCATCCGTTTCTGGACATCGGTTTCGGGTCCGGAATCGATTTCATGCAGCGCAATGGCCAGATCGGGCAGCACAAAGGCATCCGGATCCTGCGGGCTCATGAACGCGCGGCCTTTGTCCGTCAGGTCCGCATCGTGACCCTTTTCGTCGATGGCGAAAAAGAGCTCTTCTTTCTGGGCGTAGAGCGATTTCTTGGACTGATCCCCATGGAGCATGAGCTCCGCCTGGTTCGTCAGGCGAAGGTTTTCGGGATCCTCCAAAACCTTGGCCAGGGCGCTCATCTTGGGATTGCCGAGCCGAACCTTGTAGAGCAGCAAGCCGATTTGCTGCTCCAGATTCTCCTTTTCAGCGGGTTCCGAGCCGTCTTCGGGATGGAGCTTGGCGATCAGTTTGCGGGCTTCATCGAGGAATCGATTGCACAAACGCTCCTGGGTGGAAACGAGAGAGGTGACGGGGGGTTTGAACTTGTCGTAGAGCGCGTTGTCGACGCTCACCACAGCGGGACCGCTGATGATCAACGGCGTGCGTGCTTCATCGATGAGGATGGAATCCACCTCGTCGATAATGGCGAAGTAATGACCGCGCTGCACTTGTTCCTCGGCGCGAAGCGCCATGCCGTTGTCCCGCAGATAGTCGAAGCCGAACTCGGCGTTCGTGCCGTAGGTCACGTCGCAGTAATATTGCTGGCGGCGGACGCTGGGCGGCTGGTCGTGCAGGATGCATCCGACCTTGAGGCCAAGAAACTGGTAGACGGCGCCCATCCATTCGCTGTCGCGGGCGGCGAGGTAATCGTTCACCGTCACGATGTGGACGCCGCGGCCAGTCAGGGCGTTCAGGTATACCGGCAGCGTGGCGACCAGGGTTTTGCCTTCGCCGGTGGCCATTTCGGCAATCTTGCCGTTGTGCAGGGCCATCCCGCCAATCAGCTGGACATCAAAGGGCACCATGTCCCATTTGAGCGGATGCCCGCGGACCGTGATCTCGCGGCCCAGCAGGCGTCGGCAGGCATTCTTTACCAACGCAAACGCCTCCGGCAGGGCCGCTTTGAGGGCCTCAGCTAGCTCGGCATTGTCCTGGATCTTGGAGAATTGCTCCTGCCAGGCCGTCGTCTTCTGCCGCAAATACTCCTCCGGCTGAGACTGCAGCCCCTCTTCAATCCGGTTGATTTCGGCAACCAAGCCCCGCAATCGCTTGACTTCGCGGTCGTTCTTGGTCCCGATGACCTTCTTTATGATGAATCCTAGCATGTTAACCAACGAAAAATCGTTCAGCCAACGCTAAGATAACCCGTCAAAGCCGTCAAAGGATTTAAATACACGCCAAAATCCATCGCCCGCTTGAAAATTCCAAAGGGGCCACAAATGCCAGCACCCCGCGCGGCTCTCCCTGCGCCTCCCATATCCGAGGGCCAAGTTCCACAAGGGATCAGAGGTGGAACTCGTCCAAAGTTTTCGCCGCCCAACGTTCCTCGGGGCGACGCAGACCCGTCGGGAACCACTCGCGTAGCTGGCGATTGCGCTGAATCATAACGGCCAGCGAAACACAGGGCAGAAATGACCTTATCCCGGGGTCTTCCGGCAGGTTCAAATCCAGGCTGGGAACTCGAGCCTCGATGCCGCCGAAATCGCGGGTTTCCGTGGCAGCGATCACAAGCCGATTTTCATGGCCGACGCCGATCGCCCGAGTGCCCGTGGCTGCAGGATGGGGGGCTGAACCAACGGAACGTGACGATTGGCTTGGGGCTGGGTTCGTGGGCGCGATGAGCCAGCAACAGGACCAATGGAAGCACGAGGCTCGTCGGGATTCATCCACGCTCAAGCGGGTAAAGCGAACCGACCGCCCACGGCAACAGACAGTTAACTATTAAATTAAGGGCAGACCCTAAAAGGCTGTCAAACAAACCAGTCGCTGCGACAAAATTCGAAGCAGCTGCGTCATATTGTGTCGCGAAAACCGGTTTAAGGGTTGCTTCTGCCAAGTGCTTGAACACGTTGTGCAAACTGGTTGCGCACATTTTCGGGCAGGAGGTCGTTCCATGCGGCTTGCTGGTAAAGGGAGAGCGCTTCGGAACGTTTTCCCGACTTTTCGTAGATCCCACCGAGCAGGAGGTAGATATCAGGATCGGTTGTGGAGCGGGCGACGAACGGTTGGAGGGTTTGGATCGCCGAGGGGGTGTTACCTTGCTGATCAAGGTAGAAGGCGAGCGTATAGGCGTAACGGGAATTGTCAGGGGCAAGTTGGAGGGCGCGTTGGCACCAGGAGATGGCTTGGTCGATCTGGCGATCCTGGGCCATGAGAACTCCGAGGTTATAGGCGGCGGCGGCGAGGTTGGGATCGGATCGAAGGGCGGTCAGGAGGGCGTTGCGAGCCTCGGCCGGACGTCCCATTTCACCCAGGAGCAAGCCCAGGTTGAAGTTCAGGAGGGAATTGGTGGGTTGGTGCCGAAGGGCTTGACGCAAGGAGGACTCGGCTTGCGCGTTCTGACCCATTTCGTTGTAGAGGATCGCCAGGTTGGCGAGGGACGGCACGTTGTCGGGCTGAAGACGAACGGAGGTCCTGTAACTGTCCAAGGCGAGGTCGAGCTCGCGTCGCTGGTGGTGATAAGAGCCCAGGTTGTGATGGGAGGCGGCATCATCGGGGCGAGCGCGCATCAAGTCCAGGTATTCAATTTTGGCCTTTTCCACGGCAGGCCGGTCTTCGGCGGCAATCTGCTCCGGGGGCACGGCGGCGAGGGCGCTGGCGGCGCGAATCCGGACGACGCGAAAGGGATCCGTGGTGGCCTGGACCCAGGGTCCCAGGCTGTTGGAATCCGACGGACTGCCCAGAGAGGTGATTGCGCTGGCCCGAATCAAAGGGGATGGATCGCGGAGAAGATCCAGCAAGGTGGAGCGGACCTCGGGGGAAGGGGCGTTGGCCAGGAGCCGCACCAAGGCATTGGCGGAGATCTCGTCACGATTCGGGCGTCGGATATAGGCCAACATCTCCGGCAGCCGTTTCCACTGATTCCGTCGGGCCTCGTCGACCAGTCGGGCGGTCTCGAGCACAGGTTGCTGGTAATCGCGGGAATACCATTGTCGGACCCAGCCATCGGCCCAGGCGGCGTCGTGATTCGTATGGCAGAGATTGCAGGCGTTGGGCGATTGAAAGGCCAGGGTGGCGGCAGGGGTCGGGGCCCGCATGGAATGATCGGAGCGTTTCATTCGGGCAAATTCGGTCTTGGGCATGTGGCAGGCAAAGCACTCGCTGCCTGGGGTGCCGGCGGGATGATGCGAGTGGGCGGCGGGATTGTTCACGATCTCTTGATGGCAGGGCATGCAAGCCTGGTTGGCATCGGCTGCGCCAAAGCGCATTCGGCCGCTCGAGGTGTGGCAATGGACGCAATTGAATTGTTCTGCCTTGAGGCAAGGGCTGTGGCGCCAGGTTGTGTAGGTGTAGTTCTCGCCCAAATCCCTGCCGTCAGGATAAAAATCGGGATGTTCGAAGGTCACCAGATCGTAGTGATCAAAGTAACGATCCCCCGGAAGGAAATTCGTGGTGAGAATCATCATTTTGGCGTGGCAGGGGGCGCATAGCGCATTCATCTGATCGGGTGAAAATTTGCGAGTGCTGATGATTTGCGGATCGCGGGCGACTCCATCCGGGGCGGGCTGGCGGACCGCGTTGAGATGGGCTTGAGCCGGCCCGTGGCAGGTTTCGCAATTGATGCCGGGCTCACGCCAGCGGGTGTGGTAAGTGTCGGTCCGCAGGTCGTAATTCTTGTCGAGCTGGCTCACGTGGCATCCGTAGCAGGCTGTGTTGAAGGTATAGGGCCAGTCTGTCCAGTGATAGGGTTCTTCGGAAATAGTCCCAAAATGCCGCATGGCGCTGGCGGTGGTGTCGAACCATTCTTTGCGCTGGACATCGTAAGACACCGGCAAGACCTGCAAACGGCCGCGATCCAGGGGAGTGAGAAAATAGAAGACGTTCTTGCCACCCATCACGTGCGCGATCGGGTATTTCTTTGATCCATCGGGGCCTTGTTCCGAGACAAAGCCACCCTCCGGGCCGGTTTCCGCCCGGTAACGATACTGGCCGATCGTGATCTCCTGGTGATGTGAAGGAAGATTTTGACTGCTGAATTCCGGGGTATACGGCTGCATCGCCAGCCCATGGAACGAGGTGGCCCACTTTTGATAAAATCCCTCATGGCATTCGCGGCAGGGCGAAGAACCTGTAAAGCCGGAATCAGCCGCTGCGGGTGTGGGTTGCACCTTCTTGGAAGCAGAGTCGCGGTTCCGCGATTGGAACCATCCGATGGCCGCAAAAACGGCAACAACTGCCAAGGCTACCAGGAATCCGGGTTTCATGATCTGCGACGAGAGCATAGAGTCCCGGCGCTCAAATAACGATACCTTTATTGAAGGGCATTGGATTCCACTGGGGCAAACCGCTTTCGACTCGATCGAGTCGAAGGAAACCAAGCCACACCCCAATGGAGGCAGAAATGGAGCGCGAAACCAGGCTAAATCGTGAAGTATCGATTCGTTCGGTACAGAAACTGCTCATTGTTAGGCATGAGTTTGGACAAATTTTATTTCCTCCGGTCTTTTGGCGGTCGGGCGGTCCATTATTCGCCGGACAGAAATCACTTGCACCCGCTGTTCGATGCGCCGCAGCCTGATTTTTATCGTCTGCTTCTGTTCTCAACCGAGGAATCCGCACAGCGATACGCGGATCGTGTGAACCTGGGTCCTTCTTTTTACAAGGTTTCAGTTTCTCCGGTCTCGGAGCTGCTTACATCTTTGCGAAAGAGTGCATTGCCACAGAAATACCGTCCATCCTATTACATGGATCCCCAAGTGAACAGCCCGAGTCAGATGAGCTGTTCGGCTTAGGGTCCGTCAAGAAATAAGCTATACATTTGTTGCACTCAAATTGGCCTGGGGCAAGGCACGAGGGAAGGAGTGTATCCGCAGCGATACTCGACCGACCGAGTAACGAAGCCCCGGGCCAAT
>Ga0116154_10000139_pt1 | contig 111653 bp, 80 predicted proteins | sample AD_UKC030_MetaG_FD_89898 | JGI IMG/M metagenome (GOLD analysis project Ga0116154, IMG submission 89898) | Active sludge microbial communities of municipal wastewater-treating anaerobic digesters from USA - AD_UKC030_MetaG | ecosystem: Engineered > Bioreactor > Anaerobic > Digestate | place... | reverse complement strand
CGGGAGGTGTCGACGGATGCTTCGCCGGTTTGCTGGGCGGATTGAGGAATCGACGCGCGGCCTCCTGCTGTTCCGCTGTCAAGCCGCGCGGACGATTTCCCACTGCAAGAAACTCTTCGGCAGCGGCCTGCTGGCTCGCATTTAATGCCTGAGGGCCTTTGGGCATAATCAGCGCTTCGGCCAAACGCTCCTTCTCTTGGGCGGTCAAGATGCGCTGATGTTTTTCCGGATGCAGGATGCCCTCCCGCGCTGCCGCAGTGAGGACATGGGACGGGGCGGTCGGCGCAAGCTGAGCTAAGGTTGATGCACTGAAACAAAGCAATGTGAAATACAGGCTAGTTTTGTTCATAGAAAAACCAACAATTAGGGTGGCTTAAACGTCTTACCCGGCGCATTCATTGCATCGGGCCATCCTGATCTACAACGTCGAGTCCGTCCCGGCCTGAATCTCCCTCAAGCACGTCTCCCGGGGCGGGAATTGGACTCGATAGGCCTTTCGCCTCGAACTGTTGGAGACTTTTAAAAAAAAACAGCGCAAGGATAAAATGAAAATGTTTTGCAGGTCCTTTAAAAACAGGTTTGGCTGGGGACAAACAAATCCGCCGAGTACCGCCTCCGTCCCCCCCGGGCAGTGTTCATTTCGCAGCACCAACCTGAGGCGACTAATGCTGCGGAATAACTTCCGCGCTCCGTTGCACAGGGGTTCTGTCTTACAGCCGAACCAGCATGGCGGAATAAATTCCGCGCTCCGGCCTGCGGTAACCATCCCGCTTGCACGTGACAAGCGGAATAACTTCCGCGCTCCGTTGCACAGGGATTCTGTCGTGCAGCCGAACCGGCGTGGCGGAATGAATTCGGCGCGCCGGTCTGCGGCATCGGCCCGGCGGTGCTAGTCCGAGGTGAGTTCTGGCCGCCTACCGGATCCACACGAGGGTCACGCCTTCGTTGGTCGCGTTCAGGTCGGGATCCCCGCGCAACTCGGGCACCGTCTCCAGGAGGCTGAGGGCGACCGGTTCGAACACCGACCAGCGCTCGCCCGCCACAAAGTCCTTGATTGCCCCTTCCTTTTTTCTCAGAGCGAACGATTTCCTCAGGCCATGGCACAAGGTGCCCCCTTTGCCGGAAGAACCGTAGCCGTGAATGATCTTCAGCACGCGCAGGCCGTCGCGTTTAGCCCCTTTCAATTCCCGGATCACGCGTCGGCGCGCCTCTTCGAGTGTCGGAAAGTCCGCCTCGAGGTTGATGGTTTTCACGATCGCCATGGTTTGTCTTCCCTGAGTACGGCTTGAAGTCGATGAAATCAAGCGGCAATCGCAACATCCAAGATCAGCGCGAAAGGGATTCCCCAGAAATCGAATCGCAAATCAACGCCCGTGTTTGCGGATAGAATCGGAGGCGCACGCCAGGCCTATTTCCGGACATCCCATCGATTTTCCAGAAAGTTTTTTGGCCTTCCATTATTGGCGTGGATCAGCGTCCATTCGCGGTTAAGGATCGGTGCAAAAATAAATTCCGGTTTTTTTGCACAAACCCTAAGTTGATTGATGCGGGGATTTCAAGGAGTTGCGCCGATTCGGAAAAACCTTATAGTCATCCCATCGGAGTCTCGAGACCATGAATGGAAAAAAGCATCTGATGTTGATCATGACGGGCATTGTGTTATCCGCGACCTCGGAACCGGCGGCAGCGGCTGCCTCTTTAAAGATCTTGAAGGATTTTGAGCCGGCGGCTCAGAAATTCGGGTTGGTTCTTGTGGCGCCCGAATTTGAAACCGCGCCGGAACAGTTAAGACAGTCGGTGACGGCGGCCATCGCCCAAGGGAACATGCGGTTGGACGCCATTGGCAAGCTGTCGGAGCGGGAAGCGACCTTCACCAATACCGTCCGGGCCTTGGATGATTTGGGGCACGAGGCGGAGAAAGTGGCCAGCCGGGTGGAACTGCTCAAGGAAACCAGCACCAGCGCGGCGGTTCGTGAGGCGGCGACCGAATCGATCAAGTCCTTCCAGGAATGGGCGGTGGGATTGGTGTATCGCGAAGACGTCTACCGCAGCGTCAAGGCTTATGCCGATACCCGCCCGGCTTTGGATGGCGAAGACGCCCGGCTCCTGGAGGAAACCTTGCGAGATTATCGCCGGGCGGGACTACATCTGCCGTCCGCCGAACGCGAGGAAATTGAGCGCCTGCGAAAAGAGGAAGCCCGTTTGTCGACGGATTTCCAGGTGAATATCACGCGGGCGCAGGCGCCGGTGAAGTTCAGCCGCGCCGATCTGGAGGGCGTGCCGGAGAGCTTTCTTCTAATGCAAGGGATCAAGACCGGCGACGACGAATACACGGTGATGGCCAATATCACGTTCCATTTTCTGGCGATCCAGGAAAATGCCCGGCAAGAAGCGGTGCGACGCAAGCTTTTTGAGATTCGCTGCAATCTGGCCCGCGAAGTGAACCTGCCCGTCCTGCAGCGGCTCGTCGAACTGCGGGATCGCATCGCTCGCAAGTTGGGCTACGCCAGCTGGGCCGATTACCAGATCGAACCCCGAATGGCCCGCAACGCCAAAACCGCCATCGATTTTCTCGAACAACTCAAAACAGGCCTCCAACCCAAGTTCGACGCCGAGCTGGCCGAGTTTCAGAAGCTCAAGGCCGCCGAGACCGGCGATCCCAATGCCCGCATCCATATTTGGGATATGGCCTATTACATGAACCAGCTGAAAAAACAGCGTTACACCGTGGATGCGGAGCAACTGCGGGTTTTCTTCCCTTACGACCGCGTCCTGAACGGCATGTTCGCCATTTACCAGGAGATTTTCGGACTGAAGTTCGACGAGGTCATGCCGCCTTACAAATGGATTGACGACCTCAAGCTTTATGCCGTCTCGGACGCCGCCACCGGCGAACCCCTCGGGCTGTTCTATCTCGATATGTTCCCCCGGCCCGGGAAGTTCAATCACTTCGCCCAATTCGGCCTGATCAGCGGCAAACAACTCCCGGATGGACGCTACCAAAGACCCGTGGCAGCCCTGGTCTGCAACTTTCCCCCGCCGCAACCGGACAAGCCGTCCCTCCTCAAGCACGACGAGGTGGAGACACTGTTTCACGAGTTCGGTCATGCCATTCATACGCTCGTGACGCGGGCCAAGTATTCCCGTTTCGCGGGCACCAGCGTGCCTCGTGATTTCGTCGAGGCCCCCTCGCAGATGCTCGAGAACTGGATTTGGGACAAGGCCGTGCTCGATCGTTTCGCCGCCGATTACCGGGATCCAGCCCGCAAGATCCCCCAGGAGATTCTGAGCAAACTTGAAGCCTCCCGGCTGGCGGTCGAGGGATCCAGATATCGCCGGCAGCTTTCCTTCGGGCTCACCGATTTAACGCTCCACAGCCAGGTAAAGGATGGAGCGGGCATCGACGTGCTTCCGCTCTCGAACCGCCTGCTGTCCGAGGTCTATCTTCCCATGCCCGAAGGGACGGCCTTCGTTGCCTATTTTGGCCACCTGGCCGGATACGACGCCGGCTATTATGGTTACGCCTGGGCCGACGCCATCTCGGCGGATATGGCCACCGTTTTCGAGTCGGCGTCCCTCAAGTATTTGGACAAAACGGTCGGGCTCAAATTACGCCGCGAAATCTACGAGCCCGGCAATTCCCGCGACGTCAACGAATCCATCCGCCGGTTTCTGGGGCGCGACCGATCCCTGCAACCGTTCCTGAAACAGATCGGGGTGAAGTAACCCCGTTTTTTTCGATGGACGAGACTTGTGGGATGGGGGATTCTATGCCCCATATATGAAACCCAATTCCAAGAGCTTTTTTTCCATCCTGGCCGTTTTGGCGGCCCTGCAGATCTGTGTGACCGTGTCTGCCGCCGAGAAGAAACCCCTCCCGAGCCTCAAACCGGCTGACCTCCAAAAAGTGGAAGCGGCCCTGCCCGGTTCCGCGTCCGCCAAACCCGCCAAGGCCCGCAAAATCCTCGTCTTTTCCCGATGCGAAGGCTTCGTTCATGGCGAAGCCATCGTGGTAGGCAACAAGGCGATTGAACTCATGGGCCAAAAGACCGGCGCTTACACGACCGATTTCAGCGAGGATTACGCCGCCTTTGAGCCCGACAACCTGGCGAAATACGACGCCATTATCCTGAATAACACCACCCAGCTTAAATTCCCGGATGACACCAAGAAAAAGGCCTTCCTGGATTTTGTGAAGAACGGCAAGGGCATGATTGGCATCCATGCGGCCACCGATAACTTCTATGATTGGCCGGAAGCCGCCAGCATGATGGGCGGTTTGTTTGACGGACATCCCTGGAATGCCAATGGGACCTGGGCGTTCAAACTCGATGATCCCAAGCACCCCCTGAACCAGGCCTTTGAAGGCAAGGGATTCAAGCTCAAGGACGAAATCTATCAGTTCAAAGAACCCTATACCCGAGCCGACCGCACCGTTTTGGTCACTCTGGATCTGTCGGATCCGGTCACCGGCGGCATTAAGAACGGCGTCAAACGCACCGACGGCGATTTTGCCATTGCCTGGATCAAGAAATTTGGTCAAGGCCGTGTGTTCTTCTGCGGCTTCGGCCATGCCGGCAATGTGTTCCAGGAACCCGCCATGCTGCGCTTTATCCTGGATGGCACCCAATACGCCCTGGGCGATTTCAAGGTCAAAGACTGAGCCCAAGGCCCCAAGGTCACCTCGGATTCGGTCTGAGGGAGCTCAGTTCGATCCCAGAAAGGATCACGAGCGGGGACTCAAGCCGCCTGTAGACTTGGGTCCTTGAGCCTTTCCACCCGCACCAAAAGAGCGAGGTTGGCCGGTCTCAATTAAGGAGAATTACAATGTTACTCGTGGATTGTTGAGGCTTTTTATGGCTCAAAAGCGCTTTCCCAAGGTGCGGGCTGTCCTTGTTCTTTCCGCGGTTCTCGTCGCCTCCGCCATCCATCTTCCCGGCCAGGGATCGCTCCCCGCAGCCAAGCCGATCCCCCGCCTCCAAGCCCTGCCCCTGCCCCTGGATCAAATCTCGTTTGAGCGGGACGGCCTGGAATTGACGCGTTACTACTACGCCACAAATCTCAACCGGCCATTTCTGCATCCTATCAACGGGCCATCCGGAATTTCTTTGACCCGGATGGGACATCCGCGCGACCCACAATCCCACAAACATCATAATTCCGTGTGGATCTCGCATCAGTCGGTCCATGGCGTGAACTTTTGGGAGGACGGAGGCGCGGGCACGATTGCGCACCAGACCTTGGAGGAAATCGAAGACGGCGATGAAACCGCCCGGGTGCGAGTTCTGAATGCGTGGCGGACAGGCAACAAAATCCTGCTCTGGGAACACCGCCAGCTCACGGTGAAAACCCTGTCCAGCAAGGAATGGTTGTTGGTGATCGATTTGCGGTTCGAGACCAAGGAAACCGAGATTATTCTGGGCCAGACAGCCTTCGGCCTGTTGGGAGTTCGGATGGCCAAGACGATTGGGGTGCGGGACGGCGGCGGCATAATCCGGAACTCGGAAGGCGGCACGAACGAGGCCGGTGCATTCCGTAAACCCGCCCGATGGGTCGATTATTCCGGCCCCATCACCTCAACCGCCCTGGAGGGCATCACGCTGATGGATCACCCGTCCAATCGAAATCATCCCTCGGTGTTCCATGTCCGGGAGGACGGGTGGATGGGCAGCGCCCTGACCTATGGCGGGGAAATCAAGATCACACCAGAACAACCCCTGGCGTTGCGCTACGGCTTATATGTCCATGCCACCGTGCCCGCCAAAGAGACTATCGACCGTGTTTTCCGTGAGTTCGCCGGGATGAAAAACGAATAAAACGCCTGGAAACGGCGCAAAGCACTGTTACCAGCTTCGCTCAAGGATCTGTGTAAAACCAGCAGCAATCTGCCCGTCGGATTCTTTTACAGTATCTGCAGATTCATGCATGTGCTTGTGGTCAAGTCTCTTAAACGAAAATGTCATTGCCGGATCTTCTGTATTCGTCGTTTGGCTGCGTCAATATTCCTTACAGATTTGATCTAGATCTGAGGCGGAATAGGACATTTCGTTTTTGATTTGTAGTTGTCGATAAACATTTTACATAAGTTTGGCAGCTATTCAGAATCATCGTGGTCATCATTATGCTTTTATTTTTCCGTTTTGAAGTAGGGAAGGCCAATCCATCTCATCGCACGATGATCCGTTCGATGAGAGGGCCATTGAAGTGTCAGAAAGGAAAGGAACAACATATGATCGGGAAAATCTCAGCTGTGATAACGGCAACCACCATTCTTTTCTTGGGGTCAAATGCAGTCCAGGGAGCGAAGTTGACCTTTGACGATCTTATAACGGGACAGACTTCTTATGGATTTGATGGGGATGCGGATTCAATTGATGATGTCATTTTCAGCACTGTTGATCCGGCTGGATTCAACACAATCGGTCCAGGCCCTAATATGACATATATCAACGAGCCTGGTCTTGAGGGAACGGCTTTGTTGGCAACCGACCTTAGAGTCGACTTCACCTTTGGAGCGGCTGCCTCATTGAAGTTTGGATTTGCCCTGGATTCATTCGGTGACGACAAGACGGCTGGTTACCCTTACGCGGAGTTTAAGGTCTACGACACCGGCGATACTCTCATCGCGTCACAAAAAGTCGATGGTTACTACACAGCCATCGACGGCGGTTTTAGCACATACCCAGAGGGAGAAATTTCCGTAACTTTTTCTGGACTGGCCGCGTATGCGACCTTTGATTTTCAGTCCGATTATGGCCGTTTTATTATCGACAATTTCGAAGGCACCTTCGGCAGCACTGAAGATCCGCCGATTCATACAACCCCGGATGGAGGATCGTGCCTCATGTTATACGGATTAGCGTTCTTAGGTTTGGGAACAGTCCGCCGGTTGTTGCGTCAGGAGTGATCCGATGAACGAATCAATGGCTTTGGGTTCGCCGGATTGATGAATCGTCGATTACTGGGGTTCTCGCGCTGAATTCCATTTTTTCCAACTGGCCACCCTCGGCGCGCGCACGTCGAGGATGGCCGTTTGTTATCCACTCATCATTGAAATTCTGCCGATTGGTTTATGGCAGCCTTCGGAGCGTCCGCGGCGCATGTCACGGGAGGGACAGACGGACTTTTTCCTCTCGTCAGTCGGCTCTTGCTCGGGCATGATGCGCCGCCTATGAACAAACCTGTTTCGCGTTTTGGCTTTACCCGCCGTCAATTTATTACGGCGTCCAGCGCCGCCTTGATTGCCCCGATGATTGTTCCCTCCCGCGTCCTGGGGGGAGAGGGAAAAACAGCACCCTCTGAACGCATCACCATGGGCGTCGTGGGATGGGGCATGCAGGGGCCGGGGAATACCCATGGTTTTCTGACCCAGAAAGACTGTCAAATTCTGGCGGCTTGCGATCTCGATAAACAGCACCTGGCGCAGGCCGTCGATACCGTCAACGGCCACTACAAGAACAAAGACTGCAAGGCCTACCACGATTACCGCGAGCTCATGGCCCGAAAAGACATCGACACGGTGATGATCGCCATTCCCGACCAGTGGCACGCGATGGTGTCCGTCGAGGCGGCTCGGCAGAAAAAGGATATTTACGGGGAAAAACCGCTGGCCCGCACCATTGCCGAGCAGCAGGCCATCGTAAAGGCCGTTCAGAAGCATAAACGCATCTGGCAGACCGGTTCCTGGCAGCGTTCTCAGCCCAATTTCCACAAGGCCGCCGAGATCGTTCGCAACGGTTTGATCGGAAAACTGACCCGCGTCGAGGTGGGGCTCCCCTCGGGTCACCACGATTTCGCAGGCACGGCAAGCAAGAACAAGGTCACCAATCCCCCGGAACATTTGGATTACGATTTCTGGATCGGCCCCTCCAAGATGATGCCTTATATCGAGGCCCGCGTGCACATGAATTGGCGCTGGCACTATAACACCGGAGGCGGACAACTCCTCGATTGGATCGGCCACCATTGCGATATCGCCCACTGGGGGATGGACTGTGACGGTTCCGGGCCGACGGAAATCGAGGGCCAGGGTGAATTCCCGCCGGAAGACGCCATGTGGAACACCTGCACCAAGTATCGGATCACCGCCCAATACCCGCAAGACATCACCATGATCATCGCCGGCGGGCACGGCGACATTCGCGGCGGCACAAAATGGATTGGGACTGACGGTTGGGTGTGGGTGGACCGCGGCGGATTTGATGCCTCTAACAAGGAATGGAAGGACTGGGACCGCGTTCCTGAAAACCAACGCAAAGTCAGCCTGTATGAATCCTCGAGCCACGGGCGCAATTTCCTGGACTGCGTCAAATCACGAAAGCCAACAATCACTCCCGTCGAAACGGCCCATCATTCCGCCATTCCGGGCCACCTGGGCCTCATTGCCATGATGGTCGGACGTAAAATCAAGTGGAACTCGAAACGGGAAGTCATCGTCGGTGATGCCGACGCGTCGAAATTACTGACCCGCTCCTATCGGGCTCCCTGGAAATTGGCCTGAGACGGCCAACGGATCTCTTTTGCATCTCAAGGCGGTGTGAAAACGGCGTGTGTGCCGTGATGATGCCGCCTTGAATCGTTTCAGGACCGGACGAGGTTTTCAGAGGCCGGATGGCTGGGAGCCAACTCAATCCCGCGTCAGGATGTTTTCGTAGACTTTCATGTACTCCCGGGCGGTGCGTTCCCAGGAGAAATCCTGATTCATCCCATTATTGCGGTAGTGTTGAAGCAGGTCTCGATGCTGGAAGAGTGCGAGGGCTTTGCGCATGGCATGAGCCAGGGCCGACGACGAATACACATCGAACTTGATGCCGTTTGCGAGGGCGGCGTTTTCCCGGACATCGATCACAGAATCATCCAATCCTCCTGTGGCCCGCACGATGGGGACGGTTCCATACCGCAAGCTGTACATCTGGTTCAGTCCACACGGTTCAAAATGGGACGGCATGAGAAAGAAATCGCTCGCGGCTTCGATACGGTGCGGCAAGCCGTGGTCATATCCGGTTCGAACGGCGACCTTGTGCGGATAGCGCCGAGCCAGATCCAACAAGGCCGACTCGAACTCAGGCAATCCCGCTCCGAGGGACACGAACTGCAAGTCGGCGGCCACCATTTCCTCCAGAGCGCCGAGCAGAATGTCGATTCCTTTCTGGTGCACCAAGCGCCCAATATTGCCAAAGAGCGGGATCTGGGCATTCACCGGCAGGCCAAACTCCTTCTGAAGCGCGAGTTTCTCGGCGGTTTTGCCTGACAAATCGTCTTTATGGTACGCGTTGTGGAGGTTCGGATTGTGTTCGGTGTTCCACTCGGTGTAATCGACTCCGTTCAGGATTCCAGTCAACAAATGATCCTGTTGCCGCAAGATCCCGTCCAGGCCGAATCCGAGCTCTGGAGTGGTGATTTCGCGGGCGTAACGGGGGCTCACCGTTGTCAGGCCCTGGGCGTGACCAATGCCGGCTTTGAGGCAATTGACTCCGCCGTGGAATTCCACGCCTTCCATGCTGAAATAGCTCCAAGGCAGATTGGTCAAACCAAAGGTGGAGGCTGGAAACTGACCTTGATAGGCCAGGTTGTGAATGGTGAGGCAAGTCCGGGGAGGTCGCAGCCATTTGTCCCGCTGTTTTTGGTCCTGGATCAACAAGGGCACGAGGGCCGTCTGCCAGTCGTGGAGATGAACCACTTGAGCGCGCCACGGCAGATACCGCGCCAGGTTAACGACCGCTTTCGAAAAAAATACGAACCGCTCTGCGTTGTCGGGATAGTCGCGACCGTGTTCCTGGTAGAGCCCCGGCCGTTCGAAAAAGCCCGAGTGCTCGATGAAATACACCGTTAATCGATGGGCCGGTTGCAGCACACAAACCCGGCCCGATACCAGATGTGAATCAAGGGGCAATTCCAGTTTCCAATCCAATCTCTGCAATTCCGGATGACGGGCTCGAATACTTGAATACAAAGGGGTGACCAGGACGACCTGGCAGCCGGCGTGCGCCAGATACTTGGCCAGCGCTCCCACCATGTCAGCCAAGCCCCCTGTCTTGGAGTAAGGGTAAACTTCGCTGCTGGCCAACAACACTTTCATTCCGAGATCTACTTCGGTTTTCGGCTCTGTTTCTTAAGGCCCGATTTTGTCCGCGCGCAGATACGGTCGCAACGGCTCGGGAATCATCACGCTTCCGTCCGCCTGCTGATGCGTTTCCGCCAGGGCCACAAACAGCCGAGCCAACGCTGTCCCGCTCCCATTCAGGATGTGCGGAAACCGGTTTTCGCCCGCCGCGGTCTTGTAGCGCAGATTCATGCGACGGGCCTGGAAATCCTCGCAGTTCGAGCAACTCGAAACCTCCAGGAACTGACCCTGACCCGGAGCCCATACTTCGATGTCGTAAGTTTTGGCGCTGGCAAAGCCCATGTCGCCCGTGCACAACTGGATCACCCGATAATGCAACCCCAGTTGTTGCAGGACCGCCTCGGCATGGGTCACCATCTTCTCGAGTTCTTCGAAGCCTTTCTCCGGAACGACAATCTTGATCAGCTCAACCTTGTCGAATTGATGCACTCGAATCATGCCGCGCGTCCCCACCCCCGCGGCGCCCGCCTCGGCCCGGAAACAAGGGCTGTAGGCGCAATAATAAACCGGCAAGTCACACTCCTTCAGGATTTCTTCGCGATGGATGTTGGCCACAGGGGCTTCGGCGGTCGGCACCAGATAAAGCTTGCCCAGGGTCGATCCGTCCATGCCCTCCTGGGCGGCGTAAGCCTGGTCGGTGAACTTGGGAAACTGGCCCACCCCGGTCATGCATTCCCGGCTCACCAGGAATGGCGGTGAAACCTCGGTATAACCATGCTGGTAAACATGCAGGTCCAGCAAAAACTGGATCAGGGCGCGCTCCAGGCGCGCTCCCCAATGGGTGTACAACAAAAAACCGCTGCCGGTCAGCTTCACGCCCCGGGCAAAATCCACGAGCCGAAGTCGTTCGCACAGCTCGATGTGAGTCTTGGGCTGAAAAGCAAAAGCCGGCGGCTGGCCCCAAACGCGAACCAGGGGATTGTCTTCGGCGCTCCGCCCCACGGCCACACTCGCATGCGGCAGATTGGGCAATCGCAGCAATAACTCGTCCCTCTTCTGTTCGGCCTCGCCAATCTGCCGGTCCAAGACCGTGATTTTATCGCCAATTTCACGAGTCTCCCGCTTCCGAGCCTCGGCTTCCTCCAGCTTTTTTTGCGCCATCAGGGCGCCGATTTCCTTGGAGACCCGGTTTCGCTGGGCCTTGAGGCTTTCCACCTCGCTCAATCCCTTCCGTCGTTGCTCGTCCAAAGCCAGCACCTCATCGATCAACGTTTCATCGCCCGCTCCGCGGGAAGCCAAACGCCGCTTGACGTCCTCGGTATGCTCACGAATTAATTTGATATCCAACATCCGGCTATTATAGAAAGGTCTCGTTTCAGAGCAAGGTCGAAGGCTCGGCCTTGGTGATTCTGGGCTGCGGCTGTGGTGTTATGTCTCCGAAACAAGAAAATATTGGCATCCCGAAAAAGCAGCCTATCGCGGGCCGCCCGCCCGATCTGCGCGCCATTTACTGCCAGATCCACCAGTGCACCCCGGACCAATTTAAAGAGAACGTCCTGTGGAAAACGGTTCACCGTCGAGCCCTGCCTTTCCTGCCCATCATCCGCCTCCTCCGGCCCGGGTTCTTCAAGCCCGATTTTGAATTGATCGAAGACGTCGGCAGTGCCACGCGGCTGCATGAAATTCTCTCGGTCATTAACAGCTTCCGAAATGATTGCGAAAGAGAAAAACGGTTCTTCCATGATCAATTGCGGCTGAGAATCTCCGGACGGCGTTTCTACCAGGTCTTCGCCCGGGCTCGGGAACAATATCTTCATAGCCAATCCTCCCCTCACGAATCCGCTCCCCCCCCGCGCCCATGACCGATATCCCCGGACGATCTCTTCCTCGGTTTCTTGATCCGGCATCGATCCAACACATTCAAGAGTATGTTCTGAACCAGCAAAATCCTGATGGCGGTTTTCGCGGACGCAGCCCTGAAAGCGACCTCTACTATACGGTCTTCGGATTGACTTGCCTGGCGATCCTCCAGATGCCGATCCCTGCGACCGTAGTCTGCGGCTATCTCGATCCCTTCGGCGATGGCGCCAATCTCGATTTTGTCCACTTGACTTGCCTCAGTCGTTGTTGGGGATTCCTGACCCAGGATTTGTTGGCGCGGCCCTTGCTCCAAACGGCCCTCGCGAAACGATTGGCCGCCTACCAATGTGCCGATGGCGCGTTCCATCGGCAAATCGGTCAGGATCAAGGCCTTGCCTACGAGAGTTTCCTGGCGGTGCAAGCGCACCTAAGCCTCCAATTAGCCGTGCCACGGGCTACTGAGCTGTGCGCCGCCCTCCAGCGCCTGCGCACGGCTGATCATGCCTTTGCCAATACAACGGGAGCTATCCATGGCACGACGACCGTCACGGCGGCGGTGGTGATGCTCTGGCGCCTTTTTGGCCATGAACTATCGCCTCAAATCGCCGAGTGGCTGTTGGAACGACAACATCCTCACGGCGGCTTCACCGCCCATCCCAACATCTCCACCCCTGATTTGCTTGCTACCGCCACCGCCCTGCAAGCCCTGGCGGTTCTCCACCGCCTCCAGGACGTTCACCGCCCCGCGTGCCTCCATTTCGTGGAACATCTTTGGACTGATTCGGGCGGTTTTTGCGGGCACTGGAACGATCCAATGCCCGATTGCGAATACACTTTCTATGGTCTGCTCGCCCTCGATTGGCTGGCGGCTTCGGGACCACTTCCTTAATACAGGCTCCATCGCCATTAAGATTTCGCCGGCCGAGCTGATTTGGGGCCGCATCCTATTCCTCGCGCAAGGCAGGCAAAAGTTCTTCCCTTGACGTAATCCAGGCTGCGAAAAAAATCCAGAAAAGGCCATTCAACACAATGCCGATCAGGATCAAGGCGAGGAGCTGGAAAGGAATTTCCACCCGCGACGCCTGCAGGGCAGGCTGAACGGCGATCCAAGCCGGCAGCAAACCCGTTCCCATAGCCAGCAACAGCAGCAGGGCGTGTTCGAATAGCAGGAGCCTGCGAAGAATCCCTTTGCGGAAACCCAGGGCCCGCATCAGCGCAAGTTCGCCCCGTCTTTCGAGAACGTTTCGCATGACCACCACAGCCAACCCGATGCTGCCCACCGCCAGCCCCAATCCCCCCAGGAGCAGAAACACCGACAGGTAGGTGTTCTCCACCTCGCTGAATTCCGTCAGGCGTCGAATGGCCGGGGTCAGCTCCAGTCCGGCATCTTCCAAGCTGAAGGCCAATTCCCGTCGGACCTTTTCCATCTCGCCAGGAGGGGCATCGACAAGCAGCACGCGGCTGCCATTCATCGAGGGAAAACGGCTCAGGAATGCCTGTTCGCTGATCAGGATGCGTCCTTGCAGGATGGAATTCGCGAGTCCTGCCACCAGCTTGACTTTGAAGAGGCGCCCCCGTTCATCCCGGTATGAGAGAGTATCGCCCAAGGCCTTGTTCAAGCCCCACTGAATGACCGTCTGATCGGCGACGGCAGGCACGGTGTCCGCCCCCAAGTCCAAATCCAGGATTCGCCAGCCCAGCCGCGAATCCATTCCTGGAGCCCAGGAGGCCCAACGAAAGGCCTCCCGACTGGCCAGAGCCTCGGCGGAGACGCCCAGCAAGGAGGGTTGTTGGGCGCGGTTCAGGTTCAAACAGCTGGCATCCTCGCCCTGATGCAATCGGCACATCACAAATGCAACGCCTCGGATTTTGTCCAGGTTTTCAAGCGCGTAGAATTTTCGTCCGGTGGCGGTATTGAGATCGTGGAGAAGGGGCATTGAGGTTTCTCCGTAAAAGGCGAATCCGCCGGTGCCTGAAGCCCGGTCCGCCTGGCCGCCCAGGGGATCTTTCCGGTTGGCTGCGACAGCGACCACCAGGAACACTCCGCAGGCGAGCGTGCCAATGGTGGCCAGGCTTCGGCCGGGACGCCTCTGGATCTGCCGCCGTGAAAGCACATAACTATTGAGGCTGGGGGAAGATGGCTGGCTGGCCAGATGTCGAAGCAGGGCGTGGACCCCCGCCAGAAATCCAATCAGCAGACACCCGCCCGCCCCGAAGAAGATCCCGGCGGTCTGGCTCCCTCCCTGGCCTCTGACAGTCAACAGCAGGAAACCCGCGCCCGCGAGACTCAACAGGCACAAGACCAGACTCCAGCGGCCGCCTGGCCGATTCTGGTGAAAGGCGCCCCCGGTTTGCTGGGCTTCATGAATGGTTTGTTTGAGCTGTTGCCGCAGCACCAGACCGATTGTGACCAGCGTGACAACCACGTTAGCCACGATCCCGATGATCATGGTTCGCGCCTCGATGTGAAAGGACAGGTTTGCGCCCGCGACCGCGCCTTTCCACAGGGACGCCAAACCCGCGAGAACCAAATGCGTATACCCTAAACCGGCCAGGCTTCCCAAAATCGATCCCACGCTTCCAAGCATACCGGCTTCCATCAAGAAAAGGTGCCAGAGATCCCGGCGCGGAAAGCCGAGCGCCCGCAAAGAGCCCAGTTCGGCCGATCGTTGTTCCACGCCGAACGCAAACAAAAGGGCGGTCAGGATCAAGGCTCCCAGGATCAAAAAAAAGCTCAGCCCCAGAAACAACTGCCCAAAGTCTACCGAAGCGCGGCTGGCGTCCCGGGCCGATTGCCGCACATCATCCAGTTGCAAACCCAACTGAGACGGCGCCAGCTTCGAGAGAATGGCGCGCTCGAGCGATGAAGTCTGTGATAAGACGTCGGCGGCTGGAGTTGCCGGAGGGGCTGAATCAATAGATCTGGCATCTTCTCGCATGAAACGGATCGCTGTCAGATTGCCGAATCGATTGGACCATAGCTTCTGTGCGGCGCGTAAGCTGATCAATGCCTTGGGGGTTCCCTGATATCGCTCCCAGTATTCCTCATCCTTGGGCCGGATCCTGGATAGGTCGACGGGTATGCCGGGATCCCAATCGCGGCAACTCTTGGCCTCAGCCAGCCCTGGGAAAGGGGGCATCAAAGTCGAGTCCCGGCCTGCCCCTACAACCGGCAGGACGCTGCGAACCGTAAAAACGGCCGAGGTCTCCTGCAACTGACGCCAGGGTCCCATCACATAATATCGAAGCTCGATGGGATCTCCCGCTTTGGCATTCAGATCGGAGGCCAGCCATTCGTTCAATAGAATTTCATCATCGGCAAGGTCTTCAGGAACAATTGGGCTGCCGGCACCGGTGATCAGCGAATAGGGAGTGGCCCGGTCGCCAAAACGGATCTCGTTTACGAAATAGGAGAGAACAGGGATCTTCTTCTGCGGCACATCGGTATTCGAGGTCACCGGGGCCGAATCCAGGCTCAGATCGGCAGACAATGCTTCAACCACGGCGGGATCTAGAAAAACCCGATCCGAAAGGAGTTCCCGGCAATCCTGTTCGGGCAGATAGCGCACTTCAAGGCTTGCATCAGCCAGCCGCCAATGGTCTCGGAGCCTGGATTGGAGTCTGCTCGATTCTTCAGCGGATAAGCCACTAAAAAGCAAAAGGTTAGCCTTGTTTTTTAGATCCATTTTCTCCGCAAGCCATTCGGCGGACAGAAAGACGTTGAATGGGACAACGGGATTGGCACGCAGGCTGAAAGCCCCCATGGCATCATCGTTCAAAACGGTCTTGACGCGCAATCGCAACGCCAGCGTATGATCCTTGTCCGAGGCCAAGGGGGCGTCGGCGGGCATCAGTCGAGATTTCTCGACACGCAGGATGAACTCTTCGCCGGCCTGAATCCCCAGATGCGTCGCCAGTCTCCGGTTGATTGCCGCCTCGTCGGTGGCCAGAGAAGGGGGGGAAAACGCTGCTAAACTTAATCTCCAGAATTGATCATCGATCCCGAGAATCTGAATCTGGTTTGCCCGCGAACCGCCGCTACCAATACTTGCAGTGCCACGCGCCAGTAACACTGGCGCAACAACACTGGAACGTTCGGGTGTTGGGCCGGTTGGATCAATCCAGCCGTCTGCGAGTTGCCAGCGAAAAAAACGATCCCCGGCAGTCAAAATATGTTCGATTTTTCCGAGCCGCCGCTCGGCTTGTTGGCGCAACGTGAATCGCACGGAATCGCCCACAGCCAAGGCTCCCACCAGGACAGCGGCCGCGAAGGTGGCTCCCAGCAAGACCTGCAAGTGGGTGCGCCAGTAATAAAGAACACCACGAATGACCAATCGCCAGAAGGTCATGGCTCGGCCTTGAGAAATCCTTTGTCCAGGCGGTAAACCCGGTTGGTTTTCCTCGCCAAATCCAACGCGTGAGTGACCAAGATCAGGGCAACCTGTTTTTCGCGGTTCAACTCTGTCAGCAGATCGATCAATCGCCCCGCGGTGGTTTCATCCAAAGCCCCGGTGGGTTCGTCCGCCAGCAAAAGCCGGGGTTCGTTAATCAGAGCGCGGACGACAGCCACCCGCTGGCGTTCTCCTCCGGACAATTGGCCGGGGCGATGATCCAGGCGATCGCCTAATCCGACACGCTTGAGAAGGGCCCGGGCTCTTTCGAACTGGGAAGCCTGGGTTTCGCGCACCGAGATCCGGTCCATGCTTCCGGAGCGCCGTGAAGCCAGCGTGGGCAGTAAAACATTTTCCCAGACCGTGCACTGGGGGAGCAAATGATGTAACTGGAAAACAAAACCGATCTCGCGATTGCGAAACCACGAGAGCTCATCGTCGGACAAGCGCGACAAGTCGCGCCCGTCGAAGGTGATCGAGCCGGCCGTGGGGCGGTCCAACGCCCCGAGGAGGTTGAGCAACGTGCTTTTGCCCGAGCCCGACGGACCGATCACGGCCATCGATTCACCCGCCGCAAGCGTCAACGAGATTCCCCGGAGCACGGGAACATTCTGTCCTCCCGGCGTCCCATAGCTTTTTTCCACCTGCTTGAGCTCGAGCAGCATGGCGCAAGGGCGGGATTATTTCTCGCTTTTTGGAGATTTGGCGCCCGCGCCTTTCTTTCCTCCGGCGGTGAGGATCGTGCCTGTCAACACGCCCACCGCAAAAAAGGCGAAGTACATCAAGGCGGCTGGGGCTGTGATTGCATGGCTCATCAGGAGCGGCAGGGTGAAGGTCACTCTGCCGGGATTTCCCATGCCCATCAGGACCAACAAGAGCAGGATGACAATTAAAAAAAGCGTTTTTAAGATCAGCTTGGTATTTGCGTTCATAGACGTTCCCGCGCTTCAGCCGGAGTCGCCCCCGCGCGTGTATCCACACACGCCCAGGCTCAAATCACCCTCCGGCCAATCGACGCCGACCATTAATACCCAAAACCGGATTGATTACAATCCCGGAACAAAACCCTTGCGGATGCCCCAGTCAAAGTCCAGCGTTACCTCCATGAGCATCGCGACGAAAAATGGAGATTCTGGACAAACCCGGCTGATGTACCAGCGGCCCATTGCCAAGTGCCATCCTCGCGTGGAAGCTTACGGCAGCGTAGACGAGCTGAACAGCGCCCTCGGAATGGCGCGCGCCATCGCCCCGCATGCCTGGGTCCGCGCTCACCTCCTGGAGATCCAACGCGATCTGATCACTCTCATGGGTGAACTGGCCACCGCCGAGCAGGACCTTGTTCGGTTTGGGAAGGATGGTTTCGGTCAAATCACCCCGAAATACACCGAAAAACTGGATCGGCTGATCCAGGAAGTCGAGGCCCAGGTGGGCGCATTCAAAGGCTGGGCCATTCCAGGAGACCAGCTCCACACGGCGGCGTTGGATCTCGCTCGGACCACGTGCCGGCGCGCGGAACGCCGCGTCTGCGCCTTGCGCGACGCGCAGGACCTCGCCAACGCGGAATGCATTGTTTATCTGAATCGGCTTGGGGATCTCCTTTGGCTCCTCGCTCGCTGGGAGGAGCAACACCCAGAAAAAGAACCCTAATCCATGCTCCGGCTTGCCAGAGGAATCCGGGACTGATAGGGTGTGATCCCACATCACAGATCAGCCAAAGCGGATTTTGCGGAATCCTGTCTTTATGAAATTGCCAAAAACCATCCGGATCTGGGGAACGGGGTGCAGCCTTCTCATTTCAGCGGTGGCCGGCATGGGCCAGCAACCCATTCAAGCCTCTTCCTTCAACCATTACATCCAGCGCGACGGAGATATGTTGCGCGAAGGCGATCGCCAGTTTCGCTTTCTCTCGTTCAACATCCCCAACCTCTTTTACGTCGAAGACGACCTGAGATTCGAACAGACCCTGCCTTTCCGTTGGCCGGATGCCTTCGAGATCGACGATGCGCTGGGGAGCATTGCTCAGGTGGGAGGCCGAGTCGTTCGAACCTACACCCTCGCGGTTCGCAAAGCCGATGATCCGCCGGCAATCCCACGGTTTATCCTCGGCCCTGGCCAGTTCAACGAGGAGGCGTTTCGTGTCTTGGATCAGGTCCTGGCGGCCGCCAATCGTCATGGCATACGGCTGATCATCCCCTTTATCGACCAATGGAGTTGGTGGGGGGGCATGGCGGAGCTCGCGGCGTTCCGAGGCAAAAAATTGGACGATTGCTGGAACGATCCCCAGTTGATTGCCGACTATCAAAAGATTATCCAGCACGTTCTGAACCGCACGAATACCGTCACAGGCCAGTGTTACCGCGATGACATGGCGATCCTCGCCTGGGAAACCGGCAACGAGTTGCGTGCTCCACCCGCTTGGACCCGGCAGATTACCGCCTATATTAGGAGCCTCGATTCCCACCATCTGGTGGTCGATGGCACTCAACGCGAAGTGTTGCTCGAGTCGTCCCTCGAGGACCCCAACGTCGATTTTGTCCAGACCCATCACTACGAAAAAGATCCCCGGGACATGATCGAGCATGTTCGGCAAAGCCAAAAAATGGCGCGGGGACGCAAACCGTATCACCTCGGCGAGTTTGGTTTTCTGACCACGGAAGGCCTGCGGGCCGTCATCGACACGGTTCTGGAAGAGCGACTCTCGGGCGCGCTGTTGTGGAGCCTCCGGTATCGCAGCCGCGACGGCGGATTCTTCTGGCATCACGAACCGGCCGGCGGAGATCACTTCAAGGCCTATCACTGGCCGGGATTCGAGAGCGGCGAAAAATACGATGAGCGCCGCCTGATGGGGCTGGTGCGGGAAAAGGCTTTTGCCATCCAAAACCTGGTGGCGCCGCCCCTTCCCGCGCCCGCGAGCCCGAGGCTGCTTCATGTTGACAATGGCGGACAGATGTCGTGGCAGGGCGCAGTCGGAGCTTCCGAATACGAAGTGCACCGCGCCGAGAACCCGGAGGGCCCCTGGAATGTGGTGGGCGCGCGTGTCTCCGACGCTCAGGCGCAGTACCGGCCGCTGTTTGTCGACGACACCATCCACCCCGGCAAATCATATGCCTACCGGATTGTTGCCCGAAATGCGGCGGGTTCATCGCTTCCCTCGAATGTCGTGGTTGCCCGGATGACCCACCGCACGCTCGTGGATGAGCTCGTGAATGATTCCCGCATTTTTGTGAAGCAGGGCAAGTTGCGGTTTAGCGAAAACGAAGCCCGCAAATTCAGGGAGGATTGCCACCGTCTCGCCGGAGAGCCCGGCAGCTCTGTGCACTACCATGCTTCGGATGGCATTTCGATGGCCCGAGTTTTTCTCTTTGGCCAGTCGGATTCACCCGCGGTGCGTCTTTCGTATTCCCGGGATGGCCGCCAATTCGACGCGCGGGAATCAGAAGTCGAACGGCCGGCGATTTACGGGGAAGCGACCTATGGTTTCTGGAAGGCCGCCCTGGTTTCAGCCCGGGCGCCTGGACCAGATTACAGGCATGTGAAAATTGAGTTTCTAACCGAAGCGCAAATCTCGAGAGTGGAGCTGCATCATGGTCGAGTCGATTGAAGCACAACTGGCGTCCGAAGCCCGGCGCGAACTGGAATCCAACATCCTGCCTTTCTGGCGTCGATATGGCGTGGACAACGAACAGGGCGGTTTCGTCGCCCAACTATCCAACGACCTGCGGCGTCAGAACGCTCCGAAGGGACTGGTCCTGAACGCCCGGATCCTGTGGACATTCTCCGCTGCCTTTAGCCTGACCCAAAATGAGCAGGATTGGGAGCTGGCGCGCCAGGCTCACGATTACCTCACGCGTTTCTTTCTCGATCCCCTCTTCGGCGGCTATTTCTGGGAACTGGATCCGAGCGGACGCGTGGTCAACGACCGCAAGAAAGTGTATGGCCAGGCCTTTTGCCTGTACGCGCTGGCCGAATACCACCGGGTTTTCCACGAAATCGCCGCCCTGCAGCGGGCGCAGGAACTCTTTTTTCTATTGGAATCCCATGCGCACGATGCCGGCAACGGCGGTTACTGGGAGGTGCTTCTGCGAGATTGGCGGCCGAGCGAAGACATGCGCCTTGGTGACCAGGATCGGAATGAAAAAAAATCGATGAATAGCCATCTTCATCTCCTCGAGGCCTTTGCGCATCTGTTCCGTGTCTGGCCCGATCGGCTCCTTGCCGATCGGCTTCGAGAACTCATACAACTTTTCCTCGAGAAAATCCTGAATGCCGAAAAGACTCATTTTCATCATTTCTTCACCGAAACCTGGACCCCCCGCTCCGACAATTACACCTTTGGTCATGACATCGAAGGCAGCTGGCTGTTGTGCGAGGCCGCCGAGGCGCTGGGCGATCCGGCCCTGATAATCGAGATGCGGGACTTGGCGGTGCGGATGGCCCGCGCCACCCAAAGCGAGGGTCTGGATGCCGACGGAGGCCTGCTCTATGAAGGACGCGACGGCCAAATCATCAACGATCACAAGGAATGGTGGCCGCAGGCCGAGGCGGTCATTGGTTTTTTCAATGCCTGGAAAATCAGCCACGATAAATCCTTCCTGGAATCAGCGCTTCGATGCTGGCAGTTCATTCGAAAACACGTGGTGGATTCCAGGCACGGCGAGTGGTTCTGGCGGGTCTCCCGACAGGGCACCCCCGATTCTGACCTGCCCAAAATCTCCGCCTGGAAGTGCCCCTACCACAACGGCCGTTGCTGCCTCGAATTGATCCAAAGAACCCGACCGCCATCCCAGACCGCGCCAGCCAGACTATGACACGCCAGCAATTCCAAAAGAACCTGCGAGCACTGTTCATGCGACACGAACGGTTGATCCAGCGTCTCAACCGCCCTCTGCCTGGCGGCAACGGCCTTTACCAACGCTACCAATCCCCCGTCTTGACCGCCGACCATACCCCCGTTTTCTGGCGATACGATCTGAATCCGCAATCCAATCCGCATCTCATGGAACGGTTGGGGATCAATGGTGTTTTCAATCCTGGCGCCATGGAATGGAATGGAAAAATCATCCTCATGGCCCGGGTCGAGGGCTTGGACCGGAAGAGCTTTTTCGCCGTCGCCGAAAGTCCGACCGGCATCGATCGGTTTCGATTTTGGGATTACCCCGTCGTGATGCCCGAAACCGCCGATCCCGATATCAATGTCTACGATATGCGATTGGTCCGTCACGAGGATGGTTGGATCTACGGCCTGTTCTGCACCGAGCGCAAAGATCCGAAAGCGCCCCGCGGCGATTTGTCTTCCGCGGTCGCCCAATGCGGCATCGCCCGGACCAAGGACTTGCTCCAATGGGAACGCCTGGACGACCTCAAAACCCGATCCCCCCAGCAGCGCAACGTCGTTCTTCATCCCGAATTCGTGGGCGGCCAATATGCCTTCTACACCCGGCCTCAGGATGGTTTCATCAATACCGGCTCCGGTGGGGGCATCGGCTGGGCGCTCTGTAACAACATCGAACACGCCGCTTTGGGGGAGGAAAAAATCGTCCACGACCGCAAATACCACACCGTTTATGAAGTCAAGAACGGACTCGGCCCCGCACCCATCAAGACCACAAAAGGTTGGCTCCAGCTCGCTCATGGCGTCCGAAACACCGCAGCGGGCCTTCGGTATGTTCTTTACGCGTTCATGACTGCGCTCGACGATCCGGGCCGCATGATTCACGAGCCTGGCGGCTACCTGCTGGCCCCGCAAGGCGATGAACGCGTCGGGGATGTCTCGAACGTCACGTTCTCAAACGGTTGGGTGGCCCGCGAGGATGGGCGGGTCTTTCTCTATTATGCCTCGAGCGATACTCGATGCCATGTCGTAACGACTACCGTCGAAAAACTCGTCGATTACTGCCAGAACACGCCCCCCGATCCCCTGCGCTCGGCCGCCTGCGTGAACCAACGGATTAACCTGATCCGGAATAATCTTGTGGTGTCAGGATCGGGCCAATAATCACTTCGGACTTGGACGGGAACGCCTCCAGACCAGGAACGAGGCGGATGGAACTTATTTCTGACGTTCGACCAGTTCCTCAGGCAGCAGCAAAAGCCATTTGCGATAAGCAACCTCGACTTGAGATGCCAGCACATGGCCGTCCCACACAGCCACGCCATAGGTCACAGCCAAGGGTTGAGGCAGGCTGAGCCTAAATGGGGCCCTCCAGACATCCATCGTGGCCGAAAGATACACAAAAGGCTTCTGCATAGTGAACCAAGTGGCGGGCTGCCGCGGATTGGATGGGAGATCGAACATCGCGACGGTCACCGGCTTGCCCTGGCAAAGCCCCTGAAACGCGCACCACCGCGATCGCGCCAATCGTTCGTCACCTCGGACCGTTTCGGTTTTGGTTTCCGAATCCGCATAGAGAAACTCCCCGCCGATGTCCATCGATTCGGCAAAACGCATGCCCAAACCGAAATAATGATGGCCCGACAGCACGACGCTTCCCTTGTCGGCCGCAGGCGTCAGCACGCTTTGCCAGGTGACAAGGTGGCAGTCGGAATCCTCAGCCAGCCGATGGAATTCCACCCGCCGGTTTTCATTCACCAGAACCTCCCCATTAGTCGCGTCCTGCCATTGCAGAGTTTCCCGCAGCGAGTAAGAGGAAAAACTGATGTCTCCGCGTCCCGAGTATTGAGGGACACCGGTCCGCACTTGTTTTCCTGGGCGAGTGGCCACCTTTTCACCCCAGAAATCGACATCATTGGCGGTTAAGGCAAACATCAGGCCGTGGTGATGCGCATGGTCAGCCGGCGCATCCCGGAGGATATTCAATCCTGAGGGCGTCGTGAGAAGGGCAACATAGGGCTTATAGAGGGTTGCATCCGATCGGTACACGAAAGCCAGGCGTCCATCCCGCAGGATCGAGGTATCATTTGCGCCCGGCTGTATCTGTAAAACGGGGCCTGCGGCCACTGATTGCAGACTCCAATGGACCAGACCGGTGAAAAACAACAAGGCAATAGGTTTCATAATGTTTAAATTACCCGCTCGCAATATCATAGGCCCTTATGGGCCGAAAGCAAGTCGGCGCGTATCAGGCTTTTCTTGCGGCATTCCATCGGTTATGGTTCGGGCGCGCATGAAAATGAATCTTCTAATAACAGCCGAGAGAACGCTGGTTATCGCCCCGATGCTGGCGGGAGTGTTGATGGCGGCGCAGGATCCTGCGGCGAGAGTGGCATCCGAACCGGAGCTCTACCAGGAAACCTACCGGCCGCAATTCCATTTTACAGCCGCAAGAAACTGGCTCAACGATCCGAATGGCCTGGTTTTTTATCGCGGCGAGTATCACCTGTTTTTCCAGCACAACCCTCAAGGCGTCCAATGGGGTAACATGACCTGGGGACACGCGATCAGTCGCGATCTGGTGCGCTGGCGCCAGGAAACACACGCCTTGCTCCCGGACGCTTTGGGAACTATGTTTTCCGGATCGGCCGTCGTGGACTGGCAAAACACCACCGGATTCAAAACCCGTGGGGAAAATCCGCTGGTCCTCATTTATACGGCCGCGGGGGGGACATCGGACGAGTCGAAAGGCCAGCCCTTCACCCAATGCCTGGCCTTCAGCAACGATCGGGGACGGTCTTGGACCAAATACTACAATAATCCGGTCCTCAAAAACATCCACGCCGACAATCGGGATCCCAAGGTGTTTTGGCATAAACCCACACGGCGCTGGATCATGGCCTTGTATGTGCCCCAGCCGGATCCCCAAAAACTCGAGGCCAACGGAAAACCCGCGACGTTGCATACCGTGCAATTCCTGGCCTCCGCTGACCTCAAGGATTGGACCTATCTCAGTCAAATGGATGGCTTGTTTGAATGTCCCGACCTTTTTGAGTTACCCGTCAACGATCAATGGTCCCAGTCGCAATGGGTGCTTTTTGGAGCGGACGGCGAATACTGGCTCGGGCAGTTTGACGGTTTTCGTTTTACTCCGGAAACACCGAAGCAGCGCGGAGATTGGGGCAAGAATTTCTACGCGGCGCAAACCTTCAGCGATATTCCGCCCTCCGACGGCCGCCGGATCCTCATCGGGTGGATGCGAGGAGGTCAGTATCCGGGCATGCCCTTCAATCAACAAATGACTTTCCCGTGCGAGTTGAGCTTGCGCCGGACGGCGGACGGAATCCGACTCTGCAAATGGCCGGTTCGCGAGATTTCATCTCTCTATGCCCGGACGCGAGTTCTGGAAAATCGTCTCGTAAAGCCGGGCGACAATCCGCTTCCGACACTCCAGAGCGAGCTGTTGGACATTGACGCGGTGATCGCGCCGGGCACGGCTGAAAGTGTGGGATTCCTTTTGCGGGGCGCGACCGTAAAGTGGGACGCCCGCACTCACAAGCTGGATGCCCTCGGATGCCAGGCCGATCTGGCGCCGATCCGCGGTCAGTTGCACCTCCGCCTGCTGCTGGATCGGTCCTCTCTGGAAGTCTTCGGCGGCCGCGGTTTGGTGACCTTGTCCACGTGCTTTCTCCCCCCACCACCCGACCGTGATATCCGGTTTTTCTGCCAGGGCGGCGAGGCCCGGTTGATCTCGTTAAAACTGCGTGAGCTCGAGTCAGCTTGGCCCCAGGCTTCGAAACCGGAATCTGAACAGTAACCGCTCAGGAACGCCTGCGGCTTAACGGTTTCGAACCACGACGCCCTCCAGCTGAAGCACTTGGTTTTCCTGGAGATAAGTCACCTTCCCATCTCGTGACACAACACGGCCATCGCCATGGATCCGTGTGCCATCGTTCATCATCATGCTGCTGTTGGCTGGAATCCGCAGCAAGGAACCATCTTTCTGCACGGTCACCTGTCCCTGTCGCATCACAGCAGTGTCCTTGACTGGAAAGGAAGTCCCGTCGGTTTTGACCAGTTGTCCATCCAGCAGGCGAACCCGCCGTCCGCCCGGCTGAACTAGGTAGCCATCGGGTAATGCCTGCGCGCCGTTCCCCAGCGTGTAAAGCTGGCTCAACCGCGTGGCGACGCCGTCTTTGACCAATACCGCCCTGCCCGCCTTCACTACAATGTGATCGAACACAGGCTGGATCGAACCGTCCGGACTGACCAGGTTGCCGTCCGACTGGATGCATTGGCCTTCCAGAAGCTTGCGTTCGGTGCCCCCGGCGACCGTGAAAACACCGTTGGTCTTGACAATCACCACCTTGGCAACACTGACGTCCTGCAACGTCTGCACAAGCTGGTCCAATGGCCCGGTCCAAACCCGGTCGTCTTTCATCCTGACCGAATCAACCGCTTGTGGCGCCTCGGCGGCATAAACCGCCTGGATGCCGCCAAAAAGGAACTCACCGCAGACAACTGCCAGCACGACGCAGAATGTTCTCATACTCATAAGCGGATCGATGAATCCCGGTCGATGACCGGAATTCAGTTTCCCATCAATAGACCCTCACGGGAAATTAGTCGAGATGGAATCCCGCGCCCGAAGGGTTGGTAAATTCGATGGACGGCCTGAGATCCTGCGGCAACCGGCGCTGCGGGATAAATCCCGCGCTCCAGCCTGTCGAGTGACTCTCGCTTCGGAACCGGCAACGATCGGCACGCGAAATTCATTCCGCAGAGCGCCTCAGCCAACAAGATCCCTCCGGTTTGATTCGAGTGCACTCGCGGTTCGGATTTTTAATAATGTACCTGTCCCTTTGTATACAGGTTAGAAAATTTTCGGCGCAAATCAGCATCGGATTTTCCCTGTTTTATTTGTTTTCGACTCCGGGCGTCATTGTTACGTTAGGCGCCTTGAAGCGTCGATCTAATCCCAAGCCGTCGTCATCGGAAGACCCACGGGGGACGGAGCAAAATTTATTCTGGCAGATGGCACCGAATCCGGCTCCTGACCCGTTGCGGGCTGCGGGTGTCGGGGGCAGTCGCGCGCGGAAATGGCTGTTTCGCATCTCGGCTTTGATCGTGACGCCATTGATGGTGCTCGGACTGGCCGAAGCGGGATTGCGGCTCGTCGGGTTCGGTCATTCCACCGCCTTTTTCAAGAAAATGCGCCTTCAAGGTCGTGACGTGTTTGTTGAGAACGACAAGTTCGGCCTTCGTTTTTTCGCGCGAGATATGGCGCGAAATCCGGCGCCGGTGGTGATGGACGCGGTAAAGGCCCCCGGCGCTTTCCGCGTCTTTCTCATGGGCGAATCGGCTGCTCTGGGTGATCCCCGACCCGCATACGGAATGGGTCGTTATCTTGAGGTCTTGCTCCGGGAAAGATTCCCGGGGACCGAATTCGAGGTGGTCTGCGTGGCGATGACGGCGATCAACTCGCATGCGATTCTTCCGATTGCCCGTGAATGCGCCCGCCACCAAGGGGATCTTTGGATCGTTTACATGGGGAACAATGAGATGGTGGGGCCTTTTGGCGCGGCGACGGTCTTCGGCCGCCAGGTTCCGAGTTTGCTTTCCATCCGTTTAACCTTGGCGCTGAAAAATACGAGGCTGGGCCAATGGATCGACTCCGGCCTTGGGAAATGGCAGGCAAAATCCCCCGGCCCATGGGCGGGCATGAGCATGTTCCTTGACCAGCAGGTGGCCGCAGCAGATCCCCGCCGACAGGTCGCTTACCGGCATTTTGCGAGAAACCTGGACGAGATCCTCGACTTGGCCGGCAAATCGGGCTGCCCCGTGGTGCTGAGCACGGTCGCCAGCAACCTGCGGGATTGCGCCCCCTTCGCGTCGGTTCATTCGACGACAACAACCCCTGCCTTGAAGGCGGAGTATGAATCACTCTGCCAGCGGGCGGCCACTCTAGCCATGTCGGGCGACCTGCAGGCGGCTCTCGCCAATTACGAACGCGCCAGAAAACTCGATGCCCAATTCGCTGAAACCGAATTTCGCCTCGGCCAAGGTTACCTCCGCCTCACCAATCTCGTGGAAGCCAAAAAAGCCTTCATTCAAGCGCGTGACACTGACGCCTTGCCATTTCGGGCGGACTCGAAGATTAATGAGATCCTCCGTCAAACGGCCACCCGGCACTCGCAACGGAGCGTGGACTTGGTTGCCGCCGATGAAGCCCTGGAACGGCAAATAACGGACGGTGTGCCAGGGGCCGAGTCTTTCTTCGAACACGTCCATTTTAATTTTTCAGGCAACTACCGTCTCGCCAGAATACTGGCGGAAGCCGTTGAACCGCGGCTCCCCGCTTCGATCACTCAGCATCGGACTGCGGCGTGGGCTTCACCGGAAACCTGCGAGCGCCGGCTGGCATTGACGGACTGGAATCGCGTAGGGGTTCTCGAGGAGGTTTTGCGACGGCTGCAGGCTGCCCCCTTCACCCGACAGGCGAATCACCCGGATCAACTGAACCACTGGCGGGCAGAGTTGGGGACTCTGAAGGCCCGGCTGACTCCGGCGCGTGCGACCGAGGCGAGGGCCATCTATAGCGAGGCTCTCCTGCGCGCGCCTCGCGATCATCGGTTATATGAGGGTTACGCGGAATTTCTCGAGGCCACAGGCAGTTTTGAGCAAGCCGCCGCTCAGTGGCAGGCCATATCCCAATTGTTGCCCCATCATTTTGCGGCCTATGTCCACGCCGGTCGTCTCTTGGCCCGGCAAAAGCAATGGAACCCCGCTGAAGAACGCCTGCGAACAGCCTTGGTTTTGGAGCCACGATCAAGCGAAGGCCACCTCGAAATGGGACGCGTGTTGGCGGGGCAGGAAAAATTAGAGGAGGCGATCGAGGAATATCGGCGGGCCATTCGTTGGCAACCGGGCAACGCCCGCGCATATTTCCATCTGGCTGATGCCCTGGCTCGAAAGGACGATCGTCCGGCGGCCATGGAGGCGCTCCGCAAGGCGGTCCAGATTCAACCTTCCTACTGGGAGGCCCGATACCTGTTGGGAGTGGAACTGGCCATGAATGAGCGCGTCTCCGAGGCGCGAGGGCAATTTGAGGAGGTCCTGCGCTGGCGCCCCGACCATGTCCTCGCCCGCATCAACCTCGGGGTGGCGTATGTCAAAGAGGGTCGTTTCAAAGATGCCCGGGCCCAGTTTGAGGAAGCCCTGCGGCTGGATCCCAAAAACCAAAGAGCCCGTCAACACCTGGAAACACTCCAGCAGGGCAACTAAGGATTCGCATGGCTTTGAAAACCAGGTTTTACTTTGTCATGGGGCTGACCTTGGCGCGGGTGCCGCTGATCTTTATATTTCTCGCGGTCAGCTTGTTCGCCGGCTGGCCGATGACGGAAGGCTGGTTTGGAGTAGCGTTTGGCGCGATGATTCTATCGGCAATCACCGATCTGCTCGATGGATACTGCGCGCGCCGGCTTAAAGTGACTTCACGCCTGGGCAGTTACATGGATCCGATGACGGACAAGATCTTCTACTTGACCACGTTTCCAACCCTCGTTTACCTGGGCTGCCGAACCGGCCAATATGGTCATGCGCGCCTGCTGCTGGTGCTGGCGATTCTTTTTCTGATGCGGGACCAGTGGGTCTCCTTTCTCCGGTCGCTGGGCGCCCAGCACCATCTCAGCGCAAAAGCCAATTGGTCCGGCAAAGCCCGCACCTTGATCTCTTTCCCCACGATCTGCGTGATCTACTATGCCTTGCAGGCGCCGGCGCACTGGCCGATTCAGTTGCCCCTCTCGCTGGTGCACGGACTGGAATGGCTGAGCATGGGCATCAACCTGGTCTCGATCGTGGTCTACACGCGTTTCTACTGGCCGGCGCTCAAACTGGAAGTTAAGCCAGCACGATTTCCAGTTGATGCCCCGCGGTGATCAGCACAGGCTCCGACAGTTCCAACCGCATGCGTTGGTCTTTTTGGATTCGTTGGTGGGCCACTGGTTTCCCGTCAAGCTTTATTTCCGAGTTCCCGATCGTTTGGCTGCCGGCGACCTGAAACGCGAGTGTTTTCAGGTTGAGATGGCCATAGACGATCTTGATGATTTCCATCTGCCGGCTGGCCTCGATCGTTTGGCTGAATGATCCCCAACCTTCAGCGGTGGTGAATGCCGCGCGATAGCTCTCCGGAGTGAGGCGCGGGGCGAAGGCCAGATACCCCTGGGGTCCGTGGTATTCATAGCCGCACGCCGCCAGGAACACGCCATAGCTGGCCATGGACCTGGCATAGTGATCACCGCACTCGACCTCGTTCCAGGGATTGCGCCGGGAAGGATGATAGCGATCGTGAACGGCTCGGGCGATGGCCATGCCTTCGAGCAGCAGGCCTTCCCAGATCATGTGCCCGGCCACCTGGTATTCGAAACCGTTCATGCACTCGTTGAAGTAACCCGCGGCCCAGTCGGGACCTTTGCCTTTGGCCTGAGCGTAGTCCCAATCGGTGCGGGGAAAGGTGCACATCAGCAAGCCCGCCTCGCCAGCCATGGCATACCATCGGCCCGGCAGATAAGCCTTGCGATACGGTCCGACATCCGGCGTAAAATTGCAGCGCCACAAAGAACGCAGCGCGGACAAAGTTTCCTCGATCGGCAACACCCGGGGCAATCCGACCTGAAAGGCCCAGCTTTGACCCATGACTTGATCGATGTGGCAGCCTGTGCCGGAATTAATGGTTTCGGGGCGTTTGGGATCGGGTTTGTTGATGAAATACCCGTCATCAAACAGGCGAGCGACGATGTTGAGCGTGCCTCGATTAAAAATGGCGCGGCAATGTTTGGCGAATTCGTCATCACGCATTTCCGTGGCCATCTGTTCCCCGGCCAGGAGGGCGGCCAGGTAGAGGCCGCTCAGCCAGGCTACGGGTCCGTACCAATCGGTATCGAGGGTATTGTGCTGGTTGTCTTCAATCAGCCCGTCATCGTTGATATCCTTGGCGATGAGCCATTGAAGGGCTTTCTTAATCCCAGTCCAATTCTGTTCCAGGAAGAGACGGTTGGCGGACATTTGGTGTTCACGGAGGGCGCGGAGTATGGTGCCCGCCTGGCCATCCACAGCCGGGATGTTATTGAATTCGCCCCGGAAATGGATGGCGCCGTCCGGCTGCAGGGCAAGGCCGAAATCGACTTGTGCGCGGGTGATACGTTCGAGTTCCGGAAACAGGCGGGCCATGGCCTGGGCGTATTGCCAGACATGACCGCAGGTGCCTTCGCAGCAACCCACGCCTTCCCAGGCGTAGAACCGTCCGTTCGCAAACCGATAACAGGTCGAGGTCGCCAGAATCGAGGTGTTCAGGAACGTTCGATCGAGGAACCAGTAGGGCAGCGTGCTGTCATACCAGGTGTCGTGCCACAAACGAGTTTGGCTGCTGAGACGGTGGATCTCGCTGGCAATGTAGGCGGCGACATCCAATGCCCCGTTGAACCGCGCCGCATAGGCTCGGCCGGGAGGAAGTCGGTCCATCTTGAGATTGGGCAGATGCCAGGTCAGGACGAAAGTTGCTTTAGCCGATTGCCCAGCGGCGAGTTTCAGTTTGCGCCCAATCGATCCCACCAGGGATTTTCCGAAAGGCCGGGTGACGTATTTCCTGGCGGTGCTTGAGGTTGGCGAGAAGATGCCCTTGGGAATTCCATTGTTCGGCAGTTCCGCTGCGTCGAAATCTTCCGGTTGAGGATTCAACAGGGCCAGTCCCATGGTGCCGAAATCCGGTTCCCCAGCCAACGGCCCCAGGGGCACGCGCGGCCGGTCGCTCAGAACGATGTCATCGATGCCAATATTGCCCCAACCGCCCGACTGGTTATCGACAATCTGGAGTTGGGCTTTCTGGCCGCTCCATCGCCGGACATCCCAGGATATTGGCTTCATGCGATTATCGTTGGCGCCGGTGGCGCTGAGCACGACCTGGTCGTTTACGATCAGGTTCATGCAGGTCTTTTCCGCGTGAGCGCCTCCGCCAATGAGGAACGTGATGTAGTGACGTTCCAGAACAAACGAGCGGCTGAGCATGCTGCCTTGAGCGTCATCTCGAGTGCTTACATCGGAACCGGGCGCTGAGGCGTGGGAATTGACCACTCTTTGGCCGAGTCCGCCCACCTGGCCTTGGTAATCGGGGATCTGGGACTGCTCGACTGGCCCTCTGCCGAATGCGGTGCCGGTGACGGACCAATTGCGGTAAGTTGCCTCCTCGAAATTATCGAAAACAATGTCTGGTCTTTCCGTCGGTGATTCAGGAGGCGCGGATCCGGCGCTGCACTCCAGAAAAGTGAACTGTGGCCGGTAGGTTAGGCGATTTCGGCGAAAGCCCTCTCGTGATTGGCCGCTATGCAGGCAAATGGCATTCTCGATCCAGCCAGCCAGTTCGACTTCCACCTCAGCGTTGCTTAGATTCCGGACCGTGAAGTCCAGGAGAGTGGCCGGCAATGAGGAATCCTCAACATTCAGAGGGATGAACGGCGAGAAGGCCTGGAGGGTAACCCCCACCGGACAAAGGTCATCGCGGTATTCCACATACCCGATGGGATACTCGCCTGTGAAGGAGACCTCACGCCAATCCGTGCGATTCAAGATTCGATCCCGGGTTTGGCCAGCTTGCCTGACGCGCAAGGCAAAACCTTGCGAAAAGGGCGACTGGACGGGCATCGGCTTGGCATAGTGTTCGGCGCCCGTGGCGATACGCCGGTTGAAGATGTCCCAATGCCAAAGCCCGCCATCTCCGCCCAGATACACCTGTCCACAGCAAAGCCCTCCAATAGGCATGCCGATCTTCTCGAGATCCGATCCTCGATAGACCGCCCTTTGACCGCGTTCGAACAGTGACTTTACCCATTCGGGGCGGAGCTTCTTGTCCTCCGGAACCAGCCGGGTGAAATCCTCTCGAGAAAAGGGTCCCGCCATCGCCATCCATGGTTGGGAAAACGCGGCTGTGGTTCCCATGCTAAGCCAACGAACAAAATCCCTTCGATTCAGATCGAGGTTCAGCTTTCGTGGACAATCGGGATTGGGGTGTTGATTCATAAATGCTCGTTTCCCTGGCATGCGACGCACGATGCCATGCATTTGGTTTGGGATGGAGTGTGCGCCTAAGTCAGTCTGTCTGCAACGTCGGAAAACCGCCCCTGAACCGCAAATCAATCGACTTAACCGCCAATGGACGCCAATGGACGCGAATCAATCGCGAGGTATCCTGTCGGCTGAATCGCTTTGCGGAAAAAATTCCGCGCCCCGGCTGGAACGAAGCGCAGGATTTATCCCGCCGTGCCGGCTGTCGCACGGTTCCAGACACTCCATCGATGTTGACAGCACTTCAGGCCCTCCGTGTTTGGCCTGCTGTGATTCGCGTTAATTGGCGTTCATTCGCGGTTCAGTAATTTTATGCGCGGTTTTGGGGCTGCGTCTACGGCTTGACGGCGAATCCCTCGCGCTTTAGCTTTGGTTCAACATAACCCTTGGTCTTTGGAGTAATTAAAGGGTCATATCTGCTCAGTTTATGAACATGAATCGCCGAACTTTCCTCGCCCAGGCCACGACCGCCGTTGCCGGGATCCCTTGGCTGAACTCCTTGAATGCAGCGCAGAACTCAACCTCCGCCACGCCGGCGATTCGGATTGGGGCATGCGTGGTCAACCTCGATCAAGCCAAGAAGGCTGGCCTGGACGGCGTGGAAGTGGGAGTGGGCGGAGCGGCGGATCGTCTGTCCATCGCCGATCCGGCGGTGCGCCAAAAATACCGTGAGCAGATGAGTCAGACCGGTCTCTCGATCTGTTCGTTGATGATGGGGCTGCTGAACGAGTATCCGCTGGCCTCCGATCCGCGAGGGCCGGCTTGGCTGGAGCAGAGCATCGATGCGGCCCGCGACCTGGGCGCCCGCGTAATCCTGGTGGCCTTCTTCGGCAACGGAGATCTGCTGGATGGCAACGGCAAACTGAAGGACGCCGCGGTTGACGTGGTCGTTCAACGGCTCAAAGCGGCCGCTCCCCGGGCTCGGGACGCCGGTGTGATTCTGGCCATCGAGAACTATCTGAATGCCGAACAAAACGCTCGTATTCTGGACCGCATTAACCACGAATCAGTCCAGATGTATTACGACGTTTTCAATACCGGCGCGACCAAAGGCTACGACGTTCCGGCCGAATTACGGTTTCTCAAGGAACGCGTCGTCCAGATTCATTTTAAAAACGGCCCCAACTACCTCGAGAACGGCCAAGTCAAATTCGAGCCGATTGTTGCCGCCATCAAGGAAATCCAGTATCGGGGCTGGATTGTCCTGGAAACCTCGGCCCCCTCGAAAGATCCTGTGGCCGATGTGAAACGGAATGCGGATTACGCCCGCAGGCTCCTGGGATAGCCTCCGCGGCCGATCAGCCCGAAGCCGGCTTCTCCAGGGGACTCCCCAGGATAGAAGACAGGTGCATAGCCTCAAAAATGTCTTTATGTCTTTTGTGCCTTTTGTGGCCATTCCTCTGTGGCCCATCTGGCGGCCTGCTGAGTATTCACGTTGATTGGCGTCCATTCGCGGTTTCTAACAAGTTCAAAAGTATCACGGCATACCGAGGTATTGAACGCCAGTCCACCTGGCATTCGTTCCAGGCATCCCTTGGGCATAAAACGAACTCGCTCATTTGCGGTTCAGGATGTCACCTTAAGGGTTGAACTCCAATCCCGGTTCGGGCATGTTAAGCCACATTTCTGACCACGTTTGGGATTGTCTCTTCCCCTCAATGGAAGAGAGGAGGACGACAACCCCGTCATCGGAGATGGAGATATGAGTGGCAACGATAGTCGATGGTTTCACCGGCCTGTTCGGAACCTGCACCCGCAAAGGGGATTCACACTCATCGAACTTTTGGTGGTCATTGCGATCATTGCCATTCTGGCCGGCATGCTGCTTCCCGCGCTTGCCAAGGCCAAGGAGAAAGGCAATCGCATCACCTGCATGAACAATCTGCGGCAAGTCAGCCTGTTCCTGCAGTTTTACACCGACGAAAACAACGACACTTTTCCCGCGCACCGCAATCACGGGCTGAACAACGCCGACGAACCTCCGTCCCGCACCAATTGGTGGGGCACTACCATTGTGGGCTATGCCCGGAATCAATCGAACCTCTTTCGTTGTCCCAGCATCAAAGGCAAGCGCCTCGACAGCGGAGTGGCCTGGGAATGGAAGTTCGATGCCCACAAAGTGGGTTATGGGATTAACAGCTATTTTCTCGCCTTGTGGCCGTATCTTTCGGATGCGGTCACGGCGGGAGGCATCAAGTTCGACACCCGTCCCTGGTTCAAGCGTTCGAGCATTTTGGCGCCGGCGGATAATGTGGCCATCGGCGATGCCATGCCCAAGGCGGATGGAATGTGGAGCAGCAGCCTCTGGTGGCCCGCCGCATGCATGGATGCCAAAAACTCGAGCACCCGGGGCTTTGAAGGCATCGATCCAAACCGGCATAAAGGCACCGGCGTGGCCGTGTTTAACGACGGTCACTCGGAAGCCCGCCGCGACGCCAACATCAACCCCCCCCGCGATCCATATTCCGGCGGCGCTCAATCCCTCATCAACTCCCGTCTTTGGGACCCCCTCCAGCGCGCCGGCAACCGCTAGTGTGGTGACGCGGGCCCGTTCAACGCCCGGCGTTTGTCAACCGCCCCAGGGCCGGCTCGGGCGTGCCTTCGGGAAATGCGGGCAAAAACTCCTATCGAATGGAAGGCTTTCTCTGGTTTAATGGGTCCATGAAGAGAACACTGATGTCGATTCTCGCAGGGTTGATCGGCCTGAGTCTCAACGTTCTTTCGGCCGATGCCCGGAAGAGCGCTCCTGTGGATCCCGCGCAATGGAGAGGATTCAACCTGCTGGAAAAATTTACGTTGCGGGGCAACGCGCCGTTCAAGGAAGACGACTTCAAATGGATCGCCGAACTCGGCTTCAATTTCGTTCGTCTTCCGATGGATTACCGGTGTTACACGGAAACGAATGACTGGTTGAAATTTCGGGAATCGGCGCTTGCCGAGATTGACCAGGCGATCGAGTTCGGGGCGAAGCATGGGATCCACGTTTGCATCAATCTGCACCGCGCCCCGGGCTTCTGCATCAATCCACCCGCCGAAGCCGCCGACCTCTGGACCGATCCCTCGGCCCAGGACGCCTTTGTGGGCCATTGGGTGATGTTCGCCAAACGCTACCGTTCGATCCCGTCGGATCGGCTGAGCTTTAATTTGCTGAATGAACCGACTCGCAACACGCGCGAGAACTACCTCCGGGTCAATTGCCGAACGATCGAAGCCATTCATAAGGAAGACCCGAACCGGCTCATTATCGTGGATGGCAACAATGTGGGCAGCCAGGCCATCGCCGAATTCCTCAAGTATACGAACGTCATCCAGGCAACACGCGGCTATCATCCGGCCACGATTTCACATTATAAAGCGAGTTGGATGCGAGGTTCGGATCAATGGCCAGAGCCGGCGTGGCCGCCCGTCAAGCTCGCAGGTTATCTTTACGGATCTGCCAAGCCGGATCTCAAGTCCGCCTTGGTGCTCGAGGGAAGTTTCAAGTCGGGAACCGAAATCACGTTAAAACTCAATCAACTCTCGGCCAAAGCCCTCATCCAGGCTCGAGCCGACGGAAAAGTCATTGCTGAAGAACACTTCAATCCCATGGCAAATCCGAGTGACTGGAAGGCTGTGAAGTCGGATGCCGGCTGGACTTATCATGAACCAGCCGCCGAACGACGATTCAAGGCTGTGTTGACTCGAGATGCCCGGGAAATAACGTTCGAGAACGTGGAGGGCGATTGGTTGAGCTTCAGCGAACTGGGCATTCGCCCGCCGGACCGCGAACCGCGCGCGCATGGCGCCGACATGTCCTGGGGCCGCAAACAGAGCCGCCATCCAGTCACCGCCGACGGCAGTTTATCGCCTCCTGATGGAGAGGCGGCCGACCAGACCCTGGTGGATTACCTCAAGCCATGGCGCGAGATTGCAGCACAGGGCGAGACGGTGTTTGTGGGCGAGTGGGGTTGTTTCAACAAGACACCGCATCCGGTCGCGCTGGCCTGGATGAGAAGCTGGCTGGAGCAGTGGAAACAGGCGCGGTTTGGGTGGGCCTTGTGGAATTTCCGGGGCAGCTTTGGCATCCTGGACAGCGGCCGTTCGGATGTCGCGTATGAAGACTGGCGCGGCCACAAGCTCGACCGCCAGATGCTCAATCTCTTGCGGGAATACCTCGAGTATTAAGAGAGTATAAGAAAACTATTGACCACAACCATGGAGATAATTAATGAACTCAAAAACAATCTTGTCTAATGAACGCCGAGCGCTCTTGCGTTGGTATTGGGTTCTTGGACTCATTCTGCCTCTCCTGTTTGTTATGGACGCGCTGGCTGGAAGGACCGTGGTCCCGATGGATGGCGCCTGGAGAATCGCGGATGGCAAATCGCCCTCTGAAATCCCGGCGCACTTTTCCCGAACAGTCCCCGTTCCTGGTTTGGCGAATTTGGCCCAGCCGGCCTTTCCTCGGGTAGACGCTTTCTTGAGCCGGGAACAATTGGCCAATCGGATCCGCTCGAAGCTTTCCCCGGCGGAATGGCTGACGAACTACTGGGCGGGCAAGGTCGATCAGGATCGTGATTACTTCTGGTATTACCGGACGTTCAAGGCGCCATCAGAACGATCGGTCGCCTTGTTGAAGATCAATAAGGCCCAGTTCGGAACCGCCGTGTGGCTAAACGGCCAGAAGCTCGGTGAGTATGCCGGTTGTTTTACCGCCAGCCTATTTGACCTCAATAAGGCCATTCATTGGAACAGCGAGAATACGCTGATCATTCGGATTGGGGCGCATCCCGCCGTCCTGCCCGATAATTATCCTACAGGATCGGACTTCGAGAAAATCAAATGGACCCCGGGCATATATGACAGCGTTTCGCTGATTTACAGCGACAATCCCGTGATCGAAACTCTTCAAGTCGCGCCCAGGATTTCCACTGGCGAAATTCTCATCCAGACTCGAGTCAAAAATCATTCGACAAAATCGGTGACCACCACCCTGGCGCACACCGTGAAGACCTGGAAAGGCAACCGGCGGGTGACGGTCTCGAATCCGGAGCCGCTGATGCTCCAACCGGGGGAAGAAAAAATTATGGCTCAAACCCTCTCGATCCCCGCGGCCCATCTTTGGTCGCCCGAAGATCCTTTTCTCTATGTGCTTGAAACGACCACGGGAGGGGACTCGATCGAGACCCGGTTCGGGATGCGGGAATTCCGATTCGATGCCACGACCCAGCGCGCCTACCTCAACGGCAAGGTCTATTACCTTCGCGGTTCCAATATCACCCTGCATCGTTTCTTCGAAGATCCGCTCTGCCAGGATCTGCCCTGGAAAGAGGCCTGGGTGCGCAAGTTACTCAGGGATTTGCCCAAAAAAATGCACTGGAATTATTTCCGGTTCTGCATCGGGCCGGTTCCGGACCGGTGGTTTGAAATCTGCGACGAGGTCGGCTTGTTGATCCAGAACGAGTTCTTCGTCTGGACCGGTGGCCCGGGCTGGTATCAGGGCTATTCACGCGCCCATGATGCCAATGAGATGATCCGTCAATACCGGGACTGGATGCGGGATCACTGGAACCATCCAAGCGTCGCCGTCTGGGATGCCAACAACGAAACCAAAGACGATATCTTCGGCACTAAGATCATTCCTGCTGTCCGACCTCTGGATCTGTCCAATCGACCGTGGGAAAACAGCTACAATCCGCCTGCGGATCCAAATGATCCCGTGGAAGATCATCCTTACCTGATGTCGAGTGGTTACTTTGGGCCGTTGAATTTTAAAATGACCGATCTTGAAACCCGGGATGGCAAACCACGACCCGGAGCGCTGCCATCGGACAAGAATCCACCGTTAATCAACGAATACGGCTGGCTCTGGCTCAACCGGGATGGTTCACCGACCCGCCTGACCGAGAATGTCTACGCCCAACTGATTGGCACCAACGTCACGGCCCGCCAGCGTCTCGATTGGTATGCCTACCTTTTGGGCGCGAAAACTGAATTCTGGCGCGCCCACCGCCACTACGCCGGCATCATCCACTTTGTTTATCTGACCTGCAGCTATCCAGGTGTCTACACCGCCGATCATTTCCAGGATGTCACGAAGCTCAAATTGGATCCGGCCTTCCAGGACTATGTTGGTGAAGCCTTCAGGCCGTTGGGCGTTTACATCAATTTTTTCCAGCCAAAACTCCAGGCCGGACAATCCCAATCCTTCACGGTCATGATGGTCAACGATAGACCCGAAGTAGCACATGGAACCTTGACACTCGCCCTCGAGACCCAATCTGGCAGAACACTGGTCAAGTCAGAACGCCCTTTTGCCCTCGATGGCTTGGGGGCACAGCGCTATGAAATCAGCCTTCCGATTCCCTCCTGCTCGGGAAATGCAGTGCTAAAAGCCGTTGCCCAACCCCATAACCAAAACCGAAAAGAGGCCACCGTCAGCCGGAGATGGCTGCAGGTGACCCCTGAATGATCTGCCATAATCCTCAGACGCAGTCGGATCAGATGAGTCGCTTGGGCTCAAGCAACCGACAAAATCGAAGGCCGGGTCCTCTGATCCGGCGCTGGGAATAATCTTGGCTCGGAACTACTGCTTCCAGGCGGTCGCGTATTGGAGCTTCATGAGGTCGCGCGACGTATCCAGACCGCCGACTCGGACAGGGGCATCCAAGTCCTGATCCTTGTTGAGGGCGAGCCAGCGCCAGATTTCCGCGTGGCCATCAGCAAACGACAACTCGCAAGCTTGGGCATGACGCACGGTCGGTGAATTCTGCCAAGTCATGACCCCGGGGGCCTTCACGGCGAAATAACCATCATCAATTGTCAGATAACTTTCCTCGATGAAGACAAAGGCGTGTGTTGGACCGGGGTTGAGGATGCTGGAATATTTCTTGAACATGGGGTAGGTGGTTCCGAGCACCCAACTGGTGTCGCTCGCGCCGAAACGTGAATCAGAGGCATCCGCGCCACCCATCCGGCCATTCATCGAATAGCTGCGGATTCGGCGTTTGCCTTTCATGGCGTTATTAATGCTGGTTGGGACCTTGATGTCCCCTGGGCAGCGATAAACATCCACAGCCTTGTTGTAATCGTAGAGCTTGCCGTTTTTGATGTCATTCAGATTAGTGGCACCCGGCATGGCGGCAATGTTGCCTCCAATCCAGGCCTGCGCGTGGGAAAGCCAGTTCTTCACCAGCCAATCATCGTTGTCATTGGAATACATCGTCCAACAGAGCGTCAATTGCTTCAAATTGCTCAAGCAATTGATGTTGTGGGCCTTGGCTTTCGCCTTGGCCAGAGCCGGCAAGAGCATGCCGGCCAGGATCGCGATAATGGCGATCACGACGAGGAGTTCGATCAGGGTGAAACCGCAGGATCGGGTCTGGCGCCTGGCCGGTCTGTTCAAGAGAGAAAGGACTTTCATATGCCTGAATTTGTGCGATGGTCTGGCCGAAATATACCGTTTTTCAAAACATAAAAACCTTAACAAAAGCGCTAGAATATAGCACAAAATTGCCGCGCATGCATGGATGAAAACTTTGCCTCATCCGGATCATTTCTACTTCGATGCCGCTGTGGGTTGGTTGATGCTGGATAATCCCATCGAGGCGGAAGCCGAATTCCTCCGGATCCGACCCGATTTGCGGGAAGATCCCGATTTGCTGGAATTGCAGTGGAGTATTCAGTCCGCCACAAAAAACTGGGACCAAGCTGTCCTCACGGCACAGTCTATTCTGGAGAAGGACCCGAACCGCTCATTTGGCTGGATTCATTTGGCTTACAGCATCCGCCGGCAAACCACAGGCGGTCTGGAAAAAGCCTGGGATGTGCTGAGGCCGGCCTTTGACCGGTTTCCCAAGGAAGGATTGATTGCCTACAATCTGGCCTGCTACGCCGCTCAGTTGAACCAACTCGAGGAGGCCCGTCAGTGGCTGCAACGCTCGATTGACCTGTGGGGCAAGGACAAAACCAAGTTTATGGCGTTGCGAGACGAAGACTTGGCGCCTTTGAGAAACGAAATTGAGAACCTGTAAAGTTGACCTCACCCTCGAGTTCAGCCATGGTCTGATTCTTATGGCATCCCCATCCATCCAGGCGGTTCTATTTGACATGGACGGTGTATTGACCGATTCGGAACCTTTGATTTGCGAGGCGGCCGTCCGGATGTTTCAAGAACAAGGCCTGCCAGTCCAACCTGAGGATTTTCTGCCGTTTGTGGGAACAGGGGAAGATCGTTACCTGGGAGGTGTTGCTGAAAAGTACGGATTCAAGATCCACCTCGCCGAGTCAAAAAAACGGACCTACGAAATCTACCTGGCCTTGGTCCCGGATCAACTCAAGGCCTTTCCCGGCGCCGTCGAACTTGTCCGCACCTGCAAGGCGCATGGCTTGGCCATTGCCTTGGTCTCGAGCGCTGACACCATCAAAATCCACGCGAATCTCAATAAAATCGGCCTTCCATCGAACCTCTGGAATGCCATCGTCACCGCCGAACATGTCCAAAGAAAAAAACCGGCCCCAGATCTGTTTCTTTCGGCTGCCAAGATCTTGAATCTCCCTTCCGGGGCCTGCGTGGTGATTGAAGACGCAATCAACGGGATTGAAGCGGCCCGGGCGGCGAATATGCGATGTGTTGCGGTCGCTCAAACCTTTCCATCAGATCGGCTTCAACTGGCCGATCGCATCCGTCCCTCGGTGGCGGACCTCACACTCGACGATCTTATGAATTGGTAGCAAAAGAGACCAGTGGTAAACCTCGGAGTCCACCACTGGTCCCGGAGGAACTGAAGCAATATTACGTATGCATCAGCACCGGAAACGTAACCCCAAACCGCCCTTAGTCAACCCAAAGTTAACCGTAATCACCGTTTTTTTGACAGATAAAACGATATAGTCGACGTCTACAACGATAACGTTTTTTATGGAGATTTCTGAGGTGTTGCGACTTTGGCTGTGATCGGGAGCGGGCATGTTTGACCTGGAGAATTTCGGTTATAATCAGGATCCGCAAAACGCGTTCTTGGTCGGGCCAGGGCCGAACCGCCAGGTAGGGCTGGACCGCCGGGCCGGCCGTCTCGAGCTCGGCGCGCCCAGCGGTCGCGCCCTACCAAGGCCATAAATGACTTGCATCTGTGCAATTTCGAGTATCCTTGTGAGGAAAGAGAATTTGATGAAACCCGGGAATTGGAGAGTAACGAATCGCGAGCCAGCGGTAATGGCCCTGAGATGGCTGTTACTGGCGTTGGTTTTGGGATGGAACCATGGATTGGGGGCCAGGGGGGCGGTCGAGGCAGGTTTTTTGGCGCATGAATTTGAGCTTACCCTCGAATCAGGAAGGAGGCTGGAGGTGGCCGGTCCGCTTTTTTCAACCCAGGAGGCTGACGAGAGACACGAATGGGCCTTGAGCCCGATCATGTCCTATTATGTGGACGAAGGGATTGACGCGCGGCGGTTTGATTTTCTGTATCCGGTGATGACCTATCGCCGGGTGGGTGAGGAATATCGCTGGCAGTTTTTCCAGGTGTTCAACACGACAGGTTCGCAGAATCAGGAGGAGACGAATCCGAAGCGGTTCAGCATCTATCCTTTTTATTTGCAGCAACGTTCAACGGACACGAATCTGAACTACACGTCGGTTTTTCCGATTTATGGAAAGGTGAGGAACCGGCTGAGGCGGGATGAGGTCGAGTTTGTGCTTTTTCCGGCCTATTTGAAGAGCCGCAAGGCGGACGTGGAGACTTGGAACTATCTATTTCCGCTATTTCACTTGCGGAAAGGAGATCATCTAAAGGGTTGGCAGCTTTGGCCCGTCTGGGGACAGGAACGAAAAGGGACCACGCAACGGACGAACACATTGGAGGAAGTTCAAGTCGTGGGGGGGCATGACCGCTGGTTTGCGGCATGGCCGTTGGTTTTGCATCAGCATTCGGGCATCGGAACAACACAGGAGGTGAAGTTCGATGCGGTGCTGCCCCTGATCAGCCGGCAACGATCAGCCGGGCGAGATTCCACGACAATCCTCTGGCCGTTATTCACCGTAACAGAGGATCGGGCCAAAGGATATCGGGAATGGGATATGCCGTGGCCGTTTGTGGTATTTGCCCGGGGAGAGGGTAAACAGGCGAACCGAATCTGGCCGTTGTTCAGCCGGGTGGAAAACACGAACCTCCAAAGCGGCTTTGTTTTATGGCCGGCCTACAAGTTCAACGGCTACCGAACTGTGTCGGTGGAACGGGATCGGCACCGGGTCGGATTCTTTCTTTTTTCGCGAAAGAACGAGAGGCAGCTTGAGTCGGGCGCTCGCAGGCAGCGCACGGATTTTTGGCCGCTGGTGTCTGTCGGCACGGATTTCGATGGAAGCCGCCGGGTGCAGTTCCTGTCGGTGCTCGAACCGATTTGGCCTGACAACCCTTCGATTCGACGCAATTATTCGCCGTTATGGTCGGTCTGGCGATATGAAAAAAACGCGAAAACCGGTCGCGCAAGTCACTCGCTGTTATGGAACCTGTTCCGTTGGGAACGCGGTCCGGAGCTGAAGAAAGGGTCCTTTCTTTTTGGTCTGTTTCAGCGAGAGACGACTCCGGAAGGCAAGCGCTGGCGGTTTTTTCATATTTCGAAAGGCCGGAAGGAAGCCCTGCCGGCAGACGAAACGAAGCGGTGAAGCGGATGAGGCCGGCACTGATGTTGGCGATCTTGGGAAGCCTGGATATCCGATATGTTTCAAAACATCGGCGAAATGTTGTTGCTGTTGGGACGCACCTTGATGTTGGCGCCGCATGCGTGGCGCGAACGGCGCAAGGTGGCCGAACAACTGTTTGAGATTGGCAACGCCAGTCTGCTGATGGCGTGCATTCTCTCCCTGTTCATTGGGGGAGTGCTTGCGCTGCAAACCGGTCCCAATCTGGCGGAGCGCGGCTTGCAGAGCATCATCGGAAGCATTGTCGGATTATCGATGTGCCGGGAATTGGGGCCGGTGATGATGGCGGTTCTGATCGCGGGCCGGGTCGGATCGGCGATGGCGGCTGAGATCGGTTCCATGCGGGTTTACCAGGAGATCGACGCCTTGCGGACGATGAACATCGATCCCTTGCGTTACCTGGTGTTGCCGCGGTTGCTCGCGATCAGCATTGCCCTGCCCATGTTGGTGGTTTTCGCGGTGTTGGTGGGATGGATTGGCGGGGCGTTGGTCAGCGTTTATAACGCGCAGATCGCCATCTCATTTCAGGGATATTTGGAAAGCCTGAAGGAGAGCGTGGACGCCATGGATATTTTCAATGGCCTGTTGAAGAGCCTGGTCTTTGCGGTTGTGGTGGGAGCGGTGTCTTGTCATCAGGGATTGGCCACCCTGGGGGGGCCCCGGGGCATCGGCCGGTCGGTCACCAAAGCGGTGGTCAACTCGATCGTGCTGATCCTGATCCTCGACTATTTTCTCACCCGGTTGTTGCTTTACATCTCATGATCCCTCAGAACCAGTCCAAAACAGGCGGTGTGCGCGTCGAAGTTCGAGGCCTGCGGAAGCGTCTCGGTCAGGAATGGGTGTTGAAAGGCATCGATCTGGATATCCAGCCCGGTGAGTGTTTTGTCATCATGGGACCGAGCGGCAGCGGCAAGACCGTGCTGTTGAAGCATCTCATAGGATTGGAGCAACCGGACCAAGGCGAAATCCTTTTGGATGGCCACCGGTTGGTGGACAGCGGAATCCGGGATCGTTACCGGATGGCGATGGTCTTTCAATCGGGCGCGCTCTTAAATTCGCTAACGGTCGGCGAGAATGTCGGGCTCTATTTGCGCGAGCACCGGTTGAAGCCCGAGCAGGAGATTGCCCGTATTGTGGCCGAGAAACTGGAATTGGTTGGGCTCGAGGGCATGGAGGACCGGCTGCCCGCGGAGTTGTCGGGCGGGATGAAAAAGCGGGTCGCCATCGCCCGCGCGCTGGTGATGGATCCCCAACTGATTTTGTATGACGAACCGACCAGCGAGCTGGATCCGGTGGTGGCGGTCGCCGTTGTGCAGGAAATCATCCGCCTACGCCAAAGGCTCTCCGCGACCACGATCATTGTCACCCATGACCGCGATCTGGCCTTTGGAGTGGCCGAACGAATGGCCATTCTTCATCATGGCGAGATTCTCGCCATCGGCAGCCCCGATGAAATCCGTCACCACCCCGAACCAACCCTCCAACATTTTTTAACGATTGATTTTTCCCTGAAGGCATAACTGACAAAGGCAATATTTATGAAGAACACCCTGGAAACCCGTCTGGGCATCTTTTTTGCCCTGGTTTTGATTGCGGCGGTCCTGCTGATGGAAATGATCGGCGGCCTGGAATTTTTCCAGCAAGGATACCATGTGAAGGCCCGTTTCAACACGATCCAGGATCTTAAAGAGGGCGATCCTGTTAAAATGGGCGGCAAAAAAATCGGCCGGGTGCAATCGATCGAGTTCGCCGAGGATCGCCTCGAGGTCACGATGAAGATTACCGACCGCAGAGCCCGGATCAAACTCGACAGCAAAGCCTCCATCAAGTTTCTCGGGTTAATGGGACAGAATTATGTATCGCTCGAGTTCAGCGGCAGTCCCACCGCCATGATCGCCGAGGAAGGCGCCCTGTTGGAGTCGGTGGAACAACCGGACTTGAGCCAGTTGATGACCAAACTCGACGGTGTGGCCGGCGGAGTGCAGAACCTCACCAAGAGCCTCAGCGGCGATAACCTGGGCAATCTCATGGGGCCGCTCACGGATTTCATCAAGGAAAACAAAGACAAACTCGGCGCCATCATCGGCAGCGTGCAAACGGTCTCGTCTCAAATCGCCGAGGGCAAAGGCACGGTCGGCAAACTCATTAATGAAGACACTCTCTACGCGTCCGCCTTAAGCACCGTCACCAACTTCAATGAAACGGCGGTCGACGCCCGCAACCTGATGGGCCAGGCCAAGAGTCTCCTGGCCGAGACCGAGCAAGGCAAGGGAACGATCGGCAAGCTCCTGAAGGATGAGGCGCTTTACCAGGAATCCTCGGAGGCCATGACGAATCTCAAGGAGATCTTCCAGAAGATCAATCGGGGACAGGGTTCCGTCGGCAAACTGGTCAACGACGAAACCATGTTCAAGAATGTTAAAATGACGCTTCAGAAACTGGACAAGGCAGCGGACAGCCTCGAAGACCAGGGTCCCATGAGTGTCATCGGTCTTGCGGTGGGGACGCTGTTCTAACGGCGGGCCCGGGTCAGGGTTTGCGGACCGACCCAGCGGGTGTTGTATTTATTCATCCAGTCGTCGTTGGCCATAGCCGGGCGTTCTTCAGAGCCATAGCGTTGGTCGTCCATGCCATGGAATGGCAAGGGACCAACCGTGGTGCCGGTGGCGACGTGGAAGTCTGAGTCTTTATCCCAACCGACCGAGTAGAAAAAGAACTCGCGATCGTACCCGGCCGGCTTGGGAGGGATGCGGTCTTCGGCAAAGACCAAGGTGAGTTCGTCCCCGCCATTGAGCAGAACCAGGGCGTTGTCTTTGGCGGCGATCAGTTCATCCACCGGGCCATAGCGCGTGCACCAACCGCTCGGCGTGATGCGCCAATGCGGATTGGACTCCACCTTTTCATAGTTCGGGGTGAGCGGATAAAACCAAGGCAGATCCTCGAACTCGCAGAAACCGCGCCAATGCAAATCGGTCTTGGAAGGCGCCAGCCGGGTGATGCGGATTGGCGCGGCGGAGTCTCGTTCCCAGAGCTCGATTTGATCCCAATGCAATTCATAAGCGGTCGTCAGCTTCAACCGCCGGCTGCCAGGCGGCAGCTTGCCGCTCAGGTCCACCGTGATGGTTTTGGTTTTGCCACAGGGCACTCCCACAGTCACATCAACGGGCCGCCAACGACTGGAGCTGGCGTTGCCGGCGGCATCCGGTTGCATTACTTCCACGGCCAGCTGAGGAAATGGAAACGGCAAATTCGGATCGTGCGAGGCGGCGATATTGGCCATCCCCCCGCCGAACCTCAGCCAGCCATTTAAGACGAGAACCAAGGGGCGCTCGACCGGAAGCGGTCCAAAATCGACGGTCACACTGCTGGGTTCGGCCAGTCCGCGGAGTTGCGGAACTCGCAAATGGGTGGGTGACACCAGGCGACTATCCAGGGTTCTCAAGGCGTCTGTGACGTCGGCGCCCAGATGGTTTTCGGCGTGTCGCAGGGGGCGCGGATGACACAACGCGATCAATTCATGGGGAAGAAACGGGCGGCCGGGCAGCATTTTACTGGTCGAACAAACCCGGTTTCCCGCCGGATGATCGACCACCACCAGCTTGGCATCGTCCAGGTAAAGCACTTCCCTTAATTCCTCCGTCACCTGGAGCACGTAATGACCGTCTTTGGGCACAAACTCGGATTCCCGTCCCAGGGAAACGTATTCCTCGGGATCAGCCTCCACATATCGCTGCTCGGAAATCGGCAATCCCAAAGGAGACGCGCCGAGGATATCGGTGACGAAGCGGAACCGGGAGCCGTTCCAGGCATAGAGGTAAGGACAGGAGCCCGTGGGTTGTTCGATTTCCATCACGGTCCATACGGTCTTGGGATCGGCCTGCAGCTCGAAAGTCACCGGGAGAGTGATGTCGGTCCACCGCGGTTTGACGACCTCGGGTTTTTGATACCGTCCCAATCCAATCTCGACCGGGAGATCGCTCACCGTGCGCAGCGCCCGCCAGGTCGCCGCCTTGACTTCAATCCGCACTCCCAGGCCGCTGGCGTTAGATCGCGTGCCGTGCAAACGGAGCTTGAGCTGGTGATGCGCATGTCCGCCGTCATTGCGCAACAGGCGCAGGCCGCCATCGGTCGTGAGCAAAAGGTCGCTATCTCCATCCCGGTCAAAATCCGCGGTCTGGATCGCCACCACCTTGCCCGGGGTCATATTCTGGAGCGCCAGGTCGCGCGTGGCTTCCCGGAAACCGCCCTGGCCCAAATTTCGCCAGCAACGAATCCCCTCTCCCCCGACCACGAGATCCAACCAGCCATCATTATCGTAATCCATCAGTCTGAGCGCTGTCACCGGCTGTTGTCCCAAATCGACGTGTATGGGAGCGGGAACGCCCGTCAGGAAAACGGCAAGGCGATTGGTCGTCACCATGACGATGTCGTTCATATAATCGTTGTTGATGTCGCCCACGGCCACAAGACGGGCGGCGGGCCAGATAGCCGGCGCATTAGAGGGTGAGAGTTGGCCGCCGCGTTGTTTGATAAGAACCTGGGGAGGCGCCTCGTCCCGCACAATCACCACGTCCATCAAATCGTCGCCGTTCCAATCATCGACGACAATCTGTCTCGAGGCGGTCAGCGTGGCTGGAATACCGGAGGTCGAGGTGACGTCTTTGAAGTACATGGGGCCGAGGTTCCGGAGGACTCGAGGTTCCCGGTTGGTCGGGGAGAGGAGGAGAAGATCGAGTTTGCCGGTCAGATCCAGGTCCACCAAGGCGCCCTCGATGCCCGCGCTTCGCTTCATTCCCGCAAACGCCGTGGCATCGGTCATGGCGCCATTGGTGGCAAACCGGATGATCTGCAATCCCACGTCGCTCAGCAGGACGGCGTCTTCGTAGCGATCATTATTGAGATCGCCGACCAGGCAACGAGTGAATCGCGCGCCGGCAAGCGCGGGCAGCCTGGGACCTTGGGGGACGAAAACGCCGTTGGTATTCCAAAGCAACCGGAAACCATCGGTTCCCTCGAGGACCAGCAGGTCGTTCTGGCCGCGCTGGTTGATGTCAAGAATGCCAACGGGACCTTGATAGTTGACGTTGGTGCCGAATGCCGTGGCAGTCACATCCGAAAAAACCACGCGAATGCCGGGAGTCGCGGGCTGTTCGAGGACAAAAGGCGCGTGAACTTCCGTGTAAACGCAACGTTCGGATTCGGCGACGCTGACCGGGCGTCCTTGAGTTTCGGCGGTGATCGCCATGTGTTTTTGGACGGATTGCTGAGCTTCGTCGTTGCGTTTGAGCCGAAACAACAACTGGCTGAGGAGATAATGGGCCTGGGGGTGTTTCGGTTCCCATTCCACCACGCTTTGAAGCAATTCCACCGCCTCGGTCCAATGCCCCGCCCCCTGATGGGCCCGGGCCAGCTGGAAACTGACCGTGTTGATTTTTACATCCATGTCGCGGCATTCCTGGAGGAACTGGATGGCCTCGATGAATTGGCCCTGGCGCAGCAGGGCGCAGCCTGCCAGATAACGGGCGGCCGCCGAATCCGGATTGAGCCTCAAGACTTCACGGGCGGCCTCAAAGGCCGGAATGGCTTGATCGTCAAGCAAAAACGCGTTTGCCAAATTGAGACGCGCCTCGGCATGAACCGGCTGCAGCGCAACGGCTTTCGAAAACGCCTCGATCGCCGGTTTTCCCTGGCCTTGGTCATAGAAATTCTTTCCGACGTTCATCCAATGTATGAACGCGTCCGGTTGGGCCTCGCGCGGAGTGCAGGAGGTAAGAACGGCTAAAAGGCCCAAATATATCCAGGAAACAACCCGGCCCACCGGGGGCGGAAATAGAGCTTTTGCATCAAGGCCAGTCATACCGGCAGAGTATCGCAGCCACAGTGATCCGCAAGGCAAAGTCATGCCGGCGATTGCAGGCGATGCGAAACGAGCTTGAGCCCATCTGCCTCAAGGCATAGTCTAACAGAATTAGACGATATGAAATTGATGTGGATACCCTTGGCAGCCCTGCTGAATTGTTACGGCTTTGAAACCACCGCAACCCCGGCTGCGATCCAGGATCGCATCGGCGGAAGCCTGGCCTCGCAGGAGGCCGACAACCCCAGCCTCCAATTGGAGGCGCCAAAAAACCAGGCGCCTTTCTATCCTGCCGAGGCCGGCATTCATTTTTCAGTCGTCACATCGGACGCCAACACTCTGGCATCCACAAACATTCTCCTCAAGCTGAACGGGAACGACGTGACCCCGGCCTTGCAGATCACCGGTAATCCAACCAACTGGCAGGCTGCTTTCACGGGATTATTGCCTAACCAGGTCTATTCGGCTCAGGCAACCCTCGTGGATTCCAGGGGGCAGACGACGTCGACAAACTGGACGTTCGACACCTATGTCGAAACCGACGTCCGAACCCTTGAAGCCGAACACTACAATTTTGAGGGGGGCAAATTCATCAATAATCCCGAGTTCTCCCTGGATGAAGGTCCGTCGAACTACCTCAATAAAATTGCGATTGAAAGTGTTGATGCCCATGAAGTCTCGGCCAAGGGAAACCATCTGTTTCGACCTCTTGACCGCGTCGGCATCGATCTGAGCTCGGATCAGCGGCGTCCGATGTTTACGGATGGCGTGATCGACGATTTTGATGTGACCTCGATGGAACAAGGGGAATGGCTGAACTACACGCGGATCTTCGAGGCGGGAACCTACGAGATTAAGGCCCGATTGGCAGTCGAGGGCTCTGAAACTGCCTCAGCGCATCTGGATGAAGTGATCAGCGGCAGCACCTCGGGCCTCCAGGTCCATGTGGCGCGCGGAATGTTCCGATCATCCCTTCCATCGGGCTCGGATTATGCCCTGGTCTCCTTGAACGACGCTTTTGGATCTCCCATGGTGCTGCGACTCAACGGGCAGGTTACTCTGAGGATGACGGCGGATGGCCCAGGCTTGCGGTTTAATTATCTGGTGGCGGCGCCCGTGGCGGATCCGGGCTCGCTACCGCCTGCGGCAGTCTCCGCCTATCCTGAGCCCTCGTCAACCGGCGTGATGCCGGATTCTCCGATCTCCGTGGTTATCATCGACCGGGACACACAGGTCCGGGCGGATTCCATCCGATTGTCTTTGAATGGCCAGGATTTGACTGGATTAACGATCGAATCAAAAGGCGCGCAAGGCACCAAGGTCAGCTATGAGCCCACGACCTTTTTCGCCTACGGCGCCACGAATCACCTCCGATTAATCTATGGCGACACTGGCGTCCCCAGCCGGTTGTTTACCAATGATTGGTCGTTCGTCACAGTCAGCCAGTTGCCCATCCTTCGAGCTAGTCAGGCTTTCGCTCCCAACCTCGGCCGTCAACGCGGGTTCACCATCCACACCGTTCAGGCCAAGGCCGAACCGCTTCTCGCCGACTCGATCCAGCGCGCTGAAGAGCAACTGGCGGGGATTCATACCAATTCGGGTGTGCGGGTGGACACCCTGTCGCAGGCCTTGACGTCGGCGTCTTTGATCAACTTCAACGTGAGCCAGCCGGACATCGAACTGGGACGTTACGCTGGTGATTTTTTGGGAGACGTGATCCTGCCAGGCTTGGGGGGGCACACGGATAATGTCGCCGCCGAAGTGGTGGCCTACCTGGCCCTGGAGCGGGGAACTTACCGGTTCGGAGTGAATAGCGATGACGGTTTCCGACTCACAGCGGGATTGCTGCCGGCCGATACCAACCTTGTGCTGGCCCTATATGATGGCAGCCGGGAAGCCGCGGATACTCAGTTCGATTTCCTGGCAGAAACCAACGGCCTCTACGCTTTCCGATTGGTCTGGGAACAAGGCACTGGCCCGGGCAGCATTGAATGGTTTTCAGTGGACCGCCAAACCGGAGCCCGCACCCTCATCAACGACACCACCGTGCCTGGAGCCATCCTCGCCTATCGATTTGTGAACGGCAACGTCGTCCCCATCGGCTTTTCCAGCAATCCGGAATCGCAAACGGTCATCGAAAACCAACCGGTGACCTTTGCTGTGTCTGTGACCAACAGCATCCCGAACCCAGGAAATGTCTTTTATCAGTGGCAGGTGGACAGCGTGGATATTCCGGGCGCCAATCTGGCTCAATATGTCATTCCCGCCGTCCGCCTTTCCGACGGCAACCGGAAATATCGCTGTATGGTTACGGTCCCTGGATTCACCAGCCTGATTGGGGCCGAAGCGCTCCTCACGGTTCAACCCGACAACCTTCCTCCCCTTGCGCTTGCCGCCGTTGGCAGCCCCTCTCTCGATACCATTACGATCAGTTTCTCCGAACCCCTGGATCCCATCTCCGCCCAGAATCCAGCCAACTACACCTTGGACGGTCAAATCACGGTCAACAGCGCTTCCCTCGATGCGACGGGCACGAATGTCATCCTCAACACCGGCTTGCAAGCTGAAGGTGTCCGCTACACCCTTACCATTCGAAACGTGGCCGATGCGAGTGGCTTGCCAATCGCCAACGATGCGAGCCTCTCGTTCTCCGCCTTCAGTCTCGCCAGAGGCTACGTCCAACGCGAGTTGTATCTGAACATTCCCGGTTCCAGTGTGATGGACCTGGAAAGCACCGAGAAATACGTCCTGGGTCGGTGGGACTCCCAGACTGTTCTCGACGGTTTTCAGATTCCCGAAAATATCGGAGATGAATACGGCCAGCGGATCTCAGGTTACTTGATCCCCCCCGCCACCGGTGTTTACGTGTTCTATGTCGCCGCGGACGAGACGGCTGAACTTCGTCTCAGCAGTGACAGCAATCCTCTGGGCAAAGTCACGCTGGCCTTTGTCGAAGGCCCCACCGCTCCTCTCGAATGGAACAAGTTCGATAACCAGGCGTCCGCTCCAATCCACCTGGTCGAAGGCGAGCGATACTATATCGAAGCCGTTCATAAGGAAGCCGATGGCAATGATCACCTCGAAGTGGCATGGAAAAGACCCGGCCAAGGGGGAGACGTCATCGAGCAGATTCCATCCCAGTTCCTCGCCAGTTATGTCAATCCAGATTCCGACACCACACCCCCCGTCTTATCGATTAGCCGATTCCAGACCAACATTCTCCTCTCCTGGCCAAAGGCCAAAAGCGGCTTTCAACTCGAGAACAGCCTCGTGATACCCGCCACCAACTGGATTGCAGTCAGCCAGCCCGCAACGTCCGATGCCACGAATTATTCCGTCACGCTGCCCGCATCCGGAAAACAGGGCTTTTTCCGACTGAAAAAATAAGCGCGACACGCCTCGAGGGTAAGGCATGCGGAGGCCGTTGTCTTTCCACTGCCACAGGCTATCCCTGGCAGGGCTATTTGATCTGTCTTGCGCCCGCATCAAGTCCCCAAGCTCACAGAGCAAATGAATTCGCTATTGGATCGATCGAGATCCATTCCGGATCCGAGTGCCATGAGCGCACATTCCAAGGTTGCCATGCCCGGCGGTTTTGGCACAAACTCGGATATGCGATTGTTTTTGTCCTGGATCCTGGGCCTTTGCCTGACTGGCGGGATGACTGCGGCCGAGCGTGTTTTTGACTTCAGCCAGTTCGCGATCAACAGCCAGCCCAAGGAATTCGAAAGCACGGTCACCGGCTTGGGTAAACCGGGTGAATGGAAAGTGGTGCTGGTTGAAGGGCCGGCCTCCTCGCAACTGTCGGTTACCAACGCTGTCATCAGCAACAAACGGGCTGTGCTGGCCCAATTGGCCAGTGATCCCACCGATGAACACTTCCCCCTTCTCCTCCTCGGCAAGGAGGTCTACGGGGATTTTGTTCTGTCCACTCGTTTTCAGACGGTGTCAGGAACCAAAGAACGAATGGCCGGCCTGGCTTTTCGAGTTCAAGATCCGAACAACTACTACGTTGTCCGAGCCAGCTCGCTCGGCAACAACCTGAGGTTCTACAAATTTGTCAATGGCACACGAAGCCAACCCATCGGGCCGGAGATTCCCATCCCGAGCGGAACGTGGCATGAGTTGTCGGTCGAATGTCAGGGAAACACCATCCGATGCAAGCTCAACGGCAAAGAAGCCATACCGCTCATCACCGATTACTCTTTCACCAGCGGCCGGATCGGTTTGTGGACCAAGTCCGACTCAATCAGCCACTTCACCGATACCAGGATTCGGTTCACCCCGCGTGAAACCCTGGCGCAGATCCTGGTCCGTGAATCCATGCAAAAGAATCCGCGGTTGTTGGGATTAAAAGTGTTTGCCTATCGTGGGGATCCTCCGAAGCTGGAACTGGTTGCCAGCGACCAGCCCCAGGAGGTCGGCGAAGCGGGAACCAGCGTGGAACGGGATGTCATCGGACGCGACGTCACCTACACCGGGCGCACCAAGAATACGGTGTCGGCCACTCTGCCCTTGCACGATCGCAACGGCGAAGTCGTCGCTGCTGTCCGCGTCGTCATGAAACCCTTTCCAGGCCAAACCGAACAGAACACCATTGCCCGCGCCATGCCAATCGTCCGCGGCATGGAACCAAGCATCCGCTCCGCGAAAGATTTCGTCGAACCTTAGCTCTGGAGCGGCACTTCGGAGAGCGGCTGTGTCCGAAGGATCAGCCGCAGACCAAACTCCGCGCAACCCGCAGGGCGCCACTTCTTTTCCGCCCACACTTCGTTGCTCGCTCCTGAACCCTACGGGTATGCGCGTTACTCGCGCCTGATTTGCTCGGGAAATCTCTCGCGGCGAATGTATAGCGATTGAGGAGATGCCCCACTAAGTGGTCACCGGTGGATTGCGTTTGAGGAGGATAGCCTCGACGATTTTCCGGGTAAGATCCGGTTTTTCCTGGAGAGTCTTCTGAGCCGCATCCTTCCCCTGGCCCACCAGCTCTCCGGCGAATTGCAGCCAAGCGCCTTTTTTGTCGACGACGCCGCACTCGACACCGACATCGAGGATACTGCCTTCCTTGTTAATCCCCTGGTTATAAAGGATGTCAAACTCGGCCTCGGTAAAAGGGGGTGCAACCTTGTTCTTGACGATCTTCACCTTGACGTGGTTGCCCACCACGTTGCCGGCCGAGTCCTTGATGACGTCTTTTCGGCGAATGTCCAGGCGCACGCTGGCGTAGAACTTCAGTGCCTTCCCTCCCGGAGTGGTCTCGGGATTGCCAAACATCACGCCGACCTTCTCCCGGATCTGGTTGGTGAATACGCAGGTGGTTTTCGCCTTGTTGATGATCGCCGTCAGTTTGCGCAGCGCCTGGCTCATCAGCCGGGCCTGCATCCCCATGGTCGCCATCCCCATCTCTCCTTCCAATTCGGCCTTCGGCACCAAGGCCGCCACCGAGTCAATCACGATCACATCCAGGGCGTTGGATCGGACCAGAGTCTCGCAGATCGACAGCGCTTCCTCTCCGCTGTCCGGCTGCGAGACCAGCAGTTCATCGAGGTTCACCCCCAGCCTCTTGGCATAGGCCGGATCGAGAGCATGCTCGGCGTCAATAAATGCCGCCAATCCGCCCGCCTTCTGCGCGTTGGCGATCACATGCAGCATCAAGGTCGTTTTCCCGGAAGACTCGGGGCCGAAAATTTCAACCACCCGTCCCCGCGGCAGTCCGCCGACCCCCAAGGCCAGATCCACCGCCAAAGCCCCCGTCGGTATGACCTCGATCTTCAGTCGGGCATGCGCGTCCCCCAAACGCATAATGCTGCCTTCGCCATACGATTTGGTGATGCTGGCAATGGCTGATTCCAAATCCCGCCTGCGCGCGGCTTCCAAGCGGGCGTTCTCGGCCGCTTTCTCCTCGGTTCCGGCACTCTTTTCTGTGTTCTTCGGAGGCATAGCTTTTTCTCCTTCAATTAATCACTAATATAAATACTTTGTTTTTGTCAATAATATAAATCCACCGCCTGCCCCTGTTCGCTCGGATCCGCCTCCGGGAAAATTCCGGGGGGGGGACCGGAGGCGCGCGACATCCGGATTTTCCTCGAGACGTTCAGCGAAGGAAAAGCGCGGTCAGAGCGTATACCAGGCCAAGCTCGGCAATCAACACGGCGCTCAATAGGATCCAAACCATGGATTCACGCCAGGCGGGATTACGATAGACGGTTTCACTCAGCGAGAACCGGAGTTGAACGGCGCCCATGCCGATCAAATCGCCATTTCGCAGCAGTTGATCCTGAAAGGGTTGGCCGTTGATGGTAGCCAGAGCTTCGCCCTGGCGGCGCGCCCAAAAGCCTTTGCGTCGATCCCAGGCCAGCTCCAGGTGAAAGTCCCACACGCCTTCGTCCTCGAAGCGCGCGTCCATCGCGACGCCGCGTCCGACCCGAAAAGGAAAACGGCGGGCTCGAAGGAACTGACCCGCCATGCGTCCGCTCAGAATGCCAAGCAGAACCATCTAGATCTTGCGTTTGGGAACGTAGATGACATCCCCGGGAACCACCGGAAGATCCAACTCGGGCTTCTTCCGCGCGTCACGGGTGTTGATCACAAATTTTCGTCCGTCCTGCCGGGTGAGCAGCACTGTCTTCTTGTTGGCGAAATCCGTAAAATCACCCGCGGCGGCAATCGCCTTCAGCACGGTCATGCCGCCCGCGTAAACCAACCGGCTCGGATTTTTGACCTCGCCGGAGACAAAGAAGAATCGATTTTCGGTCTGGACGGTGACCACGAGGCGGTTGAAAAACCTCGGGACATAAGCCTTGTGAATCTCCTCCTGCAATTGGGCCGGGGTCTTTCCCCCGGCGGTGATCGTTCCCACCAGGTGGAGCGTAATCTGACCGCTGGCGCTGATCCGTTCGTCATGGCGATCGGGGGGATTGGGTATTCCTGAAAACACGATGCTGACCAGATCATTCTCTCGGAGAATATCATCTCCGTCGCGGGCGGCGCTCACGGCGGCAGTGGCAGCCAAGGGTTCTTCGGAGGCAGGCCCAGGTGTGCTGCAACCGGTCAACAAGAGAATCCCGAGCAAGCATGACAGGAGGGCGCCCTCAAAGACGGCATGGCGAAGCAACTTGTTCATATCCGGATATCCTTAATAAACCAGAGACTTGAAGGCAATTAATATTTCTGTTTGATCTCCAATTTGGCCTGCTCGGTCCCCGTCTCGCCGTTCTTCCTGGACTTCGTCCGTTTCGAGCCGTCCTCGTCCTTCTTGGTGTAGTAATAATCGTAATAGTAACCGCTGTAGTAGTAGTAATAGGAATCCTGGGAGATATTGATGTTGTTGAGCACGATCCCCAGAAGATTGCCGCCGACCTTTTCCACCATCTGTTTGGCGCGCAAGGTCATCAATTGCGGATACTTGCGATATTGCACGACGAGCAAAACCATATCAACACCGCTCGCCAGCACGGAGGCGTCGCTGACGCCCATGATGGGAGGCGAATCAAAAAACACGACATCGTATCGCTGTTTCACTTCGTTGATGAAATCCTTCATCCGGGTTGAGTTCAGGATGCCCATCGAACTGCTCGGCAACTTGCCGCTCGGCAGGAAGTCCAGGTTGGTGAACGTCGTGGTCTGAATCACTTCCTCGAGAGAGTTTTGCTTGAGCAGATAATTGGTCAAGCCAATCGAGTTGGAAATCCGCAGAAACTTGTGGAGGCTCGGACGGCGCAGGTCGGAGTCGACCAGCAGGATTCGCTGACCGGACTGGGCAAAAATGCAGGCTAAGTTGAAGACGGTCGTGGACTTGCCTTCGGCGGCGCCGCCGCTGACGACGGTAATGCTGTTCAGACGTTCGTTCTTGCGGGAGAACAGCAGGTTGGTGCGCAAAACCCGATAAGCCTCGGCATGCGGGCTTTCCGGGCCTTCGTCGAGCAGGTTGCCGACATTCTGGGGTATGACCCCCAAAACGGGGGCTTGGAGGGCCCGCTCAACATCATCGATGGTCTTGACGCTGGTATCGAGATACTCGATGAAGAAGGCCAATCCAACGCCAACGATTAAACCCACAATCACACCTAACGCGATGTTCAGAGGAATGTTGGGCCGTAACGGTTTTATGGCCGGTTCCGCCCAGTCGATGATATCCACACTCGAGGTCTTGGGGAGCGACTTGTCGACGGTCTCCTGGAAGATCTTCAAGGAGAGAGCATCGCGGTATTGCTGCAGGCGCTTCAAATCGCGTTTAGCCTCAAAATAAGGCGCGTAAACTGTCGCGTTGGTATTGTCCTTTCGCTTGGCTTCCTCCAACTGATTTACGATGGCGTCGATTTGACCTTTGGCAGTCTTGGCCTTGTTCTGTAAGCCATCAACAATCCCTCTTAAACGGCTTTCAATGAGTTGATCCACGGTATTAATGGCTTGCTGAACACGCTGAACATCAGGATTTTCCATCGATCTATCCTGCAATAGCGCGGTCAGTTCCTGGTGCCTTTGCGCGCTCGTAAGCAACAAATCCTCCAATTGACGATCATTCGGCCACATGACCGGAACAATGTCCCGGAGGGATTCGATGGGACGATTGGTCAGTGTGCTCAGTAACTCGCTATACTGGATGTAGTTGTTCTCGGCTAGGAGTCGATCGGTCTCGAGTTTCCTCACCGTCTCGGCATCCAAGGTTGGGGCGGGGCTGTCTCCTTCCGCGATGAAATCTGGGATCATGTGTTTGGTTCGCAAATCACTCACGAGTTTTTGCGCGGCAACCACCTCCTTATCCCGGACATCCATCTCTTGGTTGAGCTTTTCAATGCCGCGTTCGGAGGACTGCTCTCGCTGCGCCATACGATTGGTGCGGTATTGCGAGGCAATTTCATTGGCGATTCGCGCGGCTTGGTATTTGTCTTCGTTGAAAACCCGGATCTCGATGATCGATGTATTGCGGTATTGCCGGACATCGATCTGCTTTTTCAGCAGCAGGAATGTCTCGTTGGTCTCCAGTTTGTTTTCGATGTTAAAACGTTTGGCGAAGTAAGAGCAGAGGTCCAGGTTGCTGATGACGTTATAGAGGACGGCCTTGGATTGGATGACTTCAAACTCGGTCTGAAGGAAATAAGGATCGTAGGAAGTGACCGTCTGGCGCTCAAACAGTCCGGGAATATCGGTGATATCCTTCTCGACACGGATCCGGACCGTGCTCGAATAGGACTTGGGCAGGATATAGGTGACGGCGGTGGTGGTGATAACAACCAGCAAGAACACCGCCATGATCACCGTCTTACGAATCCGGATGATCCGCCAGTAATCGAGGAAGTGCAGTTGGTTTTCGGGAGGAGGATTTGCCTGAAAGTTTTCCATGATCAAAAAAAAGGAGGCTAGATTTCTTCATCCAGCCTCCTCAATGCATTTTAGTTTAAAGTATTAATAAGAGGCGCGAATTCCCAGGTATACGCGATTGCGATCAAATTCGCGGCCGTCAACATCGGAATCGAGGCTGTCGAAGTTGTAACCCACTTCGGTCGCCAGGTAGCGGCTGATCTGATAGGACAGGTTCGCGCCCACCAGGAAGTAATCATCCGTGGCAGAATCCATCGGGCCTTCGTTGAACTCGGAGTTCTGGTACTGAGCCAGCAAACTGCCGCGGAGTTTAGCCGTGAAGGCGTGATTAATCGATCCGTAAATGGAAAGCGCGGATTGATCCAAAGAAGCCATGTCCGACGCGATGCGCGAGTACTTGACACCGAGTTGGGCATTGCTGCCTTCATTGTACGCCCAAGTGATGCTGGCATCGGCGTACGGCGTCAGATCCGTATCATCTGCATCCGCGTCGCTCGGAAGGTTATTGTAATCTGTGAACTGACCGCCCAAGCGTATAGACCCCATCAATTCCGGCGTGAAGGTTTGATCGACGCCCAGGTAGAAGTAATGGGAGTAGCTGTTGCGATAATCAGAATCTATTCCGCCAATCGTGTAATCGCTGGTGTAATCCAGAACGCCAAACTGGTACCCGAGGATACCGATGGTGTTTGGCAGGGCCTGATAACGCAGGTTGACTGTCGCCATGTGCTCGAGCCGATCCAAATAAGCCGAATAGCTGTCATCACCATCCGGATCGTAATCATACAGATTATTGGCGTAGCCGACCAGGAGGCTGAACAGGCGCGACAGCTGGGCGTCAAAATCGATGCCTGCGGCATTCATGATATTGTTGCCCGGCACGCGCATTTTTTGGACCAGGAATGCGCCCGCATTCATCAATCCGGGCTCTTGGCCGATCACGAACGATTCGCTGACTTTCAGTTTATAGTTCTCTGAAAAGGCGTGGTTCATGAGCAGACTGACCTGGTGGGTCCAATCGGCGGAATCCTCGTCTCGATCCTCATACCACCGCATGCCCATAATATAGCCGGCGGAGATGAGGGTTTGATCCATCGGGAAATTGAGGGTGAGGGCCGGACTGACCTCCACACCAAAACTATCTCGCTCCGCCGGTCCTGACGGTTGAGTCATGTAGTTGTCATCGTAGAATCCGCGCAGAGTGGCGGAAACGCTCCAAAACTTGGACTTCTCCGTGGTGGTCAGGCCGGGCGCATAAGCAGCGTGGAGCCCCACTGTGCCCAGGGCAATTATACTCGCAGAAGTAATTATTTTTTTCATAACGATACTTTTTTCTCTCAATTCGCCCAAGATCAGCTTCCTAGAAAAGATGATCATTTTTTACGTTCTCAACCGGGGGTTGTCAAACACAAATCGTTAAAAAATCAGCTTCCATGCCCTTACTTCTCAGGGACATTCCATCGCTCCCGGTCGGCAAGCAGGATCTGCTCGGGCAAGATCACGGACAAAGCGGTCCGCAAAGGAAAGCCGGAAGGCACTTTGCTTGTCAGGAGCACTTCCAGCGCAAACCGGCCCCAGGGACGGTCGTCGCCCTTGACCAGCTGCGACTGGAATTTGCCATCCAGGCTGAGCTGCGTCAGATACAAGGCTTTGACTGGTTTCTGGAAATCGTTGATTTTGAAAAACGCCTCTTGAGGGTTCTGCGTATACCACAGACAGTCCCGTCCCCCATACCAGGCGACCGCCCAAGGCATATCGCTCATCGTGAGTTCATCCTCGTTGTACCATCCGCCGATTTGCTGAATCAGCGGCGGAAAGTAAGGGGGATAGACGACGGGAAACGACTTGGGCGGGAGAAACACCAGGATCAGAGGCAAGCTTGCCACAGCGAGAACAAAGGTGGAAATCGCCGCTGTAGCCCGTGGAAAGGCCACTTCGATCTGGTCCACAAGCACGGAATACAAGCTGACTCCGTAAAGAAAAACGAGCGGGGCCAGGACCACGAGCAGGTTCTCGGAGTTCACGTCCGGCACCAGGGTGCTCAAATGCGTTCGACCGATCGCCTGGACGACCACCATCAGCAGCAAGGACATGAGCAGGAAATATCGAACGCGGGCCACAGTGGGGCTGTTGAACGCCACCAAAAGTCCCACCAGAAAGAGGCCGCTGATCCAATTCCCGCCCAGTCTGGGCAAATCGTTCTGCACGATCTGGCTGGCATTGATCAGGAGCTTCTTGCTGTAGTCCTGGAGTTCGAGCTGGCTGACTTTGTCAAGTTCCTCGCCCAGGGACCGCTCCAACCGGGTGCTTTGCAGCGCGAGGGTGGTATCCTGAGCCGCCGCATACCCGGCGGTCCCGAAGAAGGTCCCGCTTACTTGATAGTTGCGCGTGATCCAGGGCGCCATCAGCCCGATAAAAACGGTCAAGGCAGCCAAGGTCATGAAGAATCGGCGTTGCGGAAAAAACAGGACCAGAAAGGCCACCACAGGGATAATCATCCAGGCGAAAGCATAGCGCGTCAGCCCCCCTAAAGCCGTTAATCCCCCCACCACAGCCGACCAGAACAAGAACCAAAAACCTCCGTGCTGGGGCTCCCGCGTTCCCTGTTCAAGGCGCGCCAGGCCCCAGACCAATCCCAGAAAGATCACCACCAACAGCATGGTGGACAAACCGGAAACACTGAAGCGCCAAAACAGGAGCGAGCCCGCCATAATCAAGGCGCTAAGCCCACCCACAAAAGCGTCGAACATCCGTTTGCCCAGGCAGTATACAAGCCAGATTGCCAGCATAAACAGGACTTGGTTGGCGACGGCTATCACGATCTCAGGCTGATAATGGAAAAAGGTGGTCTCCCGTGGAATGTCCCACTGGAACGGCGCCACTTTCATCAACCCGGCCAGCAGGACCGGATAGAGCGGCGGCGTGGCCAGATCCGGATGCGCGGTCTTGATCAGGGCATCGTTGTCTCCGCGCCTTTGCTGGATCAGTTGCATGCTGAGAGGCCGAATGAAATGGGTGGAGTATCCCCGGCCTTCGGCCAGATTCCGGGCCAATTGCCCGGCTTCCATGGCTTCCGGATTCACAAAGCACTGTTGTTCCTGGATATCGTAGGCCACCGCCAATCCGACGAACCCCAGAATCACCGTGATCCATTTGATGACCTTGGCGCCTTCCCCCAGTTCGATTTTGTGAATAAACTCCTGTAAACCAGCCATTTTAGAATCCTTCCAAGTGGTAAGTATGTAGTTTGCGATGCAAGGTGCGGCGGCTCATGCCGACCTTTTTCGCGGCGGCAGTTCGATTCCCATTAGCCTCTTTCAGCGCGTGGATGATCAACTGTTTTTCCGCCTCGTGAACCGTCAAATTGTCTTGATTGAAGAGTCTGTGCATTTCCTGGCCCGAATCGGCGGCCATTGGCTGGCGCAGGCTGGCCGGCAGATCTCGAAGCTGGATCTGGTCGGTTCGGCAGAGAACGACCGCGTGTTCAACAGCCGTGCGTAATTCCCTGACATTGCCGGGCCAAGGGTAACGAAGGAATTGCTCGATGACCTCAGGGGCAAATCCGGCGACGGACTTCCCGTTTTCCCCGGCAAATTCGACGAGAAACCGTTGGGCTAGCATCGGCACGTCTTCTTTTCTTTCGCGCAACGGCGGGAGGATGATTTCAACCACCTTCAACCGGTAGAGCAAATCCTCCCGAAAAGAACCGGCCTTGACCAAGTCCGGCAGATTCTTATTGGTTGCCGCGATCAACCGCACATCGGCGGTGAGGGTTCGGTTTGAACCGACACGTTCGAAGGTTCGTTCTCCCAAAAAGCGAAGCAGTTTTACCTGGATGGAAGCGTCGATTTCGCCGATTTCATCCAGAAACAGAGTGCCTCCTTGGGCCTGCTCGAATCGGCCGATGCGACGTTCGTGCGCCCCGGTAAAAGCGCCTTTTTCATGGCCAAATAATTCGCTCTCCAGAAGGGTCGGCGCCAGGGCCGCACAATGCACCGTCACCATCGGTTGAGCGGCTCTCGGACTCAATTGGTGAATGGCCTTGGCAATCAGTTCTTTTCCGGTGCCGCTTTCGCCCAGCACAAGAACGGTCGCCCGGCTCGGAGCGACCTGGGTGACCGTCTCCAGCACTTCCTTCATGACGGGGGATTCGCCGACGATATTTTCAATCCCAAAGCGAACCTGAAGCTGCTGTCGGAGGCTCCGGTTTTCCGCTTCCAGATTCTGCTGGCGCAAGGCACGGCCGATCCGCATCTCCAATTCGTCAATCTGCATCCGCCCCTTGGCGATGTAATCATCCGCTCCGCGCTTCATCGCTTCCACGGCCACGTCTTCCGAACCATAAGCGGTCATCAAAATGCAGATGGGCGGCTTGGCCAGGGACTTGGCCCGGCCGATCAGCTTCATCCCGTCCTCCTTCGGCAACCGCAGATCGGTCAACAAGACCGCAAAGCTCTCCCGCTCGAGCAATTCCATCGCGGAGGCGGCATCCTCGGCCACATACACATCATACTGTTCCTCCAGGGCGGCCCTCAAGCCCTCCCGAGTCGGACGCTCGTCATCCACAATTAATACAGCCGGCTTAATCATGCAGACGCGCCTCCAGCAATCGCGGTTGCGGCTCGCGCACAGGAAACCAAACCCGGAATGTCGACCCCTGCCCCACACGGCTCTCGATATCCATCCGGCCGCCGTGCTCGCGCACAATGCGCTGCACAATCATCAATCCCAATCCTGTTCCCTTCTCTTTTGTGGTGTAGAACGGTTCGAAAATGCGCTGGATTTTTTCCTGCGGGATTCCCCCGCCGGTGTCGCCTATGCTGGCCCACACCCCCTCCTTGGCTTCGCCGGATTCCACCGTTAAAACCCCTCCCCGAGTCATCGCCTGCATGGCGTTCTTGATCAGATTGACCAATACCTGTTTCACCTGCCCCACATCCAGGGGACCTAACGGCAGCTGCCGGGCCAGACGCACCTTGACCACGAGCCCACGATTTTCAAGCTCCGGCCGCAACAACTCCAGAGTCTCCCCGATCACTTCATTCAAGTTCGCCAGTTTCATGCGCATGGGGCTCGGCCGAATGGCCTGCAAAAACTGGGTGACGATATAGTCCAGGCGCGAGATCTCCCCTTTGGCCACCTGAAGATATTCGGCTAGCCGCCGCGCTCCTTCATCGCTCTCGTGGAAATCCTTGGCCCAGGAAGACCGTTTCCGGGCGGCCTTAACGCCTGCCGGCGGCGCGGTCGCACCCAAACCTTGCCGCATCTTGCGTAATTCACGCTCCATGAGCTGCAGATGGATGTTGAGCGCGTTCAGGGGATTGCCGATTTCATGGGCGACACTGGCCGCCAACAGCGTCAGGGCCTGCAATCGCTCACTTTCGATCACCTCAAAGGTCTGTTGCCGCAGTTCGGTGGCGTCGTGAAGTATCAAGGCCAGTCCCCGAGCGCCAAGGATCTCTTCGTCCAGGAGCGCCGCATAGACCCGCAGGAAACGTTCCCGCGGATAATGCACCTCCAGTTCGTGCCGGCGGATTCGATTGCCCCCCGCAAGATCTTCTTCAAACAGGGTTTCCCAATCCAGATCCGGCATGAATCGGTTGATGCCGTGGCCCTCAATCGTCTCGGCGGTCAATCCCAGCAGCCGGGTCGCCGCCTGGTTGTAGTAAAGAATTCGACCCGCCTTGTCCACGACCACAATCCCATCCTCGATTGTGTTAAAAAGCGTCTCCAAAAAGCTGCGTTCCCTCGCCAAACGCTGAACCACAGCCTGAAGCCCCTCCGTATGGAGACGATCAATCCGCCCCAATACCTTGTCAAAAAAACTGGATTTCAAACTCGGCATGCGCGATGAAACTCGAGGCCAACTAACTCAACCAGAATGCTATATCAAAGACTAAAACCATTTCTTCTTCTTGAAATACCAATAGGTTGTCACGGTGCTGATCAAGGTCACGACGATCGCCACGATGTAACCATAACGCGCGTCAATTTCCGGCATGGTGCGGAAATTCATCCCATACCAGGTCCCAATCATCATGATCGGTGTGGTCACCACCGTAATGAGGGTGAGCAACTTCACCACCTCGCTCGTCTGGTTCGATGACATGTTCAAGTAGACTTGAAGAATGTTGGTCAGGGAGTCCATATAAGCCTGAGCCAGCTCGGAAATGTGAAACAATCCATCGTATACATTCCGGTAATAAGGCACGAGATGCGCCCGGATCAGCTTGAAATCCCCCCGCGCAAACCTCGCCAACACCTCGCGCTGCGGTCCAATGATCTGACGCAAGTGCAGGACCTCCTTCTTGGTCTGAATGATCTTGTTTAGGGTCCCTTTGCTCGGATTCTCCAGCACCTGGTTCTCCAGATCCGCAATTTCTAGGGAAAGCTCCTCCAAGGCGGGCTTGTAGTTGTCAATAATCACATCCAAAAGATTATACGCCAACCGGTCCGGAGCCCTGGCAATGTGAATATTGCTCCGAATGCAGCGTTCCTCTGTCATTTGGATGGCCCGCAACGCCACCGTGTGATAGGTCACCAGAAAGTTCCTTCCCAGGAAGAAATTCAGCTCGCTGGTCGCAAAAACTCCGTCTTTGCGACTGTAGTCCACCGCGTGAATCACCATGAATAGATACGGCGCAAAACGGTCGTCTTCTTTGGGCTGATACTCCTCAACCTTGGGAGAGGGACTCACGTTGACACAGTCCTCAATGGACAGCGGATGAAAATGAAAAACGTCCTCCAGGCAGCACCGCGTTTCCTCGGGAGTCGCCGCCTCCAGATCCACCCATAGAAACAGGTTGGTATCCGCCAGCAAAGTGGGCATCAGAAAGACTTCCAAGTCCTTGCTGTGCAATCTTCCCTGCGTGGTAAATGCAAACGATCTTATCATGCCATTCTCGCGGACGTCGTCCCCACATGCCGTGTCAACTTGGCACGCATCATAAACCTCAAGGGCCTTCTGGCAAGCGTGTTTCCGGAAATTCCATCGGTTTTCCAAATGTTTCAGGGCCTTCATATTGAGCCCGTCTTGATTGGCGTTGATTCGCGCGCCGTCTTGCAGTCAGCCTGCAGTTTATCTACACTCGTTTTTAATGAGTTCCGCTCGACACCATCGTCGCCGTTCCTCGCCGGATGCGACCGCGAAATCAGGGAAACGTTTTCAGCCGCAATCCTTGCTGAAGCGCGGTTGGTTTTGGAGCAGCACGATCGCCGCGTTGCTCCTGCTGATGATGGCCGTCGTGTATTGGCGGGAAAACCGCCTGCCCTCGACGTTTGCGCCATCTGAAACATCGCTTTCACTCGGTAACACCAACCACAATGATTCCTTAGCCACAGGCAATGCCGATCTTGCGCGTCAATATGTCAACGAAGGCAACGATCTGCTTCGGCAAGGCAAAGTCGATGAAGCGCTCGAACGTTACAGGCAAGCCAACTCCCTAGCGCCCGAGGACGAGGACGCCCACTTCAATCTGGGCATTGTCTACACGCGGCGCCAGGAGTTCGATAAGGCTGTCCATCATTACACCGAAGCCATTCGCCTCCTTCCCCAATATGCCGAAGCCCATAACAATCTCGGGAATCTTTTGGCCAACCTGGGACGTTATGACGAGGCGATCGATCACTTCCATCATGCGCTCCAAGCCATGCCCGACCACGCGTCGGCTCATAATAACCTCGGCACTGTCCTCGCGCGGATCGGGAGAACCGAGGAAGCCATCAATTGTTTTGTCGAAGCCATCCGCCTCACCCCGGAGTACGTCGAGGCTTACATCAATCTTGGAAACAGCCAGATGCGGCAGGGAAAGACCAACGACGCTATCAAGAACTTTGAGGAAGCCCTGCGGCTCCGGCCCGGTTTTGAACCTGCCGTGCTCAGTCTTCAACGGGCCCAAGGCAAAGCGAGCCTCCCGGCCCTCCCCTTGAGCCCTCTTCGTCCTCCCGCCACGAATTAGCCCTGTGAGGCAATCTTTGTGCCGCCGCTTCGTCAGGTCTTGTTAAACCGGAAATTCACGATGTCGTAGTCCCGGATCACATAAGATTTGGTTTCAAGACGCTGTTTGTTGGCCCGCTTGGCCTGGGTTTCTCCACCTGCCTGGATGAGATCTTCGAAGCTGATGACCTCGGCCCGGATAAAGCCCTTTTGGATGTCCGAATGGATGACGCCAGCCGCTTCCCAGGCGGTGGCGCCCTGACGAATCTTCCAGGCGCGATTCTCCTTTCCCCCGACGGTAAGGAAACTGATGAACCCACTCTCGCGGTAAGCCCGAACGATGAGCATCTCGGGTTTCTCCAAATCCGCGGGAGTCGCCACTACGATCGGTTTGGTAGTCACGAAGGCATGGGCGGCAAGCACAGCCTGTTCGGCCTCGGTCAATCCGGCCTCAGACACGCATTGTTCGTTCTCCAAAACCGATCGGAGTCTCAACAGCGCCCGTTTCTCCGCCTCCTCAGGCTCGCGCCCCAGCCGGGTCTCAATGAATTCGAGGTCTTGCAGAATGAGATCCGGCTTTCGTTCGGAGGACACCAGAAATGCGTCCGCCGTAGCCATCTCCTCTTCTCCGACAGCGTCAATCTGGAGATAGGCCTTCTTATCGGCCTCCACCAACTTGTCAACCTGGTCCAGGCGCGGATCTTTCACGTTGTGCTTTCCCAGGGGGATTCCCGGGACACCAATGATGCTTAGTTTCATGATTCAAACGACTCAAAACCGTCCCGCGCTCATCGCAGCAGGTTGACCGGTCAAACAGCCGGCGATCCTAACCTCGGAATCGCGATCAAGTCCAGCGATTCTGCGCCTGGCGCCCATGAACCTCGGAGGGACGAGCGCCGCAAGTCCCCAAAATTGGATTCGAGGGCCTCGTGTATCTCGGCCCTCCGAAACGAGCGGTTCCTGGGCAGAATTGCTGGCGCCTTGGCGACAGGATGCATCCAAAGGTTGGACTGACTACTCCCACTCGATCGTGGCGGGAGGCTTGCTGGATACGTCGAAGCACACCCGATTGACCCCCTTGACTTCGTTGATGACTCGGTTCGATATCTTTTCCAGCAAAGGATAGGGCACTCGGACCCAGTCGGCGGTCATGCCATCCTGGGAATCGACAATCCGCAAGGCGATCGTGTAATCGTAGGTCCGTTCATCCCCCATCACCCCAACGCTGCGGACCGGCAAAAGCACCGCAAAACTCTGCCAGGTTTTATAATACCATCCGCTTTCTTTCATTTCCTGAACAACGATGGCATCGGCATTCCGGAGGATTTCCAGGCGGTCGGCGGTGACTTCTCCCAGGATGCGCACCGCCAGCCCCGGTCCTGGAAAAGGCTGGCGAAAGACAATCTCCTTGGGCAATCCCAATTCCAGCCCCAGTTCGCGAACCTCGTCCTTGAACAAACACTTGAGCGGTTCGACCAGTTCAAATTTCATTCGGCGCGGCAGTCCGCCAACATTGTGATGGCTCTTGATCAGGGCGGCTGGATTTCCGGCGATGGGCACGGACTCGATGATATCGGGATAGAGGGTGCCTTGGGCCAGAAACCGCGCCTGGCCCGCCTTCCGGGTTGCCGCGTCAAAGACTTCAATGAAACTCCGGCCAATGATCTTGCGCTTTCGCTCGGGATCCGTCACGCGCCCGAGGCGTTTCAGAAAGAGCTCCGAAGCGTCTTCGTATTGGAGTTTGACGCGGAAATTGCGTCCAAAAACCTCCTGGACAATCTCCGCTTCCCGGGCTCGCAGGAGGCCGTTGTTGACAAAAATGCAGGTGAGTTGATCTCCCACGGCCTCGTGCAGCAAGGCGGCGGCAACGCTCGAGTCCACCCCTCCGCTCAACCCAAGGATCACCCGCTCGGCGCCCACCTGTGCGCGGATCTGTTCCACCGCCTGATCCCGATAACGGCGCATGGTCCATTGCCGCCCGCAACCACAGACACGATGAACAAAATTTCGGATGATCTCCTTGCCTTTCGGGGTATGCACGACTTCCGGATGAAATTGAAGGCCAAAGCACTTGCGTCCACGATGTTCGATCGCGGCGAAATCCGAGTTCTCGGTGACGGCCACCGCCTTGAATCCCCGGGGCATCCGGGTCAGCTTGTCCCCATGGGAATTCCAGACCTGCAGGACATCCGGCAATCCGCGAAACAGCTCGCAACATGAGTCCTTGACCGTCAGGAGGCTCTTGCCGTATTCGCGCTTCTGACCGGCTTCCACCTTGCCATCCAGGTATTGGGCGATCAGCTGCAAGCCATAGCAGATCCCCAGAATCGGCACGGGCAGTCCAAAAATCCCGGGATCCGGCAAGGGAGCGTTCCCGGCATACACGCTGGAAGGCCCCCCTGAAAGGATCAAACCCTTCGGTTCCATGGCGGCCAGTTCCGCCGCCGGCGTGTCATATCGCACGATGGTGCAGTAGACCTTGCACTCGCGAATGCGCCTTGCAATCACCTGCGTGTATTGAGAACCGAAGTCTAAAATGACAATTTGTTCAACCATATAAAAAAGGTGGGATTCCGGGCGCCGCCCGCCACTCCGGGATGCAAACAGCCATGAATCATCAGCGAGCCGGTGGTGAGGCGGCCTCCCGGACCACTCCGACCTGTCCCGTCTGGGGATTATACACGAACCGCATGCCCGCCGGGGCCTCGGGCAGCTGAGGCAAATAGCGTTGGTCGACGAGTTCCTTGAGAGTCTTGGGAAAACGATCCTCCTGCGCGTAAAAGAGCTGCACCGCCTGATTGATCGCATTCAGGTCGACCGTGCGCTCGGCGAGTTTCTTCGCGCGGCCCATCGCCCCCAGGTAGTCCGCGGGCGCCGTCAACGGATTGCCTTCCGCGACCGGTGCATTGGTTCCGGCCTGTTTCGTATTGGACTTGCTTCCACATCCCGCAAACAGGAGACCGGCAACCGCCAAGAGGCATGCCAAGGTTTTCATGCGCCCAGGCTAACAAATTGCCGGGAGATTCCAAGAGCGAAACGATCGCCTATTCCAGGCCGCGAAGTTCGAGATCGTCCTCGTCCAATCCGAGGTAATGTCCCAGCTCATGCAGGTAAGTGCGCCGCACTTCCACGCGGTATGTCGCCTCGTTTTCCTCCGCATAAGCCCATAGACTCTCCACATAGAGGATGATCTGGGGCGGCAAGGGAGCCGCGCTGTTGTCGCCATCCTGCCAGGCGTCTCCAACAAACAGCCCCAAGGTGTCGGGCTCAATCCCATCGTCGATGAGTTCCTCACTCGGATGGTCTTCCAGGACGACCACCAACCGGCAGGCCTGAGTCCGGAGCGCCGCGGGCAAGGATTTCAAAGCCGACTGGACTTCTTCAGAGGCCACGAAACGAAGTCGGTCGGCTGGTGGTTTCATGGCATTGCCTTGGCCCCCGGAAATCCATCACGCGTCAGGTGGAAGGCAGCTTCTGACGGAGATCCATCCACCAATCGAGCTGCGTCGGAAAAAGATGACGCGAGTTGATCCGCGCATCGACCTGGCGCGCCTGATCCCATCGCTCCAACGTCGTATAGATTTCAAAGCAAGCCAGGTAATAGGAATTGGATTCCACTTCCTTTAAACGTTCCAGCGAGATCGATTGGAGAAGCTGATCGGCTTCCGCGGCCCGTCCATTCCTGACCAAAGCCAGGCTGTGATTAATCTTGGCCACCACGGAGTTCGGCGCCCGTTGCAGAAGTTGGACGGTCAACCGGATGGCTTCATCGGGCCGGATGCGGGCAATCAGCAAGGCGGCGGCGTAATTGTTCATCGCGTTCATGTCCTCCGGGGTTAACCGGTAGGCGGCCTCGGCCGCGGTGAGCAAAACATCGGCTTGCTTGCGCTGGAAAGCCGCCATGCAGAGCAGATTCCAATAGTCGGGGTTGTTAGTCAGTTCCTTGCGCCACGCCTCCAACATTCGAAGGGCAAGATCAGGATAGCCCAACTTGATCAGGCCCCCGGCAGTGGCCATCCCCAAAGTGCGATTGACAAAATCGCAGTCCGCCGCTTTCCGAAAGGCTTGCTCAGCCATTTCCCGCCGGTCCCGCGCCAAAAAGGATCGGCCCTCGAGGAAATGGCTAAAACCATAGAGAGATTCCTGGGCGCCTACGGTCTGTCGAATCTGCAAGGCCAGCGTAAGGAGCTCCTCCCAGGCTTGCGTCTCGATGAGAAGATTGGCTTGGGCAATCCAGATGCCTTCGGCCTCACTGAACGTGGGCGCATGACGTTGGAGCACTTGTTTGGCCCGGCTGGTGAGTCCCAACGCCGCGTAGCCGTCGGCCAAAAGGATTACTTCCTGTGCGGAGACCGGTTCCTGCGTGAACGATTCCGCGCGCTGTCTCGCCTCGGCCCGTCGCCCGCCCTGGCTTAAGAGCCGCCAATACGTCACGTGATCGCCCAGCAGCGCCTTGTCATCTTGCACCGCCGACAAAAAAGCGCGCTCAAACAGAAGCGTATCCCCTAATTGGGCAGCCGCAACGATGAGCAGGCGCGTCGCCAACTCCTTGAGGTCCGGATCAACGATGGCCGCCTGAAGAAGCTGCTGGCTTTCCACTCGACCGGCAGGAGGCCCCCAACCCAGGGCATACGCCGCGTGATAGAGCTCCATGTCGGCGCCAGACTTCACCCGGTCATCCGCCTTGTCCCATTGCGCGGCAAACCGCGCCATCTGCCGGGTGTGAAACAAGGCCCTGAGATAACAGGCCTCTTGAGCGGGATTCAGTTGGGTGGCAACCGGGTGCAGGAGATCGATGACCCAGGGATAAAGCCTGAGCTTGTCGGCCAGCTTCGCCACCAACTCAAGAGACCCTTGATTGGTGGCGGTCAGTTGGAGCAGCCACGAACCATACTTCACCGTCAAAGCCAGCTGTTGCTGGCCGGTCTCGGCAACCAGCAGCTCCTGCAACAATCCTTGCACCGTTTCTACGTCCGCAGGATTGTGATCCACAGCCGCCTTCCAGGCGAACAGGGCCTGGTTCTGGCGCCCCAGCGCCCTCTCCTTTTGCGCTGTCCGTCTCAAAGACCAGGCCTGCACCCAATCCAGACCGCTGATCTTGATGACCGGCCGCACGCCGGAAGGAGATGTGCGCCATATTTTCGGCAAAAAGAGGGCGAGAAATAGCGCCAGTATCAGAAATCCCAAAAAGGCCAGCCGGAACCAGAGGCTGGCTCCCAACAACCGGATCAGGGAGATTTCCCCTAAAAAACTGGCTTTCTTTCGTTTCCTTCGCCGATGCATGCCTTCCCTATCCTGCCAATCAGACTCCCGGTAAACAAGTGTATAAATCACCCGGCCGATTCATTGATCTTCGGTGACTTGTCTCCGTTCGAAAAGTCACGCAGGGCCGCCAACAATCCATCAACGGTGTGCGGATCGGCCTCGAGGGCGGGTGTTAAACCGACGGCGTTCAACAGCCGCGTGGTCTCCGGCCCTATCGTGGCCAGCTTGAGGCCCGGGAACTGTCGCATCAACCCGGGCAGATCGAACCGGGCGTGAAATTGTTCGACCGTGGAACCGCTCGTAAACAGGATCCAGTCGGCCCCCTCCTGTCGAAAGCGGCGGACATCGGCCGACGCGCAATCCGGCTCCGGCTCGGTCCGGTAACAGGCGATATCATCCACAATCCCCCCCTTTTCCTCGAGCAGACGCGCAAGCTCGGGATTCGCCTTCTCCGCCCGCGCCAGCAGGAATCGAAGGTTCTCCAGGCTCTCGAACTTCTCCAGGGCCTCCACAATCTTGATCCCGGTATGTTCCTCCGGAACCACATCCACCTCCAGACGGTAATCCCGGATCCGGGCCGCCGTGCCGGGGCCCACCGCCGCGATTTGCAGCGCGCCCAGATCCCGGAGGTCGCGGTATTTCTTGAAAAACTCCTCAAAAAATCGCGTGACACCGTTAACGCTCGTGAACACCAGCCAATCGTAGGCTCCCAAACCCGCCAAAGCCTCACGAAGCGGGGTGAGGCTGCGCGGCGGACGGGTGCGGATCACCGGAATCTCCAGCACGTCGGCGCCCATCTCGCGCAAAGGCTTGCTCAGGGCCGGCGCCTGGTCCCGAGACCGAGTCACCACGATCCGCTGTCCCCAGAGGCGGCGTTTCTCCAGCCAATTCAGCCGCGCCCGCAACCGCACCACCTCGCCCATCACAATAACCACCGGCGGCTCCAGAAGGCACTGTTCCGCCTGGTCCGCCAATGTGGCCAGGGTGCCTTCAATCACCTGCTGGGTCCCCCATGTGCCCCACCGGATCACGGCCGCGGGTGTATCCGCCGGCTTGCCATGTTCCATCAACTTGTCCGAAATGGCGCGAAGGTGCTTCAAACCCATCAGCACCACCAAAGTGCCCTCGGCTCGGGATACCGCCCGCCAGTCAATCCGGCATTCCGCGCTGGCAGGATCCGTGTGGCCGGTAATCACCGTATAGCTGGAACAAAACCGGCGGTGCGTCAGGGGTATCCCGGCATAATTGGGCACAGCCTCGGTGGACGACACCCCCGGCACCACCTCGAAAGGAATTCCGGCTTCGTACAACGCCTCGGCTTCCTCGCCTCCCCGGGCAAAAACATACGGATCCCCCCCCTTCAACCGAACCACTTGACGGCCTTCCCGCGCCTTGCCGATCAGAAGCTGATTGAGTTCAGCCTGGGAAACGCATCGAGACCGCTCCCGCTTTCCGCCAAAAACGATCTCCGCCCCTTTTGGCGCCAGTCTTAAAAGTTCGAGATTGACCAAACCATCATGAATGACCACGTCCGCGCGCCCTAACAACTCGGCGCCGCGCAAAGTCAATAATCCCGGATCTCCCGGACCCGCTCCCACCAAGTAAACCATGCCTGTCGTTTTCACCGCCCGCCATTGTAGAAACATTAAGCCGTCAACGCAATGCGCGACCCGGAACTCGGACCGGTTTTCCTAACGCCGTTCTTTGGCCCGGTTCATCGCCTCGGTAAACCAATCGACCGCCGGCGCCGAACCCGATCGTCCGGGTTTGGGCCCCGAGGCCTTTGGAGGGGCAGGCGAGCTCCTGGAATTCTGAGCGGGCCCCAGTTCCGGGTTGGACTTCAATGACAAGGCAATCCGGTTCCGGGGCCGGTCGACATCGACAACCGTCACCAGGACTTTCTGATGCACCTTGACCACCTCGGCGGGATCTTTCACAAACCGATCGGCCAGCTGGCTGATGTGAATGAGGCCGTCCTGGTGGACGCCAATATCCACAAAGGCCCCAAAAGCGGCCACGTTGGTCACGATGCCGGGCAGCTTCATGCCGGGCTTCAGATCCTCAATCTTTTCCACGCCTTCCTGGAAGGCAAACACCTCGAACTGCTGCCGCGGATCACGCCCGGGCTTGGCCAGCTCGGCCAGGATGTCATTCAACGTGGGCAATCCAATCGTCTCGGTCGCATAACGCTTCAGATCAATCCGCTGCCGCAGCTGCGCGTTCGAAAGAAGATCCTTGACGGAACACTGTTGATCATGGGCCATGGCGTCCACAACGCCGTAGCTCTCGGGATGAACGGCGCTGCCATCGAGCGGATGCCGGCCATTCCGAATGCGGAGAAAACCCGCGGCCTGTTCGAAAGCCTTGGGCCCCAGACGCGAGACGTTGAGCAGATCTTTGCGCGAACCAAACGGACCGTGCTCATTTCGATAGGCGACAATATTCGCGGCCAGGGCGGGCCCCAGGCCCGACACATAACTGAGCAATTGCTTGCTCGCGGTATTGAGTTCCACCCCGACACGATTCACGCAGCTCATCACAACATCGTCCAGGCTGTTTTTCAGGGCCGATGGATCGACATCGTGCTGATATTGCCCCACCCCGATCGATTTGGGATCCAGCTTCACCAACTCCGCCAGCGGATCCATCAGCCGCCGCCCAATCGATACCGCGCCCCGGACCGTAACGTCGTGGTCGGGGAATTCCTCCCGGGCCACAGCCGAGGCCGAATAGATCGAGGCGCCGCTTTCATTCACCATGACAATCGGAATGCCAGGCCCCAGCCCCAGCTTGCGCACGAACGCCTCGGTCTCGCGGCTGGCCGTGCCGTTCCCGATCGCCACGGCTTCGATCCGGTATTGCTTCACCAGGGAAGTGATGGTCTCAATGGCCTCACGCATCTCCCCCGCGGAACCCGCCAGATAAACCACATCGTGATGCAGCAGTTTTCCCTGGCGATCCAGGCAGACCACCTTGCAGCCCGTCCGAAAGCCCGGATCCATCGCCAGCACATTCTTCTGCCCGAGAGGCGGCGCCAGCAGCAATTCCCGAAGATTCTCGGAAAACACCCGGATCGCCTCCGCGTCCGCCCGCTTCTTGGACTCGAGCCGGATCTCCCCTTCCAGGGCAAATCCCAGCAGCCGCTTGTAGCCATCGTGCGCCGCCAAACGCACTTGTTCGGCCCCCGCCCCCTGCCCCGTGACAAACATGTTCTCCAGCAGCGACAAGGCCTCCTCTTCAGGCGGCGTAATCCGAAGCATCAACACCTCCTCCGCTTCACCCCGCCGAATCGCCAGCATTCGATGACTGGGAATCTTGGCCAGCGGTTCAGTCCAGTCGAAATAATCCTTGTACTTGGCCCCCGATTCCTCTTTGCCCGACACGACCTTCGACCGAACTACCCCCTGGGTCCAAAACAGCTCGCGAAGTCGAGCCCTGGCTCGCGCGTCGTCGTTCACTCGTTCGGCAATAATGTCGCGCGCGCCCGCCAACGCCTTTTCCGCCGAATCCACCCCCCTCTCCGCGCTCACAAAATCACGCGCCGCCGCCAACGGATCCACCGTGCTCTGCTGATTCTGAATAAGATCAGCCAAAGGTTCCAGCCCCTGCTCCCGGGCGATCATGGCCCGGGTCCGGCGCTTCGGACGATAGGGCAGATAGAGGTCCTCAAGCGCGGAGAGCGTGGACGCCTGGGCAATGGCCGCCTGAAGCTCGGGAGTCAACAGGGAACGCTCCTGAAGCGACTTCAAAATGCTGGCCCGCCGCTCATCTAGCTCGGCCAGGCCGATCAGCCGGTCGCGGATCTGCGTGATCGCCACCTCATCCAGCGAACCGGTGGCTTCCTTGCGATACCGCGCTATGAAAGGCACCGTGGCCCCTTCCCCCAACAGCCGGGCGGTCGCAGCCACTTGCTGAGGCGCTGTCTTGATCTCCGCCGCAATCAGTGTGATGTAATTCTCGTTCATGAATAATTGGGCCGCAGGTGTAATCCATGGCGATCATTCTGTAAATCCGAATCCCACACCGCCAAGCACTGATCGCGATTTGAGTCTTTGTTTGGGCCGGCTTTAAGCTGGTGAGGGCAAAACGCAAACCACGCTATCGCCTGTCTGAGTTGCTGGCGGGTGTGACCCGGAGGAACGTGCATCCCGAAACGGATTGGGAGCGGCGTCTTTGCGAGACTCGAGTCTGAGAATGACCCGAATGGCTAGTGTGGTGTCTCCAGCGACTCATCTTTTGGATGGCAGAATGACCGTGACAGTAGAGCCATCCTCGGGCGCGCTTTGAATGCTTAAGCTGCCCCCATGGAGTTCGGAGAATCGTTTCGCGATGGCAAGGCCCAGGCCCGATCCCTGTTGTTCGTGCAGCTTGCGTTCAAACTGCATATAAGCGCCAATATCGGCGATCTGTTTGGGTGTCATCCCCAATCCCTTGTCCATGACTGAGAAACGATAGCCTTCGGAACAGGGACCCGAACTCGCCACCACCGGCGTGCCTTTCGTGGAAAACTTAAAGGCGTTATCCAACAGTTCAAGTAGGATCTTCTTGAGGTATTCCTCGAGGATGCACGCCCCCGCTGGCTGCAGATCCAAATGGAGGTCCGGGAGCCGATCGGTTTTTTGGGCGATCTCACGAGCGCGCGATTCGACCAACTCGTGCGTGTTGTCGGTCCAGTTGCTGCGGAGACTTTGCAGGCCGGCCGTATCCGATTTCAACAACTCGATCTGAGCGTAAAGAAGAAAATTCTCAATGAGCCGATAAAGGCGCTGCGAGGAATCATGAATGGCCTTGCCGATCTCGGCGATTTCGTCCGCCTTCAGACTGGCCGGATCCATGCTGATGATCTCGGCAAATCCCATGATGCCGCTCAGGGGGGTAAACAACTCGTGGGGCAGAGCCAGGGTGATGTTGGCGCGCAAGTCCGCGAGCTTTTGTTCGGCCTGCTGACGGACAGCCTCCTGCTTCTTGAGCCGCGCTTGGACCGCCGCCACCAGCTCGGGAATCGTAAACGGCTTGGGCAGATAATCATCCGCTCCCTGGATCATCCCCTGGCGCATCCCGGCGTTGTCCGGTCGGCCGGTCATTAAAATGAAGGGAATGGCGGCTGTGACGGGATCGTTCCGCAAAGCATTCAAGGTCATGTACCCATCGGTCTTGGCCATCCGCACATCGCAGAGCACCAGATCCGGCAGCTTTGACCGGGCCAGCTCCATGCCAGTATCCCCATTGTCGGCCTCGATCACCTCATAGCCCCGTTTGCGCAAAGCCAACTGAATCAACCGGCGCAACGGCTCTTCATCATCAATGACCAATATTTTCTGCATCATTCCCTTTGCCCCTGACTCAATCCCTGTTGCCCACCGTTCGGATTCAACCAAATAAGCCTCATCCCGAAAAGTAAAATCAACACCGTGGCCTTTTTCGATGTCCTCGATTATCTTTGGCTCCATGCCGTTGCGTATCCGTATTATGCCCGACAAATTCAAGGGGACCTTGACGGCCCTGGCCGCGGCCGATGCCATTGCCCAAGGCTGGCGTTCCGCCCGCTCCCAGGATCATCTCGAACTGCTGCCGATCAGCGATGGCGGCGATGGCTTTGGCGAGTTGATCGGCCGCGCTCTCGGGGCTGAATCCCGCCGCACGCCAACCGTCAATGCCGCCCATGAACCTCTCGAGGCAACCTGGTGGTGGCATCCGGCAACCCGGACCGCGATCGTCGAATCGGCTCGGATTATTGGATTGTCCCTGCTGCCCGCGGGCCAATACCATCCGTTCGCGCTCGACACCTTCGGTCTCGGTCCGGTCATCCGGGCCGTCCGTCAACTAGAAGCCCGCCGATGCCTGATTGGAATTGGCGGCAGCGCCACCAATGACGGCGGCTTTGGCCTGGCGCGATCCCTCGGATGGCAATTTCGGAATCCCAACGACGAACCGATTCTCAAGTGGACCGACTTGGGCACCCTCGCCCGAATCCAAGCCCCAGTTGCCGCCCCGCAAGATGAGGCGGCCATCCAGCCCCACGGCCATGAGCCCGTGGAGTTCATCGTCGCGGTCGATGTCCAGAATCCCCTGCTGGGACCGGAGGGATGCAGCCGCATTTACGGCCCCCAAAAAGGGCTCAAGCCGGACGATTTCGCATTAGCCGAAGCCTGCCTGGGCCAACTCGCTCGAGTGGTCGCCCTGCACCACCAAAAAGACGGGGCGCGGCAACCCGGAGCCGGCGCCGCCGGAGGCCTCGGCTTTGGCTTGCAGGCCTTTCTCGGAGCAAGCCTCGAACCCGGTTTCGCCCTGTTCGCCCAAGTCACCCGATTGAATGACTTCCTCGCCGGGGCCGACCTCGTTGTCACAGGCGAAGGCGCCATCGATGCATCCACCCTGATGGGCAAAGGAGTGGGGGAACTGGCCAAAATCTGCCGGAACCACCAAATCCCCTGCCTGGGATTGGCCGGAATCGCAACCGACCGCGATCGGTTGCGGGGCGTTTTCACTCGCCTGCTGGCGCTCACCCCGGATCTAACCTCCCCAGAAAACGCAAAGACACAAGCCTCTCTCTGGCTCAGCCGCGCCGCAGCCCAGGCCGCTCAGACCTGGCCCTTTCCAGCCACAACCCCGCCCTGCACATCCGCGCCAAAATGAAAATCCCCCGGTCCGCATGCGCGCGGCCGAGGGAATCTGACATTGGTTACGCCAAACTACCACTTGACCTGTTCGAGATAGCGGAGGCTCTGGGGAATCTGCTCCGCGGCGTCCGGCGATTCGTCCTCAATAAAATAATACTTGACTTTAGCTTTTTTCGCCTCTTTTAAGATAGAAGGCAGATCGATCTGGCCCGTGCCGAGAACCACGTCGTTTCTCACATCCGCGGAACCTGTCAGCAGCCCGGTCGGGGTGCCTTTTTTCATGTCCTTCAGATGGAAAAGCTCCCAGCGTTTGCCGTACTTTTTCAGGAGTTGAACGGGATCCTGGGCGGGATGGACCACCCAGAAGATGTCCATCTCGAAGGCCACATACTTGGGATCGGTTTCCCGCATCAGCAGATCGAATAAAGTGCCCTGGCCATAAGGTTGAAACTCATAACCGTGGTTGTGATAGAAAAACTTGAGTCCCTCATTGGCGGCCGCCCGGCCCGCGCGATTGAAAACCGCAATGGCCTCTCGACATTGCTGCTCGTTGAAATCTCCCTGGTGCGGGATCCAGGCACAACCGGCGGACTTCAAGGCGAGGGATGCGAATAAAATCCGATGGGCTGGCCATCGTTTTTCTGCCATAATGAATTGCATGCATACATCCCTGTTAACCCCCGATCGTCCTCCGGCACCCACTCGCCTGGCTTCGATTGACGCCTATCGCGGTCTGGTGATGTTTCTAATGATGGCGGAAGTCCTGGCCTTATCGAAAGTCGCCCAGGCGCTGCCGTCGAGCGGATTCTGGGCGTTTCTCGCCCACCACCAGAGTCACGTCGAATGGGTGGGTTGCTCCTTGCACGACCTGATCCAACCGTCCTTCAGCTTTCTGGTGGGAGTCGCCCTGCCCTTTTCCCTGGCCAGCCGACGGGCCAAAGGACAGTCGCCCGACCAAATGCTCCTCCACGCCGCCTGGCGTTCGTTGCTCCTGATCGGCCTGGGCATTTTCCTAAGATCGATCGGGCATCCTCAAACCCATTTCACCTTCGAAGATACCCTGACCCAGATCGGGCTGGGCTATTTCTTCTTGTTCCTGCTCGGATGGGCGTCGGTCCGAGTGCAGGCTCTGGTCTGCGCAGGCCTCCTCCTGGCCTACTGGCTGGCCTTCGCCCTGTATCCACTGCCTGGACCGGATTTCGACTGGGCCAAGGCCGGCGTGGCCAGCGACTGGTCCCATCATCTTTCGGGATTTGCCGCGCACTGGAACAAGAACACCAACCTCGCCTGGACATTTGACAACTGGTTTCTGAACCTGTTTCCACGGGAGAAGCCCTTTCTGTTTAACGGCGGCGGGTATTCCACACTGAGTTTCATTCCCACGCTGGCGACCATGATCCTCGGATTGCTGGCCGGCGGCTGGCTGAAGGCGGGGCTTTCCAACGACCAGAAACTCAAGCGACTGGTCTGGGCGGGCCTGTTGGGTTTGGGCGCGGGCATGCTGTTGCAGTGGCTGGGAATCTGCCCCGTCGTCAAACGAATCTGGACCCCCGCATGGACCTTGTTCAGCGGAGGTTGGTGTTTTCTGCTTCTGGCCGCCTTCTATGGCATCGCGGATTGCTGCCAAGGCCGGATTTGGCTCTTCCCGCTGATCGTGATTGGGATGAACTCGATCGCCATTTACTGCATGGATTGGCTCTTCGTCGGATTCATCCGCAACGCCCTAAACACTCATCTCGGGGTGGATTTCTTCCGCTGCCTCGGCCCGACTTATGAATCCCTCCTCCGCGGCATGGGCGTTCTGCTGATCCTGTGGCTGATCCTGTTCTGGATGTACCGCCGGAAACTGTTCCTCAAGATCTAACGCGCGGAAACGCGCGCCCCAGAGTCATCTAACTATCGCCAAAGCCTGCCCATGAATACCATTTCATTTTGGACCTTCCTGATAGGATTGCTGTTCGCTCTGGAGGTTCGCAGCACGGGTGGCGAAACCCATTCGGCCTCGATACCCCCTTTGGATATTGCCCCTTTCGGGTACGTGTTCCGCGCCAATGCACCAGCAGGCGCAAACCCGCCCGAGACCCAGTGGTTAACCAACGGTCAAACCAACGTTCTGGCCGGGGTCATGTGGGAAGAACACCGGCCGGTGCGCCGGATCGAAATCGAGTTCGCGGCCGAAGCACCTGAGGTCTCGCTGTTATCCCTCGAAGTCACCACCAGCACTCCGACCGAAAAGCAGAATAATCGACCCACCTGGTGGACACGATCCTACGAGACATTTCCCGGCGCCGGCACCCGAACCGTTAACCGGAATCGCATCCTATACGAGTCGAACCGCGAAACCATCGTCCAGCGACTGAATGGATATCCCACCGGATTTCGCTACGAGGCGGATCCCCTGGGGCTCATTTTCATAGACAAAGTCCGACTCCGCTACCTGGGAACGGGCACAGCCCCAATCGTCGTCGCCCTGCGCGTCTTCGGCGTTTCCCCCGTTGTCCCCCTGGGCGTGGCGATCGAATGGGGTTTCCAATCCGACCCGCCGACCGTTGGCGGTGAGGGTGTGATAGAGGTCTACAACGGACGTCTGGGAACTCTCCAACCGCTGTCCGCAAGCAATGGATGCGTCATCACGGGCCCGGGCACCTGGCGCTCGGAAACCGCGAGTCACGACCGCCCAGGCATCGTCGCCGAGATTTTTTACGTGCCGGACGACACGCAGCACGTGAGATTTCATCCCAGCATCGACCTACCAACAGGCTCGAGCGGCTTGCTGACCTATCATCCCAATCGCACCATTGTCACCCTGCGAACGACGTCCGCCAGTTTCTCTTTCGCCCCGAAAGACCTCGAGAATGGTCATCCCATTCTCATCCCCAGTCTGGGTTTTTTTGTCTCTCAGGCCGGCACACAGCCATCAGCGTCAGGTTACGCCCAGGACCGTGCGGCAAATCACGAGAGGACAATCCGTCAACGCGTCCGACAAATGCCCGAGCAAAACCTCGCCCGTGCCCTAACCGAGCAATACACGACCCATCGCCCGCCCTATCCCCATCCCGAGTGCGAACCGCCGATGACCATCGAGGTACCGGACGAACTCGCCACCGCGGCGTGGCGGGTGGCGTTCTGGCACGTGCAGCGGCGCTGCCTCAAAGAGGGGGGGATCTACCAGGTTTATATCTGGCCATACAAAGCCTTGCTGGGCCAGGAATCCTGGAGAATCTTCTACGCCCTCGACCTTTTGGGGGAACATGCCATTCCACGCTCGGGCTTTGAGCCCTGGTTCCGCTCCCAAGGCAAATGGGTGGCCCGGGGCATGTTCTCCGATCCAAACGGCGCGCTGAATGTAAGCGGGTGGGACCTGAACCACGCGCAAGGACATGGTTCCATGCTCTTTGCCATGGCCCAGCATTACGGGCTCACCGGCGACAAAGCCTGGCTCACCGAGCACCTGACCCACCTTATAGCCGCCTGTGAGTGGATCGAGCGGCAGCGACGGCAGTGGACCGAGAAAGTCGGTTCGCACTCGTGGTCCGCCGGACTCATCCCCCCGTGTGAACTCGGGGATTACGCCGACTGGCGCAGCCTGTATCAAACCAGCGTCTTTTTCTGGCGTGGATTAAAAGCCACAGCCGAAGCGATCAGTGATGTCGATCCAGCTACCGGCGCCCGGCTCCGCCAGCAAGCCGAAGATTTCCGCCGCGCCATCATTCGAGCCGCGGAACGCTCGATCACTCTCACGGCGGTTATTCGCGTGAGTGACGGAACCTTCCGCCGTTATGTTCCGCCCCAACCCTACCTGCGGGGGCTGTGCGACCAGATCACCAACCCGTTTGGCGGAGCGCACGCCGGCAGCCTGGTCATGGATGGCGATCTGGGGGCAGCCGCCTTGGGACTCGGCGTTTTACCCCGTGGCGATGCGATGCTCGATGAGACCCTCGACGTGCTCGAAGACGTTATTTACCGCGACAATTGGCTGGTGCGAAAGCACGCCCGCGAGCGTCTGCCCAACCAGGCCGATCCCTGGTTCACGATCGGCGGTTATTATTACCAATGCGGTTACTCCCAGTCCGCCCTGGCCCATTTGTTCTGTGACGATGTCCCCAATTATCTCCGGTCCACCTTGAACCAATACGCTGCCGATGTCGATCCGGAGAAAGGATACCAATTCCGCGAACATCCCAACCGGACCGGCGAAGGAAACGGCGGCGACAAAACCTTCGAGGCGGCCGCCTTTCTCGAACGGATGCGCGCCATGTTTGTCATGGAGGACGATGGCGGTTTGTGGCTGGCCCGCGCCACTCCCCGCGCCTGGCTGGAACCGGGCAAAAGCATCTCCGTCAAAAACGCCCCGTCATCCTTCGGTACCGTCAGCTATGTCCTTTCATCCGAAGCCCATTCGAATCGAATTACGGCCACCGTCGAATTGCCCGCCCGCGCCCGCTGCCCATCCTTGCTTCTCCGACTCCGCCATCCCCAGTCCGCCCGGCTCCGGAGCGTCGAGGTCAACGGAAAACCGTGGACACACTTCGAGCCCAATCGAGAAATAATTCACTTGGAAGGATTGCGTGGCCGGGTCCAACTGCAAGCCAATTACTGACCCAAATGCATCGTCCCTATGGAGACCCATGATTTGAATCCATCCATTTGATATTCGACTTTGGAAGGATTTTTAAATTCGATGGAATGTCTTAAGATCCTGTGACAACTGGCGCTGCGGGATATATTCCGCCGCACCAGTTGTCGGAGGCCGTTTCCGCCAACGGGATCCCTCCGGTTTTATCTGTGGGATCCCTTTCCAAAAAAAAAGAGGGCCGGAGACTCGTGTCCGGCCCTTGGCTCATCCACTTCCGCCGGACAATCATCCGACGGAATATGGCGCTGCTACTTCCGCATCCGGTAGTATTTGCTGGTTTCTGCGACGGGCTGAGTGATCTGTTTTTGGTCACCTTGGATGACAGCACCGCTGGTGTCGATGGGGCTCCATGCCGCTCCCGTGCCGAGACTGAGCGTGGATTCCAGCACAAATCCCGTGGCGTTTTGGGGCCAGCCGATGATGACATTGGCGCCCGATAACGCAATTGTCATCGCGGGAGGTTCCACCGGGGCCTCTGGCAACTTATCCGGACCCGCGGCGTGGGATGCGGCGATCTCCTCGGCCGTCAGCGGGCCGTCCCAAATGCGGAACTCGTTGTACTTGCCGGCATACATGGCATCCCCCCACTGCGATCGGCCGAGCCAGTTGTTGACGTCATTAATCGTTTTCAAGGCAACGGAGGCGGGCCCTGAGGCCACCTGGACAGCGTTGCTGTAGAGCTTGGATGAGTTGGATCCGTAATCGTAGCTAACCGCCACGTAAACCTCGACGCCCACAGGCAGCGGTTGGGACGCGGTATCAATCACAGGTTCTGTGCCGGTGGCGGGATCTCGCACCGCAAACCGAAGGTTCGCGGCGCCTGCCGGAGACAAGAACAGGTATCCCCCGTTTCCGTTGACGACATCTTCTCCGCCATCCGAAGTGCCGAAGTCAAAGATTCGTTGCCAGGCACTGCTGGTTGGACCGTCCCAGGTCACCCAGGCCTCAAAGCTGGCATTGGTCAACACGCTGATAATTCCATTGGGCAGGTCGACATAACCGCCGACCGTCTCGGGAGGATCGGCGCTGGCGCCGCCCGGCAGGGAGAGTTGCCCCGCGCCGTCGAAGGCGGCTCCATTTCCCTTCACGGTTCCATGGGCGGTTCCCACCGAATCTTTCACGCTCGTCGATCCCACGGCTTCACCGAAGCTGTAACGATGGACCAACTGGGCCGGAGGCGTGGATAATACTTTCAGCGTCTGCGTGGCTTTTTTGCCCTGGTAGGTGGCGGTGATGTCCACGGAACCGAGGGCCTTGGAAGTCACCAGGCCTGTGGCATCCACAGTGGCGATGTTCGTGTCGCTGGACTCGAAGGTGGTATAGCCGTTCACATAGAAATAACTCCGGTTGGCGTAAGTGGCAAGCACCGTGCCTTGCGCCCGGCCTCCAACGCCGATAATCGTGTCGATATCGAGGCTGAACGCGATGCCCTGCACCGAACCGGGTGCGGTCAGGTCCATGCCATACAGGAAGTTGTTCTTGATGTCATTGTCGCTCAACACGCCCCCGTGCACACGCACGAAACCCAAATACCCGGTCAGTGCTTGCCCAAAGGTAGATCCGCTGCCGTCATCGAGGGTCTGCGCTCCGAGTCGAATCGGGTAATCCGCATAGGTATCCAGCGGGGATGGGTAAGCCCGCGTGTTCTTCAACAGGCCATTGGCGTAGACACGCGCGACGGAACCATCATATGTGTAAACCAGGTAATGCCAAATGCCGGCCGGAGGCGCGCCATTCCAGCCAACGTCCTCGCCCCAATGCCCCACCGCCCCATACGAGCCGTTGACACCATAATTGAACGACATGTTGCTGCGATCGGGTCCTCCCCGGCGTGCCCACGCCACCAGGGTTTCCTCGCTGGCGATGGCCGGATTGAACGCCCACACCTCAATCGTGCGATCACTGCCGCCATGCAAATCGACCGTGGTCACGGGACCGAAGTAGGCGTCGGCGCCCGCAAAGCGCACGCCCGGCACACCGCTGTTCTCCACATTCGCCACATAGGTCGGCGCGCCTTCCGCATAGAAGTCATCCTGATTAGCCCGGTTATTCCAAGTGGCGGCATTCGCGCTGGCATCCGCCGCCCGAAGGTCGACATAGAGCGTCCCCGCTGTCGCCACGCCTTCAACGCGCCGGCTGACGGTGATGGCCACCGATTGGCTCAGCCCCAGGTAACTGACGCTGACATTGGCGGTCCCGGCGGAGACCGCATCGATGCGGCCCTGGCTGTCAATCGTAACTGAGGATGGATTGTCGGACTTATAGGCTACGCCTGGAGCGCCAGCCAGCGACACGTTTTGTGCCTTGGCAAAATCAGCCGTGGTCGTCGTATCCTGCTTGTCCCCCTCGAGCAATGCGGTTTTCACAACTGTAAAGATGAGGGCTTGGGGAGCGCCCAGCGCGGCCGCATCGGTGCTTGGAGTCGCGATTCCGGACGCATAACTCGCGGCTGCCTCCAAGGGGCTCAAGGCGGTGTCGTAAATCCGAAACTCGTTGTATTGGCCCTGGAACATGGGATCCGCCCATTGCGAGCGGCCCAGCCAGTTGTTGACATCGTTGATGGTCTTCAGGTCCACGGTGGCTGTGCCCGTGACGATCTGAACCCCGTTGCTGTAAAGACGGGAAATGTTCCCCGTATAGTCGTAGGTCGCAGTCACGCAGGTTTCCACCCCAACATCCAAAGGAGTGGGGGCAGTAATCTGCGTGGGCTCCGTGCCCGAAACCAGTTCGCGCACGGCAAAGCGCAGATTGGACGCTCCCGCCGGAGACAGAAAAAGATAGGTGCCGTCGCCGTTGACGACATCCTCGCCCCCCGCCGAGGTGCCAAAGTCGAAAATCCGCTCCCACGATCCCGATCCCTGCCAGGTCACCCAGCATTCCACAGTGACATTGGTCAGAACATTGATCATGTGATTGGGTAGGTCGACGTAACCCGAGATGACATCGGCCGCGTCCGCTGAACCCGTAAGTCCCGGGAGGACCAATTGGCCGTCCCCCGTAAAGTACGCCCCGTTGCCTTTGATCTGTCCATCGGCGGTTCCCACGGAATCCTTCACCGTGGTGCCTGAGGTTTCATTGAAACTGTAACGATGGATCAGCGAAGCCTCAACGGTTTGAGCCATGGCAAGCGCCGCAAATATTGCCAAGGTCGCGAATGGCTGAAAATGCTTTCCGATCATAACATGTTGGTTGGCTGAAGTGTTGGACCGATCAGATCAAGCAGCAGCGACAACACCCGCTCTCTCCGGGAAACACCGAGCCTAAAACCGAATCTGACAGCCCGACGATGACAATCCCAAAGCTGATTATGCCTCTGATGCTTGAATGATTTCCTGCATTGTTTACCGCCAGGCAATTTGAATACAACGCCATTTTGCGTCAAAGAATCACCATTTTGCGAATTAGCTGTGTGTTCATAGAAACAGGCCCGTTTCCGAAACGGATCCGCGAGATCCCATGAGAGCCAGGAACAGCACGGCCAAAAAAAAGACCCAGCGCCACGCCGGGTCTTGTGGATTCGAGGCCGCAAACACAAGCGGCCTGGTTGCCGCGATTACTTGATCAGGCGGAAGAACTGGGCCTGGCCTGTGACCGGGACCGTCACCGAGTTCACGCCATCGGCCGTGGTCGGAGGCGTGGCGACAGCGGTCCAGTTCGCTCCGGAACCGAGCAGGGCCGTGCTTTGGAGGGCAAAGCCAGCCGCTGAGGCCGGCCACGAGATCACCAGATTCTGACCCGACAGAGTCGCCGTCAGTGTGACCGAAACCACTTCGAAGGCATCTGGGCCTGCCGCATAATGGGTGGCGACTTCGTCCGGCATCAGGACGCCGTTCCAGATTCGGAACTCATTGAATTTACCCTGGAACATGGGGTCGCCCCATTGCGAGCGTCCGAGCCAGTTGTTGACGTCGTTGAGGGTCGGAATGGCCACCGGAGCGGTGGAACTGGCCACCAGGACGGCATTGCTGTAAAGCCGCGCGACATTGGCGGTTTGGTCATAGGCAACCGCGAGATAGACTTCCACGCCCGGGGTCAAGGGCGCCGGGGCAATCAATGGGGCCGGTTCACTCCCGAGTTCCGGATCGCGAACGGAGAATGTGAGGTTCGCCGAGCCTTGCGGGGCCAGGAACAGATAACCACCATTCCCGTCCGAGATATCTTCGCCGCCGGCGGAGGTGCCGAAGTCGAAAATGCGCTGCCAGGAACCCGATCCCTCCCAGGTAATCCACGTCTCAATGCTCAGATCGGTGAGGACATTAATAGTGTTATTGGGCAGATCGACATAACCCGAGATGGCGGTCGGATCGGCCGAAGAGCTGGTGCCGCCGGGCAAGCTGAGTTGGCCCTTGCCGTCGAAGGTGGCGCCAAGCCCCTTGATTGTCCCGTCCGCGGTGCCGACCGAATCCTTGACCGTGGTGCCCGAGCTTTCGCTGAAGCTATATCGGTGCGCGAGGCTGGCTTTGTAATAACCGGGCAGGCTGCTGACGGTCACCGACACGGTGCCCGTTTTGCCGTTGTAGTTGGCGGTAACGGTTGCCGTGCCCAAGCCGGTCCCCGTTATCATTCCCGTGCCGCTCACCGTCAACACCTTGGGATCGCTCGATTGATAGGCGATTCCGGGGGCCGTGGTGACATTCACGTTATTGATATTCGCAAAGTCGGCGAACACGGTCAGACCCACGGCCGGGCCGCCGTAGTAGATCGCGTTGGTGGGCATCGTCAACCGGAGCGCTTGCACCGGACCCGGATCGGTAATGATCTGGTTGGGACCGGAAGCGGCATCGATGCTGACCTGCAACGGGGAGACGGCGCCGTTGTAGATGCGGAATTCATTGATGGATCCGATGAAAGCCGGATCGGAGCCATACTGAGAACGTCCCAGCCAGTTGTTGACGCTCCTTCCAATGTCTGCCGGGGAAACAGTCGTATTGTTGTTCACCGCCACAAGCGCGCCGTTGACATACAGCCAGCTGGTGCGGTTGGCGATGTCACTGGACCAGACAACATGAGCCTCCTGTCCCACGGCCGGACGCGTGCCCGAGGGCGAAGTCACGGACGCATCGCCTCCGCGGTCGTTGATGTGAATGTTGCCTTGAACGTTGTTGCCATCATTGGGCAAGGCCAGAAAGAGATACCGGCTGCCGGTGTCGCTGACGTCCTCGCCGCCGGCGCTGTTGCCCAGATCCCAGACCCGGGCCCAGTTGGCGCTGCCATTGTCGGTCACCCAGGCTTCGATGGTGACCGCGGTTACGTTGGTCAACAGATCGTTGGGGAGATTCAGATGGGGCGCAGCGGGATCGGAGGAACTCGTGCCGCCGGCCAGATTCAGGGAGCCGCCACTCACCGTGGCGCCTCCAAGCAGCGTGCCATGCGCATTGCCGACCGAATCATTGGCGTTCTCGTTGAACGTATAGCGATGCATCAACTGCGGCGCCGAAACCACAACCTCCACGCTGTTGGTGGTTCCATTGAAGGTGGCCGAGACGGTGGCGGAACCCACCGCCATCGCGAAGATCTGCCCCTGGGCCGTGACCGTGACGATCGATGGATCCCCCGAGGCATACGACGGCTCGGTCGCATTGGGCAGGGTGACGCTTCCGTAATTGGCCGTGTTGAAGGTGACGGTGGTGCTTTGACGGGATCCCACCACCATACTGGGTTTAACGTTCCAGCTCAGGGAATTGATGGCAATGTTGTCGACGATCGTATTGGGCCCCGCCATGTTGTTCACGTAAACCTGAAGCGGCGTCAGAGGTTTGTCGTAGATGCGAAACTCCTCGATGGTCCCGTTGTACGGCGCATCGCCATTATACAGGGAGCGGCCAAGCCAGGAACGCGTGTTGATCACGTTCGTCAGCGAGAAGACCTTGGCGCCGGTCGTCACAGGCGACAGGGTGCCCACGAGTGTCCCGTTCGTGTAAAGCGACATCGAGTTGTTGGGGGGATCATAAACGCAGGCCACGCTGACCAGACCGGCGTTATCAAGGATCCCTACCCCGTTGACAACGCGCTCGTCATTGTAACCCGGCGCCGCTTGCGCATAGCTCATGCGAAAATCGGCGGGACTCGAGCCCGAGTGCGGACAGAACATGACCATGTTGGCGCCTTCCCCGCCGGCTGTCTGATTCCCGAACGCGAAGAGCTCTGTCCAGGTTCCGTTGTCGTAGACATTGGCCCAAAACTCAAAGCTGACGGTCGTATAATTGCTGATCAATCCCGGAGGCAGTTCAATGTAATCCGTGTTGACGACTCCCGGGAAATAGGCCACCCCATCCGCAACGAAGACGCTGCCTTGGACCGTGCCATTCGCGTTTCCGATCGAATCGGTGGCTTCGTTATCGAAACTATAGCGATGCTTTAATTCCGCCTGAGATTGGCATGCGAACAATCCCAGGAGCGCCGCAATGACAGCGGTGCCGGAAAGGCGCGCAAATCGACTTAGAATGTATCCACGAGGTCTCATGATTTATCCTCCATCTGGTTTTTCTTCATCTGTTCAGGCGTTGGGCTATTTCTTTGAAAACAACACGGCGCAAATTCCACACCCTCTAACATGGAGCGCGGGGCGACGCGCTGCGTTCCTTAGCTTACTCTGGAGGGTCGCGGCGCGTCCAATTATTTTCACCAAAATTCACCCCCATTCCAGTTGCCACGTCGCGCATCTTATGAGATACATCGCCCCGTTCAGAACAGTCCATGGTTCCGTCTGTTTTCGACATGATGCGCTTTTGCCAAAGCCACTCGCGAGATGGGCTCCTCTCTATGTGGATTGTCGTTCTGGTTCCGCCTGGGATCGCCTGCGGAGCCGATCAGGCCCCGGAAACCCATATCCCCTCCGGCACAATCGAATCCCAATCCTTCTTTACCGCTCCCCCCACCGAAACCGTCCGCCAATTCGAATCCCTGCCTCGCCACCGAACGGGTCTCGATTTTGTTTATCACTGGAATGAATCGCCGCGATACGAGCGATTGCTCAACTCCTCGGCGGTCGGTGGCGGGGTGGGAGTGGGCGATTACGACGGAGATGGTTTGGCGGATCTCTGTCTAACCCGGCCATTGGGAGGGCATCGGCTCTACCGCAACCTGGGGGACTGCCGGTTTACCAATGTGACCGAACAGGCCGGCGTCCGCGACGACGGCGCGTGGAGCACGGGCGTAACCTTTGCCGATATCAATGCAGATGGCCGCCTGGACCTTTATGTCTGCTGTTACGATGGACCCAATCGCCTCTACATCAACCAGGGGAACGGCACCTTTGCCGAGCAGGCCAAGGCCTTCGGCCTCGATTTCAATGGCGCCAGCATCATGATGGCTTTTGGGGACTATGATCGGGACGGCCATCTCGATGGCTACCTGTTGACGGCGGGATTGATCCCGAAACCCTCCCAGCGTTTCCGGGCGAACTTTGTGAACAACCGTCCAGTGGTCCCCCAGGACCTTCAGGAATACTGGCAATTGTTCTATCTGCCCGGGGAACGGGCCGCCCTGGCGGAGGCCGGTCAATTGGATCATCTGTATCACAATCGTGGCGATGGCACCTTCGAGGATGTCAGTCCATCCGCCGGCATTGCCGGTTGCGATTTTGGGAATGCCGTGCTCTGGTGGGACTATAACACGGACGGCTGGCCGGATCTCTATGTGGCCAATGACTACTTCGGTCCGGATCATCTCTATCGAAACAACGGAAACGGCAAGTTCAGCGACGTCACCCGCCTGAACTTGCCCCGCACCCCCTGGACCTCCATGGGCGCGGATGCCGCCGATCTGAACAACGACGGGCTGATGGACCTGATTGCCTCCGATATGTCAGGCACCACTCGTTACAAACGCATGATCGACATGATCGATGTCGAGAAAAGCGGCTGGTTTCTGGAACTGGCCGAACCGCGGCAATACATGCGCAACGCCGTTTTCATGAACACAGGCCGGGAACGTTTCCTAGAAATGGCCTTTCTGACAGGCATGGCCGACACCGACTGGACCTGGTCGATTGTCGCCGGAGACCTCGATAATGATGGCCGGATCGACGTGTTCGTGCCCAACGGCATGACGCGCGACTGGATGGATATCGATCTCGCCCTGAGGGCCCAGGCGCTCCCCCCGGCCCAGTTTACGCCCTTTTGGCGGAGCCAGGCCGTGCGCGCCGATCAAAACCTGGCGTTCCAGAACCTCGGGGATTGCCGGTTCCAAAGCGTCGGACAAGATTGGGGCCTCGACCAGAAGGGGCCCAGCTTTGGGGCCGCTCTGGCCGATCTGGATAACGACGGCGACCTGGATCTTGTCGTCAACAATTTCGAAGCCCCCGCTCGCCTGCACCGCAATCACGCCTCTCTTCATCACCAGGTGAAAATCCGGCTGGTCGGTCGAAGCCTGAATCGGTTCGGCATCGGGGCCACGATCCGGCTGATGACCGCCTCGGGCCAACAAATGCGCTATGTCACCCTGGCCCACGGTTTCATGTCTGCGACGGAACCGGTCGCGCATTTCGGATTGGGACAAGATTCACGCATCGATGAGCTCGTCGTGATTTGGCCGGACCAGCATCAGGACATCTTCCGCGATCTGCCGGCCGATCGCCTTTTTATTGTCTCCGAGGGAACACCGCGCTCCGTGGAAGCCAAGCCTCCACCCATAACCCGGACGTGGCTTGCCCCGGCTCATAGCCCTTCAGACATCCGTCACGAAGAGGAGATCTACGACGATTTTGCCCATCAGCCCTTGCTCCCTTGGAAGCTCTCTGAACTCGGCCCCGGCCTGGCTTTCGGCGATGTCAACGCCGATGGGTGCTGCGATTTTTATCTCAGCGGATCGTCCGGTCATCCGGGATCCCTCTATCTTGGCAATAGATCCGGGAAGTTCCAGCAGTCCCCCCAGCCTGCCTTCAGCGCTTCAGCCGATGAAATGGCCTCTCTCTTCCTGGATGCCAATGGAGATGGATTCCAGGATTTGTTCGTGGTCACCGGTGGCGTCGAGGTCCAAACCAATCAGGAGGTTCTGCGCGACCGTCTTTACCTCAACGACAGAAATGAACGCTTCCTGCCCGCTCCGGTCGATGCCGTTCCTGACTTGCGAGAAAGCGGAAGCACAGCCGTTGCGGCGGATGCCGACCGCGATGGCGATCTGGATCTTTTCGTGGGCGGACGCGTAATCCCGGGCCATTATCCTCAGGCCCCTCCCAGCCGCCTCTTCAACAATGATGGCGGCAAGTTCACTGACATTACCGAAAGCCGGGCGCCCGGACTCCTCAAGGCAGGCATGGTGACAGCGGCGGTCTGGTCCGACACGAATGCTGACGGCTGGCCGGACTTGCTGGTGGCGACCGAGTGGGGGCCGATTCGGTTTTTTCAGAATCTAAACGGCTTTCTCGTCGAACGCACCCAAGACGCCGGCTTGGCTTCCTGCCTGGGCTGGTGGAACAGCATTGCCCCGGGTGATGTCGATCACGATGGCGACATCGATTTTGCCGTGGGCAACCTGGGATTGAACAGCCGATATCGGCCAGCACCCAGTGAACCGCTCCAGCTTTACTATGGCGATTTCGCTGGCGATGGCCGCCTTCAGACAATTGAGGTTATCAAAACCTCGTCAGGCTTGATGCCCCTGCGAGGCAAAAGCGCCCTCGAGAAAATTGTCCCGGGTCTCAACGAAAAATTTCCCACCCACCACCTTTACGCTTCGGCAACGCTGTCTGACATCCTCGGGACAGACCTATTGGAATCCACGCCCAAATTGGAGGTGAACACCGCCGAGTCCGGCGTTCTGATCAATGATGGACAGGGCAAGTTCGCCTTTCGGGCATTACCCGGACTGGCCCAGGTTGCTCCCGTCCATGGCATCGCCTTGGCCGACCTTGACGCCGATGGACATCTGGATCTCATCCTCGCTCACAACAGCCACAGTCCTCACCGCGAAACTGGACGCCTGAACGGGGGCGTTGGGCTGTTGCTCGCCGGCCGCGGCGATGGTCATTTCGTTCCCCTTTGGCCGAATCGAAGCGGCTTGTTGATCGCCGCGAATGCCCGCGCGATGTCCACCGGAGATCTCAATGGCGATGGTTGGATCGATTGTGTCGTCGGTGTAAACCAGGGAGAACTCCGTGCCTTCGAGAACACCGTTGACCGCACCAATCGAGTGCTTGGCGTGAGACTCCAGGGACAACGCGGCAACCCAACTGCCGTTGGATCCAGAATTATATTAAAACTGAAAGGGGGAAGAATGCAGACCGCCGAGGTTTACGCTGGCGGCGGGTATCTTTCCCAATCCGAAGCCACCGTCCGGTTTGGCCTGGGCACAACCGGTGAAGTCGACCAGATCGAGGTGCGCTGGCCCCGAGGCAAGATCACGCAGCATCGCGTGAACCTCCAATCCAGCCCCATTGTCCTCAAGGAAGAATAGCCAATCCCTCGCCGTCCTTGGCAGTCTCACGTGAGGCCAAGATCCACGACACACCGAAAACCGATCGTCCCACAGCGATCCACGCCCGGCCAAAAACGAAGCAGTTTTGCCAAATGCCGGTTCGGTTGCGGGCCGCCATCAAAATACCAGACCGAACCATTGGCGCGATAATACGACCCTCCTTTCAGCATCAGGAAACGATTGCGGCCATCGCTATGCTGGCTCTCCGTCAATTCCCACACGTTCCCGCATAGGTCATAAATTCCAAAAGGAGACCGTCCGCCGGGGTAAGCTCGAACCGGTGTTGTGCCGCCTTTTTCCCCGCCGTTCCGGCAGCCGGGATCGTCGGTGTTGCCCCACGGATAGGCAAGGGTATCGGGTCCCTGGGCCGCATACTGCCATTCTTCCTCGGTCGGAAGCCGCTTGCCCGCCCAGGTTGCATAGGCCCGCGCGTCATCCAGCGTCACATACACGACTGGATGATCCTCCAAATCGGCGGGGATTTTCCCGTTCACCCAATGCTTCAGAAAATTCTCCCGCATCCCAGGCCGATACCCTGAGAACTCCAGAAATTCTGCGAACTGACGATTGGTCACTGGCGTTTCGTCCATGGCAAAATCCGAAAGAGACACCTCGCGCTTGAACGAGGACTTCTGATGCAGCCACGAGCCCGTAAGAGGCCGAGTCGTGTGTCCGGCATAAAACCCAACTTCACGGACCTGAAACTCAACGGTCATCACGCATTGTGTTCCGGGCACTCTTGCCATGCCTGGCGGCGGTTGTGTGAAAAGCCGGGTCCTCCGCACGGGCGTCCGGATGGCCTCGGATTTGCCAGACGTCGAATCCTCGCTTCGCTGACGATGCAGACTGCGTTGACAAACCAACAGAGAGTGAAGATTTCGAGGGCGCGACCGCCGCGTCACGGCCAGAAAACAACCGATGCCGCGCGGCGCAATTCGGCCAGTCAGGATGCGACGATTATCAGACATAATTCCATCCACCCTTTGTCCGCTGACGAGATCGAAGAACGACTGCCCCGGCTGTGCCTCGACGGCCAACAGTCGGCCTTGCGCTATTCCACGAGTGCGATTGACCAGGGTCCAAAGACGTAAATCACCCCGGCCCCATTGCGAAGCGTACACACCGGCCTGCTCGGTCGGCACAAGCGGGATCCAGTCCTCGCCGGAGAACAGGGAGACAAACTCGCGCTGAATCGGCAGCATGGCGCGCAGGATGGACTGGTCGCGGGCGCTCCAGCCCACCCACTGGCCAAAAACGTTCTCCCAGACCATCATCCCGCTCCCATTCATCCAGGCCATGTGCAGTTCGTCGGTGTGATCTTCCGCCCATCGGGAAATCTGGTGCTGCATATGCCGTCGCTCGAACCATTTGTTGCGCAATACGCCGGGCGCCGGGCTGTCCTTGAACCATTGCGCCCACGACAGATGATGATCGTGGAGGCTGGACATGGGCAGCGCAATCTCCCCTTCCAGCGCCACGCCTTTTCGGATCGAGTCCAGCCTTTCGCGAAACTCCCCCCCGGCCTTGTCCATTGTGTCGAGGAAGATGCCATCCGCCTCCAGATCGCCCACCATCCGGGTCAGGGTCTCCAAGTGGTGCTCTCCACCCGACCGGGTGCCTGTGTCCCAGGGATTGTAGCAAAGGAAGACCTTGACCTTGCTCCGATGGAACCGGCGAACCGCGTCGCGCAAACCACCAAGGCCGCCCGGCAGGTCACGATAGAAATCGAACTGCGTGCGATCGTCCAGGCCGATCCGAGGATACGCCTGCCAGAGCACGACGGCGTCGTAACCCCCAAACCGCTTTGCCTCCGACTCGAGAAACGGCTCGACACGGTAACAGCCCTTGCGCGCATCCAGAAACCGCTCGTCATTCATCATGAGAAAACAACAGGTGAAACACGACGGCACCCAGCCGAATTCCTCGCGCCGGTAAAGCGCGTCTGTATAGTGGAGTTTCACACGAGCCTCCTCGCGAAACTTCTCCAACGCTTTCCGCCACGCCGGCCAGTCGCTCGGGTCCTCTGGCGCGCCTATCAGCGGATGGGGATATCCGTCCTGGGCGAGCGAAATCAAAGTGCTGTCCTCACCGGACACGCTCTGCCCCCGAACCACCGACCGCAACAGTAACAGCGCGCTGCCGGAGACGAACCCCAAAAGCAGGTCCCGACGGCCAATCCCCCCAACTCCCCGCTGAGGCCACTTGGGATCTATCCTGCCCGAGGGCGACAGTTCTGACGGTTTATGTTTCGTCGTGTTCATCAGTTCCACAAGAATTGCCAATTTTGCGCTCCAAAGCAAATCTGGGCCATGATCACCTGGGCCGAAGCCAACCGGCCCCCCGAGAAACGCCGCAACCGGCCGCGCCGGCCCTCAGCCGCCAGACCATCCATTTGATTCGAAGTCACTGCCCGAAGAATAATCCGGATGGAGATGACGCCGAGGATTACCGGGCGTTTACCGACGGCCGGCTTTTCCCGGGGGATCGTGGGACCAGCCACAAATTGGGCTTGATAATGGGCATGGCGGTTACGCCATGGACCGTTGCATTCGCGATGGCCCTTTCGTCAGCGTGGATTTCGGGCACAAGAATGATGCAGGTGTAGGGATGAGATTCATAGAGGCCAGGCCTCAGCGGGGGAACAGGTTGAGCGTGCCGCTGGCTGCTGGATTTGAAGGTCTTTCTCACCACAACCAGGTTGGTCTGAGGCTGCGCTCGAGCCCCCCCCCCAAACGCAAGCCATGCCAACATCATCCATGCCGTCATTACTCTGTACGGTTTCATGGTGTGATTAGACGGAACCCGCAAGGCCGTGCTCCAGGTTGTGATGCTTCGCGTGAAGCATGAAGGCTGGCGGGCACTGTGGGCCGATTTCAGCGCAGTTGCGCGGTTTTCGAGGGGATAAGGCCTGCCTCAGGCTGGATAGTTGACCGCCGGCAAACCAAGGACAAAGCGATGAACCACTGAGCCAGAAAATAGGTTCCCAACACCAGGACATGGCCGGCAGGAATGGGTCCATGAAATTTCCGGACCGCAAGGAGCATATCGGATGCGACAAAGAACGCCCCCCCAACGGCTGCAGCCCAGGCAGCGGCATCTCCGGCTGTCATTGCTCGGCTGGCAGCCTGGGCAGCCATGGCTAAAAGGACCCCAGCATAGATGATCACAGGCCAGCGAAGGGAAACGTCAATGCCCGGCCACAAAAACAACACGACGATCGTCCCGATGAATGCCCATATCACAAATGGGACACGGGAGGCGGCCATGCGATGCCCCGATGTCAGCGCCCAGAGATAAAACAGATGAGCCACCAGGAAACTCGCGAGGCCAGCGAGAAAATGGTCGCCTGGCAGCATGAGAAAAGTATCGCCTCCGATGGAAAAACCGAGTCCGATGATGATGCCCCATCGATATCGACGATCCGCAAAGGGCCGGGCAGCAACCGCCAACACCAGAATCAGGCAGGTGGTCAGCGGCGTCAACCACCCCGACAACCCGGACGGAACGATCCCAAGATAACGGGTCGCGATGGCCAGGCATCCGCACAAACAGGCTGGAATACTCAGGACGATCGCCGCGGAAGCTTTCATGGCGCCACCAAAATCACCTCGCGAAAGCCGCAAAACCGCTTCTGCCCCCAGGCGGAGTCTCCTGACTCAGCGAGCACCGCTTCAACGCCCCAATCATTCAACATCCCGAACCGCGGTTTGCGCCATTGTTTCATGCATTGAACACCCTATTCCCGCGTCCTGCGGACTAAGGATCAGGGGCGGCAACCTTGGGCGAGCCCGAGATGTCCAAGGCAATCACGGTGGCATTGGGATCGGGATTGCGAGCGGGCAGTGTGAGCGCGATGCGCTGGTTTTCGTTTTTCACTTTGACCTTTTGGCCGCCATCAAGGAGTGACGCCCGTCGCAATTTGTTTTCGAGTCCGGGCAAAACGAGCCGGCCATCGGCGGGCCAGTCGAAGACATGGAGGTAAAGCCGCGTCTTGCCCCCAGCAAGTTTCTTTTGGGTGCAGCGGCCCCAGCTCAGCTTTTCGAACGGACTGGCCGTGGTTCCGTAAATGGACTCACCATTGGCGCGCATCCAGGCGCCGATGGATTGCAGGGATTTGATGCTTTCCTCGGGAACGGAGCCGTCGCCTTTCGGGCCGATATTGAGCAGATAATTGCCGCCCTTGCTCGCGATATCGATGAGGTTCCGAATCATTTCGCGGTCGGATTTCCAGGCGTGATCATGAGCGCTGTAACCCCAGGTGGTGTTCATCGTCATGCAGGTTTCCCAGTCGACGCCGGGCATGCCGGTGGCAGGGATGTGCTGTTCGGGCGTGATGAAATCCCCGTATTTCGGATCGAGCTGCGGCAGGTAACCCTCGGTTCCCATGCTGGCCCAGCCGGCTTCGCGGCTGCGAAACAAACGGTTGTTCATGATGATCGCCGGTTGTTTGGCCCGAACCAATTTCATGAGATCAAAGGCGTGCCAGGCTTCGTCTCCCTGGAAATCCTGGGCGCTGTAATCCCACCACAGGACATCCACCCGTCCGTAATTCGAGGTCAATTCATTCACCTGCTGCCGCAGGTATTCCAAATACCGGTTGTGATCGCGTTCGGCATTGGGATAAGGCCTGCCCTTGAGCGGATGCGGCAGCTGTTTCGACAGGGCGTAGGCATACTGATCATGATGCCAGTCAATCACCGAGTGATAAAAACCGATGCGCACTCCCTCGGCGCGGGCGGCCTCGACGATTTCCTTCACCAGATCCCGGTGAAGGACGGAGCCGGCGTCGTAATCGCCGGCCCCGGAATCATGCAGCGCAAAGCCCTCGTGGTGCTTGGTCGTGAACACGAGGTAACGGCAGCCGGCCTGTTTGGCCAAACGCGCCCATTCCCGGGCAAAACCCGGTTTGGGTTTGAACAGGGGAATGGCGGCCTTTGCGTACGTTTCCGTGTCGGCCTTGACGTGGTTTTGGATCCACTCCATGCCTCCCCGGGTGCCCACAGGTTTTCCTTCCCACGTGCCGGCCAGGCCGGAATAAAGGCCCCAGTGCACAAACATCCCAAAACGGGCCTCACGCCACCAGCCCATCCGATCGTCCCGCTGGGAACTGGTTTCCGCCCCCGGCGCCATTTGAGCGACCAGCGCCAGTGAGGCAAGCGTCCAGGCGAGGATTCTGTTTTTCATAGCGACTTCCGATAGAGAGGACCAAAGTTGGCGCACGCGCGAAAATCACCGCCTTCAGGCTCCGCCGCCCCAAAGGCGGTCCACGCGGACGGCCGGAAAATGTCTTGGCGCGGCACGTTGTGAAGATAGACAGGGATGCGCAGCATGGAGGCCAGCGTAATCAGCTCGGCGCCAACGTGGCCGTAGCTGATCGCGCCGTGATTGGCGCCCCAGGCGTTCATCACCGAGTAAACATCGCGGAATTCTCCCTGCCCCGTGAGGTTGGGAACGAACCAATGGGTCGGCCAGGTGGGATCCGTCCGTTCTTCGAGGACGCGGTAGATGTCGGCAGGCAGATCGACAAACTGGCCTTCGGCGATCTGGAGCGCGGGTCCAAGGCCTTTCACCATATTCAACCGGAACATGGTTGCCGGCATGTTGGCGCGGGTTCCAAACGCGCTGGAAAAACCGCCGCCACGGAAATACTCACAATTGGCGGGCGGCCAGGTGGTCGCCGCCAGGCAATCCAAGGCTTCCTTGGAGGTTATCTCCCAGAAAGGTTTCATCGCGGGCTGCCCGTTTTTCAACTGCTTGCCGCAACCATCGAGCGCGGCCGCGCCCGAATTGATTAGATGGATCATTCCGTGGGCCGCAACCCCAGCGAGATTTTGGCCGGTGACCCGCTTGACGGCATCGGGACTCCAATACGTTCGCACATCGGCAAAGATCTGGGCGGTATCGGTGAGCAGATGCCCAAACAACATGCAGACGCCGTTCAGACAATCGTTTTCAGTCGCCACAAGATAGGGCTCGCGAATGCCATTCCAGTCGAAGGACGAATTCAGGATGGACTCCAGGAAGTCGCCATTCGGAAAGTGATCCGTCCATTGGCGCTGGCCCTGGAAACCGGCCAGGATGGCGTTGTGGCCCAGGGCTTCCTCGCCAAAACCCAACTTGGCCAGGCGCGGATTGCCCACCATCAGATCGCGCATGATGAGGGCGCACTTGACCACAAACTCCCATTCCCAATCCTTGCGCTTCCGGCTGTGCGGATTCTTGTTATGATCACGGCCTTCCGGGCAGTTTTTCCGCGTCCAATCATAGGCCCGCCGAAACTCGGCTTCATCATAGATGGTTTCCTCGATGCGCCGCACCCATTCACTCATGTCAACGCACTCGACGCGCATGCCGAGAAAATCCTCGAAGAAATCCTGGTTCACAATGGAACCGGCGATGCCCATGGAAACGGCGCCGACGGAGAGATAGGACTTGCCGCGCATGGTGGTGGTGGCGAGACCGGCCTTGACGAAGCGCAGAATCTTATCGCGCACGTCGGCAGGGATGGTGGTGTCGCCGGCATCCTGAACGTCGCGGCCATAGATGGTGAATGCGGGCAAGCCTTTCTGGGTATGCGCGGCACTCACGGCGGCCAGATAAACAGCGCCCGGCCGCTCGGTGCCGTTGAATCCCCAAATGGCCTTGGGCGTCATCGGATCCATGTCCATCGTCTCAGATCCGTAACACCAGCAGGGCGTGACGGTCAGTGAAACGCCGACGCCTTCTTTCCGGAACTTTTCGGCGGCCATCGCCGCCTCAGCCACGCCCCCAATGCAGGTATCGGCCATCACACATTCCACCGGCAATCCGTTGGAATGTCTCAAATTGCTCTCGATGAGCCGGGCCACGGAACGGGCCATGGCCATCGTGGTTTTCTCGAGCGATTCACGCACGCCTTTGCGGCGGCCATCGATGGCCGGTCGGATTCCGACCTTGGGCATGTCTCCAATAAGACGATTAACAGGCTGGTTCGTTTTCATAGTCTAATTAACCTTTGTTAAACAAAATCATCATGCGGCTCTCGGACACGGCAATTGAACAGGAACAGAATAGCCGGTTCCTTCGAACCGGCCAACTTATTCGTTTGGCTGAAGCACAGAAAGCTTGGATTAATCACAGGCCAGCACTTGTGGATAGCAACACTTCGCCTTCGCATCTCAGCCCATTCACAAGAGCCTTAGAAGCACCCAAGCCTTTCGGATGCCCCCCTCAGCCCACGAATCATTTTCCCTTTCTTTTATTCCATAATCCACTAACAAAACCAGGATCACAGCCCCAGGGATATTCCTTAAGCGGATGGTCTGGATCCATGGGTGTCGCGGTATTCCGAGGGAGAATGCCCGCACAACCGGCTGAACATCCGCGAAAAATGGGCCGGATCAGGGAGGCCCACCGCATAGGCGATTTCCTTAACCGCAGCAGGGGTTGTGGCCAGAAGGTATTGGGCTCGTTCCATGCGCCGGCGAGCCAGATACGCCAAAGGCCGGACCCCCACCAGTTCGTTGAAGCGATCCGAGAAATAGGTGGGATTCAATCCGGCCACATGGGCAAGGTGACTCAAGGCAATCGGCTCGTGCATATGCTCGTGAATATAAACCTGCACCGCCAAAAACCGTTGGGTCACTCGGGCATGAACGCCTTCCAGTCCGCTGGCGGAAGCGAGATAAGGCGCGACCAGCAATCGGAGAAGGCCTTGCGCTTCGAGCCATTGGGCGGGAGGCGCATCCCGACGGGTCTGTTCCATCCGCGCCGGGAATTCCTGGTATTCCTCCCGAAACGGGTCGAAGCACGGCAGCTTTCGATCCGGGTAGATGGCATCCAACCGCTGAAACCAAGCCAACGCCTGGGGGGGCGCCGGTAGTTGCGCATCGCATCGGATCAAAGAAAAGAGATCAATTCCAGCCGGCAATCTCGCGGTGAAATGAAGATGATAATGATCGAAATAACGACGACAAAAACAATCGTGTTCGGTGAACGCCGGCACCAGGTGCAAAATCCCGGATCGCAGATCAAAACGTTGTCCCTCCTGGCGCACGGTCGCCCGGCCATCCAGGATGAGCCAAAGCCGCGAAAACGGGCTGATGACCCGCCGGAAATTCCACCATTGACCCGCTGCAATCCGTTGAACGGCTTGAATCCTCAGATCAAGTGAGGTCAAGGTTTCCAGGCCCAGGACTGGCATATGATCGCTCATGAGGATGATGCCTTCCTGTGGTTTACCATCCCTGCGCCTCCCCTGCGCCAGACACACGCCGTTAATCCCAACGCACAGACGAAAAAGACAAGGGCGTTCGGCGTGCGTGCGGTCCAAGGACTCCAGGGCCAGGGAAAACGAAAAACAGCAAAGTTGAGTCCGAAGTAAAGCCACGTCGCCCACAACAAAGTCTCCCGAGTGTAACTCAACGCCCCCGCCCCTCCTCTGGACTTACGGATGGACCCCACCGCAGCGAGAATACTGAGACTCAAAGGCAGTCCGCAGAAAACCAGCCAGATGAAAAGAGAGGGCATCGGGAAGCTTCCGGCTTTGAGTTGCATCGCCGTTTTGAGGGCAATCGGTATCAACGTAACGGGCATAATGAGCAGAAAAGGGCATCGACTGCCACCCGCAACGCCGATTAACGGAATAATCCCCATAACCAATCCGATCTCGCTGTAGCCAAGATCCAGGACTTCTCCAGAAATCAACAATAGCACGTGCAAGGCAATCAGAAACCATTCGGTGCCGGTCGGAAATGCGGCCTCGAACGATGGCGATGGCTGCCTGATCCCGCAGCGATTGCGCCATAAACCTAATCCCATCACCGCGCCAAACACCCCGCCAAAAACCGTCTCCATAAAATTCCACCAGTTGATCAACGAATTCCAAGCGGGATTCCACAGTCCTGGAATCCCCTGCTGGAAAAGGACCACATTCCACGCATGGAACGACTGGAGGCATTGTCCCAGCGGAAATCCCACGACGCCCCCCACGATGGCCCAGCCTCCCAGGTTGCGGGCCAGACGATCGTGTCGCCAATAATGGACGTAGACCATCAACGTGATCAACGCAACTAAAAGCCCGCCCCAAACCTCGCGCCGGGGATGAAGATGACCGCCGGGTTTCCATCGCCAACTCTCCGAAAAATATAACGCAGGCAGAACCTGTTGATCAGGATCAAAAGGCGAATTCAGAAGCCAAACTCCCAGAAAGAACATCCCCAGCATCACGCCCACAAGCATCAGAAGTTCACCGGGCCGATACAGAATTCCGCCAAGGCCCATCCCCAAAAACACCCCGGCAAAACCAATCCACAGACCGCCTTTGACCGCCAACCCCAGCATCCCCCACCACCAGGCGGACCACTGTCCAATCAGCACTGCATCCTGAGTGAGGCCAATAGTCTGTCCATAAGTCATGGAACCGCCGAATCCAATCGCCACAGTGCACCAGGCCACCGCTCGGGCCGCCGTCAGAGAACTTAAGTCTCGACCGAGCAACAACACCAGAGTCAGCCCCACCAAAGCCCCCGCGATCATGGCCCCGGTCTCATGGCCGTATTGGCCGCGGATCCCCCACCCCAGTCCGCCCGCCATGGCCGCCAAGACCATCACGAGCCCTAAAGACGGTTCCCCGCCACGCGAGGTCATGGCCTGATCGGCCGCGGGAGGCGCAATGGATTGGGGAGAACTCATCGAGTGAAAGACAATCGTTTGACCCTTCGGCAGGAGGGGGACAACGGAATAAACGGATGGTTCCTCAAATGGCCTCGAGGTTGCCCGCGTTGAGTGTGGCGCATGGTTTCATAAACAGAATTACGCGGACCGCCTGTTTGTCAATGATGCATTTGTTCTGGAAAGCCATCCGGATTCAGAGGAGATAGGGTTTTCTCTCGTTGCGACGGCCTGCGAAGCTCCGGCTTGCTTTGGGGGGGACAATTCGATTTCCATAGGGCCACCATGAATGACGGATCCTGGCCCCGGGAACAAGAACATCAATTGACCGAACGCATGAGGGCGTTAGGCGTGAAGGAAACGGAGATTGAAGAGACCTTCGTCCGGTCTGGTGGACACGGAGGCCAGAATGTCAACAAAACCTCGACCTGTGTCATGCTGAGCCACCGGCCGACCGGATTACGGGTCAAGTGCCAGTCTAGCCGGCAACAGGGGCTGAACCGTTTTCTCGCCCGGCATTTGCTGCTCAACAAGATTGAAGCCCTGCGCAAGCGCCTTGAAGACGCGGAACGAGCCCGGCGCGAAAAGCTCCGGCGCGCAAAACGAGGCCGAAGTCGAGCCGCAAAACAACGGATCCTGGCCGATAAGGCACACCAGGCCTCCAAGAAAATATCGCGCCGACGGGTGGAACTCGAATGAACCTGTCCGTCAAAGATAACCTCGAAACCGAAAACATGGCGTGATGACCGAGCTGCAAGAAATGGTAGTCTCGGCCACGCTCCTGGGTTTGTCGGCGGGGCTATCGCCAGGCCCCCTCATGGCGCTGGTGCTTTCACAAACTCTCAGGCACGGAACCCGTGAAGGCTGCAAAACGGCTTTGGCCCCTCTGATCACCGATGCCCCCATCATTCTCTGTGCGCTTCTGCTGGCCACAAGCCTGGCTCACTTTAAAACGCTCCTGGGCGTGTTGTCTCTTGCCGGAGGAGCCTATGTGCTTTATTTGGCATGGGACAGCCTGAAAGCTAGGCCCTTGGACCTGACATCCGCCGGCAACAGTACTCCTCCCCTGTCCTGGCGCAAAGGTATCCTCACCAATCTGCTCAGCCCCAGCCCCTGGCTGTTCTGGTTCACCGTCGGCGCCGCTACTCTCACCAAGGCCCAATCCTCGGGCTGGATCGTCGTGTGCTGTTTTTTTGCGATCTTCTATTCTTTTTTGTGTGGATCCAAAACGGTGCTGGCCTTGCTCGCCGGACGGTCACGAACTTTTTTATCGGGCCGCAATTATTCCCTGATCCTGCAAGGCCTGGGATTCTGCCTGATCGCATTTGCCCTTTTGCTGTTCCGGGACGGGCTGAGGTATTTCGGATCGATGGAACAATGAAGATCCATCCAACAAGGTTATTTCCAAACCACGTCGGCCCTCCGCGTCGGATCTTGCCCGGCCTCAATCTGTAGTTCAGGGCAATTGCGGTGCGCGGGCCTGGGAAAGGGAGCAGCTCAATCCGAGAAAAACATCGTATGCGCTATACCAGGACGGGGACATGTCCCGCCAGCCTTCGTTGACTTTGAGATACCGATTCACTTGCAGCACAATTACCTGACCACCCACATTCGCCACCAACTCCTTGCGTTTGTAAGCATACGCAACTCCATAATGCCAAAGCCAGCCCAGACCAATCACGCCCGGCCGTCCCTTCCTAATGCCTTCGGCCACGCGCCGCCCCGACTCCTGCCAGTCGCTCCCCCACGCATCCCAAGCCCAGGAACATGAGATGTTGATCAGGTTGTTGCCCTTTCCGTAAATCAATGAATAGGGCCCCGCGTCATAAGCCACAGGATAAAGATAACCGTAAAAGCCTTCGATCAAGTCCCCAGGCCACGTCGCCCCGTCGTTGCCAAAGGGATTGCAGATCACGTCGCAAAGATCATGGAGATTATTATACAGAAGACGAATCTTCGGCTCACTGGAACTGTCAAGTTCCTGAGGGGCATCGCTGAGCCGGAGAGAATTGTAAAGGGTATTGCCCGATCCATAATAAAAAGCGCTCTCGACCCCCTGTCGATCCCAGTAGGCAAACAGCATGGCCAGGGCCGTCGGACCGCAACCCACCAGGTTGCACCAATTATCGCTCCGCAACTGATAGTAATGCGCCTGATCGGCCCAGCCTTCTCCCGCCACCCACGTGAAGCTCCGCCAATAAGGCGTGGAATCCGCCTGGGCCGTGATCGTCCTGCCCACCAACGAGGAACGCACCAATAATACGTAAGATTCCAATCCCTTGGATGTCCTCAGGGTGAGCGGTGCCGATCCCGCTTGCCTGGCCACCGCCCGAAAGCCCCCCGTCCGCAAGATCGTAATGTCAGCCAGCGGCCTCTCGTTCTCTTCCCAGTGCAGCGCATAATCGCCGATCTGTATCTCCGGCAAGAAGATGTTGGTCTCACCGAGACGCATTTCCAGAATCTGCGGACGCTTGCCTTCTTCCAGGTCCCACAAGAATCCGGCAAGCTGTGCGCGGCGTTCACGCATAAGCTGGTGCACTGGATTACGCTCCAAATCCGATTTCAATTCCAGATAATTGGCATAATGGCCCAGTTTCAATTTCAATTCCGGCGGCAGTTGGAGGATGCCCCGCGCGCTGTCGATTTCCCCCGTGTAAACACGGTCCATGTAGTTCACGTATTCGGCCGGTATCTTCGGAGGCTCGGTGCCCAGGTTGCCTATCAGGTTGCCCGCTTCGTCCTCCGCCGCCCAAAATGTCGGGCCATACCGGATGATCCGAGCGGGAGTCTTCCCGCCACATCGCTCGAGTAATCTTTCCGTCGGCGTCGGCCCCGTCGTGTTATACTCCAATACCGGCAAGTCACTGCGATCCAAAGAGACAATCATATAGCCGCGATCGCTGGTCTCGGGTTCATCGGAAGAATTAGCCAGAAACCCATCCGGCTTTCGGGCCTCGCCAGAGTCCATGACCTTGATCTCGACATAAGCGGATCGCACGCTGCCGTCCCCCGCCAACAACGAACCGACGAAAGGCGCAAAAACCGCTCCCCGCCACGCCAGAGCCTCGTCGCTCGCCGCGCCGTTCTCCGTAGATTGGACCACGGCCTGCACATGACGGATCGCGACGTCCAGCGACGCTTTCGAAACCTCTTGAATCGGCAGAAGAGGCAGCGCTCCGATCTCTCCATTCTTCTGAATCCGCAACCGGTAATAGGTCTGGGGAGCCGACGAAACTACCGAGCTTGTGCCGTCAGGCAATGCCTTCACCTGAGCGGGATCGACCGCCACCCAGGGCCCCAAAGGCGAGGCCGCCTGCTCATATTGGAGAGTCACCACCTCGGCCCTCACCCCCCAGCCGAACAAAATGATCCCCGCCGAACACCGAAACACGAAAGACCAAATCGAAAAGGGATACTTCATAGTTTTGATTATGTTCAAGATTAGCATCCTAAATTTTTCATACTGTTCCACAGGTCGGGGGATGTGTCCAATGGCGAGTTCGAGCGAAGTAAATCGAACGTTGATTCGCGGCGAGCGGACCCTTAGTATTACCCCATGGCCGCCAGGATCGAGCCGTTACAGCAGCCGGTTCGCAAATGCGTCGGCAAACCGGCAACACCACTCCAGCGGTTGGCGTGCGTCGAAGAGATGGTTGATTTTGTCGAAAAATATGCCCCCGGAACCCTCAGACGAAGCGAACGCGAATTCTTCCCGGTTCGAAAAGTTGTTGGCCGTCCTCGCTCGAGATCAGATTGACTATGCCGTCGTGGGAGGACTGGCGGTGATCTTGAATGGTTACCCCCGGGTCACTGTGGACGTTGATATCCTGGTCGATGACAATCCCGAGAACCTTCGCAAGCTGCTCGATTCTCTTGCAGGATGGGGAGAGGGTTGGGCTCGGGAACTGAGCATCGACGATTTCGCTCCGCAAGAAGGTTCGATTCGCGTCATGGAGGAGTTTGACCTCGATATTTTTACGCGGATACAGGGCAAATCGATGGAGGATTTCAGACCCCGGCTGCGCTATTTGGCCGCTGAGGGCGTCCGAATTCCTTTTTTAGGGGCCGAAGACCTGATCTCGATTAAGCAGAATTCTTGGAGAGAAAAAGACCAGCTTGACGTGGCCGCCTTGAGGCAACTGCTGAAGGACCAGCCTGGTTGAGGGACGCCAAGCCGGACGTCGCCATCAATTCAGACGACGCCAGGCAGTGATGGAACGTGAGAGGTGGTCGCGGGCATCGCCCTCCAGACCGTAACATTGAAGTCCGACAGGGCCCCGGTAGCCGATCTCATGAAGGGCGCGGAGGAATGCGCGCTGATCAAACGTCCCTCGATCCAACGGCTGGAGGTATCGAGCCCAGCCGGGTTGATCGTCCCTGACATCCGCGCCGTTAATCGTGACGGCGACGAGCCGGGATCTAACCCGCTTGAGCAACGTTGCGTAATCCCGGGATTCCTCCGCCCGCAACCAGTGACAGAGGTTGAACATCAAGCCGACATTCTCCAGATCGGTTTTCTGCGCGATACGCCAGGCGTCCTCGACCCTTTCCAGCCAATCGCCCACATGCGGATACAGCGCAATCGACACGCCGCAGGGCCGGGCCAAATCGGCGATTTCCCGCAACAACTGGACAACGCGGGGATCTCGAGATTCATCGGACGGTTTTCCCCCCGAAATGATGAGGGCCAATTGCGTGTGGCGTCCTTTCAATAACGGCAGAGTGTCCTTCAATCGGGGATCGTAAGGTTGCGCGGCATTCTCCGCGATGTCCATCCGAACATAAACCTGGAACAACCGGAGCCCGCACGAATCGAGGGTTTGGATTCGCTCGGGGAGGTTGTCGATCCAGAGGTGCCCAGCTCCATCGTAACCCAATTCCTTCAACAGCGCGGCCTGCTCGGACAAGGACCGCTTCCGCGAATCATGCGTGTCCATGCACAGGGCAAAAAACGGAAAGGACCGCGGCGCCTCGGTCGCGCTGACGTCCACTGCAACGCCGGCCACCGCGGCCAACCAGAGAACCCAGAATTGCCGGATCATACTCGACTCCCTGTAAGTCGCTTCTCAAGCGCACCACGGGCGGCTGCGGTCCTTGACCCCGGCCAAAGATCCTTTGATGAGTTCGGCGTCTTCCGCGATCTCGAAGTCGAACATGCCGGCCAGAATGAAATCCGCGCCGCGAGAAAAGACGTACGGAAAGGCGCTCTTGGGGGGAATGGCGCCGGCGGCCATGACCTTGAAGGCAATCCAAGGCTTGGAAATGGATCCCATGAACTCGGCGGTTTCCCGGGGGTGAGAGCACCAGTATCCGGGAAACTCGCTGTACGCCCCCTTGATCTGGTCCGGCTTCGGGCCGGTGGGGTAATCGTGATGGTGAAATGTCTTGATGTAAAAATCGTTCCGGATTCCTTCCTTTTCGCAGGCCTTGACAACATCGAGGGCGTGCGCGCCGACTCCTGCCGGCACCTTGTAGGACTTGATCAATTCCACCGCCTTGGCCAGCAGATCGATCTTTCCTTTGGCCACCAACGCGTCGCTGTGAACACCCCAGACATAGATGGCCTCGCAACCGTCGTCGAGCAGGCTCTCGACCTCTTTCTTGTAAAAGCCGAGATCCGCGTCGATTTGGGCGGTGGGGCAAATGATCCACTGAATCTTGCCTCCGCGCTCCTTCCGATACCGGCGAAGAACCGACATCGGATGGTGAGGATTATGCATGGAGAGCGTATTGATCCCATGCTTCTCGGCCAGCGCCAGTGTTTCCATGATTTTCTCGTCCGTATTGTAGTGTTCCGCCAAGCGATACACATACTGAAGATCCCGGCTATGGGTGTAGTGCGTCAGAAGATTGCCTCCCAACAACAATCGACTGACCTCGAGATTGCTAATCTTGCCTCTCGGCATGCCGCCGACGGCTGGTGAAATCGATCCGGAAGCCGGAGGAGGGTTCTGTCCCTGAGAATCAAGAGTCAGGGCGAGACCAGCGGTGGACAGCAGCGCGCCTTTGACAAAGGCACGACGATTCAGTTCGGTCGACATGTTCAGTGGCTTGGATAAGGGTTGTTGTTTGTTGCGGCGGCGAATTTCCGCCTTGTATACCACGCAAACCTTGTCTCGGCCAAGCACGGAATGCATGATCATCCCGCCCTAAACATCGGGGCCGACAAAAATGCATATGACCCTGGCAAAAGCCATTGAAGTCCGCCGTTGGACGCGCGAGATCAAACCGATCGCGCGTCTGGCGGTGCCGATCATGGCGGGGATGATCAGCCAGATGCTGATCGGCCTGGCGGATACCGTGATGGTGGGACGTGTAGGGGTCGTGCCGCTGGCGGCAGCTTCCTTTGTCAATACCCTGGCCCATTTGCCGTTCATCTTCTCCCTGGGGCTGTTGTCGTCGATCGCGGTTTTGACCGCCCAGGTTTTTGGAGCGCGAAAGCCGGTGGAAACCGGGGAGGTGCTCAGACACGGTTTGGTGATTTCGACAATGGTGGGGATTGGGGCCTCCGCTGGGGTTGCTATTATGCATCCCCTCCTGTCGCGGTTCGGTCAACCGCCGGAAGTCGTGGCGGCGGCCGGCAAATATTTGCTGTTGTTCGCCGCGTCGCTGGCGCCAGCCCTGATCAGCCATGGGTGCCGTCAGTTCAGCGAGGCCGTCAATCGTCCGTGGATCCCCAACCTGATCCTGCTGGGCGGCGTCTTGCTGAATGTCCTGCTGAACTGGATCTTGATTTTTGGCCACTGGGGTTTGCCGGCGATGGGTTTGGAGGGGGCGGGTTGGGCCACTCTCATAACGCGTTTGATCCAGGCCGGCTGTTTTCTCGGCTACCTCTTCTATACGCCGGTCATGCGCTCGTTTCATCCGGCCTCGTGGAAAGCCCCCTGTCAAAGACTTTGGTTTCGCCGGTTGTTGACGATTGGCTGGCCGGTCGGCGCTCAACATTTGCTCGAAATCGGGGCCTTTTCGTTGGCCGCACTGATGATGGGTTGGATCCATGCCGAAGCCATGGCAGCCCACCAGATCGCGATGACTTGCGCCGCAACTTCTTTCATGTTCGCCCTGGGCATCGGCATGGCCTCCTGCATCCGCGTGGGACAGGCCCACGGGGCCGGACGGCATCATCGGAAACACCGGATCGGTCTGCTGTCGATTATGATGGCCGCCAGCGTTATGGGGATGTTTGGAATCCTCTTTATCAGCGCGGGAACTCCCATCGCCCGATTGTTTGTCAAAGAACCATCGGTCATTGCCCTGGCGGCACATCTGCTTTTCCTAGCCGCGTTGTTTCAGGTGGCTGACGGCACTCAAGTCGCTGCGCTTTCGGCTTTAAGAGGATTAAACGATGTGCGGATCCCGGTCCTGGTGGCCGGATTAGCCTATTGGCTCTTGGCCTTGCCCACAGGTTATCTTCTGGCCTTTCCCTGCCAGTTGGGAGCGGCGGGCATCTGGATCGGACTGGCCGTTGGACTCGGCACAACCGCCCTCGGGCTCTCCTGGCGTTTCCATCGGCTGACCTCGATCCACCAGAATTGAAATCCGGCAGTGGGTCCACGATTGACGCCAGGCCGGCTGGAATGCCATTCTGACGCCATGAATGATCTTGCCATGGCTTTGTATCGGTTTGCCGCAGTATCTGCGCTGACCTTCTTTGGCGCCACCAGTTACGGGGTCTTGTCCGGCCCCGTTTTTTATGGGGACGCCCCAGATGACCATCATCCTTGGGCCGTCCACGATCGGAATCGGCCCCAGCCCAAAATCGTCACGCCCGGCACGTTCAGTAGTCCTGATCAAGCGGGAAAGCCGCCTTCAGATGCCATCGTGCTTTTTGACGGGAGCGACCTTTCCCAATGGGAATCCGCCGGTCGAAACGGGGGGCCAGCCAAGTGGCTGGTGAAGGACGGTTACATGGAAGTCACCAAGACGGGCGATATTCGAACCAAGGAAAAGTTCGGCGACTGCCAGCTTCACGTGGAATGGGCCGCCCCGGCCAAGGTCCAAGGCGACAGCCAGGGACGCGGCAATAGCGGCATCTTCCTCATGGGCCGGGTTGAGATCCAGGTGCTCGATGTTTACAATAACCCGACCTACGCGGATGGGGGGGCGGGTTCGGTGTATGGCGTGCACCCCCCGATGGCCAATGCTCTCAGGCCGCCGGGCGAGTTCCAGGTCTACGATATCGTCTTTCGCCGGCCTGTTTATAAGGATGGCCAAGTGTTGGATCCCGGATATGTCACGGTTTTCGTGAATGGCGTGTTGGCCCAGGATCATGCCGTCCTCGAAGGCGGCACCGGGCATATGGGCCGCTCGAAGCCAGGCCCGTTCCCCGAAAAGGGGCCGCTCCAGTTGCAGGATCACGGCAATCCAACGCGGTTTCGAAATATCTGGTATCGGGAACTCCCCCCGCGCGCCGTGGAAGGCGGCACCGACGGATGGTTGTCAGTCGAAGCCACCATGACCAAGCGCAAGGCGATCGCATCGGATATCCGCAAAGACGCTGAGGCCCTCAAGGATTCATCGAATTCCCTGCCTTACATGCTGCGCCTGATGGAATCTCTGGTTTACGAGAAGGACGAATCCGCTTATTCGCAGGTGATCCAAATGGCCGAGCAATACGTGACTAATTTGAAAAACCTGCCGGTCGATAACCTCAAGACAAAGAAAGACGAAGTCCTCAACGTCAATGGCGCCTTCAAATACATGATCCGGTTCAAGATCTTTCCGGATTCGTTCGCGCCTTCGACCGGCCTGGACCAAATCATCAAAGCCCAGGGCTGGGATAAAAGGCGCTAGAAATGCATTGCTTCCGTTTGGTCATCTATGGCATATGCTTAAGGCGCTTCGGAGCGTAGCTCAGCCTGGCTAGAGCACTTGGTTTGGGACCAAGACGTCGCAGGTTCAAATCCTGTCGCTCCGACCATCTCCCCCAATCACTTACAAAAAAAGACGTCCAATTCTGCCAATCTGGACTTTTCCACCCGGATGGATTGTTCGCGCTCCGCAATTGAAATCGATG
>Ga0116154_10000135_pt1 | contig 114235 bp, 82 predicted proteins | sample AD_UKC030_MetaG_FD_89898 | JGI IMG/M metagenome (GOLD analysis project Ga0116154, IMG submission 89898) | Active sludge microbial communities of municipal wastewater-treating anaerobic digesters from USA - AD_UKC030_MetaG | ecosystem: Engineered > Bioreactor > Anaerobic > Digestate | place... | reverse complement strand
TTCCAATCAAAATAACCTTGTTCACATTTCCCATAACATGGCCTCCTTTAGTTTAATTTACCCTATAGTTGATTCAGAATCGAAAAAAGGAGATTTCTCAGGAAATTTTTCCGAAGGAGATGTTCTTTTCTGTCAGGTACTGGAGGATTCTGTGGGTAAGAAACAGAGATTTCTCTTTGAAATTCAATTGGTTATGAAGCAATATGATATCCCCCGGTTTAATCCTTTGCAAAAAACGACCGATGCATTTTTCTGAAACACTGGCTGGATTATAATCGCGTGTACTGACATTCCAGAGGATAATCCGGTACCGGTTTTTTCGGAGCCAGAGCCACTGCCTGATGGTAAACCTTCCATATGGTGGGCGATAGATACGGCTTTCAGAAATGGACCGGCACTGCGTCAGCTCTTCCTTTAAAATCTTTAATGACCTGCAAACGTTTCGGTTATGGCTCCATGAATGGAGATGTACGGTATGCCCTTCAGCCCGGATGGCGTCAGTTAAAAGGGGGTAGGCTGCTGCATCGGTTCCGGTTGGAAAAAAGGTGGCCCGGGCACCAAACTGGTTGAGAAGAGCCAGAATTTCAGGGGTTACGGACGGATGGGGGCCATCATCAAACGTAAGATACACATCGCTCTCAGAATGCTCTGAAAGTGCAAGTGTTACCCAGGGCGAAAACCTGAGGGCAATCCATTGTGGGATCCGGTACATAACAACATTAAAAGGGCTGCAGGTTCATTATACCTGGAATTTTACCTGTTTCCGGGTACAATCGAAGCCGGCAGCCCTTGTCTTATCAATTACTGCTGTACATATGGCCCGATCATCGAGAACAGGGCTTTCCCCTTCTCGGCGAGGGCATTCTGGTTATTTTTCTGAAGAATATCATTTAAAAAGTAGGTGGTACGGTAAAGGTTGGTGATTTCGTTACCCAGCACTGCTTTTCTCCTGGAATCGAAGGTCATGTAGTATTTAAACTCTTTCTCATTCATATCCAGAAGCTTACTGGCTAGTGAAGCTCCCCGAACTGAGTCCCCGGCTTCGAAACAAGCCTTAACAATCGGGATCATGGCAGCATCATACTTCAGCACCGATTCGGGAATCAATTCCATACAGCGGTTTATCACTGTACGGGCAGAATCCTTTTTCCCCTCTTCAATCAATGCATTGGCCAGCCTTGTAAAGTTGTTGCGATAGCTCACCAGGGGTCTGCGGGCTGTTTCGTCATAGTACACATTGGGAACCTTGAGGGTCGCATAATCGTATTTATTCATCAGGTTATCCCAAAGTATACTGGTATTGGTGGTGCCATGTGCCATCATGGTATACAGGAACAGGGGCTCGCCCGTATATTTTACGGGTACCAGCGTGTACACCATCCCATCGTGACGGAACCACTGCATCAGGTTCAGATACATATCATCTCCGGTTGTAATGGCAAAATGTACAGGTCGTTCCCAGTTGTTTGCTGCCAGGAAGTCGAGCATCATCACATGGTTTTTCTGGATTCCGCGATCGTTGATTTCCCATTCGATGTATTTCTCAATCTTTCCGGCATCGGCCAGGGGTACAAGGCCACTCTCCACCACTTTTGCCGAATCGACTTTGATACGGATTTTATTGGTGGGGAAGTACTCCATGAGCCTTCCGCTGTTGCCCATAACCTTGGTATTGGGATCATTGCTCTTTACAAAATCCATCAGCAGGTCGAGGTCGATATATCCATTGACAATCCGGTTGGTGATCTGCTGGCTTGATTTTGCCAGTTCCTTGAAGAGATCGGTACTCAGTCCCAATTGGTCGTTCTGGGCACGGTTCTGTTCTGCAGCTCTGGTATTGATGAAATTCAGGATTTGGGAAAATGGCAGAGATCCATCTGTAAGTTTCTTATAATCTGACGGATGAAGCTGAGGCAATCTGGAACCTGCGATGATGGAAGTAAGGTTATTGCGGACTTCCGTAACGGCACCCTGATACAGGTCGGCATCCCTGGCTACGATTTTATCGAGCAGGAAGGTGATGATGGCCTGGGGACTTCTGTTATTTCCGGGTTCTGTTGGATTGAGGATAAAGATAAAATCGCGGCTTCCCTGTATGTATTGATCTTTGGTAAAAGAGATCGGAATGCCGGGTGCCTCATAGGTTTTCCTGACCGATTGTTCCACATACCAATCGGTATTGAAAAGGCTAAGATTCACCACTTTCACATCAGTACGTACCCCTTCCACCTCCTGGGCATACCAAAGGGGGAATGTATCGTTATCGCCATTGGTAAATACCACACCATTTTTTCTGCAGGCTTCAAGGTAGTTTTTGGCCACTTCGAGGGCAAGCCGTTTGGTGGACCTGTCGTGATCATCCCATCCCTCTTTGGCCATAATTCCGGGTACCAGAAGCAGGAGAGCTGCGGTTATGGCTATTGGTATATATTTGTTTTTCAACTGCTTATCAATCCATTGGAGGAGCCCTATGATCCCCAGACCAATCCAGATGGCAAACGCATAGAAGGATGCGGCATAGGAATAATCCCTTTCGCGGGGCTGGTAGGGGTACTGGTTGAGGTAGACCACAATGGCAAGTCCTGTCATCAGAAACAACAAACCCACTACAATGCTGTCCCTGTAATTGGATGAAGAGTGGAACACCAGTCCGATAATTCCCAGCAGCAGTGGCAGCAGAAAGAATTTATTGGTACCTTTATTATCCGTAAGGCTGTCGGGCAGATTATCCTGAGGTCCCACCAGGGCCTTGTCAAAGGCTTTTATGCCTGTAATCCAATTGCCATTAAGTGGATTTCCATGCCCCTGGATATCGTTCTGCCGACCCGAAAAATTCCACATAAAGTAGCGGATGTACATATGACCGATCTGGTACTTGAAGAAGAAAGAGAGGTTTTCGCCCATCGTAGGCACATAGGTTACTTCGGGCTTTTCGGGGGTTCCCCCAACCTGTACACGCTCCCCTTTATTCTTGTGAGCCCATTCCTGGTAGGCCGTTTTATGATGCGACCGCTGCTGGCTCCACATGCGCGGGAATGCTGTTTTAAACCGCTCATCATACTGGGGTTCTGTTCCGATTTTTTCATCGGTAACCACATATCTCCCTTTTACCCTGCCCCCTTTTTCTTTGGCAAAGGCATCAGCCTGGGCACGATCGAAAAATGAAGCAGCTTCAGCTTTATCCTGATAGACGACGTACTTCTTGGTATATACAGGGCTTCCGTTTTCGGAACCGGTCATGGGTGCGTTGTAGTAATAGCCGCTCAGCAGAGGCCATGTGCCGTATTGTTCACGGTTCAGGTAGGCCAGAAGGCTGATGGCGTTTTCGGGGTTGTTTTCGTCGATCGGGGTATTGGCATTTGAACGGATTACGAGCACAAAGAAGGATGAGTAACCGATCATCAACACTGTAAAAGACAGAATTACCGTATTGAGAATCACTTTACCCTTGCGGTGGGTATACCTGATACCCCAGATGACAGCCCCGATAATAAGTGCAAAGTAAATAATCGATCCGGTGTTGAAAGGGAGGCTGAAGCCATTGACAAAAATCCTCTCGAATAATCCTGCAAGGCTCGGAATCAAAGGGATAAGGCCCATTTGTATAAAACCCAGAATGGCAATACCCACGATAAAGGCAACCACAGTTCCTTTCCAGGTCACGGTATATTTCCTGAAGTAATAGATCATGGCGATGGCAGGAATTGCCAGGAGGTTCAGCAAGTGAACACCAATAGACAAGCCCATCAGGTAAGCAATGAAGATCAGCCAGCGGAGGGAGTGCTTCTCATCGGCCACTGCTTCCCATCTGAGCATCGCCCAGAATACAATGGCAGTAAAGAAGGAGGACATGGCATATACTTCACCCTCAACAGCCGAAAACCAGAATGAATCGGAGAATGTGTAAGCCAGCGAGCCGACCAGACCACTGCCAAGAATGGCAAAAATTTTAGCATCCGTAAGTTCACCATCACCTTGTTTGTGGATCATTTTCTTGGCCAGGTAGGTAATGGACCAGAACAGGAACAGGATGGTAAATGCACTTGCCAGCGCCGACATATAGTTGATCATCAGGGCAACCTTGGTCACATCGCCAAAGGCAAATAGGCTGAAAAACCGGCCCATTAATTGAAAAAACGGAGCTCCCGGAGGGTGACCTACCTGAAGCTTGTAGGCGGTGGCAATATATTCACCGCAATCCCAGAAACTGGTGGTGCGCTCGGCAGTGAGCATGTACACAACTGCCGCTACCACAAAAACGACCCATCCGAGGATGATGTTAAGTTTTTTGTAATTCATAGTACGCAGGTTTACTTCTGTTGATACATTTCTGCCGGAATGGTTCTGGCAGTTTTCCGTCAGAAATGCGGCTACGAAGATAATAATTTAACCAATGGACGTATCTATTCTGCCCACTTAGGGGCAAGAACTGCCCGTTTTGTTGTTTGGAGAGAAATAATTATTACTTTTGCGCCACCATTTGTGTGACTGTCCGATGGTGTAATGGTAGCACTGCAGATTTTGGTTCTGCCTGTCTAGGTTCGAATCCTGGTCGGACAACACAAACGCAAGCAACCCGGCATACGGTGCAGGATTGCAGCCAGATGGGGTAAGGAACAGAATGGCGGGGACTTACAGTCCCCTTTATTTTTGAATATAATGGTAAAAGAAGAGCTTTTAAGGGAAATCATCGAAAGATTCACAGACGGAACCGACAGGTTTCTGGTGGAGCTTTCGGTAACATCGTCGGGGCAGATTACCGTGCTGATGGATGGAGACAGTGGCTTCACCATTGCCGATTGCACCCGTTTGAGCAGGCATATTGAACAACACCTGGACCGTGATACCGAGGATTATTCCCTTGAGGTGGCCTCCTATGGTGTGGGAAATCCATTGTTACTGCCCAGGCAATACGCCAAAAACGCCGGCAGATTGCTGCATGTAACCACCCATGAACAGGAGGTGATACGTGGAAGGATCAAAGGGGCCGACGAAACGGGTGTTGATCTGGAAACCGTTCCTCCGAAAGGGAAAAAAGGGGGTTCGAAATCCGAATCCCCGCAAAACATCCGCCTTCCTTACACCAGTATCAGCAAGGCAGTTATTGAAGTTGAGTTTTAATCCTACTATTAAAGATACAACCCTGAAACGCATACAGATCAGAAAAAGACTATGGAAAATTTAAAATTGGTTGAATCATTTTCGGAATTCAAGGAATTCAAGAACATCGACAGGGCCACTATGATGAGGATTCTGGAGGAGGTCTTCAGGCACATGCTGATTAAAAAGTATGGATCTGATGACAATTTCGACATCATTGTGAACATTGATAAGGGCGACCTTGAAATCTGGAGAAACCGGATGGTGGTGGAGGATGGTGCCGTTGAGGATGATAACCGGGAAATTGAATACTCTGAAGCCATCAAAATTGAACCCGACTTTGAAATAGGGGAGGAGGTTTCTGAAGAGGTAAAAATCACCGATTTTGGCAGGAGAGAGATTCTGACCATCCGGCAGAACCTGGTGTCGAAGGTGCAGGAATACGAAAAAGACAACGTGTACAAGAAATATAAGGACAAGATTGGTGAGATCATTACCGGAGAGGTATACCAGATCTGGAAGAAGGAGATGCTGGTGCTTGATGATGAAGGGATTGAGCTGATCATGCCCAAGCAGGAACAGATCCCTTCTGATTTTTTCCGTAAGGGAGACGCCGTAAGGTCCATCGTGCTGAAAGTAGATATCAAGAATAACAATCCCAGCATTATCCTTTCAAGAACCTCACCTGTATTTCTTGAAAGGCTTTTTGAACAGGAAGTTCCTGAGGTATATGATGGTCTGATTACCATAAAAATGATTGTCAGGGAGCCTGGTGAACGCGCCAAGGTAGCCGTTGAATCGTATGATGACCGTATTGACCCCGTGGGTGCCTGTGTTGGGATGAAAGGTAGCCGTATCCACGGCATTGTAAGGGAGTTACGCAACGAGAATATCGATGTGATCAACTTTACTACCAACTCTACCCTCTATATTACAAGAGCCCTGAGCCCGGCAAAAATCACCCGTATTGAACTTGACGAGGCCAACAAACGGGCCAGTGTGTATATGAAACCCGATCAGGTATCGCTTGCCATTGGCAAAGGGGGACATAACATCAAACTCGCCGGTAAACTTACAGGATATGAAATAGATGTGTATCACGACAGCGATATGGATACCGATGATGTGGATCTTGGTGAATTTGTAGACGAAATCGACGAGTGGATCATCGAACAGTTCAGAAAAATCGGTTGTGACACCGCCAAAAGCGTTCTTGAGATCCCGATGGATGAACTGGTTAAGCGTACCGATCTGGAAGAAGAAACGGTGAAAGAGGTGATAAAAATCCTGAAAGCCGAATTTGAATAGTCCGGTTCTTCCTTCTTTGTGAAGGAATGGTCAGGACCAACACTAGAACATTTGACAGGGGAGAAAAACAGTAATATGTCAGAAGCAAATACCGGAATACGATTAAGCAAAGTAGCAAAGGAATTCAACATTGGTACCACCACCATCATTGATTTCCTGTCGAAAAAAGGGTATTCTGTTGAAAGCTCGCCCAACGCAAAGCTTTCTACAGAAATGTATACCCTGATTCAGAAGGAGTATTCGCAGGAGAAAAGTGCCAAGGAGGAATCTATCAAGGTCGGGCTTGAGCATGCAAAGCTTGAGACCATCAGCATTGAAGATAAACTGCCTCCCAGGCAGGAGGAATCTTCGGAAGAGATTACCCTGGATGACCTGCTGAAGAAGTCTGCTGCAGATGCAAAAAAGACTTCTGCAAAAAAAACGGAGAAAAAGCCAGTGGCTCCCAAGGTGGAGGTTGTAGAAAAAGCACTTGAGCCTGAAGCTGTTAAGCCTGATGAAAAGCCCCTTGAAGTCGAGGAAGAAGAGGTCGTGAAAACAGAAGACCAGCCGGTTGAACTGGTTGGTGGGTTGGTGGTGCATGGATCGATAGATCTTGATAGCCTGAACCTTCGGACGAAACCTCCGCGCAAATCCAAAGAACAGAAAGAAGAAGAGCTGCGCAAAAAGCGTGAAGAGGAAAAGCAGAGAAAAGCCAAGGCAAAGACAGCAGACAAGCAGGAAACGCCTGTCGTTGCCCCTGAGGTGGAAACCCCGGTAACCCCGGCAGAAGAGATACCTGAGCCCGCTCCGGTGCTGACAACCGGGCCTGAAGTAACTCCGGAAGCACCAGTTACGAAAAAGCAACCGGATGTTGATTTTCTGGAAACCCGTGTTGAAAAACTTACCGGCCCCACCATTCTGGGTAAAATGGAACTTCCGTCACCGGTGAAGAAAATCAAAAAGATCGATAAAAAAGCACCCGTTGCTTCGAGTGATGATGATACCCCTGTTGAAGGTGGCAAGAAGAAGCGTAAACGGATCAAGGCAGGTGCTACACGGTTACCGGATGTGAAGGATACTTCGCAACCGGCAAAAAAGGCCAAACTGATCACCAAAAAGAAACAGGAGGTAAAAACCCTGGCAAGTGAGGAGGATATCCAGAAACAGATTAAGGAAACCCTTGCCAGGCTTACCCCAACCGGAAAATCGAAAAGCTCCAAGCTGCGGCGTCAGAAAAGGGAGATTATCCATCAAAACCTGGAGATCCAGCGTCAGAAAGAGGAAGAAGGGCAAAAGATCATCCAGGTTACCGAATTCGTTACCGTGAAGGAGCTGGCCAGCCTGATGAACGTGGATGTGAATGATATTATTTCCACCTGTATGGCATTGGGGATGTTTGTGTCCATCAATCAGCGGCTTGATGCAGAAACCCTTACCATTGTAGCAGATGAGTTTGGTTACAAGGTGGAGTTTGTGAGTATTGAGGTGCAGGAAGCTATTGAAAAATTCGAAGATCATCCCGATGATCTTATGCCCAGGCACCCGATTGTAACAGTGATGGGCCATGTTGACCACGGAAAAACCTCATTGCTCGATTATATCCGGAAAACCAACGTGATTGCCGGTGAAGCAGGTGGAATTACCCAGCATATCGGAGCCTATGAAGTAAGGTTGGAAAACGGTAAGAAAATTACCTTTCTGGATACACCGGGGCACGAGGCATTTACCGCCATGCGTGCCCGTGGTGCGCAAGTTACCGATATCGCTATCATTGTGGTAGCAGCAGATGACCAGGTGATGCCCCAGACCAGGGAGGCCATTAACCATGCACAGGCAGCAGGTGTACCGCTGATTTTTGCCATCAACAAAATTGACAAACCAGGCGCAAATCCTGAAAAAGTGAAGGAACAGCTTGCCGGAATGAACCTGTTGGTTGAAGACTGGGGCGGAAAGTACCAGAGCCAGGATATTTCAGCCAAGCAAGGGCTGAATGTGGATGAACTGCTGGAAAAAGTGTTGCTGGAAGCAGAACTTCTCGATCTGAAATGCAACCTCTCCAGGCCGGCAGAAGGTACCGTAATTGAATCATCCCTCGACAAAGGGAGGGGCTACGTGGCGAAGCTGCTGGTGCAGAACGGAACCCTTAAAACCGGTGATGTGGTACTGGCCGGATGCTATCACGGTCGTGTTAAGGCGATGTATAATGAACGTAACCAGAGAATCCAGAAAGCAGGACCGGGTAGCCCGGTATTATTGCTGGGTCTGCATGGTGCCCCTCAGGCGGGTGATATCTTTAACGTACTGTCAGATGAGAAAGAGGCCAAGGCGATCGCCAACAAGCGTCTGCAGCTGCAGCGTGAGCAGGGGATCCGTACCCAGAAACATATTACCCTTGATGAGATCGGACGACGGATTGCTATTGGTGACTTCAGGGAACTTAATATCATTGTTAAAGGAGATGTGGATGGTTCTGTGGAGGCTCTTTCCGATTCCCTCCTGAAACTCTCCACCGCAGAAGCCCAGGTGAATGTAATCCACAAGTCGGTAGGTGCTGTTTCTGAAACAGATGTGATGCTGGCTTCGGCATCAGATGCCATTATCGTTGCATTCCAGGTACGTCCGTCAGTGAGTGCCAGAAAACTTGCCGAACAGGAACAGATTGATATCCGCATTTATTCGGTGATTTACCAGGCCATCGACGAAATCAAATCGGCACTCGAAGGAATGCTCGCACCCGAAATTGAGGAGAAAATCACCAGTAACGTTGAAGTGCGTGATGTATTTAAAATCACCAAGGTGGGTTCTGTTGCCGGGTGTATGGTGCTTGACGGAAAGATCAACAAGAATTCAAAGATCCGGGTTATCCGCGATGGAATCGTGGTGTATACCGGTTCGCTTGGATCACTCAAACGGTTTAAGGATGATGTGAAGGAAGTATCAGCCGGCTATGAGTGTGGTCTGAACATTGAAAACTTCAACGACATCAAGGTAGGTGACATCGTAGAAAGCTACGAAGAGGTTGAAATCAAGAGAAAACTGTAATCTCAGGGCGTGCTGATTCTTCAGCGGTACAATTGCTCTTTAAGAAGGTACTGGTACACGGCCTCCGGCAAAAAAAACCGGAGGTCTTTTCCTTCTTTTATCCCATCGCGTATAAAACTTGCCGAGATTTCCATCTGAGGCGCCATTACTTTTACAATCGAAGCTTCCGGTAGTTCTGCATGTTCTGAACCGGGCCTGGGGTATACATACAGGGGATAATTCTTTATAATATATTGATAGTTAAACCATTTGGGAAGTGTTAACACGGTATCACTCCCCATGATCAGTGCAAATACCGCATCCGGGTTCCGCTCGGTCAGATGGGCCAGGGTGATGCTGGTATAGGAGGGTTGGGGCAAATACAATTCAACATCGGAAACCCTGAATCCCGGATAGCTGCCAACCGCTTTATGGAGCATCTCCAGCCGCAGCCAGGGATCTAGCATCCCGGTTTTCTTCTTATGGGGATTCTGGGGAGAAAGGACAAACCACACCTCTTCAATATCTGAATACTGCAGAAAATAGTTGGCAATGGCCATATGTCCGATATGCACCGGGTTGAATGAACCGAAAAACAAACCGATCCGCCTGCTCCGGGTACTCATTGACCAGTGAATTTTCTGATGTGTTCCGCAACCAATTCTATGGCATCATCAAGATGATCGTTTACCACCACCACATCAAACCGACCGGAAAAAGAGAGCTCCCAGCGGGCCTTTTCTATCCGGTGCGCAAGGGATTCTTCGGTTTCTGTGCCCCTGTGCACCAACCGGTCTTTTAAAGCCCCAAGCCCGGGAGGCATAATAAAAACTGCCAGTGCCTCTTCGCCATACTGCTCCTTGATGGAAATTCCACCCATCACATCGATATCAAACAAGGCATGGCTCCCTGTGGCCAAAATCCGATCAACTTCTGACTTTAAGGTACCGTATAAAAGCCCTTCATACACCTCTTCATGCTCAACAAAAGCATTTCCAGCTAGTAATTTACCGAATTCATTCTCTGAAAGAAAATAGTAGTCCCTTCCGTGTATCTCTCCCTCCCTGGGTTTGCGTGTAGTAGCTGAAACCGAAAACCGAAGATTCAGGTTTTTCTGCATCAGTGATTTCACAATGGTGGTTTTCCCGGCACCGGATGGAGCCGAAAGGATGATCAGTTTGCCTCGTATGGGTTTTACAGGATTCATCAAAGCAGATTGAGCAGTTGTTCCTTTATTTTTTCAAGTTCATCCTTCATATCCACCACAATACGCTGAATGGCAGCATCATTGGCTTTTGATCCCAGGGTATTGACTTCCCGTCCGATTTCCTGGGCAATGAATCCCAGTTTGCGGCCGTTGGCTTCACGGCTTTCCATGACTTCCCTGAAAAAATCGAGATGGTGCTGCAGCCGTACCTTCTCTTCGGTAATATCCAGTTTTTCAAGGTAATAGATAATTTCCTGTTCAAATCTGTTGTTATCAACCGACTGGTTCTGAAGGTTTTTTAATTCTTTGAGCAGTTTTTCACGCAGCCGGGTAATACGACCTTCTTCGAGGGGTACCACCTTTTGAAGCAACCGGCCTATTATTCCGACCCTTTCAAGTAAATCCCTGCCCAGTTCCTTCCCTTCTGCATCCCGGTAACGGTTGGTTTCATCAATCGCTTCAAGGAGGATCCCCCGAACGGCTTCAAACTCCTCCTGATCGACTTCGGAACGTACCCCCTTTAACACATCGGGCAGTCGCAGCAACAACGACAGGTAATCTTTCGATGGTTCAATGCCCAATGTCTCTTCTATCTCCTTTAATGTACGGTACCCCGAAGCCATTAAAGGGCGGTTTATCTGCACCTCTGGTTCTGCATCCTGCTGCTCTGTGGTGATATTACAATATACCTTTCCCCGTTCGAGATGCTGGGTGAGCAGGGTTCTGATTTCAGCTTCCAGGTCGTAATATCCTGCCGGGCTCTTCATGCTCAGATCCAGTTGCCTTGAATTCACCGATTTGATTTCAACAATAATCTGCTTGTTGCCAAAGGTTCCTGTGGCTTTTCCAAAGCCGGTCATGGATCTGATCATACTTTCTAAGTTTACTGTGCAAAAATACACAACCCATCAGATAAGAAATCTGTTATGGTGCTTTTATCACCCTTCCGCTTCTGGCATACCTCTCGGCATAGTATTTTTCATTCAGATCATTCACCATCACACCGGCTCCTACCGTGGCATGTACGAATTTCTGGTTTCCCAGATATAGTCCTACATGACTGATTCTGTTCCCCTGAATTTTAAAGAAGACCAGGTCACCGGGTTGTAAATCCTCTTTTCTAATTTCCATGGATTCAGCAGCCTGCGCTTCTGCACTTCTTCCCAATGCGGTCCTGTACACCGTACGGTAAATCTCCTGGGTGAATCCGCTGCAATCAGTTCCTTTGCTTTTTTCTTTTAAACCATAGCCGTAAGGCGTTCCCATCCAGCTGTTTACTTCAGTAAATAAAGGTTTGAATATCGGGCTTACCGTATCAAGCCTTAAAACATCCACTGAGGTTTTTACGGCTGTTTCTTTCCCTGATGAAGTTTTATCCTTCCTTTTGTGACGAACGACCAGGGGCCTGTCGTCTTCATCTTCCCAGGTAACTTTCATTTCATCCTCATCGCGCTGTACTGGTGATAGCGGAAGTATACCGCATCCCTGGAAGATGATCAGGATCCAGAAAATCAGAATATAAAATCGGTGTTTCCCGGAGTACATGTTGGGTAAAAATAAACATTTTCAACAGTTCTTGATCCATAACAGGAAAAAACCTAAAATTGCGTAAGGTTTACCGATACACACCACACTCATCATGGAAACCGGCAGTGATCAGCAGAAAATCCTTAAGTGGTTTACTTTCAGAAGGATAATGATACCGGTTGTTATTGGTTTGGGGGTCTCGGTCTGGTTGATCGTGCGGGACATAAGGCAAGGGTTGGATCTGGCCTCCTTCTCGGAGCATGTGATTTTCTGGATTGCCATCGCAATTCTCCTGCAGGGAATCCGGGATTTTGCCTACATGGTGCGTATCAGATTTCTGACCGATGGCCAGCTTACTTGGCGCGAGAGTTTCGAAGTGGTAATGATCTGGGAATTTGCATCTTCAGTAACTCCTTCTATTGTCGGGGGTACTGCTCTGGCATTTATCATCCTGTACAGGGAAGGGTTTTCAGCAGGCAGAAGCACTGCGGTGGTAATGGTAACTGCCATGCTCGATGAGCTCTTTTACATCATTACAGTTCCCATTGTGTTACTCATCGCAGGCAGCGACAGTTTCCATCTCGACTCCGGGAACCTTCCCTGGCAAATTGGCACCAGGGGAATATTCCTGATCGGATATGGTTTTCTGTGTCTTCTTACCCTGACTATTCTTGCCGGAATTTTCATCTCTCCGCAAGGATTTAAAAAGGTTCTTACCTCCATTTTCAGGATCCGGTTCCTTCGCAGGTGGCAAGGTCCGGCCGGAAAAATGGGTGACGAAATTATTGTCACTTCCCGGGATATGAGATCCCGGAAGTGGGATTTCTGGTTGAAAGCCTGGCTGATTACTTTTTTTTCATGGACCGCCAGGTTTATGGTGGTCAACGCTTTGATTTCAGGGGTAAACCCGGTGAAGGACCATTTCCTCCTGTACGGCCGGCAACTGGTGATGTGGGTAATCCTGCTCATCAGCCCTACACCCGGAGGCAGTGGTACCGCAGAGTTTTTCTTTCCCCTGTTTCTCGGAGATTTTATTCAGCAGGGATCTGCTGATCTGGTGGCTCTTTTCTGGAGGTTGCTGAGCTACTATCCCTACCTCATTGCCGGTTCACTGATTCTCCCTTTCTGGATCAGGCGTACCCTGCATCGCAGGATCAAGGGGGTGTGATTACATTCTCAGCCGCAGTGGTAATATTGCTGCACCAGGCTGAGCAGTTTTTCCTTATTGGAGCTGATTTCTTCCCTGAGTTGTTTGTCGTTGTAATTCCTCAGCATCTGCTGAACACCTTCAAGGATCAATGGAGCAAACACTCCGTACCTGGTGTAGATCTCTGTCTGTTCGACCAGACAGTCGGCACTGTCGGCACAGCAAACAGGAAGCTGTTTCAGGTTTTTCACCCTATCTTTATGTGCTTCGTGGAAGATATTGACGTCCACATAGGTCTTTGCGGCATATTCCAGACCACTCTTCATTTCAAGGCCATGTCGGGCTGCCACCGTGAGGCCCGCAAGCAACAAATATATATCGGCACTGCCATCCGGACAGCGAAATTCCACCGTCTGCCGTTCGGAAAAATCGAGCGTTATGTCCTTATCCTGTGGATTGGCATCTGCCGCCATATTGATATTACCCGTCCAGCCCAGTGGAACCCTTACCAGTACCGAACGGTTGCGGTCGCCCCAGCAGATATTGGTGGGGGCTTCCTGATGGGGGACCAGTCTGAAGTAGGAAGTAGGGTTGGTATTGCCAAAGGCGGTAAGGCTGGGTGCCAGATCGAGATATCCTGCGATGGCCCGTTTGGCAACATCGCTCAGCATGCCATTCTCTATCATGGCGTTCTTTCCGTCTTTCACAAGTTTGGTATGGATATGCAAGCCGCTGCCCGCTTTTCCAACACTGATTTTCGGAGCAAATGTGAGGTCAACGCCATAGTTGTAGGCCATGGTGCGCAAAATCCATTTTGCGATTACCAGCTGATCGGCAGCATCCTCCACCGGAACAGGCAGAAACTCGATTTCATTCTGCTCATATACCTTATCACCTAATGTGAAATTCCCCACTTCGGAATGGCCATATTTGATGTTTCCGCCACAGGCAGCAATGGTATGGAGGGCAGCGGTACGGAATTCCTCCATCCGGTTAAACGGAAAGGATTCATGATACCCGCGCTGATCGGTCGCTTCAAACACATGCTCACGGTCGCTGATGACATAATACTCCAGCTCGCCCATGCAATGAAACTCATATCCGGTCTTTTCTTTCATCACCTCTGCCGCTTTCCTCAGGATATATTCGGGTGAATTCTTCATCGGATTACCATCCTTGTCATAATAGGCGCATAAAATATCCAGCGTAGGGATCTCGGCAAACGGATTTACAAAAGCCGTTTTGTATTTGGGTACTACATACAGGTCGCTTGCCCCGGTATTGATGTGTTTGAACAGGCTGGAGCCATCCACACGTTCACCGTTACTCAGTATCCCTTCGAGGTGTCTGCGGTTGTTGATGACAAAATTGAGGGTTTTCAATCTGCCGTCACCTCCTGTATATCTCAAATTCACCATTTCTATACCCTGTTCTTCAATGAAATGTATCAGATCATTACGGGTAAATTCGGAAGGTAGCTTGTCAAGAAACTGAACCAGAGGATTGGGTGATAAAAGCTTATTGTCGTTCATTTCGTATGTGATTTGGGCGCTAAACTACATAAAAATAAGGGATTCGAAATACGGTTACACAAGGTGGTTTTTGTGTACTGTCAGAATAATGTCCTGATGACCGGCAGCGTCTTTAATTCTCCAAACCCCGGAATATGAATACGATAGTAATGAATCAGCAGATCCAGCAAGAGGTTACGGGTATCTTTGTCTGCCCTGAATTGTTGATATTGATCAAATGAAATACCTGATAATTCGTATAACCTCTGGCCTGTTTCCACAGAGGAAGAGACATACTGCAACAGGTGTTCAGGTTTAAAAATACCCTCTTCGGCACAGAAGCTGTACCCTGTATGGTAAGTATCCGTATCTGGCAAAAATCCGAGATAACGGGTGAGATGCAACAGAAAAGAGAGATGAAAGGATGGATGGAGCTGGCCCGGCCGGTCCATTTCATTCAGTGACGTTGTCAAAAAATCAAAAAGAGGGTGGTTATGTTCCTCCTCCTTTAAAACCTTTTTAAGCCATTCGGAAAGAAAAAGCACCATGCTGCTTTTAACCGGATCCTGAAAAAGAGAAACATACGGTATTGTCTGGGTAACCTCAATGGGGGAGTAGATGGTTTCATGGTGCCGGATCCGGGCTATTACCTGTAACTGTGCCAGGGGGGCAACCAGGGCTTTGATTTTTTGGTCTCCTATTTTTCTTCTGAACCAAAACGACTGAATCCCTTTTTCACGGGTGTAGAGTGTAACAATCATGGCATGATCGCCATATTTTACACTCTTGATAACGATTCCGGGGGTTTTCAGCAGGGAGTCCATGGTGGGTGGGGGCACTTATCGGATGAACAGAATTTTGGCGACAGCTGTTTCTGTTCCGGTTTCATCAGAAGAAAATACCATATAAACGCCAGTGGCAACTGTTTGTCCGGAGAGATCCTTACCACTCCATACCGCCATTCCTCCGTTCGACCGGGTACTGAACACCACATCACCCCCCATGTTTCTGATTTTAACATCCGCATCCCGCACCAGTCCTGTGATTGATATCACACCGGCATATCCCGGTTTAACAGGATTCGGAAATACGGTTACGTTGCTGTGGGTTTCTCCGGCTTTATTGGCATCTGAACGGTAAGAGACAATTCCTTTGTCTGTACCAAAGAACACTTCGCCCGAAACGTCATCAATGGCAATATTCCTGATTCCATTGCTCAGCAGGGGAGAATTTCCTTCATGAAACCTGGCAATTTCTGTGGTGCCGTCGGGTGACAGTAAAAACACACCCGATTTTTCGGTGCCGATCCATTTTCGGTTGGCTCCGTCTACGGCAATAGTAGTAACTGTTTCATTTTCAAGTAGGTATTGGTCGTATCCATCCTGATTCACCAATATCCTCTGTGCGTCATAGGAGTATCCGCTGAACACATTCTCAGGAGCATAGATGATGGCAATTCCTTTGTCGGAACCTATCCAGAGACGCCCATCCAGATCTATCTCCATATCGGTTACCAGGGTACTGGGAAGGCCTCCCTGTCCGATATTTCCGTTGATGTTGGTAGTTTGATCATCTGTGGTATTCCAGAGGGTCTTGTTGTCATTAAAAACCTGTAAACCATATCCACGGCCTACGAGAACCCATTTTTGTCCAATCCGGTCGATGACCACCTTACCCGAAGCCTTATCATCCATTTTATTCCCCGGACTGCTGATATTATAGGAATACCAGGTACCGTCGGGCTTCATAACCGAAAGGGATTTCTCGGTATAGGCATTGGAAATCCACAGATTTCCCTTCTCATCAAAAGCAAGACCTCCTACAGGAACCCTGAAATAGGGTGATGCGGTATTCTCTGGTACCTGGAGAGTGCTGTTGTTTTGATCATATAATTTTACCGGTTTTCCGTTTTTAATAACAAGGAGGCCTTGTCCCCAGGATCCGGCATATACTACCGATGGGTCAGATGGATCGATGGCGATACACACCAGATCAAACACGGTATCAAGGAACGGTTCTGTATTGTAGTGGGTTGTTTTCCACTCCATTCCGTTGAACTGGTAGATACCATCGCGGTTAAAATCCATTGTCCAGGTGCTGTTGTAAGCCCCGGGTACAACCCACACCTGTCCGTCGGAGGCGTCCATATTGAATACTTTGGTCGTTCTGGGGCCATTGGGGGTTATCAGTTCATAAGCCCACTGATCGTAGATAAAGGCAAGCCCGATGCTTTGATCTGCAATCCACAGGTAACCTTCGTCGTCCATGGTGGTTTCTGATGGGGCTATATAGGCAGGTTTTGACTGCCCGGCCAAATAATCATAGATGTCACGGTAAATCGTAAGATTTGTGTCAAGCACCACCACATTATCCAAAAGCGTAATGATAACCTTGTTGTCGATTACATCCAGCTGATGGCATTTTTTCAGATAGACAGAATCATACCGCTGCCATACATTGTTTTCCCGGTAATATAGCTTATCCGGCAATCCGCCTGATCCGAGTATGTTCACAAAGGGTATATCCTTCAGAAAAGCCAGGGTATTGCAGGGGGCCGGGTTCTCCGGCAAATCGGTCCAAAGGTGCCAGTTTCCGAAATCGGGAAGATAATCCGAAAAAGCAGCCCTGAAAATTCCCGAATCGGTGGCTGCATACACGGTGTCATTATAAAACTTCACATCATTCACTTTCAGGTAGGTACCACCGGGGCCAATCTGGTAGGTTTGCTTGAATTCCCGTTTTTTCATATCCAGCACCACAATTCCGAAACCGCAGGAAAGCCATGCTTCGTCTCCTCTGAAGGTAATCCTGTTGATGGTTTTATCGATGGGTAACAAAAGTCGTTTGATATCCGGCATATTGTGGATACTGCCATCCTGCAGCAGATCGATATTGGCATTACTGTAGGCAATGATAAGGGTTTGGGTGGGCTTATGCCAGGCTATTCTTGAAAATCCTGCATCGGATAATCCGGTGTTTTTCGACATGGGGGTAACGGAAAAGTCGCGTTTGTGGTAGGAAAACATACTGCTTTCTGTGATGCAGTAAACAAGGTCCCTGGAAGCAGCCACGGAAATTCCTCTGGTATAGGGGAGGTGTACCCGCCATGACCCTACCGGAATGGCCTGGGAAAATCCGGTAAATGTCATAACCATCAGGCAGAGTGTAAGGAGTGTATTCTGCAAGTAAGTGATTACCTTCATATAACCTTTGAATTTTAAGGGCTAAACTCTCTTTTCGGCAGAATATTGCAAAAACTACAAATCAGAACCGGGCAGTTCCGGCTTGATGATCTGATTTTCGTACTTGATTTCTATTCCATTACGGAATTCGACCAGCAATAACAATATGCCGGTTTCCGAATAGTATCGCCATTGCCCGTGGCGGATTCCCATGATAAAATTCCCCTCGGTTCTTAAGGTTCCATCCGGATTGTACCACACATGCCGGCCATCCGGATTGCCATCAATGTATTTTCCACTGAAACTTATCTGACCATCGGGATAATAGTGGTTCCACTCTCCATCCCTTTCTCCTTCGACATAAGTTCCCTCCTGACGATACCCTTCTTCCTGATAGAACCATTCCCCCTCTTCTTCCCCCTCTTCAAAAATACCGGAAGCAATAATATTACCCTGCTCATCGTATTCTTTCATCTCTCCGTTCCTGATACCCGATTTATACTCCTCTTCCCTGCGCAGCACCCCACCCTGGTAGTACCATGTCCACTTTCCCTGCTCTTTCCCTTTTGTGGTATAGGTTCCCTTCTGTTCAACCGTACCGTCGGGGAAGTAAAACACCCATGCACCGGTTCTGATCCCATTCACATAATTTCCTTCTGACCGTAAACCTCCCTCGCGGTAATACTCTTTCCAGAAACCTTGTTTATTTCCCTGCTCATCCAGCATTCCTGCCCCAACAATCCTCCCTTTGTCCAGGAGATAAATCACTTCCAGCGTCCCGTCGGGCTTATACTCTTTCCTGAACCCATCTGCCACCCCATCTCGATAACTGCCCTCAATTTTCACTTTCATATCGGGATAATAGTCCCTTCTAATCTCATATTCCACCAATTCATCACTGTCGGGTATAAGTTCACCATTCACATATTTGGCGATTTGCTCCATATTCCCTTCACGGTCAAATTTTTTGTAGTACCCATCCCTGACCCCGTTTTTATAAGAAAATTCTTCTTTTACATTCCCTTCAGGATAAAAGGTTCTCCATAATCCGTTGGGCAAACCGTTATGGTCATACCTGTTGATAAACTCCCTGCTGATGGCCACCCCCCTGCGATATTCCATCATGGTAATCACCAGACTATCACGGTTATAAAACTTGGCTATACCCTGCTCCCTTCCGTTTTCATAAGGAATGGTTTTCAGCAGAAAACCATCAGCATCATAGTAGTAAGCCAACCCCTGTTTCTGATCATTTTCAAAATACTCTTCAATCCGTTCCTCCGGTGTAAGTGTGATGCGCAGCCCTTCCTTTAATCCTTGTCTGTATTGGGTCTGTAATATTACTCTACCTGAATCATCATAAAAACGCCAGACACCATCCAGGAGAAAATTGAGCCGGTTACCTTCCGATTTAATTTTTCCTGATTCAAAATAGCTCTTCCAGTATCCATCAGGTTTACCCTCCCTCAGAATACCCTCGCTGCTTATTTTTCCGTTGGCATGGTAATACCGTGTGAAACCAGGCATCAATGAGTCGCCCGGCTGCTGGGATTTTCCAACCGCGCTCAAGAACATCAAACCAACCATCCAAAACAATGTCCTGATCACTCTCATACCATTTTTTCTTTAACCCCCGTATTTTGTCATTATTGTTCTATCTCCCCGGTTTTGAAAGCTCAAGCATCCTGAGAATGGGTACGGATGCCCTGACAATGGTATCCTCATCCAGTTGTACCTCCGGTGATTCATCCGCCAGGCACCTGTAAATCTTCTCCATGGTATTCATTTTCATGTATGGACAATCGTTGCAGGCACACGATTCGTCGGAGGGAACAATGATAAACTCCTTTCCGGGCGATTCTTTCTTCATCTGATGTATAATTCCTGATTCCGTTGCCACTATGAATTTTTCAGAAGAATCAGTTCTTGTAAAGCGTATCATTTCATTGGTTGAACCCACAAAGGATGCGAGTTCCAGAACCTGTGCCCGGCATTCTGGATGGGCAATGAGCTTTGCATCAGGATGCGCCATGGTGAGTTGAATGATCTTTTCCGTGGATAAGATGTCATGCACCTCGCAGGTACCGTCCCAAAGCACCATATCCCTACCGGTTAATCGGTTGATATACCCCCCTAAATTACGGTCGGGTGCGAAAATGATCTTCTGATCCTTCGGAAAAGATTCCACCACCGAAACGGCATTACTGCTGGTAACAATGATATCCGACATGGTTTTTATGGCAGCCGAACAGTTGATATAGGAGATCACAGTATAATCAGGATATTGCTTCAGGAAGTCAGCAAAACGATCCGGAGGGCACGAATCGGCCAGTGAACAGCCTGCTTCCCTGTCAGGAATAAGTACCTTTGCCTTTGGATTCAGGATCTTTGCCGTCTCGGCCATAAAGTACACCCCGGCAAATACGATCCTATCGCATTTTGCCTCCGAAGCTTTCTGTGAAAGACCCAAACTGTCACCTACATAATCAGCAATATCCTGTATATCACCTGTTTGATAGTAATGTGCCAGAATGATGGCGTTCTTCTGTTTCTTGAGTTCTTTTATCTTATCAACAAACTTCATTTATTATATATTTTAAATATTATATATATAAAAAAACCATCATCGTCATCAGCGTGTTGAAACTGTTGGTAAAAACCTGAATGAACTGTTCCAAATGTTATAAGCAGGTATTTCCACACAAAATTAACAAGGTTTGGCATGGCTCACACCTGAAAATGAACTTTGTCCAAAGATTTTAACAAACCGTTGATAAAACCGGAGGTATGCGAATAAACAAACCGATGTCAACCGGAGTTGTTTACATTGTGTGCAAAGAAAAGTAAAAACAGGCAGGTGAAAAATTTGCTTCTTTCATGAATTTTCATAAGCCCGGCCCAAAATGAAAAAGCAAGAAAAAAGAATGAAGATTTATCAACACGGATGTGATGTTTTGAACCGCTGAATTGTCAACATCGTGCATGGTTATCAACAGAAATTTCTTGTTTCATCATGAAATCAATACCTTTGTATCATTCTAATATTTCTACACAACCCGGAACAGATGAAAGAGGCAATTTGTATGGCATCGGACCATGCGGGGTATGCCATGAAGGAGATGCTGAAAAAGTATCTGGAAGGAAAGGGCTATGAAGTGAAGGATTTCGGAACATTCAGCGCCGAAGCAGTAGATTATCCTGATATGGTACATCCCCTGGCTGAATCCATTGAGAAAGGGGAATACCGCAGGGGCATTATCCTGTGCGGATCGGGCAACGGGGTAAGTATGACTGCAAACAAGCATCCTTGGGTAAGGGCGGCATTGTGCTGGAAAGAGGAGCTGGTAATCATGGCCCGCCAGCATAACGATGCCAATGTGCTGGCTTTACCAGCCCGGTATATCACGGAAGACGAAGCGATACCCATGGTGGAGGCTTTTCTGCATACTGCATTTGAAGGGGGCCGGCACGAAAAAAGAGTGGCAAAAATCAATTCCGGGAAGGCATGAACAACTTACAGCGGGTTTTTTCAGAGCAGGCGGAAAAGAAGGCCTTTGACCCGGCTCACCGGCAGACCCTCCGTTTCAACATTGGCAAGTATGAAACGGCGGTTAAGAAGGGAGTGCTGCAGTACAGCCACATAGAAAACGCCAGACGGTATGCTGCCCGTCAGAAGGAGCACTGCATCAACAATCTGGAGCACCATCTGATCACTTTCGAGAGCAGATTTACCGCCCGGGGCGGACGTGTGATATGGGCACATGATGCCAGAGAGGCTGTTACAGCGATTGTGAAAATCCTGAAATCGCACGGAGTAAGAAATGTGGTGAAATCGAAGTCGATGATTACCGAGGAGCTGGAACTCAATACCGTATTGCAGGGTAACGGAATCAGCGTACTGGAAACCGACCTCGGGGAATACATTGTACAACTCGACAACGACCGGCCATACCATATTATCACCCCGGTAATGCACAAGTCGAAAAAGGATATTGCGGAGCTGTTTCATGCAAAATTCGGATTAAATCCCGAAAGCACAGCAGAGGAGATCACAGCATTTGTACGGGCAAAGCTGCGCGAGAAATTTATGCAGGCCGATGCGGGTATTACGGGTGCCAACTTTCTGATTGCTGATACCGGATCGGTGCTTCTTACCGAAAATGAGGGCAACGGGGTGATGTCAGTGAGCTGGCCAAGGCTGCATATTGCCATCGCCGGCATCGAAAAGGTAATCCCCTCTATCCGCGATCTCCAGGTGTACCTTCCGTTGCTGGCAACCATGGGTACCGGGCAGAAAGTCACCGTGTACAACTCCATTATTTCGGGTCCGGCAAAAAGCAAGGAACCGGATGGACCGGCCGAGATGTTTGTGGTATTGCTCGATAATGGCCGCACCAACCTGCTGGCAAAACCGGAACAGAGATCAGCACTGCGGTGCATAAAATGCGGTGCATGCCTCAATTACTGCCCTGTGTACAAAAACATTGGCGGACATGCCTATGGAACCACATACAGCGGTCCCATTGGCTCCATCATTACTCCACACCTCAAAGGGATGGAGTATAAACACCTCAGCTTCGCTTCTTCGTTGTGCGGAAAATGCAGCGAGGTGTGCCCGGTAAAAATCCCGATCCATAAAATCCTCCTCCTCAACCGCCGCGACGCAGTCAAGGAGGGATTCAGGACAGCCCAGGAAAAAAGGGTGATGACCGGCTACAAAATGGTGATGAGCCGCCGCAGACTGCTCAACAGATTTTCACCCGGCGTGAAAAACCTGGGGTTGAACCTCTTTTTCAAAAAAAGCTGGGGCTCCCGCAGAACCCTTCCGCACTTTGATGGTCCCTCGTTTAACCAGGAATACCAGAAGGCTAAAGTGAAAAGGCTAAAGTGAAAAGGCTAAAGAAGGGAATGTTAAAAGAAAAGCCGAAGTTTTATAAAGATTATGATTGGTAAAAATGATTTGTCAGAAAGGTTACTTGGTTTTGCCATTAAGGTAATTCTGTTTCTTAGAAAGTTGCCAAACAATGATGAAAATATAATATTGAAAAAGCAATTGATCAGATCAGCTACCTCTTCGGGTGCAAATTATGAAGAATCTCAGGGGGGTAGTAGTCGAGCAGACTTCACAAATAAAGTGCGAATCTCCCTCAAAGAGATGCGGGAGGCTTACTATTGGTTAAAAATTTTCAATGGAATCATTATAAATGAGGAAATGCAGAAAGACTGCGGAGTTCTTATCAAAGAATCGCAGGAGCTAAAAAACATTTTAGGAGCAATCTGTACAAAAACAGAAAGAAAAGCATAATCCATTCATAACGGACCTTCTTCCTGTGCCTGAGCGGAGTCAAAAGCAAAGCACCACCGGTCTCCGTCATTCTTCCAACTTTAGCCTTTACACCTTAGCCTTTAGCCTTTTCACTTGTCAAATCAAACGTCATCTGCTTCTTCTGCAGGTCGATACTCCGCACAATGATGTTGATCTTATCCCCAAGCCGGTAGATTTTCCGGTAGCGGCGTCCGATGATCCGGTAGTTGTCTTCGTCGAGGGTGTAGAAATCGTCCTCGAGACGTGTAATGGGTATCATCCCTTCGCATTTACTTTTCTCCAGTTCCACATAGATACCCCATTTGCTCACGCCACTGATCACGCCGGGAAACACTTCACCAATGCGGTTCAGCAGGAATTCCGCCTGTTTGTATTTTACCGAGGCACGTTCTGCTTCAGCTGCCTTTTTTTCCATTTCAGAGCAATGGTCGCACAATTCTTCATATTCTGACGATTTCACGCTCTGGCCACCCTCCAGGTACCGTTCCAGCAGCCGGTGTACCATCAGGTCGGGATAGCGTCGGATGGGGGAGGTGAAATGGGTATAGTGCTTGAATGCCAGACCGTAATGGCCGATATTGTGGGTGGAGTAGATGGCCTTGGCCATGGTACGGATGGCAATGGTTTCGATCATGTGCTGCTCCCCTTTGCCTGCAATCTGTTCGAAGAGGTTGTTGAAAGAGTTGGCGAGCCCTTTCCGTGAGCCAAGCTGCATTTTATATCCCAGCTTTCCGATAAATTCGGCGAAAGTCTCCAGTTTTTCGCGGTTGGGGGTATCGTGTACGCGGTACACAAACACCGGGGGCTTGTTTCGCCTGCGCTGTACCCCGATTCTTTCGGCCACTTTGCGGTTGGCCAGCAGCATGAATTCCTCAATAAGCCAGTTGGCCTCCTTCGACTCTTTCACATAGGTATCCAAAGGTTTTCCCTGTGGGTCGAGGATGAATTTTACCTCTTCGGAATGGAATGCAATAGCCCCTTTCTGAAACCGTATCTTCCTCAGAATAGCTGCCAGGGCATGCAGGGTCATGATGTCCGGCTTCAGATCCCCTTCGGCACCTTCGATGATTTTCTGTACTTCTTCATACGCAAAACGACGGTCGGAACGGATCACCGTTTTACCAAACCATTCGTTCACCACCTCGGCCTCAGGCGTCATTTCAAATACCGCAGAGAAGCAGAATTTGTCTTCATCTGGGCGTAAGGAGCATACCATATTCGACAATTTCTCAGGGAGCATCGGGATGGTTCTGTCGACCAGATACACCGAAGTGCCCCGTTTCAAAGCTTCTTCGTCGAGGCTGGTGCCTGGTTTTACGTAATACGACACATCGGCAATGTGTACACCAACCTCCCAATTGCCGTTGGGTAAAGAGTTGAGAGACAGTGCGTCGTCGAAGTCCTTGGCATCAGCAGGGTCAATGGTGAGGGTGGTTACTGAACGGAAATCGCGGCGGCGCCGGATCTCCTGCTCGGGCAACTGCTCCGGGATTTTTTCAGCCTCCTTTTCAACCTGTACCGGGAAGCGGAGCGGAAAATCGAATGAGGCCAGAATCGAATTCATCTCCACCTCATTTTCACCCGGCATCCCCAGGATATCAATCACCTCTCCAAAAGGATTGTTGCTCCGTTCCGGCCATTCGGTAATTCTGGCGATTACCTTTTCGCCGTCGCGGGCATTGTTAATCCCCGACAGCGGGATGAAGATATCCACCGGAAGGGAGGTGTCGTCGGGAACTACGAACGCAAACTTCTTGCTGAGCTGAAGTACCCCAACGATGGCCACACGGCTTCTTTTGATGATGTTGACCACCTGCCCTTCCCGCTTGCGGCCGGCACGCTGGGGGAAAAGGTGCACCTCCACCCGGTCGCCGTCAAGCGATTGGCCGGTGTTGGAGGCGGAGATGTATACATCCTCGCTGCCATCGTCGGGAAGCAGATATGCCTTGCCGGTACGTTTCATGTCGATGATGCCGGTGAGCTTCACAGCGGCATCCTGATAGGTGTCAGTCTCAGGATTGAGGATGTATCGCTCCTTCCCTTTGTGCAGCAGGGTTCCTGCCGAGGCCAGGTCCTGCAGAATCCGGCTCACCAGATCTTTGCTGGCAGCATCATTGATTCCCAGGGCTTTGCAAACCTGTGGCGGGTTATAATAGTACAATGGATTTTGCTGAAAGATGTCCAGAACACTCTTCACGAAAGAATTACGCTGGATATTCTGCGAAGATCCTTTCCGCGTGGCGGTCCTGTTGTCTTTAATTTTTTCTTTGCCCCGCTTGGGGTTCTTGTTTTGCTTTGACATATTGTTCTGTTTTGAATATTTTTAAACGCAAGGTTCGCAAAGAATGCGCAAAGATCACAGAGGTTTGCAAATTCCAATATCGAAGGGAACTTCCCGCTCATGAATATCTGACAAAAGTACCCCAATAAATTTTCCTGTGGTTAATTGAATATCAATAGTTATTAAGTATCTTTACATCAGCGTTTTCATATTGAAACACGATGTAAAAAATCGCCAGTGTTTTTCTTACCGGAATCATTGTGCTCGTTTTCTCCGATATCACAAGCAGTCAGGGAATAATACCCCCCTATCAGGAGGGCTTTGATGTTCCAAATCCCGCCTGGACCACCGATACTACGATCTGGCAACAGGGAGCACCCACTGCTTCCATTATCGACACACCCTGGAGCGGAACAGGGGTGTATGCCACGGTACTCAATGGCGATTATCCGAACAATGCAGAAACCTACCTCTATTCACCATCGTTCGATTTATCTTCTTTTAACCCTATCGATACCATAAAACTGAGTTTTTATCACTGGATGGCAGTAGCCGATGTAAACGATTACGGTCAGGTACAATATTCCACATCCGGTGGGCTCGTCTGGGCAAACCTGGGTTTTACATATGATCCTTTTGGCTTTAATTGGTACAATACACAGCTTGGAGGGGTACACAGGTTCAATTATCAGAATTCCGGTTGGATGTATTCATCCTATGCGCTTGAACCAATGGTGTTTAATGGCGTGAGCGATGTACGGTTCCGGTTCAAGTTTTTTTCCAACCAGACAAGCACTTCAAACGGGTGGGCCATTGATGAGTTCAAACTCAATGTACCGCCATCACCCAAAGTGAAGCTCCTGCAGATCGATTTTCCGGTGAATGATACCGCCAGTGGAACGATACTGCATGTAAAAACCACCTTCACCAATACAGGAAACTTGCCCCAGAACAATGTTCACCTGGATTGCAGGATCAACAACATTGTTGTAAACACAGAGACATGGCATGGAACCATTAATCCGCAGGATACCATTCAGTATACTTTTCTGTTCCCGGTTACCATCCCTGCAGGTAACAATTCACTATGTGTGTGGTATCATCCCATGAACATATATATGACAAGCCAATCCACCTGTAACCAAATCATCGGATTGCCGAATCCTGCCGGAAACATTTACGGCAATATCACTATTCCGGGAGCCGTAGTTGGACAGGCAGAGGTGTTCCTGATTGAACATGATACCATCGCCGGAACCCTCACTGCCATCGACACACTGATAACCCCGGGAAATACTGGTATACCCCATTTCCTGTTTTCCAATGTGCAACCGGGCACCTATCTGATCAAGGCAGCAATGGTGGCTTCCAATCCGCAATATCTGAATTTTATGCCTTCCTATCACACCTCTTCCCTATTCTGGCATCAGGCGAATTCCATTCAGGTTGTTGCAGGTAACGCAACCCAGGCGAATATCAACTTAATCCCGGGGACAAATCCTGGGGGTCCAGGGTTTATCGGAGGGCTGATCTCGCAGGGTGCCAACAAAAGTCCCGGAGATCCCCTGGAAGGAGTTCTGGTAATGTTGCTGGATGTAAACAATGGAGATAACCCGTTGGCATTCAATTATACCAATGGACAGGGCGCTTTTACCTTCAGTAATATTCCCCTGGGTACCTATAAAGTGTACACGGAAATTGCCGGCAAAACCACCTTTCCCAACGTGGTTACCCTTGATGCTGCCAATCCGGGCATCACCGGAATTAAGATTGTGGTGGGAAGCCAGGTAATCTCCGGTATCGAACCAGGATCCCCGGATACACAGCCAACCGTAGGCCAGCTCCAACCCAATCCCGCAGCTGATCTTTGCCTGATTTCTCTGTGGCAAAGTTCCGGATCAGATCTTCATATAAGAATTACAGATCTTACCGGCAAAACGATGAGGGAGGAGACCCGTACCTTATCAGCTGGAAAAGCCAATCTGGAGATCCCCGTAAAACAATTGCCGGAAGGAATATACCTTATTACCCTCTGGGGTGAAAACGGATGGAAAACCACCCGCAAACTCATCAGACAAGACTAACCCGGGAAGCACAAATAGGTTTAGCACGACTTTTATAATCGACAAATTCCATAAAATTTGTCGGGTTATATCTGACATATTTTCTACTTCTACTGAAGAATATAAAGTTTTGATGGATTGAAAATCTGAAGGTTGCGAAATTATTTACTGCCCTGATGCAACAGTTTTGGTGATACCTTTGTCATAGTATCGTGATCACCGGAATGAAATCCTTAACCCTAAACAAAACCTTTATGAAAACCATGAAAAGAACCCTTACACTGATGTTCTTACTGCTGGTTGCCACCCTGGCAATTCAGGCACAAACCACCCTCACCATACAGGGCACGGTAACCAATCTGAATGCTTTACCCCTGGCAGGGAAACAGGTACATATTCAGATTGACAGTGCCATGGGGCCCATCCTTCCATTTTTTTATTCCAACATTGTGAATACCGGAACCAACGGTCAGTTCACAGATGTGGTTACGATACCCCAGGGTGTAACCAATGCCATGGTATATTGCTGGGTGCTCGACTGCAACAACCAGCCGCAGTACAATTTCCAGTGGTATGTACCAAACAACCCTTTACCGCCAATGAACCTGAGCATCTGCGACAGTGCTGCAGCACAGGGTTGCAATTCGGCATTTCTGGTATCACCCAATCCCAACAGTTTGGTTGTAAGCTTCACTGATCAGTCGGCCCCTTCCACCGGAAGCAATATCACCTCATGGCTGTGGAGTTTTGGCGACAGCACCATCAGCACACAGCAGAATCCCAGCCATACCTATGCCCAACCCGGCACCTACACGGTTTGCCTTACCATAACCGACGGGGTAAGCTGCAACCATACCTCCTGCCAGACGATCGTGGTGTCAAACAATCCGCAGGGTGGATGTACCGCCGGTTTCACCGCTGTTCCGGTGGCAGGCACCACAGCCGTTACCTTTACCAACACCTCCAGTCACCTGTATATGCCGGCCGTTTATGTAGCAACCTATACCTGGAGTTTTGGTGATGGCACTACACTTTCTACCCTCAATTACACGCCACAGACCCATGCTTACCCGCAAACGGGCACCTATGTGGCCTGTATTACCATTGTGGTTACCGACATTGCTTCCACCAGCGTGGTATGTGTGGATACTTTCTGTACCGTGGTTACGGCAGGCGGCACTCCGCAGCCCACAGGATTCCTTTACGGGATGCTTACAGCCGGCTCAGGAGCAGCAGGTGCTTCAGAGGTCTATCTTATCCAGCATAACACCCTTCTGGGAACGCTTACAGCGATAGATACCACCTATAGTAACGATTCAGCAGGGGTTACATCCTATTATTTCCCCAACCTCCAGCCGGGTAATTATCTGGTAAAAGCGGCTATGCTGCCGGTTAACCCCAATTACGCTGCCAACATGCCTACATACCACACCTCAGCACTGTTCTGGAACCAGGCAACCACGGTGAATGTGCCAGCCAATAGCTATGCACAGGCCAATATCAGCTACATAGCAGGTGTGAATCCCGGTGGCCCGGGATTTATCGGCGGACTCATCTCCCAGGGCGCCAACAAGGGTCCCGGTGATCCCATTGCCGGAGTTCAGGTGATGCTGCTGGATGTAAACAATGGTGATAAACCGGTGGCAGTGAAGTATTCCGACGCACAGGGCGCCTTCGGTTTCAGCAATATTCCTTACGGTACCTACAAGGTGTATGCAGAAATGCTGAATAAAACCACCCATCCCACCGTTGTTACCATCGATGCAACCCATCCAAGTACCGACGGAATTAAAATTGTGGTTGGCAGCCAGGTGATCTCCGGTATCGAAACCCAATCCGGTGCTGACCCGGCCACCATTGGACAACTCCATCCCAATCCTGCCACTCATATTTGCCTGGTTCCAGTAACCCTCACCTCGGGCATGAACCTGGCCATCACCCTTACAGATCTTACCGGCAGAACCCTGTGGAATGAAAGCCACATATTACCGGTGGGTTATACACAACTGGAAATTCCGGTTAAGCACTTACCGGAGGGCTTGTATCTGATCAATCTTGAAGGGGATAACGGTTGGAAAACCACCCGTAAACTTATCCGGCAAAACTAACCAGAAGCCTCTGATGAATGCCATCCCAGGCTGATCTGATCAGGGGTTGTATCGAGCGCGACCCGCATCTTATGGAGCAATTTTACAAACATTTTGCTCCTGAGATGTGGGTCGTTTGCCTGCGTTATACCCGTAATGTCATGACAGCAGAAGATGTGATGCAGGAGGGTTTCATCAGGGCTTTTGAAACCATCGGTACTTTTACCGGTGCAGGCTCATTTCAGGGATGGCTCAGAAGGGTTTTCGTCACCTCGGCCATCAACCATTTCAAAAAGTATTACCGGTTTGAAAAACAGGAAACAGACCTTTCGTATGTGCCGGGGATTAAATATGCTGAAAATGCGGATGTTCTGTCGAAAATGAGTGCGGATGAGATGATGGATCTGTTGAAAACATTGCCGGATGGGTACCGGATGGTTTTCAACCTGTATGCCATCGAAGGGTATAGCCATAAAGAGATCGCGGAGATGCTGGGATGTACCGAAGGCACTTCACGATCGCAATTGCTGAGGGCCAGAGCGCAACTGATGGGGAAAATAGGCAGCATGGAGCACCAGGCCCCGGTTGAAAAAGAAAAAGTTGTTCAAAATCAGGGTTGAAAAAACGGACATGGAAGAACAAATTGACAAGAGGTTCCGGGAGGGGCTGACGCACCACCGGAAGGATCCGCCCCCGCGAATCTGGGAGGGCATTGCAGGATCCGCGCTATTCCCGCCGGATACCAACAAACCGCAAAGAAAACGGAAACCCCTGGGGTGGATAACCCTTGCAGGAGTGATACTGCTGCCCGCTTCCGTATGGCTGCTCTGGTTTTTTATGAATCACCAACCCGACACTACTCCTCAGAATACGCCGAAACATGATATTCGTGTAACCAACTATGCACCTTCAACCCAAATATCAACCGTAAACAAACAACCTGTAACTTCTGAAATACAAGTTGCTGAAAAACAGACCACAAAACCCCAAACCACGATTGTCAACGACATTGTTTCAAACATTTTACCGGATCAGTCAGCCCTAAAACCCAAGCAAACGGTAACCGCAAAAGCCGATGACGCAATGGTGCCGGTAAGCATACAGGCAAATCAGGATAAACCTGAAACAGCATCAAGGAATCCTGAAAACAAAGAACCGGAAGCACCGCAGGAAACAGAAATCCTGATAGCTGGCAAAGAACCGGAAATGCCACCCGCAAAACCGGATACCGTTCAAAATATCACGCCAAAGAAGGAATACCGGGATACTGCGAATCGACAGGATACTTCTGCGCAGAACCGTGCAAACCTGGGTGCGGCCCCCCCATCCCGTACAAAACTTCCCCTATCCGCCAAACCGTTGCACTTTTTTGCTGCCCTGCTGGCCGGCCCTGTGCTGTACGAAGATCACAGCCCCTATACCGAACGGATCCGCAGTGCCGGCGAAGGAGCCCTCATCGGAAAAATCGGGTACAACCGGTTCTTCCTCTCGGCAGGGGCAGGCATCAGCAGCTTCACCGACAGAAACCCTTCTCGCCTGACCCTGGAACGTATCGACACGGTAGGATTGTACCCTTACGTCACCAGCGTGCTGTTTCAACCGGTATTTGATTCAACCCATACCACGGTGATAGGCTATACCCCGGTGAACATCACCACCAAAACCCATGTGGCAGTGGACACGGCACGGCTCAGTGAGGATAAAACACTCAATACACGCTACACCTGGCTGCAGGTACCCATCATGGCAGGATGTGAAATCATCCAGAACCCCCCGTTTTCTCTTGCCCTGCAGGGCGGTATGGTGTACCTCAGGTTGCTGGATGAAGACCGCAAAATACCGGTATATCCGGAAGGGACCCGGATCACGGCCATAGAAAACCTGGCCTGGCAACGAAGAGAACAACTGTGGTATTTTCAGGCAGGTGTGCAGGCAAGGTACGACCTGAATAACCAATGGTATGCCGGCATGTCGGTAAATGTGGGACAGCCGGTTCAAAGCATCTATAAAAACACTGAAAACAGGATAAAACCCTTTACCTTCCATCTGGGTGGGAGTATCGGAATCCGGTTACAATAATGAACAGGAAAACAACTTAAGATGAAGACCTTATATAAAAATACCCTGTGGGTGATAGCGATGGGTTTTCTGCTGCTGATTCCCGGCGCCGGACGGGGTGGGGTGATACAATTTGTGGGGGTGGTGTACGATATGGTTACCTTTTCTGGGGTATCCGGCAAAAATGTGTGGTTTGAGCTGAAAAGCATAACCCCGGCGCAGCAGATTCATCAGCAAACCCTGGTTTCCGGACCCACCGGCGAGGTGATTACCCAACCTTTCAACCTTACCGACTCGCTCTGGTATATCTACACTTTTAAACTCACCGATTGCAAGAACGACACCCTTGTAGTGTATGATTCTTTACGGGTGAACGGTCACGATACCCTGTTTCTCTACCTGGGCATCTGCCATTCTGTGATGCCCGGCAACTGTACCGCCGGATTTACTTTTCAGCCAGATACCGCTAACCCCTTCATTATCAGTTTCACCAATACCAGTACTGGTAACCCTACCGGCTTTTTCTGGAGTTTTGGCGATGGCACCACCTCGGTTGTGCAGAACCCTGTAAAACAATATGTTGCCCCCGGAGCCTATCTGGTATGCCTTACCATCACTGATTCGGTAACAGCCTGCCTGCATACAGCCTGCCAGGTGATCAGCATTACCCAGGGGGTGACGATTCAGGCTGCCTTTTCAGCCCAACTCGATTCCTTTGCCCTGACTCCGAGGATGGTACACTTTACGGATGAATCGGCGGCCAACATCCCCCTGAACCATTACCTTTGGGGCTTTGGCGACGGTCAGCAGGCACAGATTGCGAATCCATCCCATCAGTATCAGCAGTCGGGCAGCTACCTGGCCTGCCTGATGGTGGGTTTTGCGGGAGGGCTGCACGATTCGCTTTGCAAGACGGTGGTTGTTCCGGAATACTACAACCTGTGGGGTCAGATATTTGCCGGTCCGATGCCTGCCGACAGCGGCAGGGTACAGCTGATCAACCCGGTGCATACCCCCGCAGGATTTGCCGTGCTGGATGAAATCTCCCTTACCGGTATCGGGCTGTACTTCTTTGCACAGCGCATTGACCATACCTACCTGCTCAGATCTTTCCCTGATTATTCAAATCCACAAAGCGCTGATTATGTGCCTTCCTACAGCGGAAATACCGTTTTCTGGAAAGAAGCCGCCCAGATTGTGCTGAACAGCGACACCGGAAATCTGGATATCAAACTGGTGGAGAAAATAGGTACCAAAACAGGTTTGTGTGCAGTTGGAGGTACCGTAAGGCTCAATGCCGGAATTCCCTATCCCGGGGCGCTGGTATTGCTCCTGGATCCCGCCGGCAACAGCGTATTGCATTTCACTTTTGCCGATTCTGCAGGGAACTGGAGTCTGCAGCAGCTGCCGTATGGAACGTACAAACTGGTGGCAGAAGTGCCAGGCCTGGAAGCGGTTCCGGCATTGGTTGACTTTACACCTACAGTCACCTCAGTATCAAATGTCACCCTCCTGTTAAATACTCTTACCGGGATAACAGATCCTGAAACTGCGATCTCCGTCACCTGCCGGCCCAATCCGGCATCCACCACCCTTCACCTCACAATGCCCTCCGGTATCTCACCCCGTGAGGTATTCATCTACAATGCCGCAGGTCTGCAGGTGAGGTCTAAGAGGGTGGAGGATGTAAAGAATGACGACGTTACCATCGATGTCTCCGGCCTCAGTACCGGGGTGTACAGCATCATGGTCAATACTAATGCCGGCACCGGCAGGTTACGGTTTGTGAAAATCGATTAGAGGGGTTATTCAGGGGTTCAGAATAAATGTTCCTGGTTTCAGGTTTCAGGTTCCGAAATTAACATTCTCAAGCGCTTGAAATTTCCTTTTCTTTCTCGCGGAAATCCGCAGAAAGCCCGCTGAAACCCGCAGAATCTTCTTTCAGCGCCTATCTGCGAAATTTCAGCGCTTTTCTGCGAGAGAAAATTTTTTCCGCAAAATCCTGGAAAATAAGTGCTTGTGATAAAATTACATAGCCAAAAAATCCTAAATTAGATAGATGAAATCCCGCTGATTTACGCAGAATCACTTCCTGAAAGAGTTGATTAAACAAATTAACGACTCTGAACTACTGACTACATACTAAACCTCTCAATGTCTCAACAACTCAACTTCCTCAACATTCTTACTGCGCCAGCGAGAACCGGATGCTGATGCCGGCGTTGGTGTTGCTTACGTCGTACTGGTTGCTTACGTGGGGACGGGTGATGATCTGGTCGTAGAAAAGCCTGAGGTTGATCTGCTGACTGATCATATAGTCGGCCGAGAAGTTGATGGAGACATTTTTCTGCCCCATCGAAGGCTGGTCGATCTGTTCCACGATTTTCCGCAATACCGTGATGTTGTTCCGGAAGGAGAAGTCGAGCCTGAGGGTGAGGTCACTCTTCAGGTCAAGGGTTCGGCCTCCTGAGTTGATCTTGAATTTTACATCCTTGACCCTGTATCCGCTGCCGATTACGAACTCTTTGCTGAAGATTTCGGTAATCTGGTAGTTGGCAAAGCTGAGGGAGAGGGTTCTGGACCGTTTGAATTCGATGTTGGCCATGAGGCTGTTTTCCATGGTCATATCAAATTTCAGCAGCGGGCTGAACTGTTCAGAGATGGTCACCTGGCCAATATCATACCTGGGCAGATAGTTGTTGCCCAGTTCGTCGCGGATGATCTGCATTCCGTCGTCATCTTCGGTATAGCGGATATTCTGCGAGAAGCCACCAATGTTGAACGTAGAGCGGTAGGCATGGCTTACCGAGAAGGTTCTGAAATATTTCGCCATAAACGGTATCTGGGTAAGGCCATTGTAGGTGATGGTCCAGTTGGGCATGGGAATTTTTGGGAACGGGGAGAGTTCCACCCTGTCGGGATCAACGCCGGCGTAGGCAGCCAGAAATGCCGACAGCAATACGTCCTGCTGGGTGGCGCCGTAACCGTCGGGATATTCTTCACCGGTAACGGGATCCACCAGGTACAGTCCGGTCCAGTTGTTTATGTTGCGCTCCTTGTACCGTTCGGCGATGATCACCCGGTATTTCAGCATATTATTGTAGGTCTCATTGGTGTATTCCTCATTATCGGTTTCGATGAATGCGGTTTTCCATGAGAGAAATGAGATGCTGAAATTCCCTGCCACCTGAGGCGTATATTTCACATAGTAGGGTAAAGTATCCACCCTGCGGAGTACCGCACTCTCGTTGTTCTGCAGGGTACGGTTGGCATTGATTTCTACCCGTAATCCCGGTAATGGTTCTATGGTGGACCGGAAAGTAAGGTTTTGGGAAAGATTTTGTGCATAGGCCGCTGTAAGAAGCGAATCGCTCTGTATCATCCAGTTATCGCGGAAAGCCTTTTCCAGCAGATTATCTTCCTGCCATCCCAGCACAAACGGAACACCGGGTGCATTCATTTCCCATACATTTCCCAGGTATTTGGGTTTGTGGGCAAAGCCCGGAAGCACAAACCCGTTTGTTTCAGTATAGTTCAGAGAAACATTTTTAACACCCGTAAGGATCCTGAAGAAATTATCGAGTATAATCCTGCCTACATTGATGGGGACGGTATCTTCAGGGGTTTTGCCCTCTGCATCCAGTTCCTTGATTTCTTTGGTGAAGCGCTGTCCCGGTGCCTGTGTGGCAGACTGTGTGGACTGCTGCAGTTGCTTGAGGTAAGGGATCTTGTTGTATAGGGTGGTAAGGTTACCTGAACCCGTAAGCATGATATTGTTGCTGTTTTCGATGGTACCCCCCAGCTCTTCTGCGGCAAGGAGGGCTCCGGTAAACTGGTAGGTACCTGCATATCGGGCATTTACCGAAAGCCAGTCCATCAGAGGAAGCTTGTTCACGGGTACGGTCCAGTTCACGCCAAACTGCTGCTGAAGGTTGTTCAGGTCGCCCAGGTTCAGGAACTGGTTGAAGATGGTATCGCGGTAAGCCTGGTCGTCCCGGTCCCGTTTTCCGTCGGGTTCACGGAACAACGCCATGGCATTGGCCCCGTATTCCAGCCTGATCCCCTGGCTCAGGTCATATTTTACGTCGTACTGGCGGCTCCACTCATACTTTTTCAGGTAGGTGGGGTCGATGATGATCATGGCAATCGACTTGTTCCGGATTTTTTGTTCCTGGTATTCGCGGTTGATGGAGGTGCGGAAGGAGATCAGCTTGGGTGAATAGTAGAAATTGAAATCTCGGATAATGGCCAGCGCCTTGTACTTCGACAGGAATTTTGATTTGGAGAACACCCTTACCGGTTTGGGATTGCTGTTGAAATTGTAGGCAAACATCCCCGTGTATTTCTGTTTCCGGTCGTATTCGATATCGATGTTTCTCAGATAGGTTTCGTTATACGCATACGACACGTTGAAATTGGAGATGTCATAGAACCTCGGAGCCTTTCCCTTGCCGGTACTCATTTTGGATACATTGACGAAGTTGAGGCTTTTGCGCATGACGTAGTCCTGCGAGAGCTTTTTGACGGAATCCCTTTCTGCCTTGTTGGCGTAAGTATTCAGGTCCTCCTGGAAAAGGACATCAGGGTTTAGGGGATTGTATTCGGGGTTGCTGATGTTTTCGGAGAAGTCAAAATGCATAGGGATCTTGATACCGCTTTTTTCGGGGAAGAACCTGCCGAGTTCGAGGTTCGTAGCAACATCGTATCCGAAGATGGTTTCCTGCTGGCGGTCGAGAATTTTCTTGTCGATGGAGCCAAAGCCCGGGGTGCTGATATTTCCGGCAAGCTGCAGGGTACCGAGATCGGCCAGAGTGGCACTGATACGGCTTTGGGCTGCCCATCCTCCGTGCTCGTTGAAGTCGGTAAGACGAAGCTCATTCACCCACACCTCAGCCGACTTGGACATTCCGTCGTCGGGACCGATAATTCCGGCTTTTTTCGGATTCCTGATACCGATCATGATGGTTTTTACATCACTCAGGTTCGGCGTTCCGATGACGGTAATGCGACGATCACCGTCCATGGAAGTATAGGGTGCTGTAATACTCACCGACATATCACCGGAACGTATGGCGGTATTGCGCGCCTGTTTTACCATAGCCAGGGCTTCCAGGTCGATCTCCATATTGTTCGTTTCGGGCCAGATCAGGGCTCTGCCATTGTTCTGGGAAGCAGTGGTACCCCAGGGGGTGAATTCCAGCGGCACTTCGTATTCGTAATAATTGCCGGTGAAGTCGTTGCCGAGGCGGACAAACAGCGTCAGATCACCGTTTTGCAGGGTGTTTTTATATTCATCGGCAGCCGAACAGGCGCTTTCGGCATGGACGTACATTTTCAGCTTCTTGTACCTGCGCAGGTCGAAATCGGTGATTTTATACACCGCCCTTGCGTCTCCGTCGAGCAGGTTACATACCTTCAAGGAAAGGGATTGCTCGTTGAGTTGTGACAGCGTGGTAGAGATGATGTTACGTTCCCTTTCAATATCGGGCGGAAGGGCATAGGTCACCGGATTTCGGTAGGCGTTCTCTTCAATATTCACGGTTGAAACATGGAAAGCCGTTGCCGACTGGTCATCAATGGGAATATATTCACCAGGCTGCAGCAGGCTGAATCCGTATTTTCTCCACTCACCCCTTACAAGTTCCAGGGTAGCAAACCGGAGCGCCACCGGTTCAGAGAACCCCCTCATGTACATACGCATAAACCGGATCGACTTGAAATCGCGGATATCCCCAACCACTTTTTCATATTGCCGTACCGGAATCTTAAACTGATACCATTTTACATTCGCGGTTTTATTGTCGCGCAGGGGTACATTAACCGCCTCATAGATATCGGTGATATAGTTTTCGCCCACCACCATTTTACCGGGGGTGAGATCTATCCGGTACTGGAAGTATTTCTCCCCTTCACTCAGGGTGTTATCGTTGTTGATATCCTCGTTGTCGGGCAGGGTGGTGGCCAGGGTCGAGAAATTGGTGATCCCCAACTCCTGATCCTGTTCCGAGGTATTTGAGTTGCCTTGTTGCCCGTTGTATAGCATGTACCGTTCAAGGATGTTAGCATTGGCCTGATCGAGATCGGGGCCCCTGAAATAGTGGTAATTGTCTGCGGCAGGGTCCTCCTCAATAAGGGTGTAGGCATTCGTATTCACAAGGGCTGCCACATCGGCCAGGTAGGTGGTGAAGAACGACCGCTCATCATCATCTCCCAGCCCGTCAAGTCCCACATCCTGGTATTTACGGGCATTGGGATTGTTATCAAAGGCATTCACGATCTGGGTACCGGTAGGAACCCTGCCCCAGATGGTGGTGTCCACATCCTTCACCAGCGGCGAGTTGGGCAATCCGTTTTCCCAGCTTTTTCTTCCGTCTTTCAGAATGTCTTCCGAAATATCTCCCAGGTTGATGTACAGGTATCCGCCATCCTGCAGAGCCTCCAGCGGACCATTGGCCTGATTGGTGTAATCAGGATCGATAAACGGGTCCATCATCCAGAATTCTATATACTCTACATTGGTGGCTTCAAAATCGGGGGTTTCTATCCGGCGCATGATACCGCCCCAGCGTGAAGAAGGATCCTTCAGGGTCCCGTCAGGATTCAATCCCGCTGAAAAAGAGGTGCCCGAGGTTTCAAAGTTGTAGGGGCCACGCTCCGCAGGGTTCAGATAAAGGTTCAGAACGGCCAGCGGAATTTCCACATTGTTGTCTTTTTCCTTGTTCGGAAACACCTCCTGTTCACGGATCTGGCGCACATAGTGATTGTTCTTGTCCTCGATGGTTACCGGAATGGGATTCGATTTTTCGAAGAAAATCGGATCTACCACATACCAGGCAAATTTTGCCCTGTTGAATCCGTAACCCAGACTGTTCGAAAGGTTCCCTTCGTAAAACAGATCCGTTTGCCCCTGAGGGGTACTGGCCATTTTCCACTGCCCTATGTTCTTGATGTCGTAACCTGAGGAACTGCCTTCAAAATCATCAATGTAGGAAGTTCCGGTCTTGCCGATCACTCTTGGATGCCCCGGTATGAGGTGGGCAAATTCCCCTTCAAAATTGATGCTCGAAGGAGCTTTGGTATCAATGAAGGGGAGCTTGTCGATCATTTTGGTAACAAAGGGCACTTCAGACTGATACTGGGCATCAAGGCCCCAGATGGTATTGGAAATGGGCTCATCTCCATAATTCACCTTATAGGTAATGGGTCGTTCATGAAGGTTCAGAACCGTGGCTCCCAGGTTGAAGTTATTGCTGATCTTGTAATCGATGTGGGTACCCATCAGGCGCTTGGTCTGGAAGTTGAAAATGTCTTCACTTTCCGTGTTGATGGTTATGGGAACCCCTGAATTCAGATACCCTTCGTCGATTATTTTCACCCTGCCCAGGGTATAATCAACGGTATAATGCACATTTTCAGTCAGTAAAACCCCACCAGCCGTCACTTTGACCGATCCTTTCGGAATATTGAATCCTCCGATCGATATCTCCGCTCCACCGGATGATTTGTACCGCCCTTCGAGGTAGAATTTATTCTTCTGGGGAAGCTGCTGGGCATCGGTTTTAGTCTTGCGGTAGAGCTCTTCGAACACGTATTTGTCGGCGATCTGGTTGTCGCCGAATGCGGCCCTGAGGTCTTTCCCGAATGGCTCGATCTGCGGAAAATAGATGCGACCGTTGTTGGCCTGGATGGTACCTGCTCCTGTGGCGGCTCCGTCGAGAAAGTCGAAAACCCCGTCGTTTACAGGCTCCATATTCACATTCAGGTTGTCCATGTTCATCACCCTGATGAGTGGAATACCGTTGATCTTCCCTTCGGTAAAGTATCCCATCGGAACCCCGTTTTCATCGTGGGTGTACACCACGTTCAGCCTGAAATCATCTTTATTTACCTGAAAAGCCTGAAGCGAATACACATTTTTCATCATAAGGTCCCAGGTGGGTACATCCACGTTGGTGGTGGTACTGCGCAACAGCTTGGTTACCAATACATCTTTTCCGGTAATACCTCCGTTGGAAAACTCCCCGACCCTGTAGATCTCGTTTTGGCCCACCACCTGATACTGGTAGGAAACGGCGAGTACCTGGTCGGTATTCAGCCTCATATTCAGAGAGATAAAACCAAGTTTAGGGTTGAAGGTGTATTCATTCGGATTCAGTTTCCGGGCATTTTCTATTTTTTCGAAATGAATTCCCTGGGTCAACCCCTTTACATCTTTCAGGTAGGTACTTACCTGGTTGATATCACGCATCTTCAGCGAGTCGCCTGAACCCGCCGGCATCAGCTGCTGAAGCATATCGTTTGACAACTGGTTGTCGGGGAAAACGGAAGGTCCGGCATTGTACACCTGGGTGTAGGTTTTCTGCTCTCCGAGATCGAGCAGGGCAATGATGTTGCGGTTCTCGGTGGTGGCAGCCCCCACATTGGTAACCCAGACTTCGAGGTTGGTAATATTAACCGGACTGTTCACGATGGGAAGGTTTTCCAGCGCTTTGTTGTAGTTGTCACGGAAATACTGTCCGATAAAGAAGTGGCGGTTTTCTTCGTACTGGTCTGCTTTGAAGTAGAATTCACTCATCTGGGCTCCGCCGGAAACAGTAATGCTCTGCGACTTGCTCTCCTGTTTTGAAAAAACGGTGGTTACGGTTGCTTTTCCGAACTGCATTTTGGTTTTGATCCCGAACAGGCGCTGGCTGCCGGTGATCAGGGTACCGTTCAGGGGCATGGTCACATCACCGAATTCCACCAGCTTGATAATCTCATCCTCCTTGCCTTCGTAGGCCAGTTTGGTCTTGTTGTCGAACTCAAAGGTGGCTTCGGTATTGTAGTTCAGGCCAAAGTTGATTTTATCACCCACCTTGGCCATCACCTTCATCTGAATCTTCTGCTGGAAATCGAAGTTGGTATAACGGCGCTGCCTTGCGCTGAGGGCTGGGTCGTTGCGGTAGTTTGATTTCACCCCGAAAATCAGCTCGGCCGACCCCTGCGGCCGGATATCGACGGTGTTGCTGCCAAAGATCCCGGCAAAAGCATCCCCGGGAATGGTGATGCGGGGGATCAGCCCGCCACGGTCGCCCGGCGCATCAAGCCGTGCACGGTCGCGCCAGTACTTCTGCTGCGACTGGTAGTAATTGAATAGGACATAATCGTCGAAACTGAGTGAGAATGGGTCCCCAATCGGGGTTTCTCCGATTTTGTCGGTAAAAATGTACGAATTGGTGACGGGATCGTATACCACCTCTTGCTGAATCACAGACGGATTCAGATAGAGGGGATGTTTCAGGGTGTCTTCGAGCGGATTGCCCGTGTTTCCCTTGAAAGGGTAGGGGATGGTATCGGGGGGTTGAAAGGATGTGGGATCCTCCGGCAAGGCTGAGGGGTCTGTGGGGTACCACTTCGCTTCGGTAGTCCAGATGATCAGAAATAGAAAAGAGGCGGCCAGTGCCCTTATGATAAATTTGATAAACTTCTCCAAGCTGGTTCCTTGTTTGCGTGTAACTGATTCTGTTTCTCAGAGCATCTTCAGACACTCTTTGATAAGTGATTCAACCGTGGCCTCCGGGCCCATTTTCCCGGCTGCCTTTTCAACAGCCTTACCGGCCTGAACTTTGTTAAAGCCAAGCAAAACCAATGCGGATAACGCTTCCTGCTGATATGTATTGTAACGCGGCAAAGATATTTCCTGCATTTTCAGCCCTTTGCCGATTTTGTCCTTAAGATCGATAATGATTCGTTGGGCCGATTTCAGTCCTATCCCCTTAATGCGCTGAAATACTGCAACCTGCTCGTTTGCTATGGCAACAACCACCTCATCCGTAGTGACCGACGAGAGGATCATCCGTGCCGTGTTGGGGCCGATTCCGCTTACCGATATCAGGTGACGGAATATCTCCCTTTCTTCTGCGGTAAAAAAACCATACAGCGTATGGGCATCTTCCCGCACTACCTGATGGGTGAAGAGTTTGCACTCCTTCAATTCTTTGATGGCAGAATAGGTATTCAGGGTGATATGCACCTGAAAACCAATGCCACCACAGGCAATCACGGCATATGCAGGATTGATCTCTGCAAGGGTACCTGAGATAAAAGCATACATCAGTCGGTGTTTTGGCCGACAAAAATAGCAAATATCTGATTGCTACCCATCCCGGGTCAGCTCACCTGGCTGATCGCCCATTCCAGGGCTTCTTCGAGCATCTGGGGTTCGGGGGGTCTGATAAATCCCTGCCGGGTGAGTGCCTCGGTCATTTCACGGGCGTGCCGGATGTCGCGTGCGGCGATGGCAAAGGCCTCCTCACGGCTTATTTCCACCCGGGCCACCCCATCCGCTATGGCCTGCATGGCCACATCGGCTGCTTCTTCCGGGAATACATCTGGTTCATCCATCTTCGGTACGATGTTTTCCGGGTCGATGCCCCGTTTTTCAGCGTATGAAGCCAGGGAATAGGCTGCCCTGATGGCCATCTGATCGGTGATTTTCCTTGCACGAACCATCAGGGCACCCTTCAGAATACCCGGAAATCCAATGGAATTGTTCACCTGATTCGGAAAATCGCCACGGCCGGTAGCAATAATAAAAGCCCCTGCTTCTTTGGCTTTGTATGGATAAATCTCGGGTACCGGATTGGCACAGGCAAATACAACAGATTTCGGAGCCATAGAGGCCACCCATTCAGGTTTGATGACATCGGGCCCGGGGGTGGAAAGGGATATCAGCACATCTGCATCCCGCATGGCCTCCTCCATGGTGCTTACAACACCGGGGTTGGTTTTTTCACACAACTCCCATTTGCGGTAGAAGCGTTTGTCAGCCTCGATGTCGGTACGTCCCTTGTGCAGTGAACTTTTGGAGTCGAAAATGATCATCCTCGACGGATCGGCACCGTCGGCCAGCAAAAGCCGGGCAATGGTGGTGTTGGAAGCGCCGGCTCCGTGAAGCACGATCTTCACATCATGCATCTTCTTTCCTGCCAGCTTCAGGGCGTTGATCACCCCGGCCAGCGTAACACAGGCAGTGCCCTGGGCATCATCGTGCCATACCGGAATGTCACACTCTTCCCGCAGCACATCCAGCACTCTGAAACAGTTGGGCTGTGAGATATCCTCCAGATTTACCGCTCCGAAACTATGCTGTACCATCTTCACAAACTGAATGATACGTTCCGGGTCGTTCTTGCCTTTTTCGTCCCGGCTGTCGATACAGAGCGCTACTCCGTCAACACCCCCCAGGTACTTCATCAGAAAGGCTTTTCCTTCCATAACTCCCAGCCCGCCGGGAGGGGTGCAGTCACCATCGCCAAGCACCCGCGTAGAGTCCGACACCACAGCCACCAGGTTGCCACGGTTGCTCAGGCGGAATGAGGCATCATTGTCGTCCCGGATATTTGTGCTGACTTTTGAAACGCCCGGTGTATACCATACATTGAACCAGTTAAATCCGGGTACCGGTGCTTTAGGTACCGTTTCAATTTTTCCACCATAAAACCGGTGCGCCGATTCCGCCAGCTTCTTGAAAAACAAGGTTTTGGCTTTGGCGATCTGCTCCTGGGTGAAATGCTCAGGAAAGGTTTTGTTTAAATTACTGAGGTCGGGTTTTATCTTCTCCATGCGATTTGGGATTTTGGTTCCGAGCGCTAAGATACGGAAAAGAATCCCTTTTTATCCGGAACAAAGAACAATCAGACATACTTATATCCATCCGGTTCTGCAAATTCCTCTATTTTTGCGGGTTGAATGTATCAAGCCCGAAATATGGATATAAGACTCACTGTTTACAACACCCTTACGCGTACCAAAGAGGCGTTTAATCCGGCCAATCCGCCATTTGTGGGGATGTATGTGTGCGGGCCCACCGTGTATGGTGAGGCCCACCTGGGGCATGCCCGGCCGGCCATCACTTTCGACCTGGTATTCAGGTATCTGCAGCATCTGGGCTACCGGGTTCGCTATGTAAGGAACGTTACCGATGTAGGGCATCTGGAAAATGATGCCGACGAAGGGGAGGATAAAATCGCTAAAAAAGCGCGCATTGAACAGACCGAACCGATGGAAATTGCCCAACGCTATACCAACAGCTACCGTGAAACCATGCGGATGCTCAATGTTTTGCCCCCTTCTATCGAACCCCTCGCTTCAGGTCATATACCGGAACAGATCGAATATGTGCAGCGGATTTTTGATGCAGGTTTTGCCTATGAAACCAACGGATCGGTATATTTTGATGTGGAAACCTACAGCCGCAGGTACCCTTACGGCATCCTCTCAGGAAGAAAAACCGACGAATTGCAGGGGAGCAACCGGCAGCTCGACGGGCAGGATGAAAAGCGAAGCCCGTTCGATTTTGCCCTGTGGAAAAAGGCAGCCCCGGAACACATCATGCGCTGGAAAAGCCCCTGGAGCGATGGTTTTCCCGGATGGCACATGGAGTGCTCGGCCATGGGCAACAAATACCTGGGCGAGACTTTTGATATCCATGGCGGGGGTATGGACCTGCTGTTTCCCCATCACGAAGCAGAAATAGCCCAGGCAGTGGCAGCCACCGGAAAACAACCGGTGCGTTACTGGCTGCATAACAACATGATTACCATCAATGGTCAGAAGATGGGAAAATCGTTGGGGAATTTCATCACCCTCACCGAATTTTTCACCGGAAATCATCCTTCGCTTCAGCAAGCCTATGACCCGATGGTAATCCGTTTTTTCATCCTGCAGGCCCACTACCGGAGCACCCTTGACTTTACCAACGAAGCATTACAGGCAGCCGGTAAAGGGCTTAAACGGCTTCTGGAGGGATATCAGACCCTGAAATCCCTGAAACCGAACGGAAAGGCCACCTTCGATGCCATCGAACTTGAAAGCCTGTGCCACGAAGCCATGTCAGACGATTTCAACAGCTCCATGGCCATTGCCCATCTGTTTGACGGGCTCCGGTACATCAACCAGGTGAAAGATGGTATCACCACTATTGATCATGATACCCTTGCAAAACTTCAGGAGCTTTACCATACTTTCCTGTTCACGATCCTTGGACTGGCAGAACCCGCCACAGACAACAAAGGGGTACTCGATGCCGTTATTCAGGCCCTGATCCATATCCGGAACGAGGCCAGAAAAAACAAGGACTTCGCAACTTCCGACCGGCTTCGTGATGAACTGGCTGCCGCCGGAATCGTTCTGAAGGACTTGAAAGAAGGCACCGTATGGGTTATGGAGTAAGATCATCAGAGCCAAACCAACGAAAAACGCTGTATATCCATGAAAAACATCCTTCTGGCAGTGGTCATGCTTGCAATGGCATTGGGGAGCTGCCGCAGGAAAGAAACACCTCCGGTTCCCGATCAGCCCGAATCCCCCTCTGTATCCGTGCCTGTCTTCAATTCCGATTCAGCCTATGCCTTTATGGCTGCCCAAACAGCTTTCGGGCCCCGCGTGCCGGGTTCAAAAGCCCACGAAGCCTGTGCCCTCTGGATGGAATCACAGTTAAAACGATATTGCGATAATGTTACGGTTCAGCCGTTTGTGGCCAGAAGCTGGGACAAACGACTGCTCAACGGAAAGAATATCATCGCTTCTTTCAACCCTGATGCCCGGAAGAGAATTCTGCTGTGTGCCCACTGGGATTCAAGGCCTTATGCCGACCATGACCCAAACCCTGCCAATCACAGGAAACCCATCGACGGAGCCAATGACGGTGCAAGTGGTGTGGGTGCCCTTATCGAAGTGGCAAGGCTGCTCAGCCAAAATCCCCTCCAGCATGGAGTAGATATCATTTTCTTTGATCTCGAAGACCTGGGTGAACCCCAGCAGGAACAATCCGATCTTTCGGATACGTGGTGCCTGGGCTCACAGCACTGGAGCAAAACACCCCATATCACTGGTTACAGGGCAGCCTTCGGAATCCTGCTCGATATGGTGGGTGCCCCCGATGCAACTTTCTTTATGGAAGGTACCTCGATGCACTATGCTCCCGAAATCATGCAGAAGGTGTGGAATACCGCCCACCAGATCGGTTATGGTAATTATTTCATCAAAACCGAAAGTAATCCTATTACCGACGACCACCTGTATATCAATAAACTGGCAGGTATTCCCACCATCGATATCATCCACATTGATCCCTCAACCCCCACAGGTTTTTTCAAATACTGGCATACGGTAAACGACCGCCTTGAAAACATCGATAAAAATACATTAAAGGCCGTAGGTCAAACGGTGACCCAGGTTATTTACAGTTATTAGGGGACAGGGGACAGTGCTGAGGGGACAGGGAGCTATATTATTTTGCAAGGGAGGTTATGAGACCTGAGAGAATTCTCCTGATTTCATCTGTTTGTTCCATCAATTTTCTGGATTTATCCGCATGCAGGTAACCGAGCCTTTGGGCAAGATACAACATTGATTTGATCTCGCTTACAGATCCTTTGGAAATAAATACAAATCGTTTGAAATCAATTCTGCTTCCCCTTTCAAATCCTTCAGCCAGATTATTTGAAACCGAAACCGCAGCCCTCAAAAGCTGATCTCTAAATCCATAATCCCTGCAATCCCCAAAACCCTGATAGATATCAAACGCCAAATCCTGCGCCTTTTGCCAGGCAATCATATCCTCAAACTTCTGAATAGCCATCCCTGATTTTAATATTTATCCTCCTATCCCCTTAGCACTGTCTCCTGTCCCCTTTTTAAAGCAAATCATTCGCCAGATTCGCAAGTTCTGAACGTTCCCCCTTTTCGAGCCTCATATGCGCGTAAATGGGGTGGTGTTTGATTTTGTCGATGAGGTATGAAAGACCGTTGGATTGGGAGTCGAGGTAAGGGGTATCTATCTGGTAGATGTCACCAGTAAAGATGATTTTGGTGTTTTCGCCGGCGCGCGAGATGATGGTTTTTACTTCGTGCGGTGTGAGGTTTTGCGCCTCGTCGACGATGAAGATGATATTGGAAAGGCTTCGTCCTCGAATGTATGCCAGGGGCTGGATCAGCAGTTTTTCTTTTTCCAGCAGCTCGTCGAACTGGTGATACTCCTTGTCGCGTTCATCATATTGGTTCTTAATGAACTTAAGGTTGTCGAACAGCGGTTCCATATAAGGGTTGAGCTTGGCGCTCACATCGCCGGGTAGGAATCCGATGTCTTTGTTGCTCAGGGGTACAATGGGACGTGCCAGAAACACCTGTTTGAAATTACGTCGCATTTCCAGAGCTCCTGCCAGTGCAAGCAGTGTTTTTCCGGTTCCGGCGACCCCTTGCAGGGTTACCAGCTTAACATCCGGATTCAGGATGGCATGCAGGGCAAAGACCTGTTCTGCATTGCGCGGGGTGATTCGCTGAATAGTGCGCTTTTCCACCCGCTCAATCAGCCCAGTGGCTGGATTGAAGAATGCCATGGCTGAGGAGCTGTGGTTACGCAGGATGAAATAGTGATGGGGTACAGGAAGGGGAATCCCCAGATCCTCAGGGGTGCAACTCCCATCCTGATAAATCTTGTCGATGACCCCCTTATCCACCCCTTCGATCATTGTCTTACCGGAATACAGGGAATCTACGTCCTTGATCTTGCCGGTCTGAAAATCCTCGGCAGCGATTTCCAATGCCTTGGCTTTAATACGCAAATTCACATCCTTGGTCACCAGAATCACCTTGCGGTCGGGATATTCACCCCTGAGATGGGTGGCAACATTCAGAATTCGGTGGTCGGGTTTCTTCTCCCCAAACACCTTTTCGGCATCAGGACCATGCAGATTATGGAATCCGTTAAGTTCCACCTTAAACTGCCCCGCACCCGGAAAATCAAGGGGAATCCAGTTTTGTAGCCCCTGATATTTTCCGGCGAGCCGGTCGATGATCCGGATAAATTCCCTCGCTTCAAAATTTTTGGTGTCATTCCCTTTTTTGAAGTTGTCGAGCTCTTCCAGCACCGTTATGGGAATCACCACATCGTTGTCTTCGAAACTGTGAATGGCGCTGTGGTTGTAAATAATCACAGAAGTGTCGAGCACAAAGATCTTCTTCTGTTTGGCAGAGGTTGACTTTTTTGCCATAGGGGATGGGGGATTTCCGATAAAATTAATGGAAAGTTGCATGGATGGATCTGTGGTTGTCCCGGAATATACTAACACGGGCAGGTTGAAAACAGAAGGCCCTGCCCACAAATCCAATGAATAAAAGATCAGCGGATTACCTTATTCCCACAACTTCAACATCAAAAATCAGGTTGGCTTTGGAAGGTATCTTCGGCGGTCTGCCTGCATCTCCGTAAGCCAGTTGGTAGGGGATAATCAACCTTGCTTTTTCACCCTGGCGCAACAACAGAAGCCCCTCTTCCCATCCCGGAATCACCATTCCTTTACCAAGTTCAAATTCAATAGGTTGCTCTCTTTCGACTGAGGAATCAAAGACCTCTCCCGACTCAAGATATCCGGTGTAATGCACCTTTATGGTGTTACCAACCGCTGCCTGCTGGTTTTCCGTATGGTTCACCACAATATATTTCAGTCCCGAAGCTGTTTTCAGGGTATCAAGTCCGGTTACATCAAAAGGTTTGGGTTTTGGGGTTTCCCTTGCCTCCAGAATCTCCACATCAAAAATCAGATTGGCTTTCGGAGGAATGACCGGAGCGCGCCCCATCTCCCCATAGCCAAGCTGATAGGGGATCAGGAGTTTGGCAACGTCCCCCACATGCAGTCTGGCGATTCCCTCGTCCCATCCGGCAATTACCTGACCCTTGCCTACAATCAGCTCAAAGGGCTGTCCGCGGTCCACCGAACTGTCGAATTTGCCCCCGTCAGTGAAAAATCCCGAATAATGTACCTTGGTTTTCATCCCCGGTACGATTTTCACACCATCCCCTTTTTTCAGAATGATATATTTTAACCCTGTTGGCGTGGTGATGGTGTCTAATCCATCGGCCGGCATGGGTCTGGCACCCCGTTGGGTGATATCCAGCAGCTCAACATCGAAGATAAGAGTTGAGTTGGCAGGAATATTCTGCCTGGCCGTGGCACCATACGCCAGATCAGGCGGAATCATCAGCCTGGCCTTTTCGCCAATGTGCAGCATCGCAATCCCTTCGTCCCAACCCCTGATCACCTGCCCGAATCCGAGTAAAAATTCAAACGGCTGCCCACGGTCCACCGAACTGTCGAAAACCGTGCTGTCGGTCAACCGTCCGGTGTAATGAACCGATACCTTATCCCCCTTTATGGGCTTCTCCCCCTGTGCAGGTTGCAGCAACATTACCTTCATCCCCGAAGGGGTAGTAACCCACTGATCTTTCTTCAAAACCTGAGCGTTTAAAAAACCGGTGATCATCACCATCATACCCAATAAAAAGCACTTCTTCATAACGATCTTCTGTTGATTAATCCTTTCTTTCCCTGTTTCCTGATCAGAACCTCTGAACGCCGCAACTCTGATCGCACAGCCGCAGCCGGTTTGTATCAAACCCCTTATCCTGCAACAGCTTCAGCAAACCCATGTAGGTTTCCTGATCCATTTGAGGAGTTCGTGACAATATCCACAAATACTCTTTTGAGGGCCCTGATACCAGCGCCCACGAATAATCGTCAGCAAGCCCTACCACCCAGTACGGGGCTCTGAAAGGCCAGAAAAACTGAACCTTCAGCCGGGCATTTCCACTGTTTCTTACCACAAAGGCTTTCCCCCTGATAGAGCTCTCCGGTCCGTTCGGGCTTCCTTTCCGGCAACGGTTCATAACCCTCACAAACTTCCCTTTGGAATCAGGTGTGTATTCGGCTGTGATACAAAAACAACCCTCCTCGAACCGGGTGGGATAGGCCGCAATCTCGTACCAAACACCTGCATACCGCTGCAAATCAACTAACGGTACCGTCTGGGGTGGTTTTTTTTTCGTCACGCTGCATCCTGTTAATAGCGCTGCAAAGAACAGAAAAATCACGATAACACGTGTCATTCTCCATGCGCTTTTTAGGGTTTATTCTCCTCCGCTCTGCACCTCCATAGATGGATTTCCCTGTTGGGGCTCTTCTGCTCCGGGATAGCTCCTTACAATCCAGAACAGAATGATCAGTGCTGCTATCAGAAACAGAACAACCACAACGATGGTTCTGAGCAGTTTCTTGTCTGCAGGACGGTAACGCGATGCCCGGTTGTCCTGGAGAGGTTTCTCCATCATCAGCACATCACGGTCGGGCAAAAGATCACTGGCCGGAGTGTCTTCATCCTCCTGAGGCTCATTGCTTAAAATCTCCTCGTCTTCCATAAGGCTTATTTTTTTAAGATTCGATCCGAAAGATACAATCTTTTCCTGCCTTTGTCAAACGGGATCATTACCCTTTGGTGCTTAAATATTGATACCTGTTCATGTTAAATTTTCTTAACAAAACTAAAAAACGAAAAAAGTTTTTTAGTTTTGCCGCCTGTTTTTATCAGCAAGGATGGAAGTAAAAGACAAAATACTGGCAAAAGCGAGCGAATTGTACCTCTCCCTGGGGGTGCGGAACGTCACGATGGATACCCTGGCATCTGAGCTTGACATATCGAAGCGGACGATCTATGAGCTGTTTAACGACAAGGATGATCTGGTGATTCAATGCATCCGGTACATGATCATGGAACAGGGAAGGCAACACATTGAAATGATCCAGGCCAGTGAAAATGTGATTGATGCCTTGTTCAGGATTCTGAGGATGCAGGAAGATCAGCGGAAGTCGTACCCAAAGGTATTTATTGAAGACATCAAGAAGTACTTTCCTTCGGTTTTCTCGGCTTTTTATACCTGCAAGGCAGACCTTAAGAAATATTCTGCCTCATATGCCCTGCTCGAAAGGGGGGTAAAGGAGGGAATTTTCAGAACCGATCTGCGGATCGAACTGGTGGATACATTTATCCACGAAACCATTACCATATTGCATACCAGTGAAAGGATTCACGTGTTGCGACCTTCACCGAAAGATATTTTCCTGAATACCTTCTTACCTTATCTGAGAGGGATCAGTACCGAAAAAGGGCTCGGGTTAATCGAGCAATACTCCTATTGTTATTTTAATAACCTTATTTCAGATGAATCGTAAATTATTGATTTTGTTATTGTTGATTGTGTGTCAGGGAACGATCCTTAAGGCACAGGCAAAGCTTACCCTCGATCTGGCAGGTGCCAGAAAGTATGCACTTGAACACAACAAAACCCTGCAGAATTCTGCACTGGCGAACGAAAAAGCCCAATGGGGCGTAAAGGAAGCGATTGCCAACGGGCTTCCGCAGGTAAACGCCACCATGGATTACAACAACTCTCTGGGTGCAAATTTATCGATACAATTCAATCCTGGGGCGCCCCCGGTTGAAATCCCCATCAAACCGCAGAGCAACCTCAACCTTACCCTGAGCCAGCTGGTTTTCAACGGTAACTATATCCTTGGAGTACAAACCGCAAAACTCTATGCCCGGATGACCGAAAAAAACCAGCGGCGATCGGAGCTTGAGGTGGTTTCGCAGGTAACGGATGCATATTATCTGGTGCTGATGTCGAAGGAGATGCTTAACGTACTCAATCAGAATGTGTCAAATCTGGAGAAGCTGTATCAGAAGATACAGGCCATGGAGCAGGTGGGCATGATTGAGAAAACCGAAGTGGATCAGCTCAGTGTCCAGTTGAATACCCTCAGGAATGCCGTGAAATCATCAGAACGGCAAAACGAACTGGCCACCAATATGCTGCGCCTGATGATCGGTGCAACTGTACAGACGGAAATTGAGCTGACAGAAACCCTGCAGGGTTTCATGGAGGGAGCAGCCCTGGAAGGAGCCTTGCTGAAAAATTTTGATCTGAGCGGCAATATCGATTATCAGCTGCTTGAGCAGCAGGAGCTTATCAGCCAGAAAATGGTGGACATGAAGAAAGCCGCATATCTGCCAACCCTGGCGGCTTTTTACAGGTTTACCTATAAAATCATTGAACCGGCCTTCGATATGTCGCCACCCAATGTTGTGGGGTTTCAGCTGAACATTCCGATTTTCTCCAGTGGGGTGAGAAAGGCTCAGCTGAAACAGGCAGAGCTGGACCTGAAATCCATGCAGAATACCCGGGAGCTGTTGTCGGATCAGTTGATGGTGCAGGAGAAACAGCTGCGATACAACTATACCAGTGCCCTGGAATCGTGGCAGAACCAGAAGGAGAATGTGGAGGTAGCAAGGAGGGTTTACAGCAGCTTGAAACTGAAGTATGAACAGGGAGTGATCTCGGGTCTTGACCTGATCAATGCCGACAGCAATTACCTCAAAGCCGAATCTGACTATCTGTCGTCGATGATGCAGGTGCTATCGGCCCGTGTGCAGCTTGAAAAACTATATGGAACCATTTTGTAATCAAAAAACACCTTAATAACATGAAAACAGTACCGTATTTTGTTGTAATGGCTCTGCTGGTGATGGCAACAGCCTGTGGAAAGCCTGGGAAAAAGGAAGATAAAAATGCCAAGACTCCCGAAAAGATCGAAAACGTCAGGGCTACACCAATGGAGATGCAGGAGGTAGCCCGCACCATTGAATATACTGCAACCTTACTGGCTTATGAAGAGATACATATGGCTCCGGCATCACCCGGCAGGGTTGAGTCGATTCCGGTGGAGGTAGGGATGCGGGTGTCAAATGGCACCCTGCTGGCCCAGATGGACCGTACCCAGCTGCAGACGGCTGAAACCCAGCTGATGAACCTCGAAAACGATTTCCGCAGGCTCGATACCCTCCAGAAGGTTGGGAGTGTGGCAAAGCAACAGTATGATCAGTTGAAAACCCAGCTGGAAGTGGCACGCACCAACGTGGATTTCCTGCGGAGGAATGTGAAGCTGGTTGCCCCTTTCAGCGGAGTGATCTCGGGCAAATACTTCGAAGCCGGCGAGATGTACTCCGGTGCTCCGAATACCATGGCTGGTAAGGCCGCCCTGGTATCACTGGTCCAGATCGACAAACTGAAACTCCTGGTACCGGTTTCGGAAAAATACTTCCCGCAAATCAGAAACGGGATGACAGCCAGGGTGGTCTGTGATATCTATCCCGGTAAAGAATTCAGTGGCAAAGTCGTAATGGTTCACCCTACCATCGATCCCGGCAGCAGAACATTTCAGGCAGAAGTGGTCCTCAGCAATCCGGGAGGGCTTTTGCGACCCGGCATGTTCACCAGGGTAGGTTTCGACCTCGAAAAAGTGGAAGCGATGCTCCTTCCTGCCATCGCTGTGCTGAAAATGCAGGGCTCGAACGACAGGTACCTCTTTGTGGCCGACCAGGGCAAAGCCCGCCGGGTTTCCGTTACCATGGGAAATCGCTACAATGACCTTGTTGAGGTATTTTCCGACGACCTGAAGAAAGGAGACCTTGTGATCGTTAGCGGACAAGCCCGTTTGCTCGATGGGATGAAAATCAATATTGTTGAAAAATAATCCTCAGGAACCTCCTGTGCGAACGTACAAACCATTCATTTTTACAAAAATAAGCCATGAGTATCTATAAAAGTGCCGTTAACAAACCCATTACCACCCTGATGGTTTTCACGGCAATCATCGTAATGGGAATCTTTGCACTGCTGAAAATCCCGGTAGATCTGTATCCTGAGATGAACCCGCCCTATATCTCGGTACTGACCACCTACCCCGGTGCCAATGCTGCGGATATAGAGACCAATGTAACCAAAAAGCTCGAGGATGCTTTTAACTCAGTCGACAAGCTGAAGGAGGTCACATCCGTATCAAGCGACAACCTTTCCGTAGTTAACCTTGAATTTGGCTGGGAAACCAATCTGGATGAGGCCACCAACGATATTAGGGATGTGGTGGACAGAATGATTGATCAGTTGCCCGAAGGCGTTGACCGTCCAACGATTTATAAATTCAATACCAACTCAATGCCCATCCTGTTTTATGCAGTTATGGCCAATGAAAGCTATCCGGGACTTGCAAAACTGATGGATGAAAAGATTATCAATCCCTTAAACCGTGTTGAAGGTATTGGTTCGGTTGGGATGATGGGTACTCCCAAGAGGGTAATTTATGTGGATGCAGATCCCCGCAAGCTTGATGCCTACAACCTTACCCTGGAGCAGATCGGAAATGTGATTTCGGCAGAAAACCTGAATCTTCCTTCAGGTAATGTTAAAATGGGCCAGATGGACTACCAGCTGAGAATTCAGGGGGAGTTTACCGAAAGCAGCCAGCTTCCGGAACTTGTGGTAGGCAGCTACCAGGGCACCCCGATACTGCTGAAGGATGTGGCCAACGTACGTGATACCCTGAAGGACCTCACCTTTGACGAAAAAATCAACAGCCAGACAGGACTCCGCATGTTCGTGATGAAACAATCGGGTGCCAATACAGTGCAGGTGGCCAGGGATGTAAAAAATAAACTCGAGGAGCTGAAGAAAGACCTTCCACCCGACGTGAAGATCGACATGATCATGGACTCCTCCTCCTTTATCAAAGGGTCCATCTCGAACCTCTCTGAAACCCTGATGTGGGCATTTCTCTTTGTAGTGCTGGTAGTACTCTTCTTCCTGGGGCGCTGGAGAGCAACCTTCATCATCATCCTTACCATTCCCATATCGCTGATTGTTGCCTTTATATATCTGTATATCACGGGAAATTCAATCAATGTTATCTCGCTGACTTCCCTTTCCATTGCCATCGGGATGGTGGTGGACGATGCCATTGTGGTACTTGAAAACATTTCAAAGCATATTGACCGGGGAAGTTCACCACGCGAAGCAGCTATCTATGCTACCAATGAAGTATGGCTATCGGTAATTATTACTACTCTGGTGATTGTGGCAGTATTTTTCCCCCTTACCCTGGTGGGTGGCATGATGGGTGTGATGTTCAATCAGCTGGGCTGGATTGTTTCCATCACGATTACCACTTCGACCCTGGCCGCCATCACTCTTACACCAATGCTTTCTTCAAAGCTGCTTGTACTGCGGGAAAAGAAAAGAACAGGCCGGTTCAGCTATGAAAGGACGATAGAAGTTCTGCTGGACAAACTGGATATTTTCTATGTAAAAACCCTCAAATGGTCACTCTCAAGGAAAAAGCTTGTCATCCTCATTTCTGCCGCTATGTTCATCGGTTCATTTTTTCTGGTTCCCTATATCGGAACCGACTTTATGCCGGAATCTGATGAATCAAGAATTTCGGCATCCATTGAATTGCAGACCGGCACGCGGGTGGATGAAACCGTGAAAACAGCCCGTAAAATCGAAGAAATCATCCAAAAAAAATTCCCCGAAGTCACTCTTGTCTCCGCCTCAGCCGGAGCGGATGATGAAGGAAGTATGTTCTCCCTGTTCACTACCACCGGATCAAATATGATCAATTTCATGCTCCGGCTGAAAGACCTTGATGAACGCCAAAGAGATGTGTGGACCATTGCCGATGAAATGCGTGAAGAGCTGGCTCAGTTCCCCGAAATTATCAGCACCAATATAACAACTTCGAGTGGATTTGGCATGGGTGGCGGAAGCAATACCGTTGATGTGGAAATCTATGGGTATGATTTCAATACCACCAACAAACTTGCCGAACAGATTAAAAAGGATTTGTCGGAATTGTCTTCGGCAAAGGATGTGATGATCAGCAGGAAAAAGGACAAGCCCGAACTTCAGATTGTGCTTGATAAGACAAAACTGGCACAGCATGGGTTGAATTCAGCCATGGTTTCCATGATGATTAGAAACCGGGTAAGTGGTTTGATCCCTACCAAGTACAAAGAGGAGGGAGATGAATACGACATCCGGATTCGTCTCGATGAACAATACCGCAGCTCGGTTTCCGATCTTGAGGATATTTCTCTGATGACACCCATGGGTAAACAGATCAAACTTAAAGAAATCGGACAGGTGTCAGAATACTGGGGCCCACCCAGTATCCAGCATAAACGGAAAGAGAGGATTGTAACGGTTTCGGTTAAACCCGATAAGACCTCCCTTGGGGAGCTTGCTGCTCAGATCCAGCAGGTTATCAACAAAGAAAATATACCACAGGATGTGTTGGTGCAGGTGGGAGGAGCCTATCAGGATCAGCAGGAATCCTTTGCAGACCTTGGCCTGCTGCTGGTGCTCAGTTTGCTGCTGGTGTTCATTGTAATGGCATCCCAGTTTGAATCATTTTCTGCACCGCTGGTCATTATGTTTTCCATCCCCTTTGCCTTCACCGGGGTAATCCTTGCCCTGTACCTCACGGGTACTACCCTCAGTGTAATTTCTGCCCTGGGAGCAGTGCTGTTGATTGGTATTGTGGTGAAGAATGGTATTGTGCTTGTGGACTTTACCAACCTGATGCGGGACAGGGGACTGAGTCTCAGGGAGGCAATTGTGGTTTCAGGGAAATCCAGGCTCAGACCGGTGCTTATGACCGCATTAACCACCATCCTCGGAATGGTGCCATTGGCACTCAGCACCGGTGAAGGATCGGAGATGTGGCGCCCCATGGGGATCACGGTTATCGGCGGTCTGATCTTCTCTACCATCGTTACGATGGTCATCGTACCGGTGATGTACAGCGTTTTCGCACGCACAGGCGAAAGAAACAAAATCATGCACCTGCGTAAAAAATTCAAATTCCTCGAAAATCACCACAAAGCATAATCATTATGAAAGCAGTTTTTATAGCCTTCAATCAGGCCCATACCGAAAGAGTTGAATTCATTCTGGACCAGCTGCAGATCAAAGGTTTCACCTGGTGGGAGGATGTGCAGGGCAGAGGAACCCAAACCGGTGAACCCCGGAGGGGTACCCATACCTGGCCCGAAATGAACTCTGCACTAATGACGATAATCCCCGATGAACTGGTGAACCCTCTTTTGGAGAGTATCAGGAAACTTGATGAAATCAACAAGGAAGTTGGTGTTCGCGCATTTGTATGGGAGATTGTGCAGGAATATTGAATTGAATCGGGAATGATGTTGTAACTTCGCCTGCAACAGGTTCAGCATCAAACCCGATATTCATGAAGAGAATCGTTGTCCTCACAGGGGCCGGCATCAGCCGCGAAAGTGGTATCAGAACCTTTCGTGATCAGGACGGTTTGTGGAACAATTACCCGATCGAAGAGGTAGCCACCTACGATGCATGGCTGCGGAACCGTTCGCTGGTACTGGAGTTCTATAACATGCGCCGAAAGGAACTGCTGTCGGTGGAGCCCAATGCAGCCCATTTTGCCCTGGTTGATCTGGAAAAGAAATATGATGTCAGGATCATCACACAGAATGTAGATGACCTGCATGAAAGAGCCGGCTCTGCCTGTGTACTTCATCTGCACGGAGAGCTTAAAAAGGTACGCAGTACCCAAAATCCTTCCTTCATTAAGGAATTGGAGGGATGGGAACTTAAGGAAGGTGATCTCTGCCCCGAAGGATCCCAGCTGCGACCCCATATTGTATGGTTCGGAGAAGCTGTACCCATGTTTGATGAAGCGGTAAGAATCACCAAAACCGCCGACTATTTACTGGTAGCTGGCACTTCTCTCAATGTGTATCCTGCCGCCGGCCTCCTCCATTACGCCCCTTCTCAATGCCCTCTCTGGCTTATCGATCCGGGTGACTTCAACCACACAGATACCCGGAAAGCTATTCATATACAGCAACCTGCAACAGTCGGGGTGCCCCAAATTGTTAATGAGCTGCTTACCCATGAGGATTAAAACAGGATATGCCTTTTGTGTAATCACTCTGGGGCTCTTGCTGCAGCTGTTGCCGTGGGAACTTTCTGCTCAGCAGATTGTGCTGCCGGCCGGGTTCACATGGAATCAGATCCCATCGGATTACAAAGGAAAAACCCTGGTGATCAGAAATCACTTCAGGCTCAATCAAACAGATGTTCAGCTGCCTCCGAAAGCCATTCTGGTGTTTAAAGGGGGCTCCCTTACCGGATACCGGTCCCTTGTGGCAGATCAGAATGAAATCCGGGCAGGCAACCAGAAAATCCTGGATCCCCGGGGTACCATCAAAGGGAACTTCCGGAACACCGAAGCCCGCCCTGAGTGGTTTGGTGCCAAAGGCGACGGAGTGGCAAACGATGGCCCTGCGGTTGCCGCGGCAATCACCGCTTTCGGGAATGTCAGGTTCTCCGGAAAATACCATATTCCCGGTATTCGGATAGAAATCAACAGACCTACGGTACTCACCGGGGAAAAATCTGCAGCGATCACAGGGGATGGCAGCAACGAAGGGTTGTTCGATGTAAAAAATTCACTATGTGTGCAAAAACTCTCCTTCAGCAGGTTCAGGTTCGGGTTCTATTTCAATCAGAATGATACCCTGCAGGACATCAGGTTCTTAAACTGTTCATTTTCCGAAATGGAAAAACCTGTTTTTGCCCCTATTTCAAATACGGTACAAACCCTTACCCGCATCAGGATTTCGGGCAACCGGTTCACCAACTGTGTCGCTGGCGTTGAGTTGTTCGCCAGGCTGAACGATGTGGTGATTACCCAAAACCAGTTCCTGAACCTGGGCGATAAAAATCTGCAGAAGCAGTCTAATGCCATAAGGCTGGGAAATACAGCCCACAACTATCATATTGATAAAGCGCTGGGCGATTTTACTATTACCGGCAATACCATCCGGAATGTCTTCTGCGGACAGAATCTTCAGGGAGGTGAAGGATTTGAGTGCCATGGCATCTTTGCCCTGGGAAACCGTATTACCATCAGTGGCAATACCCTCGAAAATATCTATAATGGCGGGGTGAAGCAGAGTACAAGAATCCGCACCGGTTCAGAGGGTATTTATGTAAAAGCCAACCACTGCCTCATTACAGGGAATACCCTTATCAATGCCGGGTTCGGTGAGGGTTCGGTTGCGGTAAAAGGTTTTAACACCGACGTCAGTATTAGTAAAAATACCATCCTTTATACCGAAGACCTGGCCGATTATTCCCAACTGATCACAGCATCTTTTTCAGGCGAAATCCAGGTAACGGACAATACCCTCGAAAGCATGACCCACGATGGTATTGCCATGAAACTCTGTGGCCCGGCAGAAGCACCGGTAAAAGCCCTGATTACACGAAATACCATAAGCGGGGTAAATGGCTGGGGGTTTAAAATCATCAATCAATCGGCCGGAAGCCTTTACCAGATCACCAACAATCCCATGATTCGGATTAAGGGCGATTTCCTTTCTGAGGAGAGCAAAAAACCCTACCGCCTGATTTGTGCAAACAACGACCTGCAGATTACCCATGGGTCCTTTCTCCCCTCTTCAAAAAATAACGAGCTGGAATTCACCGGGAACCGGGTTTTGGTATCGGGTACCGGAAAAACCAATGCTGCTGCCGGAAGGATTAATTTCTCCGGCAATAAAATCACAGTGGAATCATCAGCGAATGAGTCGTTTATAATATTTTACCAGCAGGCTGAACTGCAGAACAATACATTTTTCCTGAAGGGGGCCTGGCGGTTTTTTCTGGCCTTCGACGGGGAGTATCCTGCAACCCTCCTTTCGAATGTATTCGATGCACAGAAGCTTACGGGAAACGTTGAACGACTGGTATATATCAACCATAAATCAGCAGGATTAACCTGTAGTATCTCCCGAAACCGTTTTACAGGTTCGGCCGCTTATCCCCGCATGATCCCGGTATCGGTATCCAATAAGGGGCTGGGCATGCTGCTGATGGAAAATAATGAGAGTGATACACACATTCAGGTATTTCTTGACATCATGTCACCTGTCGGGAAAGCAGTGTTCAGTAACAATAAAAGCGCATCCCCAAAAGGATTTGCCACCACAGCCTCATTGGGACAAATCGGCCACTACGAAAGCATTGGGAACCTGCAGCTTCCCGACCATAAACCCTGATGCTGCTGCAAAACCAATGGGTTTGAATACTGAACCCGGAGAAACCTGAAATGAAAATACCCCCTTGTATTACAAATAATTGCTAAATTGCACCCCTTTAGAGCTCCTGTCCGATGATGCTCAGAAAACTCTTCAGAAAACCGGCAGATGTTATCGTATTCCTGCTTTTCATAGCATTGATCGCATTTACGGTATATCTCTTTTTCTTCCGCAGATTGAATCACAGCGATTTTTCTGAGGAGGAAGACCTCCCCATGATCCTGAAAAGGGATACCCTGGTTGCGATTACTGATAACTCCTCAACCAGCTATTTCATTTATAAGGGACAACCCCTCGGATATCAGTATGAACTTCTTACAGAGTTCGCCGATCATCTGGGTGTTGCACTGAGGATTGTTCCTGTAAGTTCTATCGAGGAGAGTTTTCTCAGGCTGAAAGCAGGTGAAGCCGATCTGATTGCGATGGACCTTACGGTTACAGCACCCCGCTCTGACCTGATCGCCTTTTCGCGCCCTCTCAGTGAAACCCGTCAGGTACTTATACAAAGAAAGCCTTTGGAAGTTCCAAAGAAAAAGAAAAAGAAAGATCCCGTACCGGGACTGATCACCAAACTTGCCGATCTGAGCGAGAAGACCATACACGTGCAGAAAAATTCCTCGCACAGTTTGAGGATCAGAAACCTGGCATCTGAGAATGGCATCAATATCAATATTGTAGAGGTTGATCAGGACTCAGAAGACCTGATCGCCATGGTTTCTGAAGGGGAAATAGAATTTACGGTTGCCGATGACCATGTGGCCATGGCCAACTCCACCTGGTACGATAACCTTGATATCACCACCGAAGTCAGCCTGCCTCAGGATGTGGCATGGGCTGCCAAACAGGGCTCCGATTCGCTGCTGGGTGTACTCAACCGATGGCTTGAGTCCTTTATTGGTACGAAAAAGTACGCAAAAATCTACAAAAAGTACTTCATCAGCAAGAAATCGAATCATCTGAAAGAAAGTGAGTACCACTCTTTAAAAGGAGGTAAACTCTCACCCTATGATGCGCTGATACGGAAGCATACGGCTGACAGTCCGTGGGACTGGCGCTTTGTGGCAGCCATTATGTTTGAAGAGTCGAGGTTTAATGCCCGGGCACAATCATGGGCCGGAGCATATGGTCTGATGCAGCTGATGCCCGGAACAGCGAGAAAATTCGGGGTAAAGAATCCGGAAAGCCCTGAAGAACAGATCAAAGGAGGAATCAGATTACTGAATTTCCTCAACGAAAAACTGCCCGATGAAATCAATAACCCCGATGAACGTGCCCGATATGTGCTCGCATGCTATAACATCGGGATGTCACATATCCTTGATGCCTATTATCTGGCCCTGAAATACAATGAAGATCCCTCCAAATGGGAAGTTGCCGAAAAATACCTGCTGCTGAAATCCAAACCCAAATACTTCAACGACCCGGTGGTGAAAGGGGGATATGCACGCGGCCGGGAAACCCGGAAATTCGTCCAGAAGGTATATAACCGGTTTCTGGATTATAAAAATACCCTTTCTGAATAACCGCTATTAGTGCGCCTCCAGCCAGTTGCTGCCCGAATTGATCTCTGCCTCTACCGGTACATCCAGCCTTATAGCATTTTTCATCCCATTGATAATGAGAGGCTTTACTATTTTCATCTCTTCCAGGGGAACCTCAAAGACCAGTTCATCATGCACCTGCATGATCATTTTCGACCTCAGTCCCATGGTTTCCATTTCCCTGTAGATGGCAATCATTGCCTTCTTGATCATATCAGCAGAGGTGCCCTGAATGGGGGCATTGATCGCATTACGCTCGGCAAACTGCCGGATATTGGTGTTGGCTGAATTGATATCCCTCAGGTAACGCCTTCTTCCCAGCATGGTCTCCACAAAGCCCGCTTCCCTTGCTCTTACAATACACCGTTCCATGTAAGCTTTGATGCCCGGGTATTGCTTGAAGTACCCATCGATGATGGCTGCTGCCTCCATGCGGGAGATGTTAAGTCTTTCTGCCAGGCCGAAAGCCGAGATCCCGTATATAATCCCGAAGTTTACCATCTTCGCATTCCTGCGCATAGTCCCGTCCACCATTTCAGGTGACACCCCGTAAATACCTGCTGCTGTGGCAGTATGAATATCCATGCCCTGCCTGAAAGCCTCCTGCATGGCAAGGTCCCCGCTCAGATGGGCAATAATACGCAACTCAATCTGCGAGTAGTCGGCAGATACCAGTTCCCAGCCCGGATATCCTGCAATAAAAGCCTTCCTGATCTCCTTTCCGCGGTCAGTCCGGATCGGGATATTCTGCAGGTTCGGATTGTTGCTGCTGAGCCTTCCCGTGGCTGTAACCGCCTGGTTATATGATGTGTGTATTCTTCCGGTCTTTGGATGAATCAGCAGCGGGAAAGTGTCCACATAGGTTGATTTGAGTTTGGTGAGGCTCCGGTACTCCAGAATAGCCGGAACAATCGGATGGTGATGCACCAGCTTGCCCAATACCTCCTCGCCGGTTGAATATTGTTTGGTTTTGGTTTTTTTTGGAGATGAAATGATCCGGAGCCGGTCAAATAAAATCTCTCCAAGCTGCCTGGGGGATGCAATATTGAAAATGGATCCTGCATAAGAATAGATCAGCTCCTCTACTTGCCTGATCTCTTCTCCCAATTGTACCGAATACTCCTGTAAAGCCGCCACATCTATCTGAACGCCGGTACGCTCCATCTCCGCCAGTACCGGTATCAGGGGAACCTCCACCTGCCGGAAAAGATCTTCGGCACCGGCATCTTTCAGCTTCGGAATGAACAGGTTGGCAAGTTGCAGCGTAATGTCCGCATCTTCGCAGGCATAATCTTTTAAATACTCCTTATCAACCTTTCTGATATCCACCGGTGTTTTTCCCTTAACACCGGTAAGGGTGGAAAAAGAGACCGGTGAATAATGCAGATAGGTTTCTGCCAGAAAGTCCATGTTGTGTCGCATCTCAGGCTGCAGCAGGTAGTGCGCCACCATGGTATCGAACATGGGCTCCTGCACTTCAATGCCGTAGTTCTTCAGGATTTGCAGATCATACTTCAGATTCTGGGCAATTTTTTCCAGACGGGGATCTTCAAAAACCGGTTTCAGCAGATCCAGGATTTCCATCACTTCTTCCCGTTTTTCGGGCAGATGCAGAAACCAGGCTTCTCCGGGTTGCACGGCGAAGGAGATACCAACCAGTTCAGCCGTAAGCACATCCAGTCCGGTGGTTTCGGTATCGAAGCAGAAACGTCCGGCGGTTGAAAGCCTGGCGGCGAGATCACGGGCTCCCTCAACTCCTTCGGCATGATGATAAGAATGTGGAAGGTCACCCAGAACTTTCATCCCTTCGGGGAGGAAACCCGTTCCCTCTTCTGTATCGAACAGGGAGGTCTGGATGCCGCCTGAAGGGATTCCCTGAACAGGAGCCTGGCGTATATCTCCCTCTCCAAGAACGCGTGCAGCAAGGGTTCTGAACTCCAGCTCCCCAAACACCTCTGTCACCATCTTCCGGTCAGGTTCTTCAACCACCAGCTGTGCCTCATTGAAAGGCACCGGTACATCGGTAATAATGGTGGCCAGCTTCTTGGAAAGAAGGCCCTGTTCCCTGAAATTTTCGATGTTTTCCTTCAGCTTCCCCTTGAGCTCTTCCGTGTGTTCAAGCAGGTTTTCCAGTGAACCGTAGCTTCCTATCAGCTTTGAGGCTGTTACCTCTCCAATTCCCGGAATTCCGGGTATGTTATCAGAAGCATCGCCCCATAGTGCCAGTATATCAATTACCTGCTCAGGTTTTTCGATACCATATTTTTTGCAGATGTCGGCCACCCCTACAATATCGGCTCCCGAACCCATCCGGGCCGGTTTGTATATTTTTATCCGATCGGTAACCAGTTGCCCGAAGTCTTTATCGGGTGTCATCATAAAAACCTCAAATCCATGCTCTTCTCCCATTCTGGCCAGGGTTCCGATAATGTCATCAGCCTCGAACCCATCCTTTTCAAGGATCGGGATGCGGAACGCTTCAATTACCTTTTTTACCCAGGGAATCGAAAGGGCAAGGTCTTCCGGCATGCTCTGGCGGGTGGCTTTGTAGTCGGCAAATTCTGCATGCCTGACCGTTGGGGCATAGGAATCGAATGCTACTGCCAGATGGGTTGGTCGCTCATTTTTCAGGACATCCAGCAGGGTGTTGGTAAAACCCAGCACTGCTGAAGTGTTCATTCCTTTGGAGTTAATCCGGGGCGCCTTGCTCATGGCAAAATAGGCCCGGTAGATAAGGGCCATGGCATCCAGCAGGAACAGTCGTTTTTCGGGCATAATCAGGGTATAAGTCTGTATAAGGCGAAAGTACACAATTTATCGGTCCCGGTATCCGGTCGGGCCGGTTTGAGACCCTTATCAGGGAATGGCGGTAAACAGCACCAGAAACCAGGTAAAACCCACCAGAAATCCTGCATAAACTTCAGCCGGCCTGTGACTTCCGGTACCAATTCTGGATACCCCCACCAATCCGGACAGCACAAACACAACCATAACCGGGTAGAAAAAATGGGCAGGGGCATACCGTGAAAGACCGAGCAGAATGCCTGCTACCCCACCAATTCCCATCATGTGGATGCTGATTTTCCAACGGAAATTGATCGCCATGGCCAGAAGAATCATCCCTGACGATCCCAGCAGCATCAGTGTATACTCTGAAGGCACCCCGAACCTCTGCACCATGCGCGAAGCAAAATAATGGGCAATTGCAGTTACAAGAAAGGGTACGGTGCGCTCACTGCGGTTTTCCAGATGCAATGAGGTGATGAGCCCCATGGTTTTCAGCATCGCTACCATGATAAGTGGTATGCAGAAAGTAAGAATCAGCAGGATCAGCGGAAGTACCCACCAGCTCTGTACCGCGAATACAGAAAACGGATACCATCGTGATGTCATGAAAAAATAGAGATACAGTGGCATCAGCAACGGATGGAGCACTACCGATAAAGTTAACGTAACCGCATCAGAAAACTTTCGCAGATCCACTAGAGAGCCCTCCTCATCCTCGCCACGGGTATCCCCAGCTGTTCACGGTACTTGGCCACCGTGCGGCGGGCAAGGGTGTAACCCCGCTCCTTCAGGATCAGCGACAGGGCGTCATCGGTCACGGGGTTCCTTTTGTCTTCACTGCCGATGCACTCCTCCAGGATCTTCTTCACCTCACGGCTCGATACCTCTTCCCCCGACTCGGTCTGTAATCCCTCCGAGAACAGGGTTTTTAACAGAAAAGTACCAAAAGTCGTCTGCACATATTTGCTGTTTGCCACACGTGACACGGTGGAAATATCAAGCCCGACAAGCTCGGCAATATCCTTCAGAATCATGGGTTTAAGCCGGGTCTCATCACCTGAAAGAAAATACTCTCTCTGAAATTCCATGATAGCACTCATGGTGATAAAAAGCGTCTGCTCCCGTTGGTTAATCGCCTCTATGAACCACTTGGCCGAATCGATCTTCTGTTTTACGAACTGCAGAGCCTCCCTGCGCTGCGTCGTCCCTCTTGAGCTTTTGTCGGCAGCATAGTGTTCCAGCATCTCCCGGTACGCCTTATTCACCCTGAGCTCAGGCTTGTTTTTCTGATTTACCCGTAACTCCAGCTCCCCGTCCTGATTGGTAATGAAGAAATCGGGCAGAATGAACAGTCCCCCACGCGATGTATCGCCAAGGGTATTTCCGGGTTTTGGGTTGAGTTTCAGGATTTCAGCGACAGCTTCTTTCAGTTCTTCTTCCAAAGCCTCTGTTTTCTTCAGGATCTTGTCGAAATGTTTCTTCGAAAACTCTTCAAAGAAATCACGTATCACTGCCCGTGCCAGTTCCGTAGCATCGGTTTCCTCCTCCACGCGGTTCAGCTGGATCAGCAAACACTCCTGAAGGTTCCGGGCGCCAACACCCGGTGGGTCCAGCTGATGGACCAGCTGCAGTAACTCTTCAAGCTCTTTAACGCTGGTAGAGATGTTAAAACTGAACGACAGGTCGTTTACCAAAGCCGGTAACTCACGCTCCAGATAACCTGAATCATCAATATTGCCAATGATCACATCCAGAATTGCCCTCTGCCGGTCGTTCAGCACCAGCATCCCTGCCTGATTTTGCAGATGCTCATGAAAGGAAACCCCTGATACCACCGGAGCTTCCCACTCCTCTTCATCACGCCCCCGGTTTTGGATCGTCAGTTTGTAGGCCGGTATGTCGTCGTCGTCCAGATAATCTTCAAAATCAAAATCGTCAAGCCGCTCATCCCCCTCATCATCGTATTCATTTTCATTGTCGGAATCCTGCCCAAACTCATCCTGGGATTCTTCATTCTCTTCAGAAGCCTCTTCCAACGCCGGATTCTCCTCTATTTCCTGTTTGATACGCTGCTCCAGAGCAACGGTAGGAATCTGGATCAGCTTCATCAGCTGAATCTGCTGGGGCGACAGTTTCTGTAAAAGCTTCTGCTGCAATCGTTGACTTAACATCGTTTATCCTCCCGCTCTTTTGCGCAAAATACGCAAAATTCCATGTTTTGTCAAGTGTTGGTTAAAACTCAGCATTCTGGGGGGTTCTGGGGAAAGGGATTACATCACGGATGTTGCCCATACCTGTTATAAACAGCATCAGCCGTTCAAAACCCAGTCCGTAACCGCTGTGTACTACCGTTCCGAATCTGCGTGTATCGAGGTACCACCACATCTCCTTCTCGGGGATGCCCATTTGCTGCATCCTGGCCAGTAAATGATCGTATCGCTCCTCACGCTGGCTGCCTCCGATGATCTCTCCGATCCCCGGGAACAGTACATCCATGGCACGAACCGTAACCCCGTCATCATTCTGCTTCATGTAAAAAGCCTTGATCTCTTTCGGATAGTCGGTCAGGATTACCGGCTTTTTAAAGTGCTTCTCTACCAGGTAGCGCTCGTGTTCCGACTGCAGGTCGGCCCCCCACTTTTCGATGGGATACTGAAATTTCCCGTTTTTATTGGGCTTCGATTCTTTCAGAATTTCAATGGCTTCGGTATAGGTAATCCGCTCAAAGGGATGCGCCAGGATGAACTCAAGCTTTTCTATCAGTGGCATGGAGCGGTCTTCCTGCTTCTTCTGCTTCTCCTCATCCTCCTGCCGCGACTGCAGAAACAGCAGATCCTCCATGCAATGGTCCAGTGCATACCGCACCAGATATTTCAGCATCTCTTCCGCCAGATCCATGTTGTCGTGGATATCGTAAAAGGCCATCTCGGGTTCAATCATCCAGAATTCTGCAAGATGACGTGAGGTATTCGAGTTTTCGGCCCGGAAAGTGGGACCAAAGGTGTACACCTCTCCCAGCGCCAGGGCGGCAAGCTCTGCTTCCAGCTGTCCTGAAACCGTCAGGTTAGTCTCCTTTCCGAAGAAATCCTTCGAAAAATCCACCTTCCCCTCTTCTGTCAGGGGTGGATTATTCGCATCCAGCACCGATACCCTGAACATCTCGCCTGCTCCCTCGGCATCGCTGCCGGTGATGATGGGGGAGTGGATGTTCAGAAATCCCTTGTCGTTGAAGAACTTGTGGATGCCGAATATCATGGCGTGCCGCACACGGGTAATAGCCCCAAAAGTGTTGGTGCGAAAACGCAGGTGGGCAATCTCACGTAAAAACTCAAGGCTGTGTTTTTTGGGCTGCAAAGGGTAGTGTTCCGGATCGGCCTTGCCCAGCAGCTCCACTTTCAGGGCTTCCACCTCCAGCGCCTGCCCTGCACCCGGAGAAGCCACCACCCTGCCGTCGATGCGCAGGGAGGCACCCGTATAGACTTCATCCAGTACCGATAAATCCACCAGTTCGGGATTTACCACTACCTGCAGGTTCTGCAGGGTTGAACCGTCATTCAAAGCGATGAAAGCCACATTCTTGCTGATGCGCTTGGTGCGTACCCAACCCCCAAGCACTACCTGCTGCCCCGGTACTCCGCCGGCCAGCAGTTCTCTGATTTTTATTCTCTCTTTGCGCATAAAGTCATCAATTCATTCAATAGGCAAAATTACCCTTTTCCTTCCACTATCAATACAATCTCTCCGCGAGGCTGTACGCTGGTAAATTCGGTTTCCAGTTCAGCCAGGGTTCCACGATGATACTCCTCGTGAATCTTCGAAAGCTCCCGTACCACAACCCCCCTGCGCTCCCCTCCGAAAACCTCAGCCATCTGCCCCAGGGTTTTAAGCAGCCTGTGCGGCGACTCGTACAGCACCAGGGTAAAAGGGTATCCGGCCAGCCAGGCCAGCCGGGTCATCCTTCCTTTCTTCGGGGGGAGAAACCCCTCAAAATGAAACCTGTCGCATGGAAGTCCGGACGCCACCAAAGCAGGCACAAATGCCACCGGACCCGGAAGGCATTCCACCTGCATACCGCGTTGCAAAGCCTCCCGAACCAGCAAAAACCCGGGATCGGAAATCCCGGGAGTACCGGCATCGGTTACCAGAACCAACCGGGAATCCTCCCCCGCTTCATCCAGTATCCTGCCGGTACGCTGATGCTCATTGTGCAGGTGGTAAGCCACAAGGCGCGTTTTAATGTCGAAGTGCTTCAGCAGGATACCGGTGGTGCGGGTGTCCTCCGCCAGAATCAGGTCGGCCTGCCGCAGTGCTTCCAGCGAACGGAGTGTGATATCCGAAAGGTTGCCCAGAGGCGTTGGTACCAGAGTTATACGTGCCATGATTTAATGATATAGTTCCGCATAACGGGTTATAAGACTGAAAAAAGGAATGTAGGCAGTAAAGGGTACCGGACTTCGGTCGTTAATTGTATGATATTCGGTTTGTTCACTCCCCATGGTGTAGATGAAAAAGGCCTTCACCCCGCGGGCATGGAAAGGATGGTGATCGCTGTTGGGGCTCTCGCCGCGCACTGCTACCTGTTTAAGCAGGGAATGGGCTGCATTGAGGCTGTCGAGCAGATTAAAATCGCCGGGATGTACGCTGCCGTTTACTACTGTAATACCGTCACTACCTGAGGCCACCATATCGAAATTGAACAACACGGCAATGTTTTGAAGCGGAAAAAGGGGCCTTTCCGTGTATTGGGTCGAGCCCAGCAACCCCGCCTCCTCACCGGTGAAGGCGATGAAAGCCACGGAGTAAGGATGGGGATTATGGCTGTAATGGCGCGCCAGGTCCAGCACCATGGCAGTACCGCTTCCGTTGTCGTTGGCCCCCGGAAACATCACATCTCCCATCCTCCCCAAATGGTCGTAGTGGGCAGTAAACACGATAAAACTGTCCGGATGAAGGGTCCCCCTGACCATAGCAGCCACATTCTGGCTGTGATATGCCGGTTCGAAATGGTTGGTAAAAGATACATACATCTTCCGGCTGCGGTGGTCGAGGATGCCCGATTTCACCGTAACCACCAGATAATCCGTTTCAATACCGCTGTCGGAAATATGCCAGTAAGGCTTGTCCATGATACGCACCATGCCTGCAACCCCGGAAATCTGTCCGCGAAACAGCGCCTGGTATAACTCTTTCAGATCCTTGTCAGCTGCAATGGCGGGATCTGCCACTACCAGGGAATTCCTCAGGTCGCGCCAGAAAAAGCGGCGCAGGCGTGCCGGATTTTTGGCTGTTTTGTGGCTTAGCCAAACCAGGCGGTATTCCCTTGAAACCCCTTTCGATCTGGCAGAAACCAAAACCTCGGTGCCAGCCTTCAGCGTTCTGTCACCGATGCGGCAAACCACCTCACCGGTGATGTTGTTTACGGGGAATATCACTCCTTGGTGATAGCAGCTACCGATCGATTCCAGCCCTGCTTTCCGGAATTCAGAAGCAATGAACGCAGCCGCCTTGCGATCCCCGTTGTGCTGGTAACCCCTTCCCGCAAGAGAATCCGAAGTAAGGATCTCCACCACCCGTTTTACATAGGCTGTATCCTGCGAATATACCTGTAAATCTATGATTATCAGCAATATTAAAGCTGCTGCCACCCTCCTGGTCTGTACAAACCAACCCATAGTACGGCCCCTGTATTTGTTCCGTGGTAAAATTAGGGATTATTGAAGTAATTTTTCCACTACCATACCAAAACACCTCGTGCAGAGCGGAATCTTACTTCCGGATATCACCCCTTTAAAAAGTGATGATGAAGCCCTGCCGTGTACCGGAGCCTGTTATGGTCTGAATTCAGTTAATTGCCTGACAGGCTGCAGGAACATTTTGCTATCAGGCGCCTCAAACCTGAAACCTTGATCCTTGAACCTTGATCTTTAAACCCTCTTATATACCTCCTCAAACGGAACCCTCGTCCTGTCGCCCCAAACGCCCCCTTCATCCCTGAGGCCGCAGGAAACAATCATGTTGATCTCCGCACGCCACGGCAGTTTCAGGATTCGTTTTACCCTCCTGCCGTCCAAACCCTCCATGGCACAGGTATCGTACCCTTCGGCTGCCATCGCCAGCATAAAGGTTTGTGCTGCCAGGGCGCAGGTTTTGTGCACCACCACACGCACCTCAGCCTCAGAAACAAAGCGGGTCATGGGCCTGAACAATCCGATGCTGTGCGCAACCAGCTTTCTGAATAACCCCAGAAGCCCGAAAAACCGGCTGTACAAAAACGGCATCACCCTTCCGTAATACAACTCAAAACGGCGGATCCTTTTCGGTTGTTTTTCGGGTGGACTGTTTCTGTGTACATTGTCAATCTGCAGTTTTGCCACAGCCCGTGCCCGCTTGCGGAACAGATCGCGCCTGGTAACAAACACCACCATCTGAGGAGCTGTGCTTGCTGCGGTCTGATCCATGCAGGCATACGACAGCTTTTTAAGAATTCCCGGATCCGTTACATGGTAGAACTCCCACAACTGCATGTTCGAACTGGTAGGAGCCAGAACAGCCAGCTCCAGACAATGCCGAACCTTCTCGGGATCAATAGGCTGATCTTTGTATTTTCTCACCGATCGGCGGTAATGTACAATCTCCTCAAATGTCATTTTTCTTCTATATATTCTGATTTACAATACATTTTACATAATCAACTACCGACTACCGACTGTCGACTGTCGACTGTCGACTGTCAACTCTAGCTGTATCTTCTGGTTACAATGTCAATCAGCTTCTGAAAGGCCATATTCTCAATATCCCAGTGATACTGCGAACGAAGTTCTTCCATCAGTGCAATGGCTTCGTTTCGTCCCGGCATGGTGTTCAGCTGTTCGATCACTTCATTGTACAGGGCCATATTGCCCATAAACAGCTCATACACAAAGATGAACTTCTCGTTGATCCCGATAGCGGTCTTCAGGTTGCTGATGGGGTTGTGCTGCATACGCCCCGAAATGCTCTGATCCGAAAACCTGGCTGCAATCAGATCGTTAATGGATTGTGCCCCCCCTTTTATCAGCGCCTCGCCCAGAATTTTTTTCCCGTCACCGCGGGAGGTCTCCTTTTCCTTCTGCTCTGCAACTTTCGGAGCAGCAGAGGGTTTCACCACCGAAGCAGCGGGCTGCACCCCGGCAGAAGTCTCTGCCGCTACCGGTTTCGGGCGTACAGCCTCAGGTTCGGGCTGTACAGGTACCGGTTCAGGTTGAATAATTTCGGGTACCGGTTCGGGTTGAATAACTTCGGGTACCGGTTCGGGTTGAACCATTTCCTCTTGCGATGTCACGGGTTCAGGTTGGGGTTGCGCAGATACCGGCTGCTGCACCTCATTGGCTGTGAATGCATCAGCAGCAGTATCGACAGCCTGTTGAACAGGTTCGTCTGCAGGGCCGTAGGGTACAGAGGCTTCCAGTGAGCGGATCAGCGAACAAAGATCGTACAGCCTGCGGATCTCTTCCAGTGCCAGGTCTAACTCAATAGCGGGTATCCTGCCGCTGTACCGGGTGATGGATCCGATGCGGTCGATGATTTTGCGGGTGAGATGATCCAGCTCATCTGCATATCGGTGATGGGTCATGTTGTGATTGGGGTTGGGTGTGGCTTATAACGCTGAATGTTGTTATTTTTGTGCCCCCTTGCGGGCGTATCCGGCACAAAAATACACAAACCTGCCGGAAGTATGATCCCAGGGGCAAATAACCCTCCTGAGGAAAACCCGGGAAAAAGCAAAAACACAACGCATGTACGATACTCCTTCCGAAATCCAGCGCATCCGTGGTTGCATCGAAGTGATATGTGGCTCGATGTTCTCCGGCAAAACCGAGGAGCTGATCCGGAGGATGCGCAGGGCGCAGCTTGCCAAGCAGAAAACAGTGTTATTCAAGCCCACCGTGGACAATCGTTACCATACCCTCAACATCGTCTCCCACGATGAACGTTTTCTGGCATCCACCCCGGTAGAGTCAGCTTCTCAGATTTTATTGCTGGTGCACGATGCAGAGGTGGTAGGCATCGACGAGGCCCAGTTTTTCGATCCCGAGCTGGTGCATGTATGCAACACCCTTGCAAACCAGGGAGTAAGGGTGATTGTCGCCGGGCTCGACATGGATTATCTTGGAGTCCCTTTCGGCCCCATGCCCGAACTGCTTGCTGTGGCAGAATACGTAACCAAGGTTCATGCGGTGTGCATGCAATGTGGAGCGCCAGCCCTTTACTCCTTCAGGAAATCCCCCGACAACAAAAGGGTTCTCCTGGGCGAGGCCGATCGCTATGAACCATTGTGCCGCTCCTGTTTCAACCTGCTGAAAAAATCCTAATTTTGCACCTCCAAATGACCAGACCTATGAAAACACTTTTCAACGCCCTGATAGCCATAATATTTCTGACCGCTGCCGGTTGCGGGAATGCCCAGCCACCTGCTGACCGAACCGGTGATGCACAGATGCAGGATACCCTGAAAAAACCTGAAGCAACCAAAGAAGCAGTGGTAAAGATCATCACCGATTTTGGTACGATGACCGTGAAACTTTACAATGAAACTCCGCTTCACCGTGATAATTTCCTGAAGCTGGCCCGTGAAGGGTTCTTCGACAGCCTCCTGTTTCACCGGGTCATCAACGGCTTTATGATCCAGGGGGGTGATCCCGATTCGAAGCGTGCCGCTGTCGGTGCTCCACTGGGCAATGGTGGCCCCGGATATACCGTTCCCGCGGAATTCCGGTCTGATCTCATTCACAAGAAAGGGGTTTTATCTGCAGCCCGGATGCCCGATCAGGTTAATCCATCCAAAGCCTCAAGCGGCAGCCAATTTTACATCGTGCAGGGTAAGGTGTATACCCGCGAAGAACTCGCCGGTTTCGAACAGAGGTTTGGAATTAAGTTTACCCAGCAGCAGATCGAAACCTATACCACCGTTGGCGGTACACCACACCTCGATGGCGGGTATACCGTCTATGGTGAAGTGATTGATGGCCTGAATGTAATTGATCTGATTGCTGCGCAGAAAACAGGCCCCAACGACCGCCCTGTGAAAGACATCAGAATGAAGGTGGAGATCGTTACCGATTATCCGGCATCAGAATAAACCCCATATCAGGTAATACCTCTCCCGGCCATGAAGCAACGTATTGAAAAGTTGACGGAAGCAATCCGGTCTGCCTCCATCCAGACTCCGGAAGAGCTGGAAGCTTTCAGAATCGAATACCTCGGAAAAAAGGGGGCGCTGGCTGAACTCTTTGAACATTTTAAAGAGGTTCCCGCAGAGGAGAAACGGGAAGTCGGACAACTTGTGAATCAGTTGAAAAATCTCGCCGCTGAAAGTTATGAGCACTGGAAAGCGCATTTCGAAAGCGTTCCCCTGGCTTCCTCTGCACCGGTTACAGACTTAACCCGACCGGCTATCCTTACCCCACCCGGTGCTTTTCATCCCCTTACCCTGGTAAAGAAGGAAATCACAGCCATTTTTACACGGCTCGGATATACAGTGTCAGAAGGCCCTGAAATCGAGGACGACTGGCATAATTTTTCTGCCCTGAACTTCCCTCCCGAGCACCCGGCAAGGGAAATGCAGGACACCTTTTTCATCGACAAAAACCCCGAGATTGCACTCCGCACCCACACCTCCTCGGTTCAGGTAAGGGTAATGGAAAACCAGAAACCTCCCATCCGTACAATCTCTCCCGGCAGGGTTTACCGCAACGAAGCCATCTCTGCCCGTTCCCATTGTTTTTTCCATCAGGTGGAAGGGCTCTATATCGACCGCAACATCTCAATGGCACATCTGAAACATGACCTCTATTTCTTTGCACGTGAAATGTTTGGCCCGGAAACCCGTATAAGGCTCCGCCCATCGTACTTCCCCTTTACAGAGCCTTCAGCCGAGATGGATGTGTCGTGTAATATCTGTGGAGGCAAAGGGTGCAACATCTGTAAATACTCGGGGTGGCTCGAAATTATGGGATGTGGCATGGTGGATCCCAATGTGCTGGAAAACTGTGGTATTGACCCTGACATATACTCCGGTTTTGCCTTCGGAATGGGATACGACCGTATTGCCATGCTGAAATACCAGATCCGGGATATCAGACTTCTCAGTGAGAACGACCTGCGATTTTTGAGTCAGTTCGTTTCGGGATAAAAAAAAGGAGAGACCTCCCGGCCTCTCCCGCATAAAAACCATAACCAAAATTCACTTAAGAAACGAATTACTCGGCTGATAAAATCTTACCGTAGGGTAAGTCGCTTTTTCTTGATGCTTCTGCCGTTTTTCACTTCAACAAAATACGTGCCAGTTCCCAGTTCTTTCAGGGTTAAAACCCTCCGGAAACTCCCCCCTTCATTCCTGAATTTCTCACTGTACAGTACTTTGCCTTTGTTGTCGTAAACGGTATATTCACTTTTTTTATTGTTCAGATCTGCTTCAACCAGAAAAATCCCTGCCCCCGGTACCGGCCTGATCACGAAATTTTTTACACTGTTGGATTCCGGATAAATGGCTACATCTTCCACTGAGAACACTGGAAAACTACCTGGCCTGATCAGTTGCTGACCGGGATTATCCGGATAACCAAAGGATCCCTCGTCAGGGAGCCTGAATTCAAAATGGTAAGGTTCATCCCCGGGAACCTCAATTTCGGGAAAACTGAAACGAAAATGGTTGAGCAATGAATCGCTGTTGAATGGCTCAGACCATTGCGGATTCCTGAATAACCGGTTGAGATCGAGAGAGTCGGGGGTGTCAAACCGGAACTCACGGATCATGTCGTCGGATGAGAGGGAATCCTCCTCATCGCCAAACCTGAAGCTAAACCCTGAAGTTCCGTAATCCAGATCCATGTTCTTCTCCTCAACCAGAGTGTCATTTCCGATAATCCTGATGCTTTTGAAATAGACTGAACCTTTCCGGGTGGTATCAGTCTGGGCAGTGAGTGCCAGGGTGGCAGTTGCCAGGATGATGAAGCCAGTAAGAATCCGCCGTTTCATGGTTGCATATCGTTTGAATGCAGCAAAATTAAGTACATACGTTGTATGCCATCTGTTAAAAGCCTTTAACAAACGTTAAAATATGTTAACCAATTGCATGGCAGGGATGCTGAGATTGGTACCTTTGCCGTGATGAAAGAGTGGAAATTACGCTTTCTGATCCTGTTCAGTCTGATCAGCATCACTGGATTGATCCTGATCCAGACCTACTGGATCCGTGATGCGATTCAGGTGAAGGAGAGCCATTTCAGGCAATCGGTAAATCAGGCAGTTGCGCGTGCTGTCTGGCGGCTTGAACGATTGGCCATGGTGTCGGCAAAGGAGAAGCAGATGCAGGGGAGCGGCAGTACCCGTCAGGTTTTCGACACCACAGGCAAAGCAGTCTATTACGACACAGTTCCCCTTCCATCCTACCTTGGCCAGCCCGCCGATTCGGTGGTGCCTTTGCCGAAAGGTCTCCCATCGCTCGGATGGATGGCAGACACCCTGCTTACCGGACTGAATTCCGGTGGCGAATCACTAGCATCTTTACGTGATGACCTTAAGCAGATGCAGATGCGAACAAACCCCGACTTTCGTACCGCCCTCGATTCGGTATTGGAAAGCATCGGAAGAATCAGCTCTGAAATAGAAGTCTTCAACAATACAAAAACCCAGCTGGAAGAGGAGATTATGCATCTCACCGAAGGGAATCCTGAAAAAATAAAAAGCCGCTTTACCGATTCAGCGCTTATTGGGGATTTGCTGGCCGAAGAATTGGGGAACGAGGGATTGAAACTCAGCTTTAATTTTGGTTTGTACTTTCCATTCAGCGGAACCCATTTGTTCAGTAATACCAAAGAGATTGAAGAATCCCTCAAACATTCAGGATTTGTGTACAGCCTTTTCCCATCCCTCAGGCTCTCAAAGCCCATCTATCTGGTAGTTGTTTTCCCGGGAGACACCCAGTATCTCTTTGCCAAACAGGGTTACGTCATGACCGCATCCTTTGTCCTGATTCTGATACTGATTCTTTCCTTTTTCTATATTACAGGCAGTATCTACCGTCAGAAAAAGATAGGAGAAATGAAGAATGATTTCATCAACAACATGACCCATGAATTCAAAACCCCGGTTTCTACCATCTCCCTGGCCTGTGAAGCATTGCGCGATAAGGATATTGTGAAATCGGATGAGGTATATGAAAATTATCTGCAGATTATCGATAACGAAAACCGCAGGCTGGGGAAAATGGCTGAAAGGATCCTGCAGACTGCCGTGATCGATAAGGGGCATTTGTACCTTTACTTTGAGCCAGTCGATATGCATGAACTGATTCTGCATGTATTATCCAAATATCAGCCACTGGTGGACCAGCAGAATGGAAGTATCCACACCAAGTTTCTTGCTGCTGATCCGGTGATAACCGGCGACCGCACGCATCTGCATAACATGATTTCAAATCTGGTAGACAACGGAATCAAATATTCGCGTGAAATTCCGGAGATCAAAATTCTAACCCACGATAAAGGGGATCAGTTATTTATCTCGGTACAGGATTCCGGTATTGGGATTTCAAAAACCAACCAGAAGCGTATTTTCGATAAACTGTTCAGGGTTTCAACCGGCAATCTGCATAATGTGAAAGGGTTTGGACTGGGGTTGAGTTATGTGAAATACATTCTCGATCGCCATTCGGGCACCATCAGGGTTGAGAGCGAGTTACAGAAAGGGAGTACCTTCAGAATCACATTGCCGAGGCATCAGGTACCCCAAAAATCCAACAAATAGACAACATCATGAACGGAAAAACAAAAATTCTGCTTGCGGAAGATGATCAGAACCTGGGGACCATCCTAAAAGCCTATCTGGAGGCCAAGGGATTTCCGACGGTATTGTGTGTAAACGGCAGGGAGGCATGGGAGACATTTACCCGGCAGGAGTTTGATTTTTGCATTGTTGATGTGATGATGCCCCTGAAAGATGGTTTTTCCCTTACCCAGGATATCAGAATAGTAAACCGTGAGATTCCGGTATTATTTCTTACAGCCAAATCGATGCAGGAAGATATCCTCAAAGGCTTCAGTGCCGGTGCCGATGACTATCTTACCAAGCCTTTCAGCATGGAGGAGCTGTTGGCACGCATCCAGGCAATTCTCCGCAGAATAGATCTGGTGAGTTCCGGAGTAGCCCGGCAGAATGAGGTATTTGAGATAGGTACCCTTCGGTTCGACTACCAGAAACAAACGCTTGAAACACCCGAAGGGGAAGTTAAGCTCACCTCCAAAGAAGCAGGACTGCTGAAAATGTTGTGCGAGAGGCCCAATCTTGTGTTGGAGAGGACGGAGGCACTAAAGACCATCTGGCAGGACGACAGCTATTTCAATGCACGAAGCATGGATGTGTACATCACCAAAATACGCAAATACCTCAAAGCGGATCCCAATGTAAACATTGTGAACGTGCATGGGGTAGGCTTCAAACTGGTAGTGTACTGAAATGGAAAAACCGAATCTGTATGATGACGCTGAGATTTGTAAATCCCGGATGTTGCAAACTCAGTTTTTTACTTTAATTTTGGCCTGTTATCCAACCAATAAAACAGCATACAATGCAAATTCCTGAAAATCTCAAGTACACCGAAGATCACGAATGGATTCGTGTTGAAGACGATATGGCGTTTATAGGCATCACCGAATATGCTCAGGGCGAGCTTGGCGACATCGTATTTGTGGAAGTCGAAACCGTAGGTGAAACATTGGCAAAGGGAGAGTCTTTCGGTACCATTGAAGCCGTGAAAACCGTTTCCGACATGTTCATGCCGGTGGGAGGTGAAATTGTGGCGTTCAATGAAACCCTGGGTTCGGCTCCTGAATTGCTGAACAAGGATCCTTACGGCGAAGGCTGGGTGATCAGCATCAGGATCGACAATCCGGAAGAACTCGATGATCTGCTGTCGGCAGAAGACTACGGGAACCTGATCGGAGCTTAATGCACCGGAAAAACCGGAGAACACTTCTGGTAGTCTGGAGTGCGGCTATCCTTGTCGCGACCCTGTTTCCCGGCAACAGAATTCCGGATCTGAAACAGCTGAAAAATATCGATGGCTTTGACCTTTTTGTGCATGGCCTGCTGTTTCTTGTATGGAGTATGCTTATCCTCAGGGCATTATATAACCGGGAACAGGCAAGAAAATGGCGATGTCAACCCATCGTCATAGCAATTATTGCTGGTATGGTTTTTGGGGCTTTCACCGAGTTCCTGCAATTTTTGATTCCTGTTAACCGGCAAGCCTCCTGGTTTGATTTTATGGCTGATTCCGCCGGCACCTTTGTGGGTGTGGCAATTTGGTTGCTCAACCCAAGAGGGCATCAACAGAAAAAATCAATTTTGCAGGGATAGTATTACTGCATCAGAAAAGATACTACTTTTGCACTCTGTTGAAAAGTGGTTAATATTATCAACCTGTTAACAACCTGTATTATGGAAACCAAGAAAAACCCACGGGTAGATCTGGAAAAGAAGAGGTCCCTGTTTGTGCAGATCGGACTGCTGGTAGCACTGTCAACGGTATTGTTCGCCTTTGAGTTGAAGCAATACGACAAACCGACCCTGGTTATGACCAACAGTATGGCTAAAACGGACCTCGAAGAGACCGTTATGCAAACCGAGCGTCAACAGGAGCTACCTCCCCCTCCGCCGACTTCTGTAACCACGATGCTGGAAATTGTGGATAACCAGACCGAAATTCTGGATGAAATTGAAATCAATATCGAAGTAAACAAAACCACCCTGCTTCAGGATTATACCCCTGCCGCTGGTTCTAAAGAGCAGGAAAAGGAAGAAGAGATAATTTATCAGGTGGTTGAAGAACAGGCCAGTTACAAAGGGGGTGATGCAGCGTTGTTTGAATTTTTGGGAGCAACCCTGAAATACCCCCAGACAGCCATTGATGCAAGAATTGAAGGGACTGTATTTGTGCAGTTTGTGGTGGAAAGAGATGGCTCCATCACCAATGTTGAAATCAGGCAGAGTAGCCTGGGTGGTGGATGTGAAGAGGCTGCCATGGATGCCGTAAAGAAAATGCCCAAATGGAATCCGGGAAAGCAAAGGAATCGTCCGGTACGTTCCATCTTCATTTTGCCGGTGCTGTTCCAGCTTACGAAATAAACACGGCTATGCTACCGGATAAAAGGTTGCTCTCCGACTGAGGGCAACCTTTTTTTTCAGATAATCATTCCTGCACCCACCGTATTGTTGGTTCCCTCTTCAATCAGGATGATGCTTCCGGTATTGCGGTTTTCCTTGTAGCTGTCGTAAAAAAACGGAAGTGTTGTGCGAAGCCTGACCCTGCCGATGTCGTTCAGACCAATATACTTGTCGTCTTCGAGCCGGCTCAGGGTATTCACATCGGTTTTATAAAGAATTTCCTTAACGAGGCATTTTGCTTCACGGGTAGTATGCCGGATGATGTATCTGCCGTTGGTTTGCAGGGGTTTCTCGTTCATCCAGCAAAGCATCACATCCAGATCCTGGCCGGTGAAAGGTTGGTTCTGTTCCCGCACAATCATATCGCCGCGTGAAATGTCGATATCGTCTTCGAGGGTTATGGCCACCGACATGGGTGGAAAGGCATACTCCAGGCTCCCCTCGAAAGCATCAATGGTTTTGATATGGCTCACAAATCCGGAGGGAAGCACCATCACACGATCGCCGGGTTTAAAAACGCCCCCGGCAACCCGGCCGGCATAAGCCCTGTAATCGTGAAATGCTTCGGTTTGAGGCCTGATGACATATTGCACCGGAAAACGGCAGTCGACCAGGTTCTCATCACTGCTGATATGTACATTTTCAAGGTAGTACAGTAAAGTTGGCCCAAGGTACCATGGCATGTTCTCCGACCGGTCCACCACATTGTCGCCATTGAGGGCCGAGATAGGTATAAACCGGATGTCATGAATTTCGAGGCGGGATGCAAAGTTCCGGAAATCGTCAACAATTTCTTCAAATACCTCCTGGCTGTAGTTTACCAGATCCATTTTGTTGATGCACAAGGCCACATGGGGAATTTTAAGCAGGGAGGCGATGAAGCTGTGCCGTTTGGTCTGTTCAATCACCCCTTTGCGCGCATCGATCAGGATGAGGGCGAGATTGGCCGAAGAGGCTCCCGTAACCATATTGCGGGTATACTGGATATGCCCGGGTGTGTCGGCGATGATGAATTTCCGTTTAGGCGTGGCAAAATAGCGGTAGGCCACATCGATGGTGATGCCCTGTTCCCTTTCAGCCCTGAGGCCATCGGTGAGGAGTGCCAGATTGATGAAATCCTCACCCAGTCGTTCACTGGCCAGTTTAATGGCTTCCATCTGATCTTCGAAGATCGATTTGCTGTCGTACAGGAGCCTCCCGATGAGGGTGCTTTTTCCATCGTCGACGCTGCCTGCAGTTGTAAACCGCAGCAGCTCCATATCCAGATATCCTTTGGTCTTTTCAGGCGACATACTTTCGGTTTTAAAAATACCCTTCTTTTTTCCGGTCTTCCATGGCAGCCTCCGACCGTTTGTCGTCGGCCCTGCCTCCGCGTTCGGTAATCCGTGTGGCAGCAATTTCTGCAATTATCTCTTCGAGGTTGTTGGCTTTGGAAATGGTAAGTCCTGTGCAGGTGATATCGCCGATAGTGCGGCAACGCACCCTTTTCCTTTCAATTTTTTCTCCCTCTTTCAACTGCATAAAAGGGGCAGCAGCAAGCCATACCCCATTGCGGCAGAACACATCCCGTTCATGGGTGTAATAGATCTCCGGAATTGGGATCCGGTCCATGTAGATGTATTGCCAGATGTCCATTTCGGTCCAGTTGCTGAGGGGGAAAACCCTGAAGTGCTCACCAATCCTTTTCTTTCCGTTGAACAGATTCCACAGTTCAGGTCGCTGGTTCTTCGGATCCCACTGGCCAAATTCGTCGCGGTGTGAAAAGAACCGCTCTTTTGCCCTGGCTTTCTCTTCATCACGCCGGGCACCACCCAACGCTGCGTCAAAGCGGTATTCTTCGATTGTGTCGAGCAAAGTAGTAGTTTGCAGTACGTTACGACTTGCTTCCGGTCCTTTCTCCTCAATTGCCCTCCCTTTGTCAATCGTTTCCTGCACTGAGCCCACAATCAGTTTTACACCAAGTTCCTGTACAAGCTGATCCCTGAAAAGGATGGTTTCTTCGAAATTATGTCCGGTATCGATATGCAGCAGGGGGAAGGGAATTCTGGCGGGCCAGAAGGCTTTTTTGGCGAGGTGTGCCATTACGATGGAGTCCTTTCCGCCACTGAATAAAAGCACAGGCCGCTCGAACTGTGCTGCTACCTCGCGGATCACGAAGATTGATTCCGATTCAAGGATTTTCAGATGATTCAGAATATAATTCACCATAGAGTTAATCGTTTTGGTTAAGGATATCGATGGTGATCTTCCGGAATTTTACTTTCGGGATAATACGCCTTAGCATATAGCGGGCAGTTTTATCTATACTCCATAAATCAGTACGCACCTCAATATCAGGTTTTAAAGGGGGTTCAAACACACTGTCGATACCGGTGAAATTGGTGATAAGTCCCTGCCTTGCTTTGGCATACAGCCCTTTCACATCCCGTTTTTCACACACATGGAGGGGTGCATTGATGTAAACTTCAATAAAGTTGTTTTCACCTATGATTTCTTTGGCAAGCTGCCGCATCTCATGGGTAGGGCTTATAAAACTGCATATCACAATAATACCGCTGTCGACAAATATTTTGGAGAGTTCGGCGATACGGCGTATGTTCTCCAGGCGGTCTTCGAGGGAGTAGCCAAGGTCTTTGCATAAACCAGTGCGAACAATATCTCCGTCGAAGATTTTGGTAAAATACCCTTTTCTTCTGAGTGCGTTCTGAATTTCAATGCTGAGGGTAGATTTTCCGGCTCCTGAAAGCCCTGTCATCCAGATGACTTTCGGGGCCTGTTTTACCAGAAACCTCCTTCGGCTCCGTCTGATAAAGTCATTGAAATCGGTAAAAAGGGTATCATGTTTTGTGATCTTGATCATCCCTGTTGGTTTAGTATATCTTTCCTATAGACTGAACATGATTAAGTAAACGGTGACAAAGTTACAAAAATGGCGGATATTTGGTCATAATCCTTAACATTGCAGGAAAAATCACGGAAATGGATATTGAAAAACGGATCAGGGAGGCTGTGGAAAGCCGGAAGGAGATAAAGGATTTACAGGAGGTATACGGGCAGATTTTCGGAATGCTGGATTTGACGACCCTGGAGGGGACCGACCGGACAGGAACCATAGAGGCGTTGTGTGGCCAGGCATTGGAATGGAAGAAGCAGCTGAACGGGAAGCATCACCCTGCGGCTGTTTGTGTATATCCGGTATTTGCGCAGACGGTTGCAAAGGCTCTTAAGGGGAGCGGTATCCGGACAGCATGTGTGGCCGGAGCTTTTCCATCGGGGCAGTCGCCGCTTGAGGTCCGGGTCCATGAGCTTGAATTAGCCCTGGAAGGGGGAGCAAACGAAATAGACATGGTGATCAGCAGGGGGAGAATGCTTGCCGGCGACGAAACATTTATTGGGGAGGAGGTTGCTGTGTTTTCACAGAAATGCCGTGGTCGGGCTTTGTTAAAGGTTATTCTGGAGACGGGCGAACTCAAGGATGGGGGATTGATCTGCAGGGCTTCCCGGATCGCGATGGAGGCTGGCGCCGACTTTCTGAAAACGAGTACGGGGAAGATACAGCCGGGTGCCACGCCGGAAGCATTTTTCCTGATGCTCGAAGAGGTCAGGCAATATCACCGTCAAAGCGGACGCGTGGTTGGGATCAAAGCAGCCGGAGGGATTGCCTCGTCCGATGATGCATTGATATATTACCTTCTCACACGACAGGTGTTAGGTGAGGAATGGCTTGTACCTGAAAGGCTCAGGTTCGGTGCATCGAGGCTTGCCTCAGCGCTGATGGATCTTCTTATCCGACCATAAGGTTACAGCCCCGCAGCATACTGTGGTCCATCCGCCCCATCACCTCAAAAAAGCCGTCTCCGGAAACCCGGCCCAGATCCTGGGTCTCAACAAAGGCACAGCTCCCGAGGTTGGCCAGGTCGGTTACCCTGATGACCCCGGTTTTTCCGGGACCTGCCAAAGCCATCGGGTCGTTGATTTCAGCCACTTCAACCTTCATCCAGGGAGGGCACCGGAAGACTCCCTTTCCATCTGACCATGCCTGTGAGCAAAGCTCTGTCATGCCATATTCACTATGTACAGAAGCTACACCTGATTTGGCTGAAAGCACCTGATGAAGTTCACTTTTCACCATCTCTTTTCTTCGTCCTTTCATCCCTCCTGTTTCGACGATAATAGCTTCGGGAAGGGGTGTTCCTATGGCATCCACAAAATCAAGCAGGGCATAACTTACCCCCAGCACAAATGGTATTCGGTTGCTTTGTGAGGCTTTCCGGATGGCTGATGCCAGACTTTCGAAGTCTGAAAGGAAAAATCCGCCACAGTTGCCACCCGACTGCATGATCAGGGCTTCTGCCATGTATACCAGGGAAGATCCCGGTTTCTCAAGATAGGAGGGGAGCAGGGCCAGAATGGCATACTTCGCCGGATCTCCGTAGAAATGCCTGAATCCGGCAGACAGGCTTTTCAGATAGATGTCAGGATCCGGAATGTAATGTACCGACGGAATGGTGTCTGTAGTTCCGCTGCTGGTGAAGGCCAGCATTTCTGCAAGTGGTTTGTCACTGGAGACAATGGGATGGGTACGGAAAAATCCGATGGGAAGAAAAGGGATCTCATCAAATGAGGATACTCTTGCAGGATTTCGCTGCATCAGATCGCAAAATCGGCGGTATACGGCATTAGAGGCATACTGAAACCGGAAGATATCCAGAGCAAGATGCCGGAAGCCTTCTGGTCCATGATCTGTAAAGATCTTTTCCTTCAATGCATTGTATTCAATATTTCCAGGCATGTTCTCTCAAACTCCTGTTCCCCGGTATCGGTTAATTGTAGTATTTTAGCCGTGGATAATAAAACAAATCTACGAAAAGAAACGTTAGCCCCATTCAGAAATGATACGCTTACGGTACAAAGCTTTTGCGGGGCTGTGTGTGCTCATTACAGGATTTGCCGGGGGGTGTTCGCACGATTATGATTTTCCCCTGGAGCCGGTTCTGTCGTACAAGGATTTTGTGCTGGAAAAAAATCAGGATGGGCTGCTTACCCAGGGGATCCTGATGCTGGAATTCACGGACGGTGATGGCGACATCGGACTAAGCCAGGGAGATACTCTTCCTCCTTACCATCTGGGCGGTGACAACTACTACAATTTTTTCATCGATCTGTATTACAAAAGCGGAACCGGGTATGAAAAGGTAACCTTCCCTGACACCTCCTACACCTTTAACAGCCGTATTCCCAGGATTGAGCTGAACGGAAAAAGCAAAGCAATCCGTGGGGTGATTGAATACACTTTCGACCTCCAGCTGATGTTACCCTTCCTGCAAAGCGATACTTTGCAGGTCAGGACTTCGATTACTGACAGGGCTTTACATCGCAGCAATCTGGTTACCAGCCCCGATATTGCCATTGTGCCCTGACCGGTATGTTTCAGGTTGAGGTTATCCGGAAGTAGCTTAACTTTGTCAGCAAACTACAGGGTGTGAAGAAGGATCTCCATAGCTCCAGAAAGAGGGTTATTACCATTGTATTTATTGTGATCTGGGCTGCTTTTGTGGTCCGTCTTTTTTCGATCCAGGTACTCAACGATAAATACAAAAAATCTTCGGCCACGATTTCGATACGGCAGGAGATCATCATTCCTTCACGGGGAACGATTCTGGACCGGAACGGGGTTGTGCTGGTACAGAATCAAAAATCGTATGATTTAATGGCCATTCCGGTGGAGATCAAGCCTTTTGACACCCTGATGCTATGTAATATTCTGGGGATTGAGCCATCGGTATTATCAGAGATGCTGCGGCAAGCGGGTTCGGATCCCTACCGGAAGGTAAACCCCCTGCTTATTGAGAAGCAAATGTTACCGGAACGTGTTTCGATGCTTCAGGAGGTTTTGTTCCGTTTTCCGGGGTTTACCATTCAGGAAAGAGCCATCAGAAATTATCCCGGCGGGATGGCTGCCCATACCCTTGGGTATATCGGGGAAGTTGATCTGAAGAAAACGCTGGAGGATTCCTACTACATTTCGGGCGATTATATTGGCATCAGCGGGATAGAGAAGTCGTATGAGGAGGTATTGCGGGGCAGCAAAGGGGTAAAGAAACTGCTTAAAGACAAGTTTAACCGGAATCAGGGGCCCTATCTGGGTGGGAGGGAAGATGTGGAGGCCATATCGGGAAAGGATTTATACCTGACCCTGGATGCCAGGTTGCAGGAGTACGGAGAGATGCTGATGCAGAACAAAATAGGCAGTATTGTGGCCATTGAGCCATCCACGGGGGAAATCCTGGCATTGGTAACAAGCCCCACGTATGATCCCAATCTGTTAAGCGGCCGGACCAGGGCCCAGAACTACCAGAATTTACTGGAAGACCGGAACAAACCTTTGATGAACAGGGCTTTACAGGCGCAATACCCTCCGGGATCCACCTTTAAAATCGTAAATGCACTGATCGGGCAGGAGATGGGAATTTTAAATCCGGGTACAAAATACGGGTGTTCGGCAGGGTTTCACATGGGAAGCCTGACGGTCGGCTGTCATAATCACCCGTCGCCGCTGAATCTTACGCAGTCGATACAGCATTCCTGTAACGCCTATTACTGCTGGGCCCAGAGGGATATGCTGGAGAAATCGGGGTATCCTACCATCAAGGCAGCCTATGATGTTTGGAGAAAGCATGCCCTTAGCCTGGGACTGGGCCTCCGGTTCGATAATGATCTGCCTTATGGCTACAAAGGCAATATTCCCAGTTCGGATTACTACGACAAGCTTCACGGGAAGGGGCGCTGGAAAGCCCTGACCGTAATTTCGATTTCGATCGGACAGGGGGAGGTGCTAACCACCCCGGTTCAGTTGGCCAACCTGGCAGCCCTGGTATCGAACCGGGGGTATTACATAACCCCGCACATGGTCAGGGCTATCGGATCGGCCGACAGCCTGAACAAGCCGATGATGAAGCGGCATCAGACTTCAATCCACCCTCAGTATTTTGAACCTGTAATCCAGGGGATGCGCGATGTAGTGCTGGCCGGTACAGCCAGAAATGCTGCCATTGAGGGGTTTGCCGTTTGCGGAAAAACCGGTACGGCACAGAATCCCCACGGGCCCAACCACTCCCTTTTCATTGCTTTTGCCCCCATGGAAAATCCAAAAATCGCGATAGCCGTAATTGTTGAGAACTCGGGTTACGGAGCCACATGGGCGGCTCCCATTGCTAGCCTGATGATGGAAAAATACCTTAACGGTGAGGTAAAACGACCCGATGTGGAAACAAGGATGAAGAACTGTAACCTTATGCGGCCATAGGTATGGAAAAAAGAATCAGCAGGGGGAAGGGGCTTTTCTACAACATCGACTGGACGATGGTACTGCTTTGGCTGGCACTCGTAGTGGCCGGCTGGCTCAACATCTATTCTTCAGGAAACAAGGAGGGGGTGTCCGAAATCCTTGATTTTTCGCACCGTTATGGCAAGCAGCTGCTTTGGATCGGATTTGCAGTCCTGCTTGCATTACTGGTTTTGATGGTAGATCCAAAGGTAATTCCCCCATTATCCTTTATGATTTATCTGCTAACAATACTGCTGCTGGTAGCAGTGCTGGTGATCGGAAAGGAGGTGAATAATTCCAAAAGCTGGTTTCAGATAGGCGGGTTTGCCCTGCAGCCCTCGGAGTTTGCCAAAATGGCCATTTCGCTGGCACTGGCAAGAGCCATGAGCAGCCTTACCTTTGATATCAGGTCACGAAACAGCCAGTTGCTGATCATCGGCATTATCGGACTGCCGATGGCACTGATTCTCATGCAGCCCGACATGGGCTCGGCCATTGTATTGCTTTCTCTTGTGGTGATGCTATACCGGTTTGGCATGAATCAGGTTCTGGTGGCAACAGCCCTTTTTATCCTGCTGCTCGCACTGCTCTCTTTCATCGTGTCAAAGATTATTCTGGCAATTATTCTTGCTTTCATGGCGGGAATTATAATCTTTTTCCTGCGGGGAAAAACCAAAGAGATCATTCTGGTCTCCTCCGTAGCCATTATCGCGATCGGTTTTGTTTTTGCGGTCGATTTCATCTATCACAAAGGATTAAAACCACATCAGAAACAACGGATTGAAGTATACGTTTCAAATCTGAAAGGGGTCGACAAGGATATAAGAGATGTAGGGTACAATTTTTATCAGTCGAAGGTAGCCATTGGTTCCGGAGGGTTTTTCGGGAAGGGGTATCTGCAGGGCACCCAAACGAAAATGAATTTCATTCCCGAACAGGATACGGACTTTATTTTCTGCACAGTAGGAGAAGAGTGGGGGTTTTTGGGGAGCCTGGTGGTAATCTCCCTTTATTTATTACTGATTATCAGGATAATAAACCGGGCTGAACTCCAGCGATCCCAATACAGCAAAGTATACGGTTATGCGGTTGCCTCGATCATTTTTTTCCATTTTATGATCAACGTAGGCATGACCATCGGGCTGGCTCCGGTAATCGGGATTCCTTTGCCGTTTCTGAGTTACGGAGGATCATCGCTATGGGCATTTACACTGCTGTTGTTTGTATTTATCAGGCAGGATATGCACCGGTTAGAAGTGATAGGATAATCTAAAATACCTTACTTTTGGGCTATGAATCAACCTGAACAACCACCACAAGAAGGATTTAAACTTCCTTCATGGAGAAAGGTACTGCTGACCTTTTTGATTCTGGGAGCCGCGGGATTTTTAATCTGGTATTTCTTTGATATTGTGGCATTTTTCTTCATAGCCGGGGTTCTTTCCATCATTGGTCATCCAATCGTTGAGCGGCTTGATAAGCTCAGGATCGGAAAATTCAGACTGCCCCATACGTTCAACGCATTTCTGGCACTGCTCACGATGATCATAGTGCTTGCTGCATGTATCCTTATCGTAGTACCTATTGTTGTAGATCAGGCCAAAGTCATCTCCAAGATAGATGTGGAACAGGTAGCCCTTACCTATGATGAACCTTTGTCGGAACTTGAAGAGGAGCTGATACGGTACGGATTGTTGCGGGAAGGGCAAACCATTGACCAGACGGTGAGTGAACAGGTTGTAGCCATCATGAACTATGTGGATATTTCGGTGATTCTGCCCAAGGCCATGAACCTTGCAGGGATGCTGTTTGTAGGAGTATTTGCTGTACTGTTCATGACCTTTTTCTTTCTGAAGGAGGACCGGTTATTTTTCAACGGGATCCTCCTGTTCGTTCCGGTGAAATACAAGGATGAGGCGATCAACATTCTGTACAAGAGCAAGCGATTGCTCACCCGGTATTTTGTGGGGCTTGTGATTGAGATAGTTGCAATGATCACTCTGATTACCACCGGCGGGTTGATCCTCGGGATTGACAATGCCTTTCTGGTGGGCTGCATGGGGGGTATCATGAACATCATTCCCTATCTGGGTCCTTTGATCGGTGGAACCCTGGGGGCCCTGTTGGTTGCCACCACCCACCTTGGTGCTGATTTTTACACGCAGCTGCTTCCCATGGTAGGTGGGATTGTAGCTGTTTTTGCCATCAGCAATATGATTGACAACATGATCCTGCAACCTGTAATTTATTCCAACAGTGTGCTGGCCCATCCGATCGAGATTTTCATCGTAATCATGATGGCAGGCAGTCTGGCCGGAATTGCAGGGATGATTTTTGCGATCCCGGCCTATACGGTGCTGAGAATCGTTGCCCGTGAGTTCCTTTCCCGGTCAGAAATCGTTCGGCGGCTTACACGGCAGCTAAGCTGATATGAGGAGGTTCAGGTCTTCTGCAGTCGATTACCTGCATCTTTTCAGGGCAATTACATTCCGAAGGGGGATAAACCTTGTTCAGACCGGAGTTACATGGATCCTCGCACGGTATTTCCGTAAAATCCATTTTCCTGCGGGGCCCTGGGCTGCCTCTTTTGAACCCACCACCAGTTGCAACCTTCGTTGTCCTGAATGCCCATCGGGGCTGAAATCGTTCAGCCGACCCACCGGCAAAGCCGATATGGGACTCTTCGGCCAATGGGCAGAGGCCTTATCCCCGACCGTCATCTGGCTGAACCTCTATTTTCAGGGAGAACCCATGCTGCATCATAACCTTGACAAAGCTTTGGAGATCGCCAGGCAGCACAGGTTTTACACGGTGATTTCCACCAACGGCCATTATCTGACGGAAGAACATTGCGGGATGCTGGTTGATAAGAGGCTTGGCCGCCTGATTATTTCGCTCGACGGATTTGACCAGCAAAGCTATGCTCAGTATCGAAAAGGTGGTGATTACCAAAGGGTTGTTGAAGGGATTGAACGAATGATCCGTATAAAGAAAGAGATGAATTCGCCATATCCTTATCTGATTGTACAAACCCTGGCCCTGCGTACCACGGAGGATCAGCTGAAGCTCCGGATCAGGGAGATCTATCGCAAGGGGGTGGATGCTGTGGAGATAAAGACGGCCCAGTTTTACCATCCTGATCCTGAAAACAACCTTATGCCACGCACCGGCCGGTGGAGCAGGTACAAGGCAGATGCTACAGGTAATTTCACCCTGAAAAGTACTTTACCTGATCATTGCAGCCGGTTCTGGGGGTCGGTCGTAATCACATGGGATGGTCGTGTGCTGCCGTGCTGTTACGACAAAGACGGAGACCATATGATGGGGAATTTACCGGATCAGGACTTTTCTTCGATATGGCACGGAGAATCCCGGAGGACTTTTGCCCAAAGACTCTTTACCCATCGAAAAGGGATTGAAATCTGCCGGAACTGCGACCAGGGGTTGCAGCTCTGATGGATCCGCTATACGGTCATGATCTCTTTCTCCTTGGCGGTAAAGAGATCATCGGTTTTTTTGATAAACTCATCGTGGAGCCTTTGCACATCAGCACTGAGTTTTTTACTGGCATCCTCCGGAATACCTTCTTTTTCAAGCTTTTTGCCCTCTTCAATGGCAATGCGGCGGGCATTTCTTACCGAGATTTTTGCCGTTTCCATCTCATTTTTGGCCTGTTTAACCAGGTCTTTCCTCCGTTCACCTGTGAGTTCAGGTACCAGAATCCGGATTGTGATGCCATCGTTCTGGGGGTTGAAGCCCAGATTTGCCGCCATAATGGCTTTTTCGATCGGATGGATCAGGTTTTTATCCCAGGGCTGTACCAGGATGGTACGGGCATCGGGAGTATTGATGCTGGCTACCTGATGAATGGGCATCAGAGTGCCATAGCTCTCCACTTTTACACTGTCGAGCATCTGCGGATGCGCTTTGCCGGCTCTGATCTTGTGGAACTCCTTGTCGAGGTGCTCGATGGCCTGGAGCATCCCACTCCTGGCTCTGTTGAATACATCAGCGGTTTCGGGTGTCATTTGTTGAGGGGGCTTAAATTCGCACCACAAACATAGAAATTTTTTTTCGCATCTGCCAAAACGGATGTTGCTGGTATGGTTTTTCGTTGGCCGCAACCTCCAAAAAAGGTTTATATTTGTAACAAAGCAAAAACTCCATGCCATGAAAAACATTCGATTGTATGTGTTTGTATTACTGCTAACGGCACTGGCTTCCTGTGATGTACTGCAGTACGGGCTTAGTCAGGCGGCCAAGCAAACAGCTCAGAGCGGTGTATTGACGGATACCCAGATAATTTCCGGCCTCAAGGAAGCACTGAAGGTAGGCACCGGCAATGCTGTAAATACCCTGGGTATCAAGGATGGATTTTTCGGCAATAACCGTTTTAAGATATTATTTCCGCCGGAGGTGAAGAAGATTGAAAACACCCTGCGTCAGTTGGGGATGAACAAACTGGTGGATGATTTTATTGAGAAGATGAACCGCGGAGCAGAAGAGGCGGTGAAAGAGGCTACCCCCATTTTTGTAGGGGCCATTACTTCCATGACGATCATGGATGCCAGAAATATCCTGTTTGGCGACAAGCAGGCAGCTACACAGTATTTCAGAACAAAAACCACCACTCAGCTTTTCAGTGCATTCCAGCCTAAAGTGAAAAATGTACTCGACAACAAGATCAAAGTAACCCAGGCATGGGCCGAGATGACCAAGGCATATAACAAAGTGCCGGGTGTATCACCGGTTACTACTGACCTGCCGAAATACATCACCGACAAGTCCATTGCAGCCCTGTTTACCCGCATTGGTGAAGAAGAGCAGAAGATCAGGGAGAACCCGCAGGCCAGAGTCAATGATATTCTGAAGCGGGTTTTTGGGGAGCTGGACAAAAAATAATTTCTCCGTTTTCTCCTTTTTTTGGTTTTCAATCAACTATAGCAGAAAAAAGAGCTGCTATGATCACCACATTTCAGGAGTTAATCAAGGAGATTTCGGTAAGGGCATGGAATTCGCCCTGCAGGGAAAGGGCCGACGGATCATCACGGATTCCGCTGACCGACGGTCACACCGATGGTTATACAACTCCCTATTGTGTTTTCAGCCCGTTTTACAGAAAGCCTGACAAGCTGGTGAACCAATTCGGACTCAGGCATCTTACCCTGCCCCATCCGGATGTGCTGACGGACCCGGAATTGAAGAGGCTTGTAAGGGCGCTAACCGAGCTTTGGGTAGCGTGGAACCTGATTCCTGAGTTTCCGGAAGAGACCCCTGAAAAGACCAGATACACCTTGTTGCTTGATTATCTGGAGCGGGAGATGCCGATTCCTTCGGTTGGTTCGATCCATATACATTTCGACCGCAGGATGGGAAGCAGGGATGAAGCAGCCTGAAGAAGGGGTATGTCTGAAAGCATGAATAGAAGGATTCCACCGGACAATCCCGATATGGATCAGGGTTTATAGCGGTAGAGTGAATCGGACTCAAAGGTTTTCATAAAGCTGATACCTCTGAATACATAAGCAGGATCATGGGTGGAAGGTTTTCCGAGGAGGGGAAACCTCTTGCCGGTATTGTGGATATGGAAGGCATCCTTGTATTTTCCGGCACGCAATTCTTTCCCGTAGGTTAGATCAATCCACTTCATGCCCCAGTAAACGGCATCCTTGCCCCTGATGTCGCGCACCCTGATGCCCAGCAGAAGGCATTTATATCCCATCACCTGAAATGGCCCCCAGGAGGAGGCGAGGTTTTTCAGGGCATCATCCGTAGCGTCGGCCAGGTGCCGGGGTTCGACATGTTCATAGGAGGAGCGTTTTCCTCTCTGAACTTCTTTCAGGCGTTCGTACACATGGGGTTCGAACCGGGGAGGGATGATTTTCCTCCCTGATGACTCGAGGATGATCAGCGCCATAAAATAGGAAGGGGGCAGGTTCATTTCGCGGGCGTACAGCTGCACCTCATCACCGTAGTATTCCTTTACCCGCAGGTATACATCGGGGTTGCCGTAATCATTTACCGGAGGAGCCTGCAGGGGGAGCCAAACAAACCTCCACAGGGAGTAGGAGGCCGTTGCCAGGAGCAGCAGAATGAACAGGGTACGCCCGTACTGTGGTTTTCTCCTTCCCATGATTCTTACTGGTCGGGGGTGATGGGAATCTGCCAGGTATAACCCCCTTTACTTTTCTCTTCTGTTTTCGGTGTTTGTGGAGGTGTTGCCGGGGTTACCGAGTAGTTGAGCTGTACCTGTGCAGCAGGTTGTTTGGGAATCCGGAACGGGATGCGCGTATTGAAACGGCTTTTCACCCGCACGCCCCGGTTCGAGGTTTTGGCAAAATGCAACAGGGAGATGAGCCTCAAAGCTTCCTGGTCGCAACCGAAACCAAGGCCATGCCTTACCAACGGATTGAGCACTTCTCCATTATCATTGACTTCATAAGTAACATACACATCCCCTTCAATGCGATTTTGCAGGGCTTCTTCGGGATACCTGAGGTTTTCCTTGACGAACAGGTCGAAAGCCTTTTTCCCTCCGGGGTAGGAGGGGAGCTTAAGGAATTCTTTCCGGGGTTTTTTGGGTTGTGTCAAAGGGGTAGCAATATGCGTTTTGTTACAGGAAGTTCCAGACAGATTTGAGGATCAGTGCCACCCCAAAGGCGGCCAGTGCAATCCCCACGATTTTGTTGATCCAGAAGAGCAGCCTGATGGTGAGGTATCTTTTGATTTTATTACCGACAAAACACTTGAGCAGATCCATCAGAAATACCACTGAAAGGGTACCTGAAAAGAATGTGATGGTATATTTAAGGAGGTGACCTTCAGGGGCATTGGTCTTCACCCAGCTCATGGCAGCAAGCCAGAAAAGGATCAGAAAGGGGTTGGCGATGTTCATGAAATACCCTTTGAGGATATAGGTGATTCTCTTTGGGGTTTTCACCTGGGTAGCATATTTTGGGCTTCGCCGCTTGAAGGCTTCAGGTTTGCGGGTGAAGGAGATAGCGCCGAAGCCGATGAGCAGGGCACCCCCTCCGATACCGAGGTAGAGGTTGTAGATACTGTCGAGATTGTTTTCGAAAAGGGCAGAGGCCCCCAGGTAGCAAAGGATGATAAGGGTAAGGTCGCTGAAGATGATGCCCAGCGCCAGGAGCATACCTGAGCGGAATCCACGGCTGATGCCGGTTTGTATGATGGCAAAAAAAGCAGGGCCGATGGTAACTGAGATGATCAGCCCAAGAACGATTCCCTGCAAGAACACATGGATCCACATAGTGAGGAGTTGTTACCTGTATTGGGCGATATGGGCTTCCCATTCTTCGAGAAGCTGATTTTTCATGACCCTTGGGAACTTGCGTTGTGCCCCTATTTTTCCGTGTTTTTCCATCCATTCGTAAAAAGCACGGATAGGAAGCACCTCTGCCTGCACTTCCCGGATGGCAGCGATTCTCTCTACCCGGTAATCATCGTTCAGGATCTTCAGGTTTTCGTCGATACGACGTGAGGCCACCTCCGGGGAGAGGTTATCATCGGTTCCGAGGTACCATTTGTGGGCGAACATGCTGCCATGTTTTATGCCTGCCACGGTAAATTCACGCACGTGCACCTGCTCCTGGCCGTCAAGCATTTCGATAGCCCGGTTCATATTTTCCTGCGACATATGTTCACCACAAAGATTCAGGAAGTGGCGTGTGCGTCCGGTAATGATGATTTCCTGCCGGCTGATGTCGGTAAAGCGTATGGTATCCCCGATCAGATATCTCCATGCACCTGAAACAGAAGAGAGTAACAGGGCATATTCCCGTCCTTCCTCCACCTGATCGATAGTAAGGGCTACCGGATTCTGCACGAGGTTATTGTCTTCGTCGAAGTTATCGGAGTTGAAAGGAACAAATTCGAAGAAAAGACCGTTATCGAGCACCAGGCGCATTCCGGGGCTGCCGGGTACATCCTGGTAGGCAATAAACCCTTCGGAAGCGAGGTAGGTTTCTATATAGGTAAGGGGCCTGGCTAAAAGCGTCTCGAACCCGCTCCTGTAGGGGCCAAAGGCGACCCCACCATGACAGAAGACGGTAAGGTTTGGCCAGATGTCGTGGATATTGGTGAGGTTGTATTTTTTGATGATCATCTCCAGCAGGATCTGGAACCATGCCGGAACCCCCACAATAGCTCCGATATCCCATTCAGGAGCTTTTTTCACGATTTCATTCAGCTTGGTGTTCCAGTCGCGTTCACGTGAGATCCGTTTTCCCGGTTTATAGAAATGCTGAAACCAGAACGGGATACGGGCAGTGTTGATGCCGGAAAGGTCCCCTTCGTAATAGGTGCCGTTGTACTGCAAATGGGTAGAACCTCCGAGCATCAGGATCCCTTTTTCGAAAAAGTTGGTGGGCAGGTTGAAATTGGAGAGTGAAACCAGCTGCCTTACGCTGGTACGGCGCATGGCTTTGATCATGTCGGGGGTAACCGGGATATATTTCGAACTTGCCTCGGAGGTGCCTGAACTAAGGGCGTAGTATTTTACCCTTCCAGGCCAGCTCACGAAGGCTTCCCCGTTGAGCTGGCGGTACCACCACCGGCTGAAGATGGCGTTGTAATCGTGTACAGGAACGGTTTCCCTGAAGGCTTTTACCGGATCGGGGCTGTCGAGGATTTTGCCAAAGTTGTAATGGTCTCCGATGGCCGTATTCATACTCCTTTTCAGGAGTTTCTGCAGGGTATTTTTCTGCATCCGGTAGGGATCCCCTTCTTTCCTCCTGATGATCTCAAGGGGTTTATTGCTTTTAATCTCAATGGCGGTTTTGATGATCGAACCCAGTAATGGCATAATTTCCTGATTTTACAGCTGACAAATGTAGCTACTTATTCAATAATTTCCTACCGGCAATTGCCCTGACTGGTACTGGTGTTCCATCAGGCCGTTTCCACAAAGAGCGAAGTGGAAATCAGATCTGAAAGGTACATTCCTTCCAGTGTCAGTATCAGATGATTGCATTCAAGTCGCAGGTGGCCCGATGCAAGCCAGCGGGATGCCCGCTCCAGCAGGGCAATTCTTTGTTCAGGACCAGCCATTTTTTCCGTTTCATCCAGTGCGATGCCCCGGTTTGTCCTGATACGGGTCATGATGAATTCGTTAAAACGGATCTCAGGGGTAAGGAGCTCCTCCTCTTCCCAGGGTTTTTGAGCGGATATTCCGGCCAGGTATTTTTGGATGCCGGCAGGGTTCCATCTCCTTGAAACCCCGTTGTAGGAGTGAGCCGAAGGGCCCAAACCGAGATAGGGTTGCTGAAACCAGTATCCGCTGTTATGAACCGCTGTATGGCCCGGCAGGGCGAAATTGCTGGTTTCGTAATGCAGGTACCCGTGTTCTGTAAGTTTACGTATTACCAGCGAAAAATGCTCTCTGAAAGCATCTTCCTGAGGAGAGGGTTTGTTTTTTTTTCTGATCTGCTGATGAAGAAGGGTTTTTTCTTCTACCGTGAGTGCATAGCATGAGATGTGAGGCACTCCGGCCTCAATGCATATCTGCAGGTTTTTTTCAAGCATCTCAGTTGACTGCCCGGGGATGTTGAAAATGAGGTCCACGGTCCATGAGTTCAGGGGTGCGTGGGCCAGCAAGTTGAGGCTTTTCAGGGCAGAAGCACGGTCGTGGCGCCGATCGAGGTATGCCAGATCAGCAGGTTCAAACGACTGGATTCCCAGGCTGATGCGGTTGATGCCGCCATCGATCCATGCTTTCAGGTTTTCGGGGGTGAGGTCGTCGGGGTTTGCTTCAAGGGTGATTTCAGAAGTATGATCCAGAGAATGGTACCGGGCGATGGCATCAAGTATGTTCCGGACATACGCCGGGGGCAGCAGGGAAGGGGTACCGCCGCCGAAATAAACCGACTGCACCTGCCGGCCATTCAGATATTCGTGGGTAATTGCGATTTCTTCAAGGATGGCTTTATATACCGGTGCGATAAATTTTGAAGAGACCACGGAAAAGAAGTTGCAATAGTTGCATTTGGTGTGGCAGAAGGGGATATGGATATAGATACCTGCCATCGGGTTGATCATTAGGGGAAGGCTGTTGCTGTTGCCATAAAAGCGGAAAGCCGGTTCTGCAAAGTTATGCAAACCCGGCTCTGGTTCCGCAGGAACATGTACGTCCCGACAGATTCCTGTTTTCAGAATCTTATTGAACAAATCGTGCCTTTTTAACAGCACTTTCCTATATACCCAAAGATGACAGAAGGTTACCCCCCCTGCCGGATTTTTTTTCATAGAGCCGGGGCATCAGGTACCCACCGGCCGGACTGTTGCAGATTTTGGGGGAATACACTATCTTTGCAGCCCTGTTGAAAGGCTCCATAGTTCAACGGATAGAATGGTGGTTTCCTAAACCATAGATCCAGGTTCGATTCCTGGTGGAGCTACGAGGAAGGGGACAGTGCAGAGGGGACAGGGGACAGTTGCCAGTGGAGATTCAGTGTTTTGAGGGTTTTGCAACAGTAACAAAGTAGCAACACAAAATCATTTAAATATTGCGGGTGCAGTTCATTGCGGGATGGAGATTCCGAAGATATTTCCCTGGTTTGGGATGGATTCGGCGAAAATCTGCCATTTATGGATTTCGGCCAGTTCCTTGCTGATGAACAACCCAAATCCTGATTTTCCGATCAGATGAAAATCTTTGTTTTTCCTCAGGGCAGGAAGCAAAAATAAATCCGACAGCTGCTCCGGGGTAAATAAAGGGCCGCCGCTGTGCACTTTTATCATCAAATGGTGGTTCTCTAGGGTTGCATGCACTGAAATCTCTTGCCCTTCTGATGAAAAATGGAGTGCATTCCACATAAGATTTCTCAGAATCACTGAAACCAGATCGAGATCAATATTTGCCTCCTGAATAACGGGATTTATAATTTTTACCTCCACCTTTCTCTTCTGAGCTGCCGGAATAATGATAGCCACGGAATCTGCAAGAAGTCCCGGAATGGAAACCCTTGAAGGAGAAAAGGGGAAGTTGCCGCTGTTTCCTCCTGACCACACCAGCAGATTTTGCAGCATTCCCATGATTTTTGATGCCGAGTCGTGAATAATGGTAGCATATTCAACTTCAGTCTCCATCCGTTTTTGATGCAGGTTTTCGATCAGGATCTGGCTGAAACCCAGTAGTGCATTAAAGGGGTTCATCAGATCATGACTCAGGATCAGAAAGAATTGATCTTTTACCTGGTTGGCCTCACGAAGAAGTTTCTCAGAAAGGGCCAGCCGGTCGATGAAGTCCTTCTTTTCGGTGATATCGTCCTTAACGGCAATAAAGTGGGTGATCTTTCTGGTTTCTTTGTCAACCACCGGGGTAATAACGGCGTACTCCCAATACAAATCACCATTTTTCTTCCTGTTATGAAATTCACCTTTCCAGGTATTTCCGGCCAGGATGGTAATCCACAAATTTTGGTAGAAGGCATCGTCATGTGTGCCGCTTCGGAGTACAGAAGGGTTTTTTCCAATGGCTTCCATCGGCAGGTATCCAGAAATTTTTGTAAATGCCGGATTTACATATTTAATAATGCCGCTGGGGTTGGTAATTACAATGGTACTATCGCTGGATTCCACTGCCGAAGAGAGTAACCGGGTTGTTTGTTGTTCCGCCAGCAATTCTTTTGTCTTTTGCTCAAGCATCCTGGTAATCTGTTCTTTAGATTCCAGTACCATTTTAAGTTCGGTGTTAATTTTCTGACTTATAGCCAGTTTGTGCTCACTCTCTCTTATGGCAGCAATTTTCAGATGCATACCCAGGGTGAGCATCAGGCAAAAAAGGGCAGTTCCAAAATAATTGGCATGATACAAAAGGGGGTGAAATGGCATGGATTGCAATAGAATTGCCGTAAAGGTAGCCGACGAAAGAATAAGGGAAATGATGCCGGGAATATACCAGCCGGCGTACATCTTATGGTTTCTTAAGGCATAAAACGCTGCCAGAATATTCAGGATCATAATCAGGGTCAAGATCATCGGAGAAACAAAATTCAACCCGTTAAACGGTACAAATGGGATGATAATGAGCACGAAATATATCAGCAACAGGATATTGGAAGCCCGATACAGGTTAGACAAAACCTCATTGTTTCTTAACCCCAGAAACCTGATGGTAAAAAGATTCAGCAGGATCCCGATGGGTGCAACAAACAGGATGCGCATTCTGATTTTAAAAAAATCGGGCATTCCGGGGAGGAGTTCAAAGCCAAACCCATACTGGTAATAGGATGCCACAGACAAAACAAGCATCAGTGCGATCAGAATAAGAAAAGGCAGCTCCCTTGTCGACAGGTAAAGCGTTACATTAAGTATTAACGCTGCAAATACCAATCCGAAGGTAAGCCAGATATAGAGCAGCCTCTGGGATTTTACAGCAACCAGAGTGGATGCAGAATGCAGGGTAGCTGGAAACAACAGGTATGACCTGGTTTCAACAGTGATAAATATCTGACAGGATGTGTTTTGGCTGAGTGTAAACGGAAAAACATGACTTGTACGATCATGGAACCCCGAATGTATTTTCTGCAGCGCTCCTCCGTGCTGAACCGCCAGAATATTTCCGTAAGAATCGGTAAGATAAAGTGTTATATAATGTAATGGATAAAAATCGATGCTCAAAAACCAATGCTCCTCCGGAGTCTCATTTCTCACATTTACATGGAAGAGCAGTTTCTGGTATTCGGGGCTATATGGGGTGGGGTGTGAATTGAGGGGTTTTAAAAGAGAGGTATCAGAATAATCAATAATTAATTTGCCGGAATGAACCGAAAAATTAACTTTGCCGTAGCGAATGTAAGGGCTGAGTTCAAGAGGCTGGTCAGTATTTCTAATCAGAAGGGTATTTGCTGATACCTGTATTAGGCAGAGAAAAAAACCTGACAGCAGAATAACCCACCTCCTGTTGACACAACCCATGCGATGAAAGTTTGGTAAGTCAAAGCAAATGTAAGGATTTTGCTTATGCTGAGAAAGATTTTACTGGTTGATGATGAACCACTGAATATCAGTCTGCTCAGGGAAATGCTGGGGCGTAATACCTATGAATACCTTGAGGCAGGAGATGGGTTTTCATGTCTGGCCATTGCATCTGAGGGGATGACGGACCTCATCATCCTCGACTGGCAGATGCCGCACATGGACGGCCTTGAAGCCCTGAAAGAATTAAAATCAAAGGAGAATACCAGAAACATACCTGTACTTATGGTTACCGGAGTAATGAATTCGCCGGAGAATCTGGTAACTGCCATGGAAGAGGGAGCGGTGGATTTTCTGCGTAAGCCATTTGACAGGCTTGAGCTTCAGGCCCGTATACGGAATATGCTGTTATTGGCAGATTCGTTGAAAGAGGTAAAGGAGAAGCTAGCGATTATTGAAGAAAAGAACCGGTTTATCCAGAGCCTGTTCAGTGGAGTGCCAACCCCGCTGGTGTATTACGACAGGAGCGGTTTCATACTGCACTGTAATCACAGTTTTATAGACCACATTACTGCCAAATTTGCCGAGTCTGAAAACCCGAATCCGGTGGGTACGAACATATACAGGTTTTTCATATCCGGTGTATCAGTGGATTTCCTGAAATCAGATCAGGAATTGATCGAAAAAGGCGAGGGGCTGCAATATGAAGGTTTCATTTCTGACAGGGAGTACCTGTTTTTTAAAGACCCTATCAAAGATCTGAACGGAAACATAAAGGGCATCATCTGCTCCATGACTGATATAACCTTAATCAGGAAGTACCACAATGAAATGATGGAGGGTAAGCGGCGCGAACTGGTTTCCAGCGCACTCAGGATGATTCAGATCAATGAGATCAACAATCAGCTGATCGGATGGTTTTCAAAGCTTCAGGCCCATCTGGATCCTGAAGGCAATGAAATTGCCCGCCAGGTGATCAACAGTCATAATATCGGTTCGAATGAAACCATCTGGCGCGATTTTGAAAACCGGTTTGAGAATGTGTATGAAAGCTTCTATACAAAGTTACATGAGCAATTTCCTGATCTCACCCCTGGAGAACGTAAATTGTGTGCATTGCTCAGGTTAAACATTTCATCCAAAGATATAGCTGTCATTACCCTCCAAAACCCCCAGAGCGTGGATATGGCCAGATACAGGCTCCGCAAGAAGCTGGATTTAAGTTCCGAAGACAATCTCGTGGATTTTTTGCTAAAGATCGGGTAGTAGAGTTAACGCATGCGTTGACTCTACATATGCTTTGTAGAGATTATATATAGGTGCCTGTAAAGAAGACCTATAGAACCAAACTGCCATTATATTGTTAATCACTCCTGATCTTTGCAAGCGGGAAATTCCCGGCTTCAAACGAACCATAACCTGCAATTTAGCAATTCTATATGACTGAACAGCAAGACATTGAAGAGATTCTGGCCAGAAACCGGGATCTGATAGAGGCATTGAAAAATCTGGCCAGCAGGATCAGGGGTGAACATTGGTATTCAGATCCTGATGAAATTATTGCGGGTTTCACGGAACCTGAGAAGAACGGATTAACCGGAGTTAACGGGCATCCGGAGAAACTCCGGGATCGGGAGCAAACCAACCAACATTAAACCAGTTTGCACACCATGACAGAACAGGCCGGAAAACCTCAACGGTATAAATGGATTCTTATTACGGGAATCCTGTTCCTGTGTGTTTTCAAGACTATGATCGTACTTGCCCAGCATATAGAGGCTGAAGAGCCGGCATCGCATTCAGCCGTAATACCGGATTCTGCCGACGCCTGGATTATAGATATGCTGACGCAGATGAAAACGGTTTCCCGTATTGACTCAGAAAGGATCGTCCGGGTTGAGAATGTGGATTTTGAAGGATTGTTGATGAAGCGGTACAAGCTGGTGGGCGAAGGATTTATTGTTTTCCCTGACAGTGGCTGGGTGTACCTGATATCCGCTTCATCCCACGACCAACCTTATGTAGGCGATATAACCCTGGCGATGGACCATACAGGAACTTTTTTCCTGAATCGTGGCCATGTATGCGGTGGGATTATTCATTTTGTCTTTTCCGGGAAGCCAGAAGAAGATACAGCTGCGAATTTTTTCCGGCTTTATGTAAGTGATACCGATGAGGCGCCATGGCAAGCGTATGAGCTCATCAAAACCCAAATGTAACCTGATAAAAAATCAAAAAAGTTCAGAATATATGAAGAACGCAGTAATGTATAGGAGAATCAAAGGCAAAAGGGCTAGTATCACGGCTTTAACCCTGATACTTTTTGCAGCTTTACAGTGGTTACCGGTAAGCAGAGTACAAGCTTCCAACGACACCATAGCGGCAGGGTCGTTTGTAATCAATATGGGGATAGTACCGCAGACCGTGGCAAACGGGCTGAAACCCTACGGGATGATTTATGACCTGATTACCAATTATGGTGTACCTATCGTATGGGTCATCAATCCTGCCAAGGGAAAAGACAGCATAGACTTTTCGCACAATGGTATCGACTACCGGGGTGGTCCCTTTATTGTGCCTGCTATCTACCGGACGGCGGCTGTAAATGCCAGGATCACCTACTGGCAGGGGCAGGGGGTTGTGGGAGCCACCACCAACAGCCCGATTGTGGTTCCTGTTTTTCAAAAACTTACGGTGAGTTCAGCACCCAAATGGACACTGGACCATGACAACGGGTCTATTGCAGTTGGATTTTTTACAAATGCCGGCATACCGTCAACCGCATATGGTGGGTCAAGTTCTACCTATTGGAAAGTACCCGCAGATTTGAACGCATGTGATGATATTTTTGTGATGCCCCATGCTGATCCCACCTGGGCGGTACATGGAAACCTTCTGTATTGGAATGCTGTTCATAAAGGAGCGATATGGACCGGATGCCATTCGGGCAGCGCTACCGAACTGATGTTCAATCCTGCCAATCCATCACAACAAACTAATTTTCTATCATTGAAAACAGGTAATGCCCTGGGATCAGGGCCCTATGCCAGCCCCAATAATTCTCTGATCATCTGGGGCAGCCATGACAACGGAACGCCACCCTATTCCTATACCAACCATGGCGATCCTGTAATGCAGTTTATGGGAACCATTGATGCGGCAGTGCTGAATGGTTCGGAGCAGATCTATATACCTGTACAACTTCCCGGTGCTGGCTGGCGTCCAACCACTGTTGTGGGCGTATATGACGATTCCCATCCGCAGGTTACCCTGGGAATCTCAGATCCGAAATACCGGGGTGCCATCATTGCCTATGGCCATGCTTTTGGCATTGATACCCTTGGTTATGTGATGTATGAAGCATCGCATTCAATCAATAAAGCGCTTCTCCCGTCTAACATTGCAGCCCAACGCGCTTTTTTCAATTTTTCGCTTATCGCAGCAAAGCAGAAAGCACCTGATCCCCAGGTAACCATTGACCTCTCGAACGTGTATGGCGGTACTGCCAATCCCCTTTCATTCGCGCTTTCCGGCGACCGGGATACCAGCGAATTCATGCCCCCCAACGGAACCATTCTATGGGAGAGTTCCTGTGGTGGGACTTTTTCCCAGGCCACCAATGTTACTTCTACTGTTTTTACGACTCCGGTAATATCATCCCCCACCAACTGTGTCATCACCATTACCCTTACTGATGCCTGCGGCAGGATCTACAAATCTACTGCTGCCTTTACCATCAAATGTGAGCTCAGCATCACCCCAACGGTGACCAATCCCTGTTATGACGACCCAACCGGCGGACAGATCACCATGGCTATTACCCATGGAACGGCGCCCTATGCGTGGAGCTGGACGAAGGTGGGTGGTGGCTCAGGATCAGGTACCGGCACCACCATCACCGGACTTATAGCTGGCACCTATACGGTAACAGTTACCGACAATGGAGGTTTAGGATGTCCGGGAAGTTTTTCGGTAACATTGGTTCAGGGCACCCAGGTGGTTCCTGTGGCAAATGCGGTTCACATTACCTGTCCGGGGGGCAGCAACGGTGCGGTGAATACCTCGGTATCGGGGGGCATTCCGGGATACACCTACAGCTGGACCAAGACCGGTGATCCCGGATTTTCATCCTCAGCGCAGAATCTCAGCAATCTGACGGGCGGCACCTACAACCTAACGGTAACCGACAGCAAGGGTTGTATCGGTACGGCCACTGCCACGGTGAATGAACCAGCTGCCATTGTGATCACCCCTTCCATTACCCCTGTTACCTGTTTTGGATTTAACAATGGCATCATCAACCTTTCGGTGAGTGGCGGAACCGGCGGGTACAGCTACCTGTGGAACGACGGCAATGCTGCACAGAACCGCACCGGGCTTTCACCCGGCACGTACAGTGTTACCGTAACCGATGGAAATGGTTGTACGCAGACTGCTTCAGGACTATCCATTACCCAGCCGGCGGCTGCACTTACGTTAAGCCAAACCCACGTGAACATCCTGTGCAACGGAGGCAGTACAGGCAGTATAGATCTTACAGTTAGCGGCGGTACCCAGTTTGACCTCCCTGCGGATCCTTATACCTATGCCTGGACCAGGGTGGGTGGCGGCTACAGTGCTTCTACCGAGGACATTTCCGGGCTTACCGCTGGAACCTATACCGTAACCGTAACCGATAAAAACAGCTGTACCGCAAATCTTTCGGTTACCATTACCCAACCGGCAGCACTGACGGTAAGTACTAATGTAACCCAGCCCACATGTCCGCCCAGTGCTGATCCGCCGGTCAATGCCGACGGTGCGATTACCTTAACAGTAAGCGGCGGAGCAGGTTCCTATACTTTCGACTGGACCGACATCGGGTTACCCAATGTATTCACCGACCCGCAAAACCGCTCCGGCCTCCAGGCCGGCACCTACACCGTAGTGGTGAAGGATGCCAACAACTGCACCGCCACCACCACCCTAACCCTGACCTTTCTGAATCCGAATCCGGTGCAACCGTCAAGCATTAATCACTGATCTAAATGAAATTTAGAAGAGAGTTTATCATGAAGAAAGATACAGCCTTCAAAGGGATATATTATCCGGCTATTACCAGCCCCAGCTGCAGACAATTTCTCAATACAAATATAATGAAGGATTTAGCGAAAAATATTCCCGGGCACCTGCGGGTTGGATTCCTGGCGGTGTTTTTATTGCTTACGGCGGTATTCCATGCCCAGTCGCAAACTACCAACGTAAAAACCGTGGACAAAGCGAATGCTATACTTGGCGATACGTTAAATTTTACGATCACTCCCTCTTACAGTGGCTCAAGCCTGCTTGAAAACGTAACCGTGCGTGATTTTATTCATCCCGGAACCACGTACATTACGGCAGGGCAGGGTGGAACATTAACCACTTTCAGCCCTCTTGCTGCTGTTCCGGGCGATCAGGTATTCTTTGGAAATACCGTCCCCAGGGTATTTGCATTCAGCGGAGGTGGCACTGCCAATTTCTATGCCTATGATCCTTCCGGAAACACCTGGAGTGCAAAAACTTCTGCCCCGGGTAATATAACTACCGGAAGTGCCCTTACTTCTGACGGTAATCGTTATTTATACGCTTTTCAAGGCGGAAGTACAGCATTTTACAGATATGATGCTGTGTTAGATACATGGACTACTCTGGCGAGTGCACCGGGCACTACAGCGGCTGGAGCTTCGCTGGTATATCTTGATGGGAAAGTGTATGCCTTCCAGGGGGGGAGCACCGCGTTTTATATTTACGATATTGCAGGAAATTCATGGACTACCGGTACAGCAGCAACAGGAGCCATCGGAGCCGGCGGAAGCCTGGCAACCGATGGAGCAGTGATATATGGCTTAAGAGGTGGAGGAACCCGGAATTTATACAGCTTCGATCCTTCAACCAATGGCTGGACAACACTAACCTCTACCGGGCAAAATATTGGCGTTGGTTCAGGACTTGTTTATGCCGATGACGGTTATTTTTATGCTACCCAAGGCGGTGGCAATAACCGAATTTTAAGATACGATCCTAGTGGAAATTCTTGGGCAACAGGGACGAATGCTGAGTCTCCAACAACAGGGGGAGACCTTACAACAGATGGTACAAACTTTTATATGACCGTTGGCAGCAGCACTACCTTTGTTCAACGTTTTTATTCTGCAACAAGTACAGCATTAACAGCGGTACCTGCGACGGTAGGAGCCGGTGGTGCATTGGCATATCTGGGTTATCCGAGTTCGGTGGGTACCAGCTCAATGAGTGCCACACCAAACGATACCCTTTTAGGAGGTTCATTTACCGTAACGTTAACGGTGCAAGCTACTTCGGCCGTTACCGGTGTCACACCTTCAGCCTTACAGGTAATTGGTGGTACAGCTACAGTAACGGGGCCAACACCTTCGTCGGCCAACTTAGCGGCCAACACGCCTACCACTTTTACCTGGACGGTAACCCCGGCTGCGGCAGGCGAGTTCAAATTTATTGCAGGCGCCACCAGCGTTGCTGCTACCTTTAACGAAGCTACATCCAACAGTGTTCTGGTTTCGCCTGAGGGAGAGGAATCCCTGGTAGAGTGGAACCTTGGAAGCAATGCATCAGGATCCATTGGCACCAGTGCATCTTACAAGTATATTTATGGATTCCAGGGGGGTACAGCAGCCTTTTGGGCTTATAATGAACCCAGTGCTCTCTGGAATAATCCCACCAACCCGGCTGATCCACCTGCATCAATTGGTGCCGGAGGTTCACTTACGAACGATGGTACCCGGTATGTATATGCTTTGCGTGGTGGCAACACCCAGGATTTTTACCGTTTCGATGCGCAGACACCTTCTTCAGGAACATGGACAACACTTACTCCTACAGGGGTAAATATGAATACAGGTGCATCCATCATTTATCTGAACGGTTATATATATGCTCTTGTCGGGAATAATGGTAAATTATTTCGCAGATATGACGTGGCTAACACTACATGGGCAGCCATGGCCAATGTGCCCGGCGCCGTAAAAGGCCGAGGTTCGCTTGCAACAGACGGCACCAATGTGTATGCCCTCAGGGGTAACGGACAAAAGAGTTTCTATCGATACAACGTAGCTACCAACACCTGGACAACCCTGGCAAATTTACCCAACAATGTCAGCGACGGTGGGGCATTGCGATATGCCACCGGAGCGTTTTATGCCCTGCAAGGTGGCAGAACCAAAAACTTTTACCGGTATAATATTGGATCAAATACATGGTCGACTTTAGCCACCACGAGTGTGAATGTAGGTTCGGGAGGGGCCCTTGCTTTTGACGGGGAAGAACTCTATGCGTTTTTTGGCAACAATACAACCAATTATCAAAGGTATGACTTATCTGCCAATTCCTGGACTAGTCTTGTATCGGCACCTGCTAACGTTAATTACGGAGGAGCACTGACTTACCTGGCCACAGGGGCTGTGGCAAAAGTTTCATCCACTACCGATTATAAGCTTGTAAGTGGAGTGACGAATGTCACAGTTAGTATGACAGTGAAGTCCTCGGATGCCATAAATGATATTGCAGCTTCTGGTGATCCGACCAATACAGTGACCGGAGGTGTGACGGCTACAAAAGTAAGCGGTCCAACCCTGGTTACAGCCGACGATGATATTAGCGGGTCTGGAGACACAGTAACCTATAATTGGGTTTATACCATAACACCGGGAACAGGTGTAGGATCCATCGTGTTTAATGCCTCCACAACCATAAATGCTCAGGCAACGACCTCTCATTCCAATAGTGTAATTGTATCACCGGTATTAACTTTTTCTACCAAGCTCAATAATACAGCGCCCTATCCTCCAACAATGGTACACAATTCCGCTATTTTAAACAGTTCAGGCGGTACGATACAAAATATTTCCAGTAATGTTACTTCAACCAGTGTGCCTTGTACGATTGTTACGAGTGTAAACAGCCAGACCAATATTCTTTGTTACGGAGCCAGTACGGGCAATATTACGTTATCCACCACTGGTGCTGCAGGGGTTGTAACCGCTGCCTGGACAGGTCCTGATAGTTACTCTTCAACCGGTTATCCGACCATTTCAAATCTGGCAGCAGGAACGTATAATGTTGTACTTACAGATGACAGGGGTTGTACAGCTACTGCGACGGCATCACTTACCCAACCCACGCAGCTGGCAATCTCCCTGGTCTCTAAAACCAATATCCTTTGCAACGGTGGCAGTACAGGCAGCATTACAGTGACAGGTAACGGAGGTACCCCCCCTTACACATACAGCATCAATGGTACCAACTATTTTTCATCTGGCACTTTCACGGGTCTTACTGCCACCACGCATACCCTATATGTAAATGACAACAACAACTGCGGGCCGGTAACAACAACGGTGACTTTAACCCAGCCTGCGGCATCCCTGTCGGTTACACCCACTGTAGTGCAGCCCACCTGTTTTCTGGATGGGAGTATCACGCTTGCAGTAAGCGGTGGTACAGCCCCTTATACCTATGACTGGAGTGACCTGGCGGGTACCAGCAATCCGAAGGATCGGCATGGTTTATCTCCCGGCAGCTATACTGTAACCGTAACTGATGCCAACGGGTGCACACAAATTTCAGGGCCCCACACCATCACTGCAGCTTCGGGGTGTACAGGAATTGTGGTATGCCGATCAGATGCTGCCAGTGTTTTTTCCACTGCTCCTGATCCTGCCAACAGTTCCTATACATGGGAAATTACACCTCCTTTGTCCGGTGCAGTTATTGTTTCTGGTCAGGGGACCCCAACCATCACCATCAACTGGAACAATGTTACTGCCGGCACCTATCAGGTGTGTGTTACTGCAAACAATGTATGCGGTACCAGCACCCAGACCTGCCAGGAGGTGTATATACACGACCCCGTGGCTTTTGTGAGTTCCGATCCTGTGTGTAACGGAAATGACCTGCACCTGTATGCCAGTGGTGGCGTAACTTACAGCTGGACAGGCCCGGCATTGTTTTCCTCTACGAGTCCCAACCCGGTTGTTTATGGAGTGGTCAGCCCCACCAACAACGGCTATTACAAGGTTACTGCCTATGACTACGATGGATGTCCGGCTACAGATTCGGTGCTGGTAACTATTTTGGCCAACCCTTCGGTGGCGATTACTTCGACTACTGCAGCCGGCTGCGGCCTGAACAATGGCAGTGTGGATATCACCGCCAGCGGCGGAATCCCTTCGTACCTGTACGCCTGGAGCAACGCCACCACCAACGAAGACCTGAGCAACGTATATGCCGGCAACTATACCGTAACGGTAACCGATGCCAACAGTTGCCAGGCAACTGCCACAGCCTCGGTTGGGAATATTGGGGGCCCTTCGGTTTCCGGGTCTCTAACCCATATAAGCTGCTACGGTGGCAGCAACGGCGCCATTGATATTACGGTAAGTGGCGGAAGTCCGGGGTATACCTACCTCTGGTCGGATGGCAACACAAGTGATGACCGTACAGGTCTCGTTGCAGGCACCTACAGCGTTACCGTTACCGATGCGCTGGGTTGTATCGGTACAGCCTCTTTCACCATCACGCAGCCCAATGCCCTGCTTCTTGATAAAACCAAAATTGATATTCTGTGTTTTGGTGGTTCTACGGGAAGTATTGATCTGATTGTATCGGGTGGCACGCAGATTCCAGGCCCTCCCTATTACACATATGCCTGGACCGGACCGGGTGGCCCCTACACCACCGAAGACCTAAGCGGACTGGCAGCAGGTACCTATAACGTTACAGTTACAGATAATAACTCATGTACGGCAATTACTTCGGTCACCCTGACACAGCCAACGGATGCCCTTTCGGCTACCTCTACAGTAACCGATTTGGTATGCAACGGAAGCAATGACGGGCAGATTGTTCTGTTTCCTGCCGGCGGAACAGCTCCCTACACCTACGTCTGGAGCAAAACCGGCGGGGGATTTTCTGCCACCACCAAAGACATTACCGGCCTTGCTGCTGGTACGTATCATGTAACCATCACAGATGCCAACAGCTGCACCTATACCGTTTCCAACCTCCTGGTAACCCAGCCCGATCTGCTGGTGGTTTCAGGAAGCAGTACCAACATCAGTTGCTTTGGAGGATCCAACGGGAGCATAACCCTGACCACAGTTAGCGGTGGTACACCTCCACGCACCTTCCTGTGGAATACCGGAGCCACCACCCAGAACCTTACGCTACTTTCGGCTGGCACCTATACGGTGACCGTAACGGATGACAACGGTTGCACGGCTACTACAACCCCTTTCACCCTTACCCAACCCACACAGCTCACCGCCGCAGCCGTGGCCTCAGATGCCTCCTGCTTCGGTACTTCTACCGGAGATGTGGATCTAACAGCCACCGATGGAACGCAGCCTTATAGCTATCTTTGGTCCAATGGCCAAACCACCGAAGACCTCAGCAATGTACCGGCCGGTACCTATTCGGTGACCGTTACCGATTTCAACGGGTGTACCGCGGTTGCTTCAGCTACGGTGAATCAACCTGATGGCATAACCCTCAGTGCTTCGGTTACCAATGTTTTATGCAACGGCGCCTCCACAGGTGCCATCACCCTTACCGTGAACGGTGGTACAGGGTCTTTCAATTACGACTGGAATGACCTGGCCGGAACCAACAACGGTAAAGACCGAACCTTGCTTGCAGCCGGTACCTATACCGTAACGGTAACCGATGCCAATTCCTGCACTGCCACGGCAAGCTATACGATTACCCAGCCCGCTGCCATTGTTTTTCAGAGTGTTGCCACAAGCGACATCAGCTGCAAAAATCTCACAGACGGGTTTATCAATATTACTGTAAACGGAGGGGTTACCCCTTATACCTACATTTGGAGCGGTCCGGGTGGATACAGCGCGACCACCGAAGATGTTTACAGTTTGGGAGCAGGTACCTATTTTGTAACGATAACCGATGCCAACTCGTGTCAGGAATACAGTTCAGGCATCATCCTTTCAGAGCCGGATGCCCTGGGCGTAACCATCACCGTTGACAATGATGTTACCTGCAATGGAGGCAACGACGGACAGGCCACTGCTGCTGGTATTGATGGCACTTCACCTTACCAGTATGCCTGGTCGAACGGCACTGTGACTGCGGTGAATGCAGGTCTTGTGGCAGGCAGCTATACGGTTACCGTTATAGATGCCAACGGATGCACCGCCACCCTTGGAACCACCCTTACTGAGCCTGCCAATGCCATTCAGTTGTATGCAAGCACCACCAATTCATCGTCGTGCAGTGCCGCCACCGGGGCAATAGACCTGCTGGTGGTGTACGGGGTTGCCCCATTCACCTTCAACTGGTCGAACGGATATACGGGAGAAGACCCATCGGGTCTGGCAGCCGGAAGCTACAATGTAACGGTTACCGATTTTACCGGATGCACTTCAACCTTAACCGGCATAACCATCGGAACGGCAACTGCCCTTTCGGTTACCGTAAACACCATCGACCGCAACTGCCAGGGACCCAACGGTGAGGCATACGCAACCGCAACTGGCGGAGTTCAGCCTTATACCTACCTGTGGTCACCCGGTGGCGCCACTACCGATTTCATTACCGGACTAGCTGCCGGTACCTACAATGTAACCGTTACCGATGTAAACGGATGCACTGCGATCAACAGCGGAACGGTGAACGTACCCTCCTGTCAGCCCCCGGTGGCCGTGGACGACAGTTACAGCACCCCCTATCTGACACTGGTCTCAGGGGATGTTGAGCCGAATGATTCAGACCCCGACCATGCAAATGCTCTTCTGGATTTTATTCCGTTAACCATTCCCACACCGGCTCAGGGAATCATAGTATGGAGCCCCTCTGATACCGGGACATTTGTATATTATCCCGCCGTTGGTTATTACGGCACCTTTACGGTAGATTATCAGGTGTGTGATCCAACAGGATTGTGTGATGTAGGCACTGTAACCATTACGGTTGACAAAGAAGCAGACCTTTCCATAGCCAAGACCAACCTTCCGGATCCGGCTGTGGCTGGTTCCCAGCTTACCTATACGATTGTGGTCACCAACAATGGTCCCACGCCCGCCGATGCCCCAACGATCACGGATAATCCTCTTCCAACGGCACTTACACTGGTAGAACACCGCGTAGACGGAGGCCTCTGGACACCGGGATGGCCAGGAAGTTATACCCATGGCACCGAACTTTCCCATCTGGCACCCAACAACACCATCACCATCGACATCAGGGGAACCATTGCCCTGAACACATGCAGTCCGATCAGCAATACTGCATCGGTTTCGAGTACCACCGATGATCCGAATGTAACCAATAGCACCACCACCCTCAATACAGCGGTAGATGACAATACGCCGCCGCAGATTACCGACTGTCCGGATGATTACAGTATTAGTGGCTGTAACGTATCGGCGATTACTGGACTGGTTTATGATGCCACAGGTGTTACTATTAGTTTGGTGCAGTTTCAGGGAGTGGGTGGAGATGCCACAGACAATTGCAGTTTTTCAATTGTTTACAAGGATACCCAGAGTGGATCCAATCCGATTGTAGTAACCCGTACATTCACTGTTACAGATGCTCAGGGGAATTCAACCACCTGTCAGCAACTGATTTCCATATACTGCTGCACCGATCCCATCGTGAACGACATTACCACCACAGTTTGCAGCGGAGCCATCACCAATGTGTCGCTGCCCACGGCAGGTACCAATGTATCGCCTGTTTCACCCATTACCCAGTATGTCATCACAGCGGTAAAGGATCCAGGACTAACCGGCACCCCGTTTACCGGTACCACCACAAATCCCGATGCCATTAAAAACGACGCCTTCACCAATACCTCCACCGTAACGCTGGATGTGACCTATACCATAGTTCCATGGTCGGATGCCTGTGAAGGAGACCCTTTTGATGTTATCGTTTCGGTGTACCCACACGCCACGATGAACGACCCGGCGGATAAGACGATTTGTAACGGAGGTAGCACAGGAATATCTTTAAGTTCATCAATACCAGGGGTTATTTATAAATGGGTAGCCGCGGGGAGTTCTGCAAATGTTGCAGGATATGCAAATTGCAATGTGACTTGTGGTAATAGTATCAATCAGGTTCTTCTCAATGGAGGCACTACCATTGAGACTGTTACTTATACCATCACTCCTGAGATTGGTGGATGTCCAGGCACTTCTCAGACCGTGGTTGTTACCGTCAATCCCACCCCGGTGATGAACGACCCTGCAGATGCTACGATCTGTTCAGGATCCTACACCAGCATTACATTGACAACCCCCATTACCGGGGTTACGGTGAGCTACAGCTGGACGGCAGCTCTCACCTCAGGAACAGTAACCGGTTTCAGCAGTGGTACCGGCACTCCGATCGCCCAATTGCTGACCAACACCGGCACCTCCAATGGTGTGGTTACCTATACCATTACCCCATCCATCGGCAGTTGTACCAGCACCAATACCCAGGAGGTGGAGGTGACCGTTCGGCCGGTAAATATCATTACAGGCTGTCCGGTAACCCGTAACATAAATGGCTGTAATTCAGCAGCCATTTCCACCCCGGCATTCTCCTTAACGATTGCATCATCTTCGGTACTGGAATTCACTTCAGCTCCCAACAGCGGTACCCTTAACAATATTTGCGGCATCGCATCGGTAACTTACATTGATGTTGTTACCGACCCGGGTCCATGTCCCATCCAGGTTACCCGAACCTGGAATGTAACTGACAACTTCGGCAATACTCAGACTTGTGTGCAATTGATTGAGGTAGAGGATGGGACAGTGCCTATTGCTATATGTCAAAATATTACTGTACCCTTAAATGCTCTGGGCAATGCAACCATCACAGCCGCCGACATCAACAGCGGAAGTTCGGATTTGTGTGGAATTGCCTCCCTGGTAGCTTCAAAGACTGCTTTTGGATGTGATGACGTTGGACCGAATACCGTAACGCTTACTGTAACGGATGTTTGTGGAAACACCTCAACCTGTAGCGCAATTGTTACCATCACCGATCCCAATGCACCTACCCTTTCCATTAATGATATAACCGTTGCGGAAAATGCCGGCAGTGCCACTTTCACCGTTTCGATGAGTCAAAGCCGCGACTGTGATGTGACTTTTACCGTGAATACCGCCAATAATTCAGCCCTCTCAGCATCTGATTACACTTCGATAACGGCTGTTACCTATACCATACCTGCCGGTTCCACCTCTGTAAATGTGATTGTTCCGATTCTGGATGATGCCGTTGGAGAACCCACGGAGACCTATTTTGTGAATCTTTCCAATCCGTCGCACGCCACCATCCTCGATGGCCAGGGCATAGGAACTATAACAGATAACGATGCGGTGAGTGTTGCCATCAACGATGTAACGGTGAACGAGAACGACGGCACAGCTACTTTCACGGTGACTTTAACCGGGGCGATCCAGGATCAGCTGACGGTAGATTATGCCACGGCACCCAATACTGCTCTGGCTACATCCGACTACACCACCACCACAGGGACTTTGACCTTTGCGGCCGGTAGCCCGACGGGATCAACCCTGAGCATCATCGTTCCGATCACCAATGATTTGATCGGGGAGCCAACGGAAGACTACAACGTAACCCTTTCGAACCTTGTGACCACAGCCACCACGGCATCGATTGCCGATCCTCTGGGCGTGGGTACGATTCTGGACAACGATCCGGTGACCCTGACCCTTTCGGGCTTCACGGTAACCGAGACCAACGGCACACAGACGGC